>Ga0335083_10007683_pt1 | contig 13282 bp, 19 predicted proteins | sample Lox_Sample_42_FD_206716 | JGI IMG/M metagenome (GOLD analysis project Ga0335083, IMG submission 206716) | Soil microbial communities from Loxahatchee National Wildlife Refuge, Florida, United States - Lox_Sample_4.2 | ecosystem: Environmental > Terrestrial > Soil > Wetlands | place: USA...
CACGGCCTGCTCGGCCTGCTGATCAAAGACCCCCAGCCGCTGCGGCTTTCCGCTATCTCGGGTCACGCCGAGTCGTCAGGGTTCCCCCACGGGCATCCCGCCATGAAGTCGTTCCTCGGCGTCCCGGTCCGGGTCCGGGATGAGGTGTTCGGAAACCTCTATCTCACCAACAAGCGCGGTGCCGGTGAATTCACCGAGGATGACGAGGCGGTCCTGCTCGCGCTTGGCGCCGCGGCCGGGGTCGCGGTGGAGAACGCCAGGCTGTACGAGGCCGCCAGGCGCAGCCAGCGCTGGATCCAGGCAAGTGCCGAGATCACCACGGCGCTGCTGTCCGGCGAGGAACCCGGCGATGTCCTCGCGCGCATCACGAACCAGGCGCGAGACCTGTCGGATGCCGATATCGCGGTACTCGCCCTTCCTGACGAGGAGGGTCAGCGGCTGACGGTCGCCTACGCGGACGGTGAAGGCGCGGCCGCCGTCACCGGACTGGTCATCCCCGCCGACCGGTCCCTGTCCGGGCGGGTGCTGGCGACCGACGTGTCCGTGACGAGCGCCGACTTCGCCGCCGACCAACGCGCGTCCACGGCGGTCAGGGCCGCGATGAGCCACATCGGGCCCGCGGTGCTGTTCCCGCTCGGTGGCCCGGGCAGCCGCCGCGGCGCGTTCACCATCGGCCGCCGTCACGGCAGGGAACCCTTCCCCGAGGCGGAAGCGGGCTTCGCGGCCTCCTTCGCCGCGCAGGCCGGCGTCGCGCTCGAGCTGGCGGCAAGCCGGGCGGAGGCGGAACGGCTGTCCGTCTACCAGGACAGGGACCGGATCGCCAGGGACCTGCACGACCTGGTCATCCAGCGGCTGTATGCGACAGGAATGGCTCTGCAGGGCACGACGCCGATGATCGGCAGGCCCGAGGTCGCCGAACGTGTCACCCGCGCGGTCGATGCGATGGACGAGACCATCAAGGAGATCCGCGGTGCGATCTTCGCGCTCCAGGCCAGGGACCAGGAGGCGCGGCGCGACCCGCACGCCGACATCGTCCGCGTGGTCGAGGAGATGACGGCGATGCTCGGCTTCGCTCCCTCGCTGCGGCTCGGTGCCGGACTGCGCTCGCTCGGCAATGGGGAGTTGGCCGAGCAGGCGCTGGTCGTGCTGCGGGAGGCGCTGTCGAACGTGGCCAGGCACGCGGATGCGACCAGCGCGGACGTGACAGTGGACGTGGACAAGGACGGGTTCCTCACCGTGGTCGTGACCGATGACGGTGCCGGTCTCCCTCCGGAAGGAAGGCGCAGTGGCCTGCGTAATCTCACCGAGCGTGCGGCGGAATTCGGCGGCGACCTGCGGCTGAGCCCGGCCGAGCCCGGTGCTGCACGGCCCGGGACCAGGCTGGAGTGGCGGATTCCGGCCAGCCGAGCAGGGCAGTGAGCCGCTGCTCAGGAATGACGCGCATGGTCGTCCCCGGTCACCTGCTTGGCGGCAAGCCGGCGCCCGTCCACAATCGTCGGAGCGATGCGGATGAAGTGATCATGCTCCCCTGGAGCCCACGGGTGCAGACCGACCCGCCGCAGACGGCGAATCTCCTCGTCGTCCACCACCGCCAGGGAGTACCCGACGATGGTCACGCTCCATCCCGCATGCGCCGCCATGTCCAGGCTGTCTGCCTCGAAGGCCACCACCGCGCCGCGGGTCGCCGCGGCCAGCTTGCCGCCGGAGTCCGTCCCGATGACGATGTCACCGTGGTCTAGCGCGAAGTTCACCAGCTCGACCGCGGGCAGCGCCTGCCGGGTATAGACGATCCTGCCCACGGGCACCTGTCCCACCAGGCGCAGGCACTCTTCCCGTGACAGGGCCTGGAGCGTCGTGCCGTTGCTTTCCATGCCATTCAGGATGGTCGTGACCGGGCCTCGGGCGGAGGGCACAAGGTCCTCAACTGACGGGCCCCCAGGCCGGAATACCCGTGCGGTTCATTCCCGCGCACCCGCGCGGCGCGGGCAGCTTGTTCCGTGACAGCGGCCGTTAGTCCCGGTTATTGGGGGCCGATGGCCCTTGGGCCAGGGGATGTGCGCCCCTGAACCCCGGTGGCCTGACTGCCTAGCGTTACAAGTGAAGGGATAGGTCAGCGTAGGGAGAAGAAGATGCCAGGGATCATTGTCGGTATCGACGGCTCAGGCCATGCACACCATGCCCTTGAGTGGGCCGTCAACGAGGCGGCGATCCGGCACACGCCGCTCACCGTCCTCACCGTCAACCAGGCGGTCATCGGATGGGGCGCCCCCATGTCCTATCCGGGAGACGAAGAACTCATGGCGAAGGCACGCAAGGCCGCCGAGGAAGAGACCGAAGTCGTGCTTGAGAAGATCGCAGCCGAATCAAGGCCGTCGGTGACCGTCAAGGCCGTCACCGGCCTGCCGGGTGAGGCACTCATGAACGCCGCCGCCGCCGCCGACGCGGACATGATCGTCGTCGGTTCCCGCGGCGCCGGCGGATTCAAGCGCCTGCTGATGGGTTCGGTCAGCACGCAGGTCACCCATCATGCCCACTGCCCCGTCGTGGTCATCCCGGCGGACAGGAACTAACTGGCACAGCGCCGCAGGAGGCCAGCCATGAATGCCATCGTGAAAGACGTGATGAGCACGCACGTGATCGCCGTCAGGGAGAACGCCTCGTTCAAGGAGATAGCGACCAGGCTGCGCGAGCAGAGGGTCAGCGCCTTCCCCGTTATTGACAGGGAAGGCAGGGTCATCGGAGTGGTCTCCGAAGCCGACTTGCTCCCCAAGGAGGCGCTCGAGGGCGATGTCCCCGGCGTGCTGCACAGCCTCGGGCACCGCCGTGAGGAATCCAAGATCACGGCGACCACCGCGGCGGACCTGATGACCAAGCCCGCCGTGACGATCGGCCCCGACGAGCCGGTCTCCCACGCCGCCCGCCTCATGTACTCGCAGCGGGTGAAGCGGCTTCCCGTCACCGGCAAGGACGGACAGCTGATCGGCATCGTCACCCGCTCCGACGTGCTGAGCGTGTACGGCCGGGCCGACACGGACATCCATCACGAGATCACCAAGGATCTCATCCTCGGCACCTTCCTTTGCGACCCGGCCTCGTTCAAGGTCACTGTCAAGGACGGCATCGTGACCATCGAGGGAACACCGGAAACCGCCTGGGTCGGCCGCGATATCGTCGACGCCGCCCGGCACGTCGAGGGTGTCGTCGCCGTACGCGACCGGCTCAGCTATCCCGCCAACCAGCCGTACTACTCCAGTGGTCTCTCCAGCGGGCTCTTCTGAACCCGCACCGGGCGGCTCGGTCGCGAAGAAGGGGCGGCGGTGACTTCACCGCCGCCCCTTCTTGCTGGCTCCAAGGATCGCTTCACCGGTCATCCGCCGGGATCACGACCACTGGGCAGTGCGCGTGATGAGTCACCTGGTAGCTGACCGACCCCATGACTAGCCTGGCGAAGCCGCCGGCGCCGCGCGATCCGAGCACGATCAGCTCCGCGCCTTCGCCGGCGGCCAGGAGTTCCTCGGCCGGCGAACCGGACACGGCGTTGATGTTGACCTGCGGTGGCGTGCCCTCCCCCAGCCGGTCGATCACCTTGTCCGTCTGCTCGCGGGCCGCGTCGCGGATCCGGACGGTCATCGCATGATCCTCGGGGTAACTGACCGCACTGCCCCAGTAGCTGATGACCGGCTGGTGCACGGCGATGACCGTCAGCGGCACCTGGCGAAGTCCCGCCTCGCGAACGGCCCACTCCAGCGCCCGCTCGGAATGGCCGGAGCCGTCGATTCCGACAACGATTCCCGACATGTCTCCCATCTCCCTCTGGCAAGTGGCTTTTGCTGACTTGCCGCATCGGCACTCTCGACGGTAGGCCTGCCTCGAGTGCAGGTCAGGAGGAATTCGTCCCGGAGTGCGGGACCAAGGGCCCGCGGGCACATCTGGCTGGTGCCGACGCAGTCGGGAGAGCGTATGCCCGCGGGCAGACGACCCGGCGTCGGCAGCGGGCTACGATCACTGCGACGAGCACAACCGGCAGGCTGGAGGCGCCTATGTTCATGTGGGCATTCCTGGCGTTCGGCTGCGCGCTGCTGGCTTCCGCCGTCGGCATGTCGAACGCGGAGATCGCCGCCGCCATGTACATCACCGCGGGCACCGCCAAGACGCACGTGGCCCGGCTGCTGGCCAAGCTCGGCGCCAGGGACCGGGTACAGCTCGTCATCATCGCGTACGAGGCCGGCCTTGTGCCAGCGCCGCGCTGACCACCGGCCGCGCCACGGGTTCACTGCCCTGAGCGGACCGTCAAGACACCCGGGTTGTACCGTGATCATCGCCGGTCAGGCGGGGCTGAGGCGGAAGACCGGCCAGCCGATCTCGGTGCGCCAGCGGGCGGGTACCTCGGCGTCCCGCGGCCCGGCCAGGTAGGTCTCGTGGACCGGCCCGTCGACGGCCAGCGCGTGCCCGGCCACCCAGGCACCGAGCCGGCCGTAGGTGACGTCGATCCCGTCGTGCGGCCCGGAATGGACAGTGATAGCGAGCTCGGCCGCCGACAGGCTGACGACCTCGATCCGCCCGGACGGGTGAGGGTCACGGACCGGCCGGTATACCGCCACGGCACCAGCGCCCTTGGTGAACAGCTCGTTTGCGTACCGGCCGCCGGGCGGCCCTGTGCGTTCGCTCGCCGGGTATGCCGCGTCGAGTTCTGCCATCGCAGCGTCGTACCACTGGAGGATCTGCTCCTGCTGGACGTCGCCACTTATGGCGGCGACCGTACGCGCGGGGACGGACCGCAGCTCGACCCGCAGCTCATGGTCGTCGGGGCGGAGCAGCTGACGCAGCGCGGCGACGGCGCCGCGGGTCCGCTCCAGCGTGTCCTCCAAGCGACGCAGGTGCCCGGCGATCAGGTCGGCTCGCTGCTGCGGGTCGTCGGTGGCGAGGATCGCCTTGACTTCGGCCAGCGGCACGTCAAGCTCGCGCAGCTGGTGGATCACCTGCGCCGGCGGGATCTGGTCAGCAGAGTAGTAGCGGTAGCCGGTGAAGGGATCCACCTCCGCCGGCTCCAGCAAGCCGGCCTCGTGATAACGGCGCAGCGTCCGCACGCTCAGGTGGGTAACCGTGGCGAACTCCCCGATCGTCAAGCCTGTGCGCATGCCGCTCAGTCTGCACCTTCCCCCAGGGGGAGACGCAACGACTTGACCCTCTCCCAGCGGGAGACCCGATGGTGGGCACATGAACACAATTGACTGGACCCAGGCAACCGGGATCGCGCCGGACGAACTGCCCGCCGCGATCACCAGGTACCTCATCGCTCATCAGGCGCGGGACCTCGACACGGCCATCGCTCACTACGCACCCGACGCGGTCGTGACCGACGAGGGGCGCACGTACCGCGGGCCCGGGGAGATCCGGGCCTGGCTGTCCCGCGCGGCCAGCGAGTACACCTACACCATCGAACTCACCGGAGCCGCCAAGGCGGATGACCGGCACTACGACGTGGCTCACCACCTGGAGGGCGACTTCCCCGGCGGCGTCGTCGACCTGCACTTCCGGTTCACGCTCCGCGACGCGCTCATCGCGCGCCTGGTGATAGAGCCGTGACGACCGGAGCACGGAAGATCAGAACCTGGTTCATCACCGGCGGCAGCCCAGGCGGGTTCGGGATGGCCTACGCCGAGGCCGCGCTCGATATCGGGGACCGGGTGGTGCTGACCGTGCGGCGGACCGGGCCATCACTGTGCGAATGGGCGCAGGCACAGGGTGGGAGACCATCACCGACTATCAGCCGATGCTGGAGCAGGTCCGGGCCGCGATGATCGACCAAGACGGCAAGCAGCCCGGCGACCCGCGCCGCGGTGCCCGCGCCGTCGTCGAGGTGATGGACCAGGATCCCCCGCCGCAGCGGCTGGTCCTGGGCGCCGCCGCATTCGATGCGGTAACCGGGACGCTCGAACATACCCTGGCCGACATCCGCGCTGGGGAAACCCTCTCCCGCGGCGCCGACTTCCCGGCCCAATAGCCCCGCCTGGGAGAATGATCGCCTGACGCGCAACCCGGAGGTGATCATGGAGCGGCAGGCGGGCAGCTTGCTCTCGGTGAACGTGGGCCTGCCGCGCGATGTGAGCTGGCAGGGCCGTACCGTGCGCACCGCGGTGTGGAAGCGGCCGGCCGACGGCCCGCGGCTGGTCCGGCGGCTGAACATCGACGGGGACGGTCAGGGAGACCTGGCCGGCCACGGCGGCGAGCAGCGCGCGGTGTTCGTCTACCAGATCGAGGCGTACCAGTACTGGCAGCAGCAGCTCGGCCGGGACGACTTCGAGTTCGGCCAGTTCGGCGAGAACTTCACCGTGCGCGGGCTGGCCGATGACGAGGTCTGCATCGGCGACCGCTACCAGATCGGCGAGGCGCTCCTGGAGGTGACGCAGCCTAGGGTGACCTGCTTCCGTGTCGGCATCAGGATGAACGACCCGCAGATCCCGGCGCTGCTCGTCTCGCATCACCGGCCCGGCTTCTACTTTCGTGTGCTGCGCGAAGGCGCGGTCCAGGCGGGAGACGAGATCGTCCGGGTGGCCCGCGGCCCGCAGGCCATGACGGTGGCCGAGATAGACGCGCTGCTGTACCTGCCAGGCCACCCGGTCGAGCAGGTGCGCCGGGCGCTGACCATCCCCGCGTTGTCGGCGGGCTGGCAGGCATCGTTTCGCGAGCTGGCCGGCCAGGCCGACGGCGGCAAGGGCACGGGCAACGCCGGGCTTGCCGCCGCGAGCCCGCCGCCAGCCTGGCCAGGGTTCCGCTCGCTTACTGTCACCGCGATCGAGCGGGAGACTCCCTCGGTGATCTCGCTGCGGCTGGCCGACCCGGCTGGGGCGGCGCTGCCGGCCGCGGATCCCGGCCAGTTCGTGACCGTCCGGCTGCGGCCGCAGCCGGACCAGCCGCCGCTGCTGCGCAGCTACTCACTGTCCGGGCCGCCGGATGCCGGCTCCTACCGGATCAGCGTGAAGCGCGAGGAGCACGGCACGGCAAGCCAGTTCGTGCACGACCACGTGCGACCCGGTGACAACCTCGACGTCGCCGCGCCGCGCGGCACCTTCATCCTGCGGCCAGGCGCGGGGCCGGTCGTGCTGATCAGCGCGGGCGTCGGCGCCACCCCGGTCCTGTCGATGCTGAACGCGCTGGCCGGCGCGGGGTCCGCACGCGAGGTGTGGTGGCTGCACGGCGCGCGCAACCGGGCTGAGGAACCGTTCGCGGCCGAGGCCAGGTCACTGCTCGCCCGGCTGCCGCGGGCGCACCTGCACGTCTGCTACAGCCGGCCGGGGCCGGACGAAGTGCTCGGCCGCGACTACCAGTCGGCGGGCCGCCTGTCGGCGGAAGTACTGGCACAGCTGGGCCTGCCGCGCGACGCCGAGGCCTATATCTGCGGACCGAACGGGTTCATGGCCGACGTGACGGCCACGCTGGGCAAACTCGGTCTTGGCAGCGGCCAGATCAGGACCGAGATCTTCGGCGCCCGGCCGGCGCTGACGCCCGGCATCGCGGCGGCCGCCGCGGCGCCGCCGCATCAGCCGGCCGGGCCGCCGGGCGGCGGCCCGGAGGTCGCGTTCGCGCGCAGCGGGCTGACCGTCCGCTGGGACCAGCGCTACGCGAGCCTGCTCGAGCTCGCCGAGGCCTGCGACGTTCCTGTGCGCTGGTCTTGCCGCACCGGCGTGTGCCACAACTGCGAGTCCGGCCTGGTCTCCGGTGAGGTTGGCTACTCGCCCGACCCGGTCGACGATCCGGCCGACGGCGACGTGCTGATCTGCTGCGCGCAGCCGCGCGGCGACGTCGCCCTCGACCTGTGAGAACGGACCGGATCGGGCGGTAAGCCCGGTTGTCAGGGGTGGACAGGCCCGCTCGGTCCCTTGTCCAGCCGCAGCGACTGCATGATGGCGAACGTCGTGGTGCGTTCCATGCCGGATTCTCCGGCCGAATTGACTAGGGCTATGCCCGTCAGCCGGCGTGAACGTCCACCACGTCGATGTCAATGCGGCCGAGAGTGAGGCCGAGCTGGGCGCGGGCGGCCCCCCGAACGGCCGTGCGTACGGCCCTGGCGGCGGCGAGCGCCGGCATGTCGGAGCGAAGGCTGATGCTGAGCTTGAGGTCGGTGGAGATGCTCTGGTCATGCGGGTACGGCGTGAGCCGGCAGCTTCTGGCGCGTACGCCGTCGACGGTGTCGCCGGCGGCGCGCAGGATGAACGCGGCGGCGGGCTCGCTGATGAACAGCCGGTTCCCAGCCGGCCCTGGCAGGGCGATGCGGGGAGCCCCGGCGATCCGCGCGCGGACCGCGGCCATGACCGTGCCGGAAAGGTCGGCTGGGGGACGCACGGGTTCCGCTGCCAGCTCACTGGTAGCCGTGCGCAGGGGGCGGATCTCGCTGAGCGCGGCCTGGCAGTACTCGCACGATCGGACGTGCTGGTCGGGGGTGCCCTTCGCGAGGTGGTCCCACAGCTGGTCGATGTCATGACCGCAGGGGAGGCGGTCACCGGCCGCGTTCACCGCCATGGCGTAAGCTCCTGCGCCAGTTGAGGGCGGGCTCGGTGCAGCCGTCCGCGGACGGCACCGGGAGTCGTGTGCAGGATCGCGGCAACCTCTTCATAGGACAATCCCTCCATTTCCCGGAGTATCCAGCAAGCCCGCTGCTCAGGTGTCAGACGGTTAAGTGCGCATCTCAACGCCGCGGCCAGGCCATCGGCAAGTGCGTGCTCCTCGGGTCCGGGGGACCTGTCACGGGCGGCGGCCGTCTCGTCGAGCGGCAGGTACGGCCGAACGGTCCGCAGGGTACTCACGGCCCGTGTGACAGCGATTCGGTACAGCCAGGCGGCGAAGGCCTGTTCAGCCTTGACCTCAGGCAGGCGCCGCCAGGCCGTGACGAAGGCCTCCTGGGCGGTATCGGCAGCGCGGCAAGGGTCGTTGAGTATGCGTACCGCGATCCGGTAAACGGGCACCTGGTAGCGGCGCACCAGGTCCTCGAATGCCGTGACGTCCCCCTCGCGGGCTCGCACGACGAGGGTGGCGTCATCGAGGGCGGCGCGGGCCGGCCGCTGCGGACTTCCGCAATCTGCCGCGCCTGGGCGCGGCCTCGGCACACCGAACTCCAACCCGGTGCTGCCGATCGGTTCGCCCCCCACGCAGTTCGCATGCCCGCGCTACGAGCGAATCAACCTTCTCCTATGTGACGCACTTCACATCTGTCCCACCCGTGACGTTCGACGGCGATCCCGCGTCTTGCTTGCAAGTCCTGCCGCGGGGGCGGCGGGACCGTCAGGCAGACACCAACGGGAGGGGACCAAGACGGTGAGCACGTCTGAAACTGAAAGCACCATGGCGACCACAATGCCGGGTGCTGTGCCCGCGCAACGCAGGGCCGCCGCTGAGCTGACGTCCGAACACGGGCGGACGAGCATCTCCAATGTCGTGGTGGCGAAGATCGTCGCGCTCGCGACCCGCGAGGTGGACGGGGTATACGCCATGGGGACAGGGTCCGCGCGGATGATCGGGTCCGTCCGCCAGCGAATGCCTGGCACTAGCGTGAGCGAAACGCAGGGAGTGTCAGTCGAGGTCGGCGAGCGACAGGCCGCCGCCGATCTCGACCTTGTGGTCGAGTACGGCGTGTCCATCCCTGACCTGGCCACCGCCGTCCGCGACAACGTGATCGGCTCGGTGGAACGCATCTGCGGCCTAGAGGTCACCGAGGTCAACATCGGCATCGACGATGTCCACCTGCCAGGCGACACGGACACCGACACGTCCCCGCGGGTCCAATGACCGCATCGGGCGACCGGCCACTCGATGCGGTGGCCGAGCTTGCCGACCGGATCGCCGCGGCCGTGACCGCGTGCCCCGACGTGGCCGGGCTGACCCAGGTCCCCGGCATGCCGGTGGCCACCTACCTGCCGGGCCGGACCGTATCCGGCGTGGCGGTCCGGTCCACGGAGGTCGAGATCTGCGTGGTGGCTCGTTACGGGCTGCCACTGCCGCAGGTCGCGGCGCAAGTCCGGCAGGCCGTGGAGCCGCTGGTGCCCGGCCGGGTGCTGGATGTCGTCATCGCCGACATCACCTCGCCGCAAGCGCGGCCAGGAACCGCGATGACATCGGCCGGCCGTCACCAGGCGGAGTAATACCTACGACAGAAGAACGGGGGAATCTGCCAATGGATGAGGTTCGCATGATGCCGATCCTCGGATTGGCGTTCGGAATAGCCCTGGGGTTCGCCGGCGCGTTCGGCGGCTGGTCGGCGTTCGTGATCGTGCTGGTGCTTGGCCTGGTTGGCTACATCACCGGGCGTGCGCTAACCGGGGAACTTGACCTGAGCAGGCTGTTCGTCACCCGGGAGCGGAGGCCGCAGTGAGCGCCCTCGACCTGGCGGCTCCGCCAAGCCCGCTGACCGTTCCCGGACAGCGGGGCCGGACCACCATCGCCGACCGCGTGGTCGCCAAGATCGCCACCCGGGCGGTCGCCGAGGTCGGACAGACCGGCGGGGCCGCCAGGCAGCTGATCGGGCTTACGGTCGGCCGGCAGACCGGGGAGGGCCCTGCCCGGGTCTCCGCGCGGGTCAACGGCAACCTCGCGCTGGTCGAGATGCGCCTGTCCCTGGCCTACCCGGCCCCGGTGCGCAGCCTGACTCGCGAGGTGCGCAGGCACGTCATGGAGCGGGTCACCGCCCTTACCGGCATCGAGGTGCGCCACGTGGACATCGAGGTGGCCAGCCTGCTGCGCGGGAGCCAACGGTGAACGAGTTCGCCAGCGGCGCAGACCATACCGCGGTGCTGGCCCATGACGGCAAGCCGCCGCTCCCGGCGCGGGCGGATGCCTGGTCACGTCCCGGCCCGCGCCGCCAGGCCCGCCGGGAATTCCGGCCGCGGCGAAGGATCCCGGGGGTGCTCGTCGCGGCGGTGCTCGTCGCGGCGGGGATCGTCGGCTGCATCTGGGCGGCATCGGCCGCGCTTGGCCAGCCCCTGTGGAATATTCCGCACAGCGATTTCGCCGGCCCGTTGCAGAGCACGGTGCACTGGGACGATACGGGCACCCTGGCCGTAGCCTCGGCGGTCGCATTCGTCGGTTTCCTGCTCATCGTCATCGCTTTGGTTCCCGGCCGGCCACGGGCCATCCCCGTGGCTTCCGGGGACGACTCGCTGGTGATCGGCGTGCCGCGGCGCGGCCTGCGCCGTTCGCTCGGCTGGCTCGCCGCAGACGTAGCGGGCATCGACGAGGCCAAGGTGCGGATGGGGCGCCACTCGGTCACGGTGCGGGCCACCACCAGGCTGCGCGACCCGGCTGGCCTGCGCGAGAGCGTGCAAGCCGTCGTCGAAGACCGGCTCGCCCGGCTCGATCCGCTCTGGCCGATGCGCGTCAAGGTCCGGCTGCGCCGGAAGAAAGGCTGACGATGCTGACACGTCACACCGCGCGGGTCAGCCGCATCGGGCTGCTGATCATCGGGCTGATCCTCCTGCTCGGCGCAGGCGCCGTCCTCGCCCGCAGCCTGAAAGCCTCCACCACCGTGCTGGGAAACCCGCACGCAGCCCTGCTGACGCAGGGACAAGTCCAGTACGCAACGAAGAACAGCTGGGTGTGGCCAGTCGTGGCCGCGGGCAGCTTCGTCATCGCCGCGCTCGCTCTGTGGTGGATGGCGGCCCAGACCAGGACCAGGACGGTGCACCGCATCCCGGTCGAACCCGACCGCCTTCACGGGACCACCACGCTGCGAGCTGACGCGGCCACCGGGGCGTTGACCGACGAGCTCAAGAGCCACCCCGGCATCCGGGCATCCGACGCCGTCCTGCACGGATCCGCGACGACTCCCGGCCTTCGGCTGGGCGTCACCGCGGAAAACCGTGCCGACCCGGGCCTGGTGCGCGCCGGCGTCGAGACCGAGGCCCTCCCCCACCTACGCGGCGCACTCGAACTCGACAAGATCCCCACGGTGCTGCGCCTGCAGTTCAGCCGCGCGTTCGACAGGCACCTCACGTGACAACGAGGTCACCGGCCTCACCCCCCTCAGCTGGGGATAAGGGCCGGGGTGCGTCCGCCGGCTTTTTGGCGAACATCGATCCTGAGCCGCCGCCGTCAAGCACGAGGGTCTGGCCGGTCATGTAGCCGGCGCCGTCGGAGGCCAGGTAGGAGACCGCCGCAGCGATGTCCTCGGGGTAGCCGGAGCGGCCGACGGCGAGCATCGAACCGCGGCGCTTGATCTCGGCGTCCACGTCGATGTTCGGGTCGAGCGACAGCAGGGCCCGGGAGGTGGCCACCATGCCGGGCGAGATCGCGTTGACCGTAATGCCCCACGGTGCGACGTCGGCGGACAGCGCCCGGGTGAAGCCGAGCACGCCCGCCTTGGACGCCGAGTAGGCGGTGGACATCGCCGCCGGGACCTGGCCCGCCTGGGACGAGATGTTGATGATCCGGCCCCAGCGCTGCGCACGCATGTGCGGGACGGCGAACCGGGACATCAGGTAGGTGCCACGCAGGTTGACCGCGATCACGAAGTCGAAGACCTCGATCGGCACGTCCTCGATGTCCTGGCGGTCCAGGCCCTGCGGCGCGCCCGCCCCGTTCACCAGGATGTCGAGCCGGCCCTGCCAGGCGGCGGCGGTGTCGACCATGCGCTTGGCGTCCTCGGCGTCGGAAATGTCGCCGAGCTGCGCCATCGCGGTGCCGCCCGCGGCGGTGATCTCCTCAACGAGGGAGTCGACACCGCCCCAGGTCTCGTCGGCGACGCCGACGACCTGCTGGCGGCGGTTGAGCACGCCGGTGGCCTGCTTGTCGGTGACGACGACCGCGACGCCGGAGGCGGCGAGGCTGAGCGCGATGGCCCTGCCCATGCCGTCCCGCTTGCCGCACCCCGTGATAAGCGCGACCCGGCTCAATGCGCAGTGTCTTTCAAGCTAGCAGAGCCGGAGTGGCCGGGCAGGTCGACCGGGTAGGTGATGTCGATCAGGTCGCCCTCGATGCCGAGCTGGTGCGCGGCGATGCCGCGGAACACGTCCTTGGGCACAAGGCAGTCCTCGCAGGCGTCCGGACCGGGTGACACGGTCAGCGCGACCCGGTGCCCCACCTCTTCGACCGCCAGGTTGTATCCGTCGGCCGCGAGCATGGAGGCGATGTCCTGCATCCGTTCTGTGTAATTCATTTTTTCTCTCCGACTCCCACAGCGGTCCCGGACCATTCACCGAAGATGCGGACCACCATGGAGATCGCGGCGTTCTTCGCGCCGGCCACGATGACCGGGATGGACGTCGGGCCGCCGAGGAACTTGTGGAACGCCTCG
>Ga0335083_10007685_pt1 | contig 13280 bp, 12 predicted proteins | sample Lox_Sample_42_FD_206716 | JGI IMG/M metagenome (GOLD analysis project Ga0335083, IMG submission 206716) | Soil microbial communities from Loxahatchee National Wildlife Refuge, Florida, United States - Lox_Sample_4.2 | ecosystem: Environmental > Terrestrial > Soil > Wetlands | place: USA...
ATCTTCCGGGAAAATCAACAACTCCCCCCGGGGCAGACCCTCGGCCGCTGACACGAAGCGTGCGGTCGGGTCTACACAACGGACCCCGGCGGCAGTGCAGATCTCGTGAAAGCGCCGGCTGAGGCGGTCCTTCTCTCCATAGGGAGCCGCGGCGGAGAACCCCTGCGATTGCGGTGCACCGGGTGGATAGAGCGCTTCCCTCCCGGGGACCAGCATGACGATCAATTCCCCGCCGGCCGCTGTGGTCACGGACCTCATCCGGGCCAGCAGTCGCTCCGTGACCAGTACCGCGGTGTCGGCCTGGGGTGTCAATCGGTCGGCGAAGACGCTGTAGAGCGAGTCGACGCTGGCCGACTCTTCCGTGATCGGGGAGGTCGACCCGCCCCGCTGAACTCCCGGTCGCAACCAGGGAACCCGTCGCACCAGGCGCTTGGCGAGGCGCACCAGCCGCGAGTGGAGACCGATGGTCCGCTTGATCGCCAGCCAGGGAGTGGTTGGCTCTGGCGCCATCGACTCGGCACTCCGCTGGACCTGGGGCACCGGCACGTTGCTCAGCGCCAGGGAGTCCCCCGCGATCCTGAAGACCGGTTTCCCGCCCCGAGGGTAGGTGTCCCGATTGTTGAACCAGATGTCGTTGCCGGCAAACAGGACCACTACCAGGTCCGGCCGATAGCGGAGCCCCTCCGACCGGAGCCAGAGCAGCTCCTGATCGGTGCTGTATCCGCCCGTTCCCAGGGCCACGATCTCCACCGGCAGGGGCTGCAACATCGCCTGGGCGACTTCGGGAGCGCGCCGAGCCAGGGCGACCGTATACCCCTCGAGATAGGAATCCCCGATCATCACCACCCGATAGGTACCGGGTGGCTTGGCATAAGGATGCAACGGTCCCCGATAGGCCCTCGCGTTGTATTCCAACTCCACCTCGAACTCGTTGGTGACGTACTTCCCGTGGCTTCCCGGAATGTTTCGCCACCCCAGCAGGGAGTCGTACTCGACAAAGAGGCGCTGGTGCTCGGTCGGGGCAGGGGGAAAGTCGAACAGGGCGAGGACGGCTTCGGCGGTCAGGACGGCGGCCAGGATCACGGCGATCGAAGCCGCCACTCTCGACACTCCCCGGCGGATCCCACTGGGAGGGGCCACGGCTGATGACTCCGTCTTCAAGGGGCGGCTCGCCAATTTACGGGTCGGTGGCCGACGGGGGAGCCCGACGCGCCTCTCGCCGAACCTGCTCCGTTGCCGCCGGGGAGTCCACGGGTTACCTTTCGCGGGCGAATCCCCGGGCTGGCACTCGCGCCGGCCCGTCTGATTTCCGAGGTCTCGATGATCGAAGTCACGATTGGTGAAAGCGACCGCCTCGACGGCGCGCTCCGGGCCTTCAAGAAAAAGGTCCTCCGGTCCGGTATCCTCCAGGATCTCCGGCGCAAGCGGTATTACCTGAAGCCCAGCGAGGCTCGGCAGCTCAAGTCTGCCGCTGCTCGCCGGCGCCGCCGCTCTCGCGCCTCGACCTGAGTTCCGCGATCCCACTTCAGTCGGCTTCCAGCGGCCCCGCTCCCCGGGGCCGTTTTGATCTTCCGGCTATCGGGCAAGCGCCGAGGCCACCAGATTCCGCCATGTCCAGCTTCCCCACCCGCTGCGGGCACGTAGCCCTGGCCGGCGCCCCCAACGTGGGGAAGTCCTCCCTCCTCAACGCGCTGGTGGGCGAGCACCTGGCCATCGTGAGCCCCAAGCCACAGGCCACTCGGATGCCGGTCGCGGGGTTGGTCACCCGGGGCCAAGCCCAATTCGTCTTTCAGGATTTGCCCGGCCTCCTCGAGCCACGCTATGCCCTGCAGGCGAGTATGAGGAAGGCCGGACTCGATGCGCTCGCCCAGGCCGACATTGTGCTGTACCTGCATCCCGCTCCCAGCGCACCGGCGCCGCCGCTCGCAGAGGCGGCGGGTCTCGATTCAGCGCCCAAGGCTCCGGTGCTCACCGTCTATACCATGGCTGACCTGCTTTCACCTCAACAGCGTGAGGCTTGGGACGAAACCGAGCTCTTGGTCAGCGCGCAGAGTGGGGAGGGCATCGAGCCCCTGCTCGAGCGGGTGGGCCCGCGGCTCCCTGAGGGACCCTTCCAATTCGACCCTGAGGATCTGGGTACGCAGCCCCTCCGCTTCTTCGTCGGGGAGTACCTCCGGGAAGCCGCGTTCGAGCGGCTGAGCGAGGAGGTACCGTATTCGATCGCGGTCGAAGTCGAGGAGTTCCGGGAGGACGAGCATCCGGTGTACATTCGAGCCACGCTGTTGGTCGAGCGAGACTCCCAGAAAGGCATCGTCGTTGGCCGGGCCGGCGCCACGTTGAAGGCAATTGGAGCTCAGGCCAGGGTTCGACTGGAAACGCTGCTGGGACGCCAGGTCTACCTGGACTGTTGGGTGAAAGTCCTCCCGGACTGGCGCCGCCGGATCGCGAGCCTGGAGCGCCTGGGGTTCCCGCCGCCCGAGGACCACGAGTCTGCCGACCGACATCGCTGACGTCAACCGATCTCCGCGGAGCCTCCATGCCGCTGGCCCCTGAGCTGCTCGAGATTCTGGTCTGCCCCAAATGCAAAGGCGATCTCGAGTACCGCCTCGAACCGGAGTCACTGGTCTGCCATGCCTGCCGTCTGGTCTACGCGGTCGATGACGGCATTCCCATCATGTTGATCGACGAAGCCCAACCGCTCTGAGCCTCCGGCCCCATGGTGCGGCGGCTGCTCTTTCTTGCAATTCCGTTGAGCTGGGGGGCGGCAGCATTGCACGCCCCCCCGGTTCCGCTGTTCGTCCTCGCCTGTGTGGCGGTGCTGCCGTTGGCCGCGGTGATGGGCGAGGCGACCGAGCGACTGGCCGACCACTCCGGCCCTACGCTCGGCGGTCTGCTCAACGCCACCTTCGGCAACGCCGCCGAGCTGCTGATCGCCCTGGTTGCCCTGAAGGCCGGCCTGGTAGAGCTGGTAAAGGCTTCGATTACCGGCAGCATCCTGGGCAACCTGCTTCTCATCCTTGGCCTCTCTCTCGTCGCCGCCGGTCTTAAGCGCCCGACCTTCACCTTTAATCGGGTGGCGGCCGGGATGAGCGCTGGCATGTTGGGCCTGGCCGTGGCGGGGCTTTCGTTCCCCGCGGTCTTTCACGCCTTGCACCCGAACGCGGCGCCGACTGAGGTCCGGATGTCGGAGCTGGTCGCGGTGGTGCTGGGGGTCACCTACCTCTTCTCGCTGCTGTTCTCGCTCCGGACCCACCAGTCGCTGTTCAGCGGTGGCCATACCGTCGAAGGACCGCCTCAGTGGACGGTGCGGAAGGCGGTGCTGATCCTGGCTCTCGCGACGGTCGGTGTGGCGGTCGAATCGGAAATCCTGGTGCACGCGACCGAAGCGGTGGCGGGGACGCTCGGGTGGACTCAGACTTTCCTCGGGCTGATCGTGATTCCGCTGATCGGCAATGCCGCCGAGCACGCGACCGCGATCCTGGTCGCGAGGAAGGGACAGATCGATTTGGCCCTGCATGTCGCACTGGGATCCAGCACCCAGGTGGCGTTGTTCGTGACGCCAGTGCTGGTCCTCGCCAGTCTGTTCATGGGTCAGCCGATGAACCTGGTGTTTCCCCCGTTTCAGGTGGTATCGGTCGCGCTTTCCACTGCGATCGTAGCCATGATCATGCTCGACGGGGAATCCCATTGGTTCGAAGGCGTGCAGCTGCTGGCGGTGTATTCATTGGTGGCTGTAGCGGGCTACTTCATTTGACTTCCGTGGGGGAGGCCCGTAAGTTAGCGTACCACATCTTTTTACAAGGGGCAGGGGGTGCGGACTCGCCCGACGATTCTCTACTATTCGCCGGACCCGCGCCTGGTTCCGGATCTCGTCCGCCAGTGGGCGGAAACTAAGGGTTTCCCTCTCGAGGTCCTGCCCAGTCCGGAGGAGGTTCAGGCCATCGTCCTCCGCGGATTTCCGTGTTACCTGCTGGTGGACGCGGATCGAGGCGGAGGCGACGGGCTGCGACTGGTGCGACTCCTCAAGAGCGACGCCTTCACGGCCATCGTGCCCGTGATCGTCCTCTCCGAGTCGCACGATCCCGAGGCCGTGCGCAGCTGGTTCGGGGCGGGGGCGGACGAGGTGGTGAGCGGCCTGTTTTCTCCGGCGGAGCAGCGGGCCCGCCTCGAGGCGGCCCTGGTCCGGACCGAGCGGGACGTCTCGGTTCATCCCTCGACCCGGCTTCCGGGCACCACTGAGATCGAGCGGGAGCTCAAGCGGCAGCTGGACAGCGGAGCCGACTTCGCGGTCTGCTATGCGGATCTGGACCATTTCAAGGAGTTCAACGACCGGTACAGCTACAACGATGGCGACCGGGTGATCTACCTGCTCTCCCGCATCCTCCACGATGTGGTGAAGGGCATGGTCGGGGGCGGCGGGTTCGTGGGGCACATCGGCGGCGACGACTTCATCTTCGTGATTCCGACGCCGGAGGTCAGCCCGGTGTGCAGCGAGATTCTGGAAGTGTTCGACACGTTGATTCCCCTGCAGTACAATGAACAGGACCGGCGGGCGGGCTACTTCTTCGGAAAGGACCGGCGGGGCCAGTTGCACCGGGTGCCGCTCATGACGCTCTCGATCGGGATTGTCACCAACCGCAATCGGCGATTCACCCACCCCGCGCAGGTGAGTGAGCTGGCGACGGAGATGAAGAGCTACGCCAAGACGCTCCCCGGCTCCGTGTTCGTGGTGGATCGGCGCCACTCCACCGACTCTGATTCGCCGGCCGACCGTCGTCCGTCATCTCCGCAGGTGAGGAACGCTCCATGAACGTTACCTGCCCCAGCTGTGCGACGGTCTACCGGGTCGATCCCGCCAAGGTTCCGGGGGGCGGGGTGCGCGCTCGGTGCCAGGTCTGCGCCGCGGTTTTCCCGGTCACCAGGGAGATGGAGCCTGCGGCACCGGTCGCGGCGGCGGCTCCTGCCGTCGCCATGCCGCCGACTCCGGCGCCCGCGCCTCCGCCTCGTATGGCGCCGCCAGCCGCGTTCACCCCTGCGCCTGCACCGCCTCCTCCGGCGCCACCACCGCCGAAGCCGGCGCCACCACCGCCTCCCCGACCGGTCGCGGCGCCTCCGCCGACCCCCGTGATGCCGCCAGCTCCACCCCCGGCCCCACCTGCGGCTCCACGCCCCACCGCGCCGCGGCAGTTCCCACCGCCGGTCAGACCCACCGTGGGTCCGGGAGGCGCTCCGGTGATGCCACCCCCGGTACGCCCGACCGTGCCGTCGGGGCCTGGGGCACCGCCCATGCGGCCGAACGTGCCGTTCGCGCCGAGCCAGGGGGCGGGGCCCCCCCCCGCCGTTCGGCCGACCATCCCTTCGCCGCCGGCGGCCCCGCCCCCCGCTCGCCCGACGGCAGGGCCAACCGTGGTCACCCCCAGGGTGGAGCCCCCCGCGCCACCGCCGATGCCCGAGGCGCCGCCAGCTCCAGCCCCCAAAGGGCCCGCCCGACCGGGCAACCCCTTCCTGTCGCAGGATCCGTCCGCGAAGGCCAAGCGACTGGCCCGCGCCCTGATCTCCGATTTGGCGGTCTACTACCCCGACCGCCGCAAGGAGGGCCTCCGGGCCGGGACCCTGAAGCAGCTCTTCGAGGAGGAAATCAAGAAGAGCTGGGAGGAGTACACGGAACAGGTGGGCAAGGACCTGGCCGAGTCGACGACATTCTTCACCGACGCCCTCAACGAAATCCTCGCGAGCGGCCAGAAGGTCTTCTGAGCGTGCGAACACCGGCGGCGAGGGGTGAGCGGAACGGTCGCCGCTCGCTCTCGCCGCTTCGCTTTCCGTCTATATTTGCAGTCACGCGTACACGTTCGACCGAAAAGGCCCGCGATGTCCGAAACAACCGAACGACTCGAGGATCTCCATCGCCGCGTCTCCGAGCTGCGAGACTTTCTTTGACCTGGGAGGGAAGACCCGGCGTCTGAGCGAGCTCGAGGCACAGCAGGCCGAGGCGGGGTTCTGGAGCAACCCCGACCGTGCCCGCCAGGCAGTGCAGGAGATCAAGGATCTCAAGCGCTGGGTCGCTCCGTACGACGGCATTGTGCGGAGACTCGACGACGGCCGTGCCCTGGCCGAGCTGCTCGACGCGGAACCGGACCCGGCGCTCGCCACCGAGCTCCAGCAGGAGGTGGACAACCTGGACGCGGCGGTGGAGAGCTACGAGCTGCAGACGATGCTCCGCGGACCGGACGACTCACGGGATGCCCTCCTGACCATCCACCCCGGGGCGGGCGGCACCGAGTCGCAGGATTGGGCCGAGATGCTGATGCGGATGTACGTGCGGTGGGCGGAGCGGCACGGCTTCACCGTGACCATCCTGGATCTGCTCCCCGGCGAGGAGGCAGGGATCAAGTCGGCCTCGATCGAAATCAAGGGTGAGTACGCCTACGGCTACCTCAAGGCGGAGAAGGGCGTTCATCGCCTGGTCCGCATTTCTCCCTTTGATTCCCAGGCGCGCCGCCACACCTCTTTTGCTTCGGTCTTCGTCTACCCCGACATCGACGACACCATCGAGGTCGAGCTGCGCGACGAAGACATCAAGATGGATGTCTTCCGCGCCTCCGGGGCCGGTGGCCAGCATGTCAACAAGACCTCTTCTGCGGTACGCCTGACCCACATCCCGACCAACATCGTGGTCTCCTGCCAGCAGGAGCGGAGCCAGCACAAGAACAAGGAAACCGCGATGAAAATGCTCCGGGCCGCGATCTATCAGCGGAAGCTGGAGGAGCAGGAGGCCGAGCGCGCCAAGCTGGAAGCCACCAAGACCGACATCTCCTGGGGCAACCAGATTCGCTCCTACGTCTTTCAACCCTACACGATGGTCAACGACCATCGGACCGAGGTCAAAGTCAGCGACGTGCAGCGGGTCATGGACGGCGACCTGGACGCCTTCATCCAGGCCTACCTCAAGCGGTTCGGAGGGAAGGCCGCGTGAGCGTCGCGCCGCCCCGCTCCTTCGTCGAGGAGGCTCGCCGCGCCAAGCTGGCGGAGCTCGCCGCCATCGGTGTAGCGCCGTATGGCTATGGGTACCAGCGGACCCACAGCGCCGCGGAGGCGCTGGCCGCCTATGCGGACGCCATGGAGGAGTCCGGTCCGGAGGTCTCGGTGGCTGGCCGATTGGTCTCTTACCGGGGCCAGGGGAAGACCACCTTCGGCCATCTCGAGGACGTGAGCGGCCGGATTCAGGTCTATTTCCGAGCGGATCAGCTCGGAGACCGCTACCCGCTGGTGAAGCTGCTCGATCTCGGCGATTACGTCGGAGTCCGAGGTCCGCTGTTCCGCACCAAGGCCGGGGAGGTCACGGTCCGGGTTCAGCAGGTGGAGCTCCTGGCCAAGTCGCTCCGTCCGCTTCCCCTCGGGAAATCGCAGACCGGGGAAGAGGGCGACGTGACCTACGGCGGCCTGGCCGATCCCGAGACGCGCTATCGGCAACGCTACGCCGATCTGGCGGTCCATCCGGCGGTGCGAGAGACCTTCCGGCTTCGCGCCCGGGCGATTCGGTGGCTGCGCCGTTTCCTGGACGACCGGGGATTTCTCGAGGTGGAGACCCCGATCCTGCAGCCGCTCTACGGCGGTGCGGCGGCCCGGCCCTTCGTCACCCACCACAACACGCTCGATACCACGCTGTATCTCCGCATCGCCGACGAGCTCTATCTCAAGCGGCTGGTGGTAGGGAACCTGGAGCGGGTCTACGAGATCGGCCACGACTTCCGGAATGAGGGGATGGATCGGACCCACAACCCCGAGTTCACGATGCTGGAGTGCTACCAGGCCTATGCCGACTACCTCGATATCCTGGAGTTGACCCAGTCGATGATTTCGGGCCTGGTCATGGAATGCTGCGGCTCCTTCAAGATCGAACGGGAAGGGACGGTCCTGGATTTTACTCCCCCCTGGCCCCGGCGGCAGTTTCTCGAGTGCATCGAGACCACCGCCAAGCTCGATCTGCGCCGCGCGCCCGAAGGAGAAATGCGGAAAGCGCTGGAACGCCGGGGTATCACAGGCGAGGAGGCTGCAGCCCTCTCGGGCGGCCGGCTGATGGATGCCCTGTACAAGGCGTACGTCGAGCCCACCCTGGTGCAACCGACCTTCGTCCTGGATTACCCCCGCGTGCTTTCGCCCCTGGCCAAGGCGCACCGGAAGGATCCCTGGCTGGCCGAGCGATTCGAGCTGTTTATCCAGGGCAGGGAAATCGCCAACGCCTTCAGCGAGCTCAACGACCCCGAGGAGCAGCGGCAGCGCTTCGAGGAGCAGGCTCGCGAGCGCGCCAAGGGAGACGAGGAAGCCCAGCAATTCGACGCCGATTACGTCCGGGCGCTCGAGTACGGAATGCCGCCCACCGGCGGCCTCGGCGTGGGCGTGGACCGACTGATGATGATCATCGCCGACCAACCCTCGATCCGGGACGTAATTCTCTTCCCGGCGATGCGGCCGGAGGCCTGATGGCAGGCCCGGCGGGATCCGGCGCCAGTTTCCGGAGCCTCCTCCGGTGGCCCACGCGGCTCGAGTGGCGGATCGCGGTGCGCTACCTCCAGAGCCGGCGCTCCACCCGGGCCGCTTCGCTCAATACGGTGATCTCCATTGGGGGCGTCGCCGTGGGGGTGATGGCGCTGGTCGTGGTGCTGGGCGTGATGAACGGCCTTCGGAACGACCTCCGCGAGCGGATTCTGATCGCCAACCCACACCTGAGGCTGCTGACCTTCGGCGCCGGGCTCCGGCTGGACAACTGGCAGTCGGTGATGAAGCAGGTTGAGCGAGAACCGGGCGTGGTGGCAGTAGCCCCCGAGGTCATCACGCAGTCACTCATTTCCGCCGGACACGACTACAGCGAGGGGGTGCAGATCTTCGGATTCGATCCCGATACCGGCAGCCGCTCGGTGACCTCGCTGCCCAGGTCGGTGACCCAGGGTGATCTCACCTTCCGGACCACTCGCCACGACGTGGACGGCGGTGTCGTGCTGGGGTATCGCCTGGCCCAGCGGATGTCCGCTTTTCCCGGCGACGTCGTCACCCTGGTGCCGCCGACCGAAGGGAAAGTGAATCCGGCCCTGGGAGTAGCCGTCCCCAAGTACTGGCGGTTCGAGGTGACGGGGTTGTTCAACACGGGAATGTTTCAATACGACAACCAGTTCGTCGTGATGTCGCGAGAGGTGGCGCAGCGGTTTTCCGGGCTGGGGGACGCGGTGTCCGGTCTGCAGATCAGGCTGGAAGACCCCTGGAAGGCGCCCGAAGTGGGGAAGCGCCTCGAGGACCGGCTGGGCTACCCCTATCGCGCCCTCGACTGGCAGGCGCAGAACGCGACCCTGTTCAGCGCCCTCCAGCTGGAAAAGGTGGCGATGGGCTTGATCATCTTCTTCATCATGATCGTTGCCGCCTTTAACATCGTGGGAACGCTCACCATGGTGGTCGCCGACAAGACTCGGGAGATCGGCATCCTCCGCGCCATGGGAGTCACCTCCTCGGCGATCGGCCGGATCTTTCTGCTCCAGGGCGCGGTGATCGGGGGCGTGGGGGTGGTGCTCGGATTGGCAGGCGGGCTTCTGGTGGCGGTCGCCGTGGATCGCTGGCATTGGATCCCCATCAATCCGGCGGTGTATTTCATCGATCATCTGCCGGTGCACGTCGAGCTGCAGGATGTGGTGATCGTGGTCCTGGCCAGTCTGCTCCTCGCGATCACCGCTACGCTTCATCCTTCACGATCGGCGGGAAGGCTCACCCCGGTTGAGGCGATTCGGCACGAATGACCGCGGTCCTCGAGGCGCGAAAGTTGCGCAAAGTCTACCAGGGTGGGGACGGCCAGCCGTTGGAGATTCTGGCCGGCCTCGACCTCTCGGTGCGGCGGGGCGAATTCGTGGCGGTGGTCGGCGCCAGCGGTTCGGGCAAGAGCACTCTGCTGCATCTCCTCGGTGCTCTGGACGATCCGACCGAGGGGACGGTCCAATTGGACGGGCAGAGCTACGCCGACTGCAGTCCCGACGCGCTGGCCGAGCTCAGGAATCGCAAGCTGGGGTTCGTGTTCCAGTTCCATCATCTGCTGCGGGAGTTCACCGCGATCGAAAACGTGATGATGCCCCTGCTCATCCACGGCGCCGGTGACACCGCGGCCCGGTCTCGCGCCGAGGTGCTGTTGGCCTCGATGGGGCTGGCCGGCAGGATGACTCACCGTCCGGCCGAGCTCTCCGGTGGGGAGCAGCAGCGGGTGGCGGTGGCGCGTGCGCTGGCCATGGAGCCGATGGTGGTGCTGGCCGACGAGCCGACCGGGAACCTCGATCACGCCAACAGCGAGCGACTGCACGAGCTGTTCGCCGGCCTGTCCCAGCAGTTCGAAACCGCGCTGGTGGTGGTGACGCACAATCGGCAGCTGGCCGATCGCGCTGACCGGGTGCTCTCTCTGGAGGACGGCCACCTGGTTCCCTTGCCCCGAGCGGAGGCGGTGCCCTGATGCAGTGCACCCAGTGCCACGAGCGGGAAGCGGTGATCCACCTGACCCAGATCGCCAATGAGCAGGTGCAGACCCTGCACCTGTGCGAGAAGTGCGCGGCGGAAAAGGGGGTGGAGACCTCTTCGAACCTGGGGAAGACGCCGATCGGGAGTTTCCTGGCCACGATGGCGGTCGGGGAGACGGGCACCGAGGACGCGGTCATTCCCGCCTGCACCGCCTGTGGGGCCACCCTGGTGGACTTCCGGGAATTGGGCCGGCTGGGTTGTCCCCACTGCTACACGAGCTTCCAGGAGCCCCTCCGGGAGCTGCTCCGCCGTCTGCACGGCTCCAGCCGTCACGTGGGGAAGCGCTACCGGGCCTCTCCGGAGGGAGCGGAGGCCGCGTTGGTCGAGCAGGAGCTGCGGGAGCAACTCCGCCGTGCCGTGGCGGCCGAAAACTTCGAGCTGGCGGCCGAAATCCGGGACCGGCTCAAGGTCCACGAGGAGAACCAGGGCACCGGGCGGGGGCGATCTGTCTCATGATCGATTTCAGCCTTCTGGCCGACGGCGGAATGGGCTGGCTCGACGCGAGCGGCCCGCAAAGCCACCTGGTGCTCTCGACCCGGGTACGGTTGGCGCGCAATCTGGCCGGGCGAGTGTTCGGCACCCGGACCACCAGCCCGATCCGCCTCGAAATCCTGTCTCAAGTCGAGGCCGCCGCGCGGGAAACCGGCTCACTCCGGCAGGCCACGCTGTTCCGGCTCGAGCAGCTGGACAAGATCGACCGTTCCCTGTTGCACGAGCGGCACCTGGTAAGCAAGGAGTTAGCCGGTCTGGATGGTGATCCGGGGGTCCGTCCCGGCTCGGCCCTCATGGTCCAGGGCCAGGTAGGGGCCATGCTGAACGAGGAAGACCACCTCAGATTGCAGGCATTGCGCTCCGGGTTGGCTTTGGAGGCCACCTACCAGGAGGTCGACCGCCTCGATAGTGAACTGGGGCAACGGCTTCCTTTCGCATTTCATCCGGAGTTTGGTTACCTTACCTCCTGCCCCACCAACGTGGGGACCGGGCTTCGGGCCTCGGTGCTCATCCACTTGCCGGGCTTGGTTTTAACCAAGGAAATCTCGAAGGTCTTGCAGGGTCTGGCCCAGGTCGGTCTGACTTACCGGGGACTGTACGGTGAGGGGAGCGAGGTGGTGGGCAACTTCTTCCAGTTGTCCAACCAGACCACCCTGGGGAAGTCGGAGCAGGAATTGCTGGATTATCTGGGCAAGATGGTCCAGCAGGTGATCGAGTATGAGGAGGAGGCGCGGCGGGTGCTCCTCAGGGATGTGCCTGCGATCGTCGAGGATCGGGTCTGGCGCGCCTACGGACTGCTCAGATACGCGCGGACGATCTCCTTCGATGAGACGATGAATCTGTTGAGCGGGATCCGGCTGGGCGTCGGGCTCGGTCTGATCAAGAATGTCGGGATGTACGCGCTCAACAAACTGTTGATCTATACCCAGCCGACGCACCTGGCCGTGGCCGAGGGCATCGCCCCGGACGATCCTGAGCTGGGCGTGCGGCGGGCTCGAGAGGTTCGCAAGGTTCTGGAGGACGAGGCGGGACGTCGAGGGTGACAACATGAACGGTTACAACTTCACGGATCGGGTACGGAAAGTCCTGCAGATGGCTCGCGAGGAGGCGGCCAGGCTGCACCACGAGTACGTCGGCACCGAGCACATTCTCCTCGGGCTCATCCGGGAAGGAGAGGGTGTGGCGGCGGCGGTGCTCACCAACCTCAACGTCGACCTCGAAGAGATCCAGCAGAAGATCGAGGAGACGGTCAAGAAGGGGAAAGCGGCCGCGGCCGCCGGCCCCGACCTGCCGTACACCTCGCGGGCCAAGAAAGTGCTCGAACTGGCCATGACCGAGGCGCGCGAGCTCAACCACTCCTACGTGGGCACCGAGCACCTGCTGCTGGGGCTGCTGCGGGAGGAGAAGGGGATCGCGGCGCAGGTCCTGACCGATGCCGGCGTCAACCTCGAGCAGTCGCGCGCGGAGACGCTGCGCCTGCTGGGGAGCGACATGCCGCAGCCGACCGCCAGCGCTCCCACGCCCGCCGCGGCGCCCAAGTCCGACAAGAAGTCCAAGACCCCGGCGCTCGACCACTTCTGCCGTGATCTGACCCAGCTGGCCGCCGAAGGCCAGCTCGACCCCACCATCGGGCGGGCCAAGGAGATCGAGCGGGTCATGGAGATCCTGGCCCGGCGCAAGAAGAACAATCCGGTGCTGATCGGCGAGCCGGGGGTGGGGAAGACCGCGATCGTCGAGGGCCTGGCCCTGATGATCGCCAACGGTCTCTGCCCCGATGTGCTGCGGGACCACCGGGTGCTCTCCCTCGATATGGCGGCGGTGATCGCGGGCACCAAGTACCGCGGCCAGTTCGAGGAGCGGCTCAAGGCGGTGATGAACGAGATCGCCCAGAACAAGAACATCGTGCTCTTCATCGACGAGTTGCACACGCTGGTCGGGGCCGGAGCGGCGGAAGGCGCCATTGACGCCTCCAACATGCTCAAGCCGGCCCTGGCCCGCGGCGAGCTGCAGTGCGTTGGGGCCAGCACGCTGAACGAGTACCGCAAATACATCGAGAAGGACGGGGCACTGGAGCGGCGGTTCCAGACCGTCATGGTCGAGCCGCCCACCCTGGACGAGACGGTCGAGATCCTGCGCGGCCTCCGGAAGAAGTATGAGGACCACCACCGGGTTGCGATCCCCGACGAGACTCTCTGGGCGGCGGCCAAGCTCTCGGATCGCTACATCACCGACCGGTTCCTCCC
>Ga0335083_10007687_pt1 | contig 13279 bp, 12 predicted proteins | sample Lox_Sample_42_FD_206716 | JGI IMG/M metagenome (GOLD analysis project Ga0335083, IMG submission 206716) | Soil microbial communities from Loxahatchee National Wildlife Refuge, Florida, United States - Lox_Sample_4.2 | ecosystem: Environmental > Terrestrial > Soil > Wetlands | place: USA...
GCGCGACCCGGCCGCGCGGGCGGCCCTCAACGCCATCATGCATCCGCTGGTGCAGCACCGCCGCGACGAGTTGATCGCCGAGGCGCGGGCTCGCGGGGACCGCGTGGTGGTGAGCGACATTCCCCTCTTGTTCGAAGCCGCCGACCCCGCAGCATTCGATCGCGTGGTGCTGATCGATGCGCCGGCTGAGCTGCGTCTCCGGCGGCTGATCACCGAGCGAGGCTTCCCCGAAGCCGAGGCCATGGCTCTGATGGCGACCCAATGGCCGGCGGAACGGAAGCGGGCCTGGCGCGGACCTGGCGGAAGGGCCCCGATCGTGATCGACAACGACGGCGATCTCGCCGCCCTGGAACGGCGAGCGAAGGAGGCGTGGGAGAAGATGACTGCCGATTGATGATTGCCGAGTGCCGAGTGCCGAGTGCCGAGTGGAACGTACGGCCGACCGGCAATTAGCAAGAATCGGCAATCGGCAATCGCCAATCGACAATCCCCGTCCCACTTGACCTCCCCCGACTCCGGTTCTACCATCCCCCCCGACCGCCGCCTGGAGTCGCCTTGTCGACCACTCCCGCCGATTTGCTGTACACCAAGGAACACGAGTACATCCGCCGAACCGCCGATCCCGCCGTCGTCCAGGTGGGTATCACCGACTACGCGCAGGGTGAGCTGGGCGACGTGGTCTTCGTCGAGCTGCCGAAACCGGGCGCCAAGTTCGAGGCCATGCAGACCTTCGGCACCATCGAGGCGGTCAAGGCCGTCTCCGACCTGTATTCTCCCGTTTCCGGCGAGATCACCGAAGTGAACTCGGCGCTCGAAGGGGACCCCGGCGTGGTGAATCGCGATCCCTATGGCGCCGGCTGGATGGTGAAGCTGCGCATGGCCAATCCCTCACAGCTCGATCAACTGCTCAAGCCGGCCGACTATCAAAAGCACATCGGCGGATGAGCCGGACCCGGGGGCGCGCTGACGGCGCCCCTTCGTGTTCCTGCCCCTGCCGCCGACACCGTTCGCACCCTCGTTGAGGTCCCATGGAGCAAGGCACCCTTTCCTCCGCGACCCGTCTCCCCGTCCAGGTCTCCTACACCGCGCTCCGCACCGAGCGCTTCGTCCTCCGGCACCTCGGCCCTCGCCGGGACGACGTGGAGGCCATGGTGGCGGAGCTGGGTTATGACTCCCTCGATGCCTTCGCCGACGCCGTGGTTCCGGAGGATATTCGCCTCCAGCACCCGCTCGACCTCCCGCCCGGGCGCAGTGAGCGGGACATGCTCCAGGCCTTGCGAGGACTCGCGGCGCAGAACCGGGTCTTCCGATCCTACATCGGGATGGGCTACTACCGCTGCTTCACGCCGCAGGTGATCCAGCGGAACATCCTGGAGAACCCGGGGTGGTACACCGCCTATACGCCATACCAGCCGGAAATCGCGCAGGGCCGCCTGGAGGCGTTACTCAACTTCCAGACCATGGTGGCCGATCTCACCGGCCTCGAGATCGCCAACGCGTCCCTGCTGGACGAGGCCACCGCGGCGGCAGAGGCGATGCACCTCACGCAGGCTGTGGTACAGACCAATGGTGCCCCGGTCTACCTGGTCGACGAGAACTGCCACCCGCAAACCATCGCCGTGGCCAGGACGCGGGCCGAGACCCGGGGCGTCTCCATCGAAGTGGGCGACCCGCTCAAGTTCGAGTTCCAGCCCGGCGTGATCGGCGCCCTGGTGCAGTATCCGGCCACCGACGGCTGTCTCCGGGACTTTCGCGATCTCTGTGAGCGCGCGCACGCGGCCGGCGCGCTGGTCACCGTGGCCACCGATCTCCTGGCGCTCACCATGCTTACCCCTCCCGGGGAGTGGGGCGCGGACATCGCGGTCGGTAGTTCGCAACGGTTTGGCGTGCCCATGGGGTACGGCGGCCCTCACGCGGCGTTCTTCGCCACGAAGGACGCCTACAAGCGGTTCATTCCGGGCCGGATCATCGGAGTCTCCAAGGACTCGAGCGGCCGCCCGGCGCTCCGCATGGCGCTTCAGACCCGCGAGCAGCACATCCGCCGCGAGAAGGCCACCAGCAACGTTTGCACGGCGCAGGTCCTCCTGGCCGTGATGGCCAGCATGTACGCGGTCTATCATGGGCCGGATGGGCTGCGGAAAATCGCCGAGCGGGTGCACACCCAGGCGGTGTTGCTGGCCGGGGCGCTGCGGCGCCTGCGGTATCACCTGGTCCACAGGGACTTCTTCGACACGATTTGCGTCGAGGTACGCGCCGCCAACCTGTCCCGCATCCTCGACGCGGCCCGGGCTCGGCAGATCAACCTCCGGGTGCTGGGCCCCACGCGGGTGGCGATCGCCCTGGATGAGACGGTTTCGGTAGGAGACGTCTCGGACCTGATCGCCGTCTTCTCGCTCGACGTGGCCCTGCCCTTCATGCTGGACGACTCGGGGGTCCACACCGAGCGGGCCATTCCCGAAGAGCTCACCCGGAAGTCACCCTACATGACGCATCCGGTGTTCCATCGGTACCACTCCGAGACCCAGATGCTGCGCTACATCAAACGGCTCGAGGCCCGCGACCTGTCGCTCACCGAGGCGATGATCCCGCTGGGCTCCTGCACCATGAAGCTCAATGCGACCAGCGAGATGATGCCGATCAGCTGGCGCGAGTTCAATCGGCTCCACCCCTTCGCCCCGCTGGATCAGGCCGCCGGCTACCAGTTGATGTTTCGGCAGCTCGAGGACCAGCTGGCGGAGATCACCGGGTTCGACGCCGTCTCGCTGCAGCCCAATGCCGGATCGCAGGGCGAGTACACCGGTCTCCTCGTGATCCGGGCCTACCATCGCGCCCAGGGCCAGACCCGGCGAACCACCTGCCTGATCCCGACCTCGGCCCATGGAACCAATCCCGCCAGCGCGGTCATGGCCGGCCTGGACGTGGTTCCGGTCAAGGCCGACGCGCGGGGCAACATCGACCTCGCCGACCTGAGGGCCAAGGCCAAACAGTATCAGGAGACCCTCGCCTGTCTGATGGTGACCTATCCCTCGACCCACGGCGTCTTCGAGCCGACCATCCGGGAGATCTGCAACATCGTGCACCAGCAGGGCGGGCAGGTCTATCTCGATGGCGCCAACCTGAACGCCCAGGTCGGGCTCTGCCGCCCCGGCGACTACGGGGCCGATGTCTGCCATCTCAATCTGCACAAGACGTTCTGTATTCCCCACGGCGGTGGCGGTCCCGGGATGGGGCCGATCGCAGTGGCGAAGCATCTGAAGCCGTACCTTCCGACCCATCCCGTTATCCCGACCAGCGGCCCGGAGTCCTGCGGCACCGTATCCGCCGCACCGTGGGGCAGCGCCTCGATCCTGACCATCTCCTGGGCCTACCTTGCGCTCATGGGGCAGGATGGTCTCACCCGGGCGACCAAGGTCGCGATCCTCAACGCCAACTACATCGCCAAGCGGTTGGCCGGCCACTACAACCTGCTCTACACCGGCCCCAATGGTCTGGTGGCCCACGAGCTGATTATCGACACCCGCCCCTTCAAGGCTTCCGCCGGCGTGGATGTCGAGGACATCGCCAAGCGGATCATCGACTACGGCTTTCATCCCCCAACGGTCTCCTTCCCGGTCATCGGCACCCTGATGATCGAGCCGACCGAGAGCGAGCCCAAGGAGGAGATCGATCGCTTCTGCGACGCCCTGATTTCCATTCGGCAGGAGATTCGGGAAATCGAAGAGGGCCGTGCACCGAAGGAGAACAACCTGCTCACCAACGCGCCCCACACCCTGGTCCAGGTGATCGCCGACGACTGGAACCGGCCCTATTCCCGCGAGCGTGCCGCGTTTCCCTCGGCCTCGACCCGGGAGCACAAGGTCTGGCCCACCGTTTCACGCATCGATGCCGCCTTCGGGGACCGCAACCTGGTCTGTGCCTGCCCGCCGGTGGAGGACTATGTCCCGGTGGGTTGACGCTGGTGGTGGAGTAGAGACGGCCGCGAGGCCCGCGGCCGAGACGCCGAGCGCTCTCGCCTGGTTTCTGCTCCGGGATGAGTCGCCCGCACCTGGTTGGCAGAACATGGCGCTGGACCAGGGGCTGCTCGATCTGGCCCGTGAGACTTCGGCTGGCTTCCTGCGCCTCTATCGCTGGGATCCCCCTTGCCTGTCCTTCGGGCGCCACGAGCCCGCTCTCCGTCGCTACGATCGCGAACGGATCGAGCGACTCAGCCTCGATGTCGTCCGCCGGCCCACGGGCGGGAGAGCGGTCTGGCACGCCACCGAGCTGACCTATGCCGTGGCCGCTCCGCTGGCGGCATTCGGATCGGCGCCGCGGGCCTACCGCGCCATTCATTTGCTGCTGGCCTCGGCCCTGGCTCAGGCGGGAATCGAGACCGATCTGGCCCCGGCGCCGGGACACCCCGTCTCGCTGGCCTCAGGTCCCTGCTTCTCACGCGCGGTGGGTGGAGAACTCCTGGTCGGAACCCGGAAAGTGGTGGGCAGCGCCCAACTGGTTGAAGGAGGCGCGTTCCTTCAGCACGGCACCCTTCAGCTGGAAGACACCCAGTCCCTGGTCCGGGAGTTGAGCGGGGTCGGTACTCCGGCACCGAGCGGTTCGGGCCTGGCCTCCTCGAGTCGGCTGGGGTTCGAGGAGCTCACCGAAGCCGTGAGTCAGGCAGCCCGTGCCTGGCCCGGGACCTGGACCCGGATCGACGCGGACAGCTCCATTCGCCAGGCGGCTGCCGCTCACGAAGGACGGTTCCGCTCTCCCGAGTGGACCTGGCGCCGCTGACCCTCCCGTCGCCGCTCCTCTCGAGCATCCACTGCGCCTGACGGCCGGCTCATGGTAACTTGAGCCTGCTATGCGAGCGCCCCTCTGGCTGGTCCGGGTCGGCCTCGTCGCCTTCCCATCCCTCGTACCACTGCTCACCCGCTCGCCCCAGGCCCAGGGCGTGCCGGCCGACCATGGCACCATCGTGATCGCGGTGGGCACCCTGGCCACCCTGCCGGTCCCGACCGTCATCACCGGCCGCTGGAACCAGGACGTCTCCGATCTGCTGTTCCTGAAGCTCGCGCGTCTGGGGCCCGAACTGGCCACCGGCGGGGACAAGCGCTTCGTCCCTCAGTTGGCCAAATCCTGGACCCGACGAGACTCGCTGACCCTGGTCTTCGACCTCGACCCGCGTGCCCGGTGGCACGACGGGACGCCGGTCACCTCCCGGGACGTCGTGTTCACCTTCCGGCGAACCCTGGAGCCGGGCGTCGACCCGCAGCGGGCCCTGCTGCTTCGCTACCTCGCTTCGGTGACCGAGGAAGGACCGCAACGCGTGGTGTTCAGGTTTTCCCGAGCGTACTCCGAGCAGCTCTACGACGCCGTCTATCACGTGCAGCCGCTCCCAGCCCACCTGGCGGACAGCATTCCCTACGCGCGGTTCGCGACCTCGAGCTTCGCCCAGCATCCGATCGGGAACGGCCCCTACAAATGGGTGGCCCTGGTCCCCGGCCAGCGGCTCGAACTCGTGGCCAATCCCGACTTCTTCCTGGGAGCGCCCAAGCTCGATCGCGTCGTCTTCGTCGAGGCCCGGGACCCAGAGGCGCAGCTGAACCTGGTGTTGAGCGGCACGGCGGACGCGCTGGAGAACGTGGTGCCGGTGACCAACATCCCCCGCGTCGCCGAGAATCCTTCGTTCCGGATGCTCCAGGTGCCGTCCTTCACGGTGAGCTATCTCCTCTTCAATCAACTGAGTCGGTCCGATCGCTCACTGCCACATCCGATCCTGGCGGATTCCCTCGTCCGTCTCGCCATCGCGCTGGCCCTGGACCGCGCCACGCTGGTCAAGAACGTCTTCGGCGACTACGGCGCGGTTCCCTACGGACCGGTCGCCATTCTCAGCTGGGTTCGTGATCCCAAGGTCAAACCCCTGGCCCAGGACACGGCCAGGGCCCGGGCTCTGCTTCGCTCTCGGGGGTGGGTGGACACCAACAGCGACGGGATCCTGGAACGGAACGGCGTGCCGCTGGTCCTGGACCTCAACTACCCGGTCACCAGCGCACCCCGGAAGCAGATGGCGCTGGGGATCCAGGAGCAGCTGCGCCGGATCGGCATCAAGGTCGAGCTGGTCGGGATGGAAGGCGCGGCGTGGAACGAGGCGCGGAATCGCCACGACTTCGACATCGATTTCTCCTCCGTGGGCCTCGATCCGTCCCCGGCCGGTCTGATCCAGAGCTGGTCGTGCGAGGGGCTCTCGGGCACCAACGTGGGAGGCTACTGCGATCCCAGGGTCGACTCCCTGCTCAATCAAGGGATCTTCGCCCGCAAGGACGCCCTTCCGATCTGGCGCCGCGCCGTGCAGCAGATCGAGCAGGACGTGCCCGCCGTCTTCATTTACGCACCCATCTATGCCTTCGCGGTGCACCGGCGTTACGCCCACGTCAACATTCGCCCAGAGGGATGGTGGGCCGCGCTCGGCGAGTGGTCGGTGACGCCGGGCCAGCAGCTGGAACGCGACCGAGCCTCTCCCTGAATGCCCGGCTGGCTCTTCTCTCGCCTGCTGCAGGCGGCCGCGACGCTCGCCGCCGCGATCGTTGTTCTGTTCTTCCTCATGCGGCTGGCTCCCGGAGATCCCCTGGCCCAGCTGGCCGGCGAACGGCAGATGTCGCTCCAGGAAGTCGAGGTGCTCCGGGCCCGCTACGGCCTCGATCAACCGCTCACCAGTCAATTCAGCGCCTTCGTCCGCGGGGTGATCCGTGGCGACCTGGGCACCTCGATCTCCCAGCGGCGCCCGGTCACCCGCATTCTCGCCGAACGCTTGCCGGCGACACTGCTCCTCGGCGGCACAGTCTTGGTCCTCAACTTCACCATCGGCATCTGGCTGGGTGTCCTCCAGGCCCGGCGAAAGGGCTCCCGCGCCGACCGCTGGCTCTCGACGCTTTCGCTGACCGGATACGCCACGCCGTCCTTCTGGTTGGGACTGATCCTGGTCTGGCTGGTGGCGGTCCGGTGGCACTGGTTCCCCGCCGGCGGCATGGTGGATCCACTTCGCTCAGGGGAAAGCGGCCTGCCCCGGATGCTCGACGTCGCCCACCATCTGGTCCTCCCGGTCCTCACTCTCACCATCGTCAGCATGGCGGTCACCATGCGCCATCAGCGCACTGCCATGCTCGAGGTCCTGGGTGCCGATTTCGTCCGGACCGCGCGGGCCAAGGGGCTCGATGAGGGTCCGGTGATCTGGCGCCATGCCTGGCGCAACGCCCTCTTCCCCATCATCACGCTCTTCGGACTCTGGCTCCCGGTCCTGGTCACCGGGTCGGTCTTCGTCGAAGGAGTCTTCGCCTGGCCGGGATTGGGTTCTCTTTCCCAGGAGGCGATCTCGGGACGGGACTACCCGCTCCTGATGGGAACCGCCCTGCTGGTTTCCTTCACGGTCGTGCTCGGTAACGTCCTCGCCGATCTGGCCTACTTCTACCTCGATCCCCGAGTGCGCCGGTGATCCGCCTGGGCTGGAGCCGAACCGCGTTGAAAGGAGCCTGGGAACAGCCAGGCGGACGTCGCGGACTCCTGCTTCTGGCACTCATCGTCATCGTCGCCCTGGTTGGCCCCGCGTTCCTTCCCGACCCTGCCAGCCAGCCCGACCTGATCCGCGGCGCCTTGCTCCCACCCGGCTTCGGTCACCCGTTCGGGACCGATCAACTGAGCCGCGACGTGCTGTCGCGGGTCGTCCATGGGGCCCGCATCTCGCTCTCCGTGGCGCTGCTCGCGGTGGCCCTCTCCGCCACGCTGGGATGCCTGGTCGGCATGGTAGCGGGTTACTTCGGCGGCTGGACCGACGCCGTGCTCATGCGATTGGTGGACGGGGCCCTGGCCATCCCCCGGCTGTTTATTCTCCTCCTTCTGATCGCGGTCTGGGACCATATCCCACTGGCCGCACTGATCGTGGTCCTGGGCGCCACCGGCTGGTTCGGGACCAGCCGGCTGGTCCGGGCTGAGGTGCTCCGGCTCCGCGAACAGGAGTACGTTGGTGCGGCGGTCGCCCTCGGGGCCCCGCGCCGCCGGATTATCTTGCGGCACCTTTTCCCCAACGCGTTGGCACCGGTCCTGGTCGCGAGTACTCTGGCAGTGGGTGACGTGATCCTGATCGAGGCGGGCCTCTCGTTCCTAGGTCTCGGAATCCGTCCACCCACCCCGTCCTGGGGAGCCATGATTCTGGATGCCAGAAGCACCCTGTTCACGGCGCCATGGACCGGTGCTTTCCCGGGGCTGGCCATCGTGATCACCGTGGTGGCGGTGAACCTGGTGGGTGAATCACTGCGAGACGCGCTGGATCCCAGGCGCCTATGAGTCCCCTGCTCGAGGTCACCGGCCTCCGAGTCACCTTTCCCACCGCCGCGGGTCCCGCCCGCGCGGTAGACGGAATCTCGTTCACCCTGGATCAAGGCAAGACCCTGGCGCTGGTCGGGGAGTCGGGATGCGGGAAGAGTCTCACCGCCCTCTCCCTCCTCCGACTGGTGCCACCGCCCGGCGTGATCGAAGCCGGCAGCGTCATTCGGCTGGATGGCAAGGAGCTGTTGGCGCTCGACGCCGAATCGTTGCGCCGGATTCGAGGCAAACGGATCGGGATGGTCTTTCAGGATCCCATGACCAGCCTCAATCCCGTGTTCACGGTGGGAGACCAGATCTCCGAAGGAATCCGGGCCCACGAAAAGGTCTCCCGGCGTGAGGCCTGGGAGCGTGCGGTGGCCTTGCTGCAGGAAGTCGGGATTCCCGATCCGGTCAGCCGGGCCTGGTCCTATCCCCACCAGATGAGCGGGGGGATGCGGCAGCGGGTCATGATCGCGATCGCCTTGAGCTGCCAGCCCGACCTCCTGATCGCGGACGAACCGACCACCGCGCTCGATGTCACCGTGCAGGCCCAAATTCTCGAGCTGCTGGACCGGCTGCGAGAGGAACGAGGCATGGCGGTGCTGCTCATCACCCACGACCTGGGTATCGTGGCCGGCCGGGCCGATCGGGTGGCCGTGATGTATGCCGGCCGGATCGTCGAAGAAGCGCCGACTACGACCCTCTTCCGCCATCCCACGCACCCCTACACGCAGGGCCTCTTCGCATCCATGCCGCGCCTGAGCGGCGCGCGGGACCGGCTGGTCCCGATCAGGGGCACCGTGCCTCCCGCGACGGCCTGGCCTGCCGGATGTCGTTTCCATCCCCGCTGCCCTTCCGCCATGCCTGAATGTGTCACCGATCCGCCGCTCCTCGCGGTGGAATCGGACCACACCATGAGCTGCTGGCTGGGGACGACCACCCGCAAATGAGCGAGCCCCTGCTGGTAGTCCGCGACCTGGTCAAACACTACTCCACGGGAGGAGTGTTCAAGGCCGCCGGCCCACCAATCCGGGCTGTGGACGGAGTTTCCTTCGAAGTGGGAAGGGGTGAGACGTTGGCGCTGGTCGGGGAATCAGGCTGCGGGAAGTCATCGGTAGCCCGAACGCTGGTGCGCCTTCAGGAGCCGACCAGCGGGAGCGCCGTGTTCGAGGGAAAGAACATCTTCGATCTGGATCGCCCCACCCTCCGGGCCCTGCGCCGGAAGATCCAGATCGTCTTCCAGGATCCCTACGGCTCACTCAATCCACGCATGACCGTGGGAGACAGCGTCGCGGAAGGATTGGAGATCCACCGCCTGGCACCCCGGGCCGAGATTCCGGCTCGGGTCGCGACCCTGCTGCAGGAAGTCGGGTTGGATCCCAGCTACGCCAGCCGGTATCCCCACGAATTTTCCGGAGGCCAACGCCAACGAATCGGGATCGCGCGGGCCCTCGCGGTAGAGCCCTCGTTCCTGATCTGCGACGAACCGGTCTCCGCATTGGACGTCTCGGTCCAGGCCCAGGTGCTCAATCTGCTGGTGGATCTCCAGGCCCGCCGAGGACTCTCCTACCTGTTCATCGCCCACGACCTGGCGGTGGTTCGGCAAGTCGCGCATCGGGTCGCCGTGATGTACCTGGGGCAGATCCTCGAAATCGGCCCGACCGAGGAAGTCCTCGCCAATCCGCGGCACCCTTACACCGAAGCCCTGCTCTCAGCCGTCCCCGTCCCGGATCCCGATCGCCAGCGAACCCGGATCCTGCTCGGCGGAGAGCCTCCCAGCCCGTCTCATCCCCCGTCGGGATGCCGGTTTCATCCCCGCTGCATGCACCCGTCCAAGGATGAGCGATGCAGCGCCGAGGCCCCAAGCCTTCGCCCCCTCGGCTCGGCCCAGGTCTCCTGCCACTACGCCCGCTGATCCAGGGACTATTGGAGGGGATCTGAGCTTGCGGTGGTCCGCCCCAGATAGAGAACCCACCCCGGCGTACAGGCCACGGCGCCATCATCGTCCGGGTTGGAGGCCATGGAGCCCACGGCGACATGGCAGACGTTCCGCCCCACCACCGCCGATTGATTGCTGATCGAGATGCTATACCCTCCGGCTTCACCCACCCCTGAGCCGATGTTGCCGGGAGAGACCGAGACGCTGTAGGGCGGAGCAGTCAGGTCTCCCCAGGCGCCATAGGTCGCGTTGTCCGAGAAGTAGGCCTCCTGCGCCGTCATGTAGTTGCGGACGTCGGCTCGAGCCGAGGCGATGCGCGCGCGGTCCTTCACGCCCGCGAGGATCGGGATCGAGATGGCGGCCAGGATGCCGATCACCACCACGGCTATGAGAAGCTCGAGCAGACTGAGACCACGCTGATTCATCGCGATGCTCTGGGCCAGGGATACATCGGTTCGGTCACCCGTCTCCAGCAATGCAATGGCGGTGCCTTCGGAGAAAAGATCGCAACCTCTTACGGCACAGGTGGTTACGCGGGCGAGCCGGGTGAGATTGTGGCCGTCTTGCGGGGCTCTTTCGCTCCGGTGGTACCAAACTGTCCCACACTCAGTGCCCGGTCAGAACGGGTGCTCGAAAGACAGATAGGAAAACAGCCCCACCCGACTAGTCCCTTCGGCGATGAGCACCGGCACCCCCAGTCCTGGAACAATCTGAAGCTTCCCCACATTGATCGCTACGCGGATTCCAGGGCTCACCACGCCAGCCGTACCGTGACGCACGTCGCCGGTGCTATCGATGACGGATGCGAAGTTGACCACCCCTTCAAGCAGGAACTGAACTGGCCACATCAGCGGGCCCACCACGCTCGCGCCCAGATTGTAGTTCACCAACCCTCGATGGATATCCCCGTTGGACGCCGAGGCTCGAGGCAGGAAGGTCAGCCCGGCATTCCAATGGGTGACGAACTGCCGGGAGAAGCGGAAGCTGACCGGCAGGTTGAACTGTCCGCCTACGGTTCCGAACCCCAGCGACTTGGCCACACTGCCGCTGGGGAGGATCAGGGTCAGCCGGGGAGCGATGGACCAGCGTTCTCCTTCCAGCAGTTGATACCGGTAATTGAGCTGAACGTCTCCAATACTCAGCGATTGGCCAGCCAGCCGGGTAAGCGGGATGGTGTAGCTCAACTGATGGCGGGGGCCTCCCAGCGGCCATTCCTGGGTAAAGGTGTAGAACAGATTCTCGAGGCGCTCTCCGGCCAGCCAGAGGCCGTTGATGTGCTGGACCACCCGGGTTGCCTGGTTATAGGCCTCCTCGACGAAGAAGGAGTTGTCCTCGAACGCCGGCTCGGGGAGCCTTGGAGCCTCCTGGCCCTCCAAGTGAGTACCCGGCCACCCCAGGGCCAGGACCAGGAGGGCCGGGAAGCCCACGAGGTGACGGAGGCAAGGACGCCCCGTGCCGAACGTCACAGGGGAGTCGCGGCGGTGGTCACCATGATCACGAAGAATCATGTGGAGCTATTGGAACTCTTCGGGGTATCAAATGACGAGCGTGAGCAATGGAATCCTTCTTGCTCTGGCAGGGTACCAACGGCGCTCGAGTTCATCAGGCGTCCCAAGTTGCGGTCCAGGGCAGAGAGGAGGACCTTCGAGTGCTTAAAGCCTTGTTCTATCTGTTGGTCAGCAGCAACGAGTCCGTGGCAAGGTTGGCACGGCGCTTCTTTCGCCTCCCAGCCTGAGCCGAGGGTAACCCCAACAGGAAGGTACCACCCTCAGTCCATGCACCACGACAGTTGACCGCGCGGGCCGCCCTCGAAACAGGACGGCCCGTCTTGCTTTCCAGGGATCCGCTGGCCGGCCTTGGACTGTGAAGCTCGTCCAACTAGTGTCCAGATCATGGAGCCGCTCGAAGCCTTTCAGACCCTCGACCTGAGGGTCGGCCAGATCACCCGCGTCGAGCCGCATCCCAAGGCTCGAAAACCCGCATTCCAGCTTTGGGTCGATTTCGGGCCCCTGGGCGCCCGCACTTCCAGTGCTCAGCTTACCGACCTGTACCAGCCCGAGGACCTGCTCGGGCGGAGGGTCGTTGCGGCAGTCAACCTCGGTACCAGGCTCATCGCCGGCTTCAAGTCGGAGGTCTTGGTGCTCGGTGTCCCCGACAACGAGGGAAGGGTGGTTCTCCTGGCGGTCGAGCGTGAGGTGCCCTTGGGAGGCAGGGTCTTCTAGTGGCGCAGACGCACGAGACGGGGGTCAGACCGAGCTTCACCATCGAGGAAGCCGCGACACCGGCCGACGTGGCGGAGGCCAAGCGTCTGTTCGTGGAGTACGCCGACTCCCTGGGCTTCAGCCTCTGCTTCCAGGGGTTCGATCGCGAGCTGGCGGAGCTGCCCGGCAGATACGCCCGACCGGCCGGAAGGCTGTTGTTGGCCCGAAGTGGGGGAGATAGCGCCGGCTGTGTGGCCCTGCGGGCCCTCCAGCCGGGCATAGCGGAAATGAAGCGGCTCTATGTGCGCCCCCGGTTCCGCGGGCTGGGCTTGGGCCGACTGCTGGCCAGGACCGTCGCCACGGAGGCGCGAGAGGCCGGTTACCACTGGCTTTACCTGGACACGCTGCCTCAGATGAAGGAGGCGATTCCCTTGTACCGATCGATGGGCTTCACTGAAATCCCGCCCTATTATGACAATAGGGTAGAGGGAGGGGTGTTCATGAAGCTGGAACTGACCCCCGATCGGTGAGGTACCGTTTCCGCTGGTCTCTGGCGGCTGGCCTTGCGTTCGGTTGTGGGCCCCAGCCATCGCCCCCGGCTCCAACCGCTCCCAGCTTCGTAAGCTCACCGCTCTGGCCGGCGGAATCCGCCTACCAGGACCTCAGATACCTGGCCGATCAGGCCAAGATCACCCGGTATCGTCACGCCTCCGCCTCGATCCATGGGGTACCCCTCACCACCCTCATCCAACAAGACCGCTCCAGTCAGGCCGGATTCAAAGCCCGGCTCGCGGCGCTGGAT
>Ga0335083_10007688_pt1 | contig 13279 bp, 13 predicted proteins | sample Lox_Sample_42_FD_206716 | JGI IMG/M metagenome (GOLD analysis project Ga0335083, IMG submission 206716) | Soil microbial communities from Loxahatchee National Wildlife Refuge, Florida, United States - Lox_Sample_4.2 | ecosystem: Environmental > Terrestrial > Soil > Wetlands | place: USA...
TATTGCCGATGGGTCGGAGAAAGGCATGAAGAATTACAGCCTAGAGCCGTATGCCGAAGTTCACCCGGAAGCCCGGCGCGATTGGCACCGTGCCGTAGACGACCGGCGCCGGCGGGGCGTAGTAGAGCGGGGCGGGTGCGTAGACCACCGGCGGGGGCGCGACCACCACCGGGCGGGCCGGGTAGTACGCGTAGGCCGGGGCGCGGTAGTAGTGCGGGGAGTAGGGCCTCGCGCGCCAGCCAAAGTCGTGCGCAAAGGCGGGGGCGGCCGCCAGCAGGGCGGCGCCGGTTGCAAGGCCGAGTGCGATTTTTCTGGCGTTCATTTTTGCCTCCTTTTCGTTGTTGCTGCCCATTGGACGCCGGCGCGGGCCTTTTGTCCGTTATCCAAATGCAAACGGTGTAACAGCTTGTAAACTGCACGGCGGGAGGAGTGAAAAAATGCGCGGAATTTTCATTGCTGTTGCCTGCTTCCTGGTCTCTCCCTGGCTGCATGCGGAGGACGCTTGGCCGACCAGGCCGATCAGCATGGTGGTGGCGTTCCCGCCCGGCGGCGTGGCCGACATCGTCGGGCGCCCGCTCGCGGTGGCGATGGAGAAGACGCTCAAGCAGCCGGTGCTGGTGATCAACCGCGCGGGCGCCGGCGGCGCGACGGGCACCGCGACGGTGGCGAAGGCGCCGCCGGACGGCTACACCATCCTCATGGCACTGTCGTCGATCTCGATCTTCCCAGCCTCGGACCGGATCAACGGCAGGCAGCCGGCCTACGAGATGAAGGACTTCGCGCCGGTCGCGCTGATCACCGCCGATCCCACGGTGCTGGTGGTGCGCGCCGACGGGCCCTACAAGACGCTCAAGGATTTCGTCGATGCGGCGAAGGCGAATCCCGGCAAGATCAATTATTCGTCCTCCGGCGTCTACGGCACGCTGCACGTGTCGATGGAGATCTTCGCCAACGCGGCAGGCATCAAGCTGTTCCACGTTCCGTACGCGGGTGGCGGGCCGGCGGTGACCGCGCTGCTCGGCGGCCAGGTCCAGGCGCTCGCCTCGGGGCCGGCCGCGGCGATCGGCCAGATCAAGGGCGGCAAGATGCGCGCGCTGGCGAGCTGGAGCGCCAGGCGCTTGGACCTGCTGCCGGACATTCCGACCTTCAAGGAACTGGGCTACGACGCCGAGTTCTACATCTGGTCCGGCGTGGTCGCGCCCGCCACAACACCCGCGCCGATCCTCGCGAAATTGCGCGAGGCGGTGCGCGAAGCCGCCAACTCGGCCGATTTCAAGGCGGCCATGGCCAAGGTGGAGACGCCGGTTTCCTACCTCGACGCGCCGGAATTCCAGAAGTACTGGGACAACGACGCGAAGCGCCTGGCCGTCGCGCTGGAGAAAATCGGCAAGGTCGAAGAGAAATAAAAAAGGGGGGTCAGAACCCCTATTTCTTCTTCGGCCTCCTGTACTGCAGGAGATTGCCCACCTCCCTCTCGAAGGGATCGCGGCGGACCAGGCTGCGCGCCTGGGCGCGGCTCATCAACTTGTAGTGGCGCGCCGCTTCCAGGTTGTCGACCAGGTCCCAGGCGCCGTCCTCCGCGGTGACCCAGTCCGCGGGTTTCATGCGGCGCAGGTCGTAGGGGACGGAATAGGTGCGCAGCGTCTTGCGGTCGCGCTTGTTGTAGTACTCGTGCAGATAGGACATCGCGAGTTCGCGCGGGCTGGCGTAGACCGGATCGCGCCAGCGCAGGCCGATGCCGTTGGTCTTGGAGATCGCACCCCAGCGGCCGTTGCGCCGGAACAGGGCGACGACGTGGTCGAAGTCGTGCACCGCCTGCAAGTCGAGCAGCAGCGGCGGCTCGCCGTGGATCCAGAGCGCGCAGGCGGCGGTGATCGCGCCTTCGATGCAGTGCGCGCGGCGCTCCTTCAGCACGGTGCGCACCGAATTGCAGGTCTCGCCCTGCAGCTCGAAGTTCTGCTTCAGGCCGTAGAGGAATTCCTGGATTTTCTCCGGATTGCGCAGGCGCTGCAGCCTTGCGTATTCGCCCTGCGTGAGGCCGAGCAGGGCGCGGCTGGCTTTTCTTGTTTTCATCGGCTCGCGACCTAGTGTACCGCGAGGCTGCGCGCCGCTTCAGGGCGTGTTGATGAGATCCGCGTTTTTCCAGCCGCCGCCGAGAGAACGATAGAGCTGGACGAAGGAAGAGAGCGAATTCTGGTAGGCCTGCGCCAGCAGCAGTTCGGCCGCGAACAGGGAGCCGTCGGCGTCGATGACCTCGAAGTAGGACGAGTAGCCGGCGGCATAGCGTTTCAGTACCTGCTGGCTCGCGGCGCGCAGCGCCCGCACCTGGTCTTCCTGCGCCACCAGTTGCTCGGCGTAGGCCTGGCGCGCCGCGAGCGCATCGGCGACCTCGCGGAACGCCTGGGACACGGCCGCCTGGTACGCGAGGATCGCCTCCTTCTCGCGCGCGGTGTACACGTCGACCTGGTAGGTGTTGCGGTTGATATCGATGATCGGCTGCAGGAAGCCGAGCCCCCAGGCCCAGGTGCCCGCAGGCCCGGTGAAAAGGCCGCTGAGGGCCTTGCTGAGCGATCCGAGCGCCGCGGTGAGCGAGATGGTGGGAAACAGCGAGGCCTTGACCGATTTCAGCTGGGCGTTGGCGCTGACCAGGTTGCTTTCCGCCTGGCGCAGGTCCGGACGCCGCTCGAGCAGCGTCGCGGGCAGGCCCGCCGGCACCTCCGGCGGAACCGGGAAAAACTGCGCTTCGCCCGTCGCTTCGCGCAGGATCGGCCCGGGGTTCTGGCCCAGCAGTACTTGCAGCAGGTTCTCGGTCTGCGTGGCCTGCCGCTGCAGGTCGGGAATGGCGGCGCGCGCGGTCGCTACGCTCGCCTCGGCGCGGTTCACGTCCAGTCCGGAAACCACGCCGCGCTTGAACTGCGCGCGGGTCAATTCCAGGAATTTCTCGCGCGTGGCGAGAGTGCGCCGGGTGATCGCGAGCTGCCGGTCGAGCGTGCGCAGCCCGAAATAGGTCGTCGCCACGTTGGCGATGAGGGTGATGCGCACGGTTTCGCGCGCGTACTCGCTCGTCAGCAGGTCGGCCTTGGCTGCCGCTTGCGCATTGGAGATGCGGCCCCAGAAATCGATTTCATAGCTGGCGACGATGTTGGCCGAATACGAGTTGGCGGGATTGGGCGCCGTGCTCGGGTACGGGGTGGGGCCCACGGTCGAATACCTGTTTCCGCCGCGCACGCCGCTCGCGGCGACGAGCGGAATCGAGCCGAGGCCGGCAACGCTGGCGAGCGCCTGGAACTGCTCGACGCGGGCCGTCGCGATCTTCAGGTCGTAGTTCTGCGCCAGCCCGGTCGCAATCAGCTTTTCCAGCACCGGGTCGCGGTAGACCTCGCCCCAGTCGAGGTCGGCGAGCGACTGCGGCGTGCTGGCCGGCGCGGCCTGGCCGCGGAACGATTCCGGCGCCTGGACGGGCGGGCGCTGGTACGGCGGAAACAGCGTGCAGCCGGGCAGCGCCAGCGTCGCCGCAAGCGCCAGCGCGCGCGCCGCGCGGACGGGCAGCCGCCTCATGCGGCGCCGTCCTGCGCCTCGTCCGCGTCGTGGCGGAACGGCGCCTTGCGTTCGCTGATCCGCTGGATGACGACGTAGAACACCGGAATCACGAAAATGCCGATGACCGTGGCGAACAGCATGCCCGAGACGACCGTGTTGCCGAGGGACAGGCGCGCCCCGGCGCCGGCGCCGGTGGCGATCGCCAGCGGCAGCGTGCCGAGGATGAAGGCGAACGAAGTCATCAGGATCGGCCGCAGCCGCAATTGCGCGCCTTCCATCGCGCCATGCACGATCGAGGCGCCGCGGTCGTGCGCAAGCTTGGCGAATTCGACGATCAGGATGGCATTTTTCGCCGCCAAGCCGATCAGCATCACCAGCCCGACCTGGGCGTAGACGTTGTTGTCCAGGCCGCGCAGCGCCAGTCCCGAAAAGGCGCCGAACACGCCGAACGGCACCACCATCAGGATCGCGACCGGCATCGCCCAGCTTTCGTACAGCCCCGCCAGCACCAGGAATACGAACATCAGCGACAGCGCGAAGATGTAGCCGGTCTGGCCGCCGGTCTTCTTCTCCTGGTAGGTCGAGCCCGTCCATTCGTAGGCGAAGCCCTGCGGCAGCGATTTCGCGAGTTCCTCCATCGTCGCCACCGCCTGGCCCGAGCTGTAGCCCGGCGCGGCGCCGCCGTTCACCGTCGCCGCGCGGTAGATGTTGTAGCGCTCGTAGTATTCCGGCCCGTTCAGCGGCTTGGCGCGCAACACGGCCGACAGCGGGATCATGTCGCCGGCGGCGCTCCTCACGTAATAGTGCTTCACGTCCTCGGGCTGGGCGCGCGCCCAGGACTCGGCCTGCGCTTGGACCTTGAAGGTGCGGCCGAACAGGTTGAAGTCGTTCACGTAGTAGCCGCCAAGCAGGACCTGCAGCGTGGAGAACACGTCCGCGAGCGAGACGCCGTAGGACTTGACCTTGTCGCGGTCGACCTCGTATTCCACCTGCGGCACGCGGTCGTCGTAGTTGGCGAAGACGAAGCCGAGCTCGGGCCGCTTGCGCGCCTCGGCGAGGAATCCCTGCAGGGTCTGCGAGAACAATTTCGGGTCGCCGCCGGCGCGGTCCTGCAGGACGAATTCGAAGCCGCCGGTGGTCCCCAGGCCGCGGATCGGCGGCGCGTTCAGGACCAGCACGTTGGCGTCCTTGATCTGCGCGTTCAGCAGGCCGGTCATCTTGCGCACGAGAGCGCCCGCGCGCTTGTCCGGGGACCGGCGCTCGTCCCAGGGCTTCAGGCGGATGAAGCAGGTCGCGTTGTACGACGTCGTCAGGCCCGTGAGCAGGTTGAAGCCGGCCAGCGTCGCCACTCCCGCCACGCCGTCGACCTGCTTGCTGAGAATTTCCTGGACCTTATGGGCGGCCGCCGTGGACCGTTCGAGCGAGGCTCCCGCCGGTAGTTGGAGGATGACGAAGAGGTAGCCCTGGTCCTCTTCCGGAACCAGCCCGGTCGGCCGCGTGCTCACCAAGCCGTAGACCGCCACCAGCAGGACCGCGAACGTGATCGCCACCAGGACCGCGCGCCGGATGAGAAAGGCGACCGTAGCGGAATAGCGCGCCTTGAACGCGGCGAAGGCGCGGTTGAACAGGCCGAAGAACCGGGCCAGGGGACCGGTCGGCTTGTCCTGGCTGGCCGGCCGAAGCAGCAGGGCGCACAGCGCCGGCGTCAGCGTCAGGGCGCAGCCCGCCGACAGCAGCACCGCGGTCGCAAGCGTGAGCGCGAACTGCTTGTAGAGCTGCCCGGTCAGGCCTCCCAGGAAGGCGACCGGGATGAAGACCGCCGCCAGCACCAGCGCGATCGCGATCACCGGCGCGCCGACCTCGGCCATCGCGGCCTTGGCCGCCTGGTTCGGCGTCATCTGCTCGTTGTCGAGCTTGTGCTGCACCGCTTCGACCACCACGATGGCGTCGTCGACCACGATGCCGATCGCCAGCACCATGCCGAACAGCGTGAGCGTATTGATCGAGAATCCGAGCGCGACGAACGCGGCGAAGGTGCCCACCAGCGACACCGGCACCACCGCCATCGGAATCAGGGTCGCGCGCCAGCTCTGCAGGAACACGAACACCACGACCAGCACCAGCAGGATCGCCTCGAACAGCGTCTTCACGACCTCCTTCAGCGATTCGGTGACGAACGGCGTGGTGGCGAAGGGGATCGTGTAGGCCATGTCGGGCGGGAAGTTCTCCGCCAGCTGGTCCATCACGCGCTTGGCTTCCTTGGCGACGTCGAGCGCGTTCGCGTCCGGCGACAGGAACAGCCCGATGAAGGCGGAAGGGTTGCCGCCTTCCTCGACGTTGATCGAGTAATCGACGCCGGCCAGCTCGACGCGCGCCACGTCCTTCAGGCGCACGATCTGGCCGTTGGTGGCCGCGCTGATGACGATGTCCTCGTATTGCGACACCTTGGACAGGCGACCCTGCATGTAGACGGTGTACTGCATCTGCTGCCCCGGCGGCGACGGCGCCTGGCCGAGCCGGCCGGCGGGCGCGACCTGGTTCTGCTCCTGGATCACGCGCGTCACGTCGCTGGTGGTGACGCCGAGCCGCGCCATCTTGTCGGGATCGAGCCAGATGCGCATGCTGTAGTCGCGCGCGCCGAAGATGCGCACGAAGCCGACGCCCTTGATGCGCGACAGCGCGTCCTGGATGTTCAGCAGCGCGTAGTTGGAGAGGAACACGTTGTCGAAGGTTCGGTTCGGCGAGATCAGCGCGAACACCTCGAGGAAATCCGTCGATACCTTGCGCAGCTGCACGCCCTGGCGCAGCACGTCCGGCGGCAGCGAAGTCTGCGCGATCGCGACGCGGTTCTGCACGTCGACGGCGGCGAGGTCCTGGTTGGTGCCGACGTCGAAGGTGACGAGCAGGTTGTAGCTGCCGTCGTTGGCGCTCTTGGAATCCATGTAGATCATGTTGCGCGCGCCGTTGATCTGCTGCTCGAGCGGCGCGGCGATGGATTGCGCGACGGTTTCGGCGTTGGCGCCCGGGAAGGTGGTCGTCACCTGCACCTGCGGCGGCACGATCTGCGGATACTGCGCGAGCGGCAGCCCGACCGAGGCGACCAGGCCGGAGAGCGTGATGATCAGCGAGATGACGGTCGAAAAGACCGGCCGGTCGATGAAGAAATCGAACATCAGTTCTTGCTCTTGCCGGGTTCCGACGATGCGGCGGCGCCCTGCAGCACGGGCTTGACCGCCATGCCGGCGCGGACCTTGTTGATCCCCTCGACTACCACGAGTTCATCCGCCTGCAGGCCGCTTTCCACCACCCAGTCGTTGCCGATGCGCAGCTTGGCGTCGATTTCGCGGTAGGCGAGCTTGCCGTCGGCGCCGACGACGAATACCGAACGCTTGCCCTGCAGTTCCTGCACGGCCTGCTGCGGCACGCGGGCCGCGTTCACGTCCTGCGCCGCGGGCACCACCACGCGGACGAACTGGCCGGCGCGCAGCTCGTGTTCCGGATTCGGCACCAGAAGCCGCAGCTGCAGCGTGCCGGCCCGGGGATCGACCGCGGCATCGACGAAATTGAGCTTACCGGGGTACTTGTACTCGCTGCCGTCGATGAGCTTGAGCCGCAGCGGCGGCAGCCCTCCCTTGTCGCCGGCGGGATCGCGCTTCAGCTGCTTCTGCAGCTCCAGGAGCCGCTGTTCGCTGACCACGAAATTGACGTAGATCGGGTCGATCGAATACAGGGTGGTCAGCAGCGTAGTGGAGGCATTGACCAGGCTGCCCGGCTTGAGCAGCGCCTTGCTGATGACGCCGTCGCGCGATGCGCGGATCGTGGTGTAGTCCAGGTTCAGCGCGGCCGTCGTGACCTGCGCCTGCGCGGCTTCCTCGCTGGCGGCGTCGGCCGCTTCCTTCGCGGTCGCGGCGTCCAGGTCCTGCTGGCTGATCGCCTGGTCGGCGACCAGCGGTCGCACGCGCTCCAGCACCTGCTTCGAATTGAGGTGGTTCGCGCGCGCCTGCGCGAGCGACGCCTTGGCCTGCGCCAGTGCCGCGATGAACGGCTGCTGGTCGATGACGAACAGCAGCTCGCCTTTCTTCACCCGCGCGCCGTCCACGAAAGCCTGGCGCTCGAGCACGCCGCTCACGCGCGCGCGTATCTCGACGGTATCCACGGCCTCGGTCTGGGCGACGAACTCCTCGGATACCGTGACCGGTTGCAGCGCGACCTTCATTACCGTCACTTCGGGCACCGGCGCCTGGCCGGAGCCCTTGCCGGAGCAGCCGGGCAGGGCGAGCAGCGCCGCGCCGAGCGCGCAGGCGCAGCTGGCTTTCAGCATGGCAAGCAGATGCTTTGCGGACACGAATGTTCTCCCTGATGTGGCGCTCAACGCGGGGCCGGATTTTGCTGCTGGGAAACGGTGAAATGCCGCGGAACTCCGGGACTTGCGATTACATTACCGGCATTATTGTGCCGCGGCGCTGACGCTGTGTATAGTGGCCGCGTCGCCGTGACAACGGCGCGAGGACGGAGTTCCGCGCTTGCAGTGAAACTCGATACGAACCCGCTGGAACATTACGGATCTGTCATCTGCATCTGGGCCGGCATCCTGTGCGCGCTGGCCAGCAGTTACTACTTCCTGATCGCGCCGATCGAAGACGTCGTGCTGGCGATCGTGCTCTTCGGTTTTGCGGTCGGCCTCGAACTGGTCGCGGTGCTGCTGAAGCGCAAGCGCCCCGGCTGACGGGGGCGTCAGTTCGCCGGCGCGCCGCCCGCCCGGAACAGGTAGGCGTCCATCGCCAGCGCGCCCATTTCGATTCCGTCATAAAGACGCTCGGGGCTGTAGTTCTCGCCCGCAGCGCCGAGCGCGATGTAAAGCGGCAGGAAATGCTCGTCGGTCGGGTGAGCGCGCGCGCCGTCGGGCGATAGGCGGCGGTAATCCGCGAGTACGTCGAGTTCGTGCCGGTCAATGCGTTGCTTCACCCAGGCCTGGAAAGCGAGCGCGTAGGGAGCGGTCGTTCCATTGCCGCGGTCGCGCAGGTTGTGCGTCAGGTGACCCGAGCCGATGATCAGCACGCCTTCGCGCGCGAGCGGCGCGAGTGCGCGCCCGACTTCCAGGTGGTGCCGCGGCCCGAGTTCCGTCTGCACCGCGATCTGAACCACCGGCACGTCGGCCTTCGGGTACATGTAGAGCAGAGGCGACCAGGCGCCGTGATCGAGGCCACGCATGGGGTCTGTTTGTGCTTCAAGCCCGGAATTTTTCAACAAGCCTAGCGCACGCGAAGCCAGATCGGGACTTCCCGTTGCGGGATACTGGATCTCGTACAGCGGTTTCGGGAAACCGTAGAAGTCATGGATGGTTTCCGGTTTCGCCGCGCCGGTGAAAGCGGGGATGTTCGTTTCCCAGTGCGCCGAGGCGATCAGGATCGCCTTCGGTTTCGGCAGTCCGGCGGCGATGCTTTCCCACACCCCGCGCACTGCCCCCGGCTGGATCGCGTGCATCGGCGAGCCGTGCGAGAGGAACAGGACGGGGAGCGCGGTTGCCACGGCTTGCGGAGTTACTTGACGAGGCCCTCGGCCTTCAGGGCTTCCTGCACCTTGGGCCGCGCGGCGACGCGCTTTTGATATTCGACGACGGCCGGCCATTTCGAGAGGTCGAACTTGGACGGGCCGGCCCAGTTGAGGATGGTGAACAGGTAAGCATCGGCCACGGTGAACTTGTCGCCCATGAGGTACTGCTTCCCCTCCAGTTGCTTCGCCAACCAGTCAAGGCGTACGCCCAGGCGGTCGGTCACCGCCTGCCGCCAGCCGTCGTTCAACGCCGGGTTGAAGAAGTTGCCCATGCCCTTGTGCATCTCGGAGGTGATGAAGTTGAGCATCTCCTGCATCTTGTAGCGCGCCGCGTCGCCGGGCTTGGGCGCGAGGCCGCTCTCGGGCTTCTGGTCGGCGATGTACTGCAGGATCACCGGCGCCTCGGTCAACACCCCCTCCGGCGTTTCAACCGCGGGCACGTAGCCCTTGCCGTTCACCTGCTTGTAGTCGCCGCCTTCGTACTGCTTGGCCTTCAGGTCCACCTTTTTCAGATCGACCGGGATGCCGGCTTCGCGCATCGCGATGTGGGGCGCGAGCGAGCACGCACCAGGGGAGTAATAGAGCTTCATGGCGTAGTCCTTTTGAAGGGAAGACCGCGCAGCCTACGCCATGTAATTGCAAATGCAACTGCCTGGAAAAATCTCCTAGGCGGCGAGGGACAGGCTGCCCAGGCGGCGTTCGACGCGCGTCAGCCAGGCGCCGTCCGGATGCAGGCGCGGGCTGAAGCCGAACTCCCGGGCGAGGCCGAGCATGGCGGTGTTCGCGTGGAGCACGTCTCCCTGCATGCGCGAGACGCCGTGTTGTTCGGCGTACTTCAGCAGGTGTTCGAACAGCAGGCGGCCGATGCCCTGCCGCTGCCAGCCGTCGGCGACGGCGAGCGCGAAATCGGCCGCGCCGGAGCCGTCCAGCGCCGGTGCGTAGCGCGCTTCGCCGATCATCCGCCGGCGGCCGTGCTCGAACAGTACCGCGGCGAAAGCCATGCTGCGACCGTAGTCGACCGCAAGCAAGCGCCGCAAAAGCTCGGGCGGGAGTTCGCGCACCCCGCCCTGGAAGCGCTGGTAACGCGAGCTGACCGAAAGCCTGCGCACGAAGTCCTGGAACAGCTCCGCGTCTTTGGCGCCCATCGGCCGGATCAGCAGTGGGCGGCCGTCGGCGAGCATCCTGACTTCGACCGATTCCGCCGGATAACGCAGCGTGCTGCGCGCGACCGCCGGCGCTTCAGCCATGGCGCGTCACTCCGCAGGCCGTGCGCTGCAGGCCGACGTCGGCAAGCGTGTAGTCGCTTAGGCCGCGCAGGTTCGCCCGGACCCGTTCGGCGTGCCGCGCATCGCGCAGCACGTTCCAGAACCGGGACAGCGCCGCCGCGAAGCCTTGCCGGTTTTGCCCGCCGACGGCGCCGACATCGACGCCATCCTGACGCACGATGCGGGCGTTGCCGTCCAGCGCCGACACGATCGCGGCGACCGGCCGGTCGAAGCGGAAGTCGTCGCCCGCGCGCAGGACCACGTCGCGCGGGTCGCCGTCCTGGGTGACCCAGACGTTGCCTTCGAGGACCGTGATGCGCCGGCCGTAGCCGTTCAGCAGCCGCAGGGGCTGGCCGCTGTGGAGGGGGATGCTGCCTGCAATTTGGCTGAGGTCCATGGTGGTTCTCCTTGACACATGTTTTACGTGCATCCATGCTGAGCGCCATTCCTCAGAGGGACAAACGCTCATTTCGAATCTTATGGATGTGTAAAAAGCATGCATAGCGAACGCTGGCAGGTACCCCCGCTGGAACTGCTGCTGGCCTTCGAGGCGGCGGCGCGACACCTGTCCTTCACCAAGGCCGCGGGCGAACTTTTCCTTACGCAATCAGCAGTTAGCCGCCAGATCCAGGCGCTGGAGGAAAGCCTGGGCCGCAAGTTGTTCGAGCGCCGCACGCGCGCGCTGCTGCTGACCGAGGCCGGCCAGCGCTACCACCAGGTGGCACAGAGGGTACTTGGCGAACTCCAGGAGGCGACCCAGAAACTGCGGGGCGCGGCGGCCGCGCGCACGGTCACCGTGACGACGACGCCGGGCTTCGCCTCGCTCTGGCTGATTCCGCGCCTGAACGCCTACCTGCAGGCGAATCCGGGCGTCGACGTGCGCATCTCCGCTTCCTACGAAACGGTCAATCTCGAGCGCGAAGGAATCGACATCGCGATCCGCTACGCGGCGGACGCCGAAATGGCGGGCCAGCTCGCTTTGTTCGAGGAATCGGTGCTCCCGGTCTGCAGTCCGGCGCTGGCGGCCGATCCTGCGCGGCCGCTGCGCGAACCGGCCGACCTGCGCGCGCACGTGCTGCTGCATTCGGACGACGCGAAGTACTCCTGGGCGGAATGGAACCTGTGGCTGCATGCGCATGGACTGCGGGACCTCAAGCCCGCCGGCACGCTGCAGTTCAACCAGTACGACCAGCTCGTGCAGGCGGCGGTGAACGGGCAGGGCGTGGCGCTCGGGCGCCTGCCGCTGCTGCGCCGCCTGCTGAGGGAGAAGACGCTGGTGAAGCCGTTCAAGACGTCGGTGGTTTCCTCGCGCGGCTACTTCGTGGTGCGCTCGGCACGCGCCGCGGGCAACCGCGACGTGAAGGCTTTCGAAGACTGGCTGATCGAGGAAGCACGCAAGGACGCGCCGGCTAAGCCTTAGCGGCGGAAGCGCCGGCTATCTTCCCGAACACCGAACCGTTGGTGAGCCCGGTGCCGCCCGGATAGTTGAACCAGAAGATGCCGCCGACCAGCTCGCCGGCGGCGTACAGGCCTGGGATCGGCGCACCGTCCGACGACATCACCTGCGCGTCGGCGTTGATCTTCAGCCCGCCGAAGCTGAAGGTGATGCCGCAGGTCACCGCGTAGGCCTCGAAGGGCGGGGTGTCGAGCGTATTGGCCCAGTTGCTCTTGTTGATTCTCAGGTTCTTCGTGCCCCGGCCGTCCTTGATGTTGGGATTGAAGGGGACATCCGTCTGCACCGCGGCGTTGTACTGGCGGATTTCCTCCAGCGCGGCCTTGCCGTCGGTGTCCTCGAGCTTGGCGCACAGTTCTTCCAGCGTGTTGGCCACCCGCCGGGTGACTTGCTTGATCTTGTATTCGTCGCGCAGTTGCGCTTTCACTTTCGCGTCGAAAATCTGCCAGGCGAACTGGCCGGGCTGCGACAGGATCACGCGGCCGTACTTGGCGTAGGTGTAATTGCGGAAATCCGCGCCTTCGTCGACAAAGCGTTTCCCCTCGGCGTTGACGTAGATGCCCCAGGGGTAGGAGTGCTTCTGGAACTGGTCGCCGATCGCGAGGTCGCCGAACTCGGGCGCATTGCGCTCCCAGGCCACGGCGTGGCAGCCGGACCAGTTGCCGGTGGGCGCCGCGCCGGCGGCGAGCGCCATGCGGATGCCGTCGCCCGTGTTGAAGCGAGTGCCGCGCACCTTGGCCAGTTCCCATCCCGGGCCCAGGTAGCGCGTGCGCTGCTCGGGATCGGCCTGGAAGCCGCCGGCGGCGAGAACGACGGCTTTAGCCTGCAGGTTCTTGGTCTTTCCCTGGTGCTTGACGACGACTCCGGTAACGCCCGAGTCATTGGTCAGGAGTTCCCTGGCCCGCGCCTCGTACCAGATTTCAATGCCGTTCTTGCGCGCGATGGCCGTCAGCGATTCCACCAGGCCCGGCCCGCCGCCGACCGCTTCCACGGTGAGGCCGCCCCAGAACTTGAACCTGCCGCCGATGTTGAACGCCTGCCTGCCCCAGGCGGCGGTGAAGCGCACGCCTTTCTTGCGCATCCACTCAACCGTGGACAGGGAGTTCTTGACGAGAATCTCGGTCAAATCCGGATCGCAGCGATACTCGGTCACGCGTCCCATGTCGTCGAGGAACTGCTCTTCGGTGTAGGTGCCGAAATCGCTGCGCGCGATCTCCTCGGGCGAAAGGTCGGGAATCGCCTTCTTCAGGTCCTCGACGCCGCTGTAGGCGACGCGCATCAGCCCGGCGGTGAAGCGAGAGTTGCCGCCCGAGTCTCCTTCCGGCGCACGCTCCAGCACGAGCACCTTCTTGCCGGATTCGGCGGCGGACAGCGCGGCGCAAAAAGCGGCGTTTCCGGCGCCGACGACGATCACGTCCCAGTCCATGCTTCTTCCTCTTCTCAAAATTGCGCCGATTCGCCCGGCTTG
>Ga0335083_10007689_pt1 | contig 13278 bp, 2 predicted proteins | sample Lox_Sample_42_FD_206716 | JGI IMG/M metagenome (GOLD analysis project Ga0335083, IMG submission 206716) | Soil microbial communities from Loxahatchee National Wildlife Refuge, Florida, United States - Lox_Sample_4.2 | ecosystem: Environmental > Terrestrial > Soil > Wetlands | place: USA: Florida...
CGAACAGCCCGACGTCGTTCGCATACCAGTGGCAGCGCTGCAACGCCGCCGGCGGCGGATGCGCGGCGATCACCGCAGCGAGCAGCTCCAGCTACACCCTCACCGCGTCTGATGTCTCGCACACGCTGCGCGTCGCGGTGACGGCGAAGAACGAAGCCGGCTCGGCGACCGCCACCAGCGCGCAGAGCGCGCTCGTGACAGCCAACAGCAGCGGCGGCTCAGAAAGCCTGTTCATCAGCCCCACGGGCAAGGACACGAACGCCTGCAGCGAAGCGCAGCCGTGCCTGAGCATGGGGCACGCCTATGAACGGGCGGGCGCGGGACAGACCGTGCAGATGCTCGCGGGCAGCTACCCCAGCCAGACCATCACGGGCTCCGAAAAAGGATCCGCGCACGTGGTGTTCGCCCCCGCGGCGGGCGCCAACGTACAAGTCACCGGGCCGATCTACGTGTTCGGCTCGCACCTCACGATCCAGGCGATCACCGTCCAGGACGTGATCGTCGGCAACTACGACCAGACACCCGGGCGCCCGAACCCGACCGACGTCTCGCTGCTGAACCTCACGGGCCGCAACTTCGAGATCGACTCCGCGACGCACGTCACCGTCGAAGGCGGATCGTGGGGACCAGCAAGCGCCTGCGGCGGCCCCTACGGAGGCAACAACAACAGCATCCGCCAGACGCTCCCGGCCCTCGCCCCCGAAAACATCGTGATCAACAACACCGTGATCCACGACGTACAGTCCTACAACCTCACCGAATGCCACATCGAGGGGCTCGCCATCTTCGCCGGCAAGCAGGTGACCGTCAGCAACAGCACCTTCTACGGCAACTCCGTCTACGACATCTTCATCCAAGCCAACAGCGGCGGCCACCCCAACAACATCACACTCTCCGGCAACTGGATGGCGGACGCGGTCGACAACTCTGACGCCAACGGCCACGAAGTCGGCTACCACAATGGCATCGTCTTGGGCAGCGAGATCTCCTCAAACCTGACCTTGACGGGCAACCATCTCAACGGCGTCGCGAACATCAACGACGACGGCACGATCTCGACCTATACCAACACGGTCGTGCAGTACAACTTCGGCAAGATGGCCTACAGCGGCTATCCGTGTGGTACCGCCCTCAAAGGCGTCGTATGGTCCGCGAACGTGTGGCAGAACGACAAGTGCGACTCCACCGACGTCAACCTCGAAGGCGCCGCCATGCCCTACCTGAAAGCCACCAACGACAGCACGCTGAACTACACCCTCACGGGCGCCTATGCGAGCTGGCCGTCGGAAGCTGGCTCGGGACCCACAGTTCCCGCCAATACGAGTCCTCCGACGATCGTCGGCGCTGCCGTCCAGGGTCAGGTGCTCACGGCGTCGAGCGGCACGTGGTCGGGCAGCCCGACCGGCTACGCCTACCAGTGGCAGGATTGCAGTACGTCGGGCACGAGTTGCGCCGGCATCCCGGGTGCCACGACCGCCCAGTACACGCTCATCGCCGCCGATGTCGAACACACGCTACGCGTCGTCGTCACGGCAACGGGGGCCGGCGGGTCGGGACAGGCCACGTCAATCCAGACCGCGACGGTGACGGGCAGCGGTTCGGGTGGTTTGTCTGGTGTGTTGTTTGTGTCGGGGTCTGGGTCTGATTCGGGGGTGTGTTCGGAAGTGGCGCCGTGTAGGTCGTTGGCGCGTGCTTATTCGGTGGCGCAGCCTGGGGAAGCGGTGCGGGTCGCTGAAGGGTCTTATGCGGATACGTCGTTGCCGTTGGTGAGCGGTAAAGGGACGGGCGCGCCGGTGGTGTTCGAACCGGCCGGGAAAGGGGCTGTGAGGTTCTCCAAGATGGTCAACGTCGAGGCGCGGGATATCGAAGTGAAGGGCTTCACGTTCGAAAAGGAACTGTATTTCGGGGAAACGGCCGAAAACGTCGTCGCGAGGAACAACGCGTTGCACAACTTCGAGATCGTCGCGAACGGCACGAAGGCCCCGCGGGGCATCTCGATCATCGGCGGCACGGCCGGGCCGGTCGCGGATGCCAGCGATAACGAAAACAACCTCATCGCCACCAACGGGCCCGAAACCACAGCGGTGCCGAGCAAGATCACGATCGAAGGCGTGCTGATCCACGAATACACCAAAGTCGGGTCCGCGCACGTGGACTGTCTGCAGATCTGGGCAGGCAACGAACTGACGATCCGGGGAAACACGTTCAAGCGCTGCGCGGTATTCGACATCTTCCTGCAGTCCCTGCCGAACGGGAAAGCGGGCACCCCGAAGAACGTCACGATCGAGAACAACCTCCTGGGAAAAACGAGCGAAGGGTTCTACTCGATCTTCCTGCCGCGCCACAACGAAGGCAACCAGGAGCACTTCGAAAATGTCGACATCCGCAACAACTCCGCCACACAAGCCATCACAGCGGACCCCCGCGCGAGCTACACCAACGTCCAGCTCGACGGCAACATCGCGCCACAGATCGTCTTCTGGAACGAATCAACCGAAAAGAACGAAGCCGCACCCCCCGGAGTCGAAGCCGACTACAACGTCCTCTACGGCACAGGCGCAAAAAAAACCGGCACCCACGACCAAACCACCACCGCCGGGTTCCTAAACGAAAGCACCCTCGAACTCCACCTCACCGCCACCTCCGCCGCGATCAAACACGGCGACCCCAACAACTACCCCACCACCGACCTCGAAGGCAACCCCCGCCCCAACCCCCCCGACGCCGGCGCCTACCAATACACCGGAACCTAAACCCAGCCAACAGCCCGCCAAAACCCTAGCCGGGAAGGCTGTAGACCGTGAATCCCAGGGAGGGGTTGGTGCCGCCGACCGGCGAGCCCGGGCTCCCGAAGGCCTCACGGGTGACGCCCGTCCGGCGTAGGAACCCGCCGATCCGCGCATCATAGTCGGAGCCGAACGTCGGGCTCCCCCAGTCTGAGAAGTCGCGCGCGCCGAGCACGGCCACATTCACCTTGTCGGCTCGCAGCCGGGCAATGGCGCTGCGTTCTTCCGATGGCGAGACGATCAGGCCGGGCAGGACCGACAGCTCGCGAAGGGCCGGGCGCCGGTTGGTCATGAAGTACAGACCGCCGTCGAGCGGCGCTGCGAAGACCCGTTCGCCGGACCGGGTGAGGGCATCGACACGCCTCACCGTCGGTTGCAGGGCCGCGGCGGCCCGGGCAGTCGTGACAAATATCCCGCGCGCCGTACGGACGGGCGTGTTGTCGTGCCGGTACAGCCCGCCGAGTGCGTATGCCGCCAATCCCACCGCTACCAGTCCGAGCACCCCGATCACCGCCGCTGCCGCTTGCGGGCGCCGGTGGGCGACACGCGTGTGGAGGATTCCGAGCAGGAGCACCAGGGGGGCGGCGTAGTAGACGGCGTAGGAGCCGTAGGTCGTAAAGCTGTTGTAGGCACGCAGCCCCAAACCGGCGGCGGCGACGATCAGGGCGAGGTCGGCACCCCAGCTTCGTCCCAGCGGCGCGGGCTGCCTACGCACGAGGCGCCAGGCGGCGATCCCGGCCGCGAGGAACCCGAGCGCGGGCAGCCAGCTCATCGAGATCATCAGGTGGCGGGCCTCCTGCTCGATCGCGATGCGCTGCGCGCTCAGCAGCCCGGCGGCGCGAAACGCGCGGTCGGCCAGCGCGAGTGCCCCGAGTGCCGCCAGCAGTGGCCACAGCGCGAGGACCCGCCCGACGCCCCCGCGCCGGCGCCAAAGCTGCACGCTCGCTACGAACGCCCCGAGGAGCCCCAGGTAGATCGCCGCCCGCCCCATGAGGCCGAAGGCGCTGGCGGGGGTGAAGGGCATCCAGCTGCTCTCCGTTTTGGCACCACCGCTGATGAACTTGACCGGCCACAGATTTTCGGCCACAAGCGTGTGCGCCCCGACGCGCCATGAGAACCAGCCCAGCACGAGCGCCGGGACCGCGACCGCCGGTAGCACGAGCCGTGACGCCGAGCGGAGCATCATGGCGCGCCCTTCAAAGCGCCAGCGGGCAATCAGGAACGCCGCCACGGCGCCAACGGTCACCGCCAGGAACTCGGGGCGCGTGAGGGCGACCAGTCCCGCGGCGAGCCCGGCGAGCGTGAGCCGCTCGCGCGCCAGCGCCAGCAGCGTGAGCAGCAGCAGCAGGACGCCGAACGTGGCCGAGTTCGTGTGCGGCAGCACGAAGTTGAAGGCGGTGCCCGAGAAGCCGATTGCCAGCAGCACTGCGGTTGTCAAGCCGGCGACGACGGGCGCCAACCACTGTCTCGCGAGGGCATAGAAAACGGCCAGGATCGAGGCCGCCTGGAGCAGGCCGAAGCCGTAGGCGGTCGCGAAGCTCGTCCCGAAGAGCTTGAAGCTCAGCGCGAGCGAGTAGAGCCCCAGCGGGCCGTAGTAGTAGCGCACGTCTTGATAGACGAGGGTCCCGTGCTTGACGAGGTCGGCGGTGGTGAGCTCGGCTCCGGCGTCGAGCTCCGGGACACCCCACTTGCGCCAGGTCAGCGCGGTGAGGGCCGCGAAGCACAGGGCGAGCATGCCGATCACGGCTCGGTCACCCGGAGCCGGGCGCCGGCGCGTCTGGACCGTCGGCTGTTCGCGCAAGCCCGCGGTCTCGGCGCTGAACGCCTCGTCCGGGCGCTTCGGCGCCAGGGTGGTGCTCACGCCGGCGCCACGCGGACGTTGACCGTGCGGAGCAGCATCTCGAGCTGTGGCCGCGCGACGAGCCGCAGCCCGGCGAGATACAGGAGCGTGCCGAGCATGCCGGCGACAGCTGCCTGGGCCAGACCGGCGGGCAGGGCGTGTGCCACCGCCCAGCCGGCTCCGAAGGCAAGCGCTGCCAGGCCGGTGAAGCGCAAGGCGTCCACCGCCAGTTCGCGCGCCAGCGGGTCTGCGTGCGAGCGGCCTGCGCCCGCCACGATCAGCACCGCCGCGAGCAATGCCGGCGCCACCCAGAAGGCACCCACGGCGCCGTCCACGCCGAACAGTGCTGTGCCCGCGGCGGTCGCGGCGAGGTGCACCACGACGAGCGGCACCGCGAGCGCCCCCAGCAGCCGCGCCCGGCCGAGCGCGAGCAGCACGGGCAGCAGGAAGTTGACCAGCAGCGCGGCGAGCGTCCAGGCCACCAGCAGGGCGGTGAAGGTCCGGAGCGTATGGACCTGGGCCCCGGACAGGCTGCTCGGCAGCACGTCGTGGACGAGCGGGGCTCCACACACGATCAGCGCCGCCAGCGCGGGGGCGACGATCAGCATCGCGTAGCGGAAGCCGCGCGGCACGGTCGCGGCGACGGTCGCGCCGGGTTGCGTGCGGGCCTCGCGCGTCATGTCGGGAATGCTCGACATGCCGAGCGCCATCCCGGTGCCGGCCACCAGGTAGCTGGCAAACAGGTAGGAGTACGAGAGGACGGTCGTGCCTCCCGCCACCGAACGGGACACAAAGGCCAGGGTGATGACGAACAGCACGTTGAACATCAGGTAGATCGACGTGCGGCCGAGCACGAGCCCGCAGTCGCGCGCCAGCCCCGCGATGTGTGTGCGCACGCGCACCCCGCCGACGGCCGCGTCGCGGCCGAGCCCGCCCGACCGCGCCAGCCCAGCGAGCATCCAGCCGCTCGTCACGATCGACATCGCCAGCATCGACCAACCGAGCGTCTGCACGCCGGCGGTTTCCATCAATGCGAGGAACACGATCAGGCCCGCCGCCGCGCCGGACATGTAGGCGCCGGCGATGGTCGTGAAGCGGTCGCGGATCGCGAGCACGGTGGCGCCCCCCGAGGCCACCAGCTGGAGCGTCATCGCCACTCCGAGGACGGGCAGCGCGGCTGCCGTGACCGATCGCCCGGAGCTCCCCAGGCCGGGCGCCAGGAGGTGCGACAGGGGCCCGGCGAGCGGACACGTCAAGACGATCACGACAAACCCCACACAGCCGAGCACAGCCGCAAAGCGCGACAGGCTCAGGCGCGCTCCGGGCGGCACCAGCATCGGCACGGAGGTGACACGCAGGCTCTGGCTGAAGACGCCGAAGGTGGAGTACAGCGCAAACGCCACGAAGAAGCCGTCCGTGCGGGCGTTCGTGCCGAACCGTCCCAGATACAGGACAGCCTGGATCCCCGAGGCCGCGGCCATCGAGAACGTCGCCAGCGACATTGCGAGTCCGGCCCGCGCTTTGCGCGTGGCGGCGGGAGCGTCGGTCACGACCCGTGCGGAGGCAGCCTCGCGCGGTACCGACAACGTCTGCGTGCTCATATTCGAAGAACGCCGCAGCAGCGGCGTTTCTCACGGCGTGGCGCTAGAAGAGCCTGACGTTGGTGATGCTGAAGCCGCCGGTGCTGGCCGTGTTGCCGAAGACATCGACGATCGACCCCGCCAACGTGCCCGTGAGCGTTGCCGGTCCACCACTGCTGAACACACCGCTGGGGTCGTTGACTGCCGTGATGGTCAGCTTCACCGTGGTGCCGCTGACGGTTGTTTTGGCAGTCGCCGTTGCGGTTTTGCCGGCCGTGCTGATGTAGCGCGCGGTCGTGGAATCGCCGGTGCTCCAGCTGCCAGAGGTGAGACCCGGGATCGCCAGGGTGGTCGAACCGGTCGTGGGACGGCTGTAGGTGAGGGTGACCGTCGCCGGGATGCTCGCCGCTTCCACCATGTCGCTGAACGTGAGCGTGATCACGTCGTTCACCTGCGGCCTGCCCGCCGAGCTGCCCGCGGTCGTGTCGCTGACGCCGGTGAGCGTCGGCTTGGCCGTGTTGACCTTGACCGTGGCGACCGCCGAGGTTCCCTGGTTGTCCGCGAAGTCGGACACCGCATACTCGTACTCGTAGCATTTGCCGCTCGTGACGCTGCTGTCCGTGAAGGGGGAGAGCAGCCCCGTCGTCCCGATGCTGCTGAAGAAGGCAAAGCCGCTGCAGGTGTCGCTCGTGGGCGAGTAGGTGAGGCTGGCCCTCCGGAGCTGGCCGGATGCCGTGTTCACGCCCACGCCGCTGTCGGTCGCCGAGAACGTCACCGTCACCGGTCCGGTCGCTCGTGAGGGGGCGCTGAGCGTCACCGTGGGCGCGGTCTTGTCGACCGCGACGGTGCTCGTGAGCACCGAGGCGTTGCCGACTCGGTCGGTGCCGGTCAGCGTGAAGCGGTAGCAGCCGGCGGCGAGATTGCTCTGCGTCGGCGCACCCGTCAGAGTGGTCGCCGCGCCATAGGTGCCGCAGCCGCTCGAGCCGAGCGTCGCTGTGGCCCTGGTGAGCGTCGAGCTGACGAACCCGGAGCCGGCGTCGGCGCTGTAGTCGGTGCGCGAGATGCTGAAGCTGCCGGTGCGGCTGAAGCTCGTCGAGCCCGCGGCACTCGCCGCAACGCTGTTGACGGTCAGCGCCCCGCCCGTCGGCCCGGTCGCGTCGGCGATCAGGCTGTAGGTGGAGCTTGCGGATATTCCGCCGGCGTTGTTGGTCGCGGAGATCAGCGGCGCGGCGGCGGGCTGGGTTGCGCTCGCGCCGAAGGAGTAGACCATCTTGCCGGCGGTCTGGGTTTCGGTGAACCCGTTGGCTGCGAGCGGGCTGAAGTTGAACGTCTTCAGGCCGGTCGTCGGGTCGCTCGAGGTGGCGGTCACGGTGTAGGTGCCACCGGCAGCGGGACGGAAGTAGATCGCGTTGCTCGCGGATTTGAGGTAGACGTTCGAGCTCAGGCCGCTGAAGGTCAGCGACGGTGTCGTCGGGACCGACGTGTCGACCATCACCGTCGTCGAGATGCTCGCCTGGTTGCCGACGTTGTCGACGCCGGTCAAGGTGTAGCGGTAGCACCCGGATGGCTCGCTCTGGGCCGCCGCCCCGGCGATCGTGGTGGCTGTCCCGAACGCTCCGCACACGTTGTTCGCGAGCGTCGCGGATGCGATCGTCAGCGCGCTCGAGCGCAGGCCGGACTGGCTCGTCGTCTGCGCCTCGGCGTAGTCGGTCCGCAGCGCGATCGGGAAGTTCCCCGTCGTGCTGTAGCTCGTCGACCCGGCGGATGTCGCGGCGGTGCCGTTGATCGTCAGCGCACCGCTGCTCGGGGCGGTCGTGTCCGGGACGACCGTGAAGGCCGAGCTCGAGGTGATGTTCGCGTTGTTGGTCACGGTCACGGTCTGCGAGCCCGAGGCCGTGGCGCCCGCGCCCGACCAGGCGTAGGTGGTCTGGTAGGGCGCCTGCGTGTCAATCGCTTCGCCGCTGGTGAAGCCGGCCAGCGCCGGGAAGGCGACGTTCTTGATCCCCGAGAACGAGTCCGTCGTCGCCGCGCCCACGGTGAAGCCGCCAGCGTCACCGGCCTGCGGGTTGGTGTACACCGTCGTGCCGGAAACCGCCGTGTTGCCGGTCGGCGCCGAGAGCGTCAGTTCGGGCTTCGACGGCGGAGCGATCGTGACCGTCAGCCTCTGTGTCGTGCGCGCGCTCACGCCTTCGGCGTCCGTCGTCTGTAGACCGACCGTGTAGGTGCCGGGCGACGTAAAGACGTGGCCGACGCTCGGCACGGCGCCCGTGTCGGTCGCATAGTTGCCGCTTCCGTCCAGATCCCAGCGGTAGTCGGTGATGCTGCTCTGGGTGTCGGTCGATGCAGACGCATCGAAGGTCACGTTCTGGCCGGTCACCGGTTCGGTCGTGCTGGGCGAGAACGCCGGCACGAGCGCGAGGTTGACGTCCTTGCCGTGGTAGTGGGAGAAGATCGTCGTCGCGGGGAGGGTCGTGTTGTAGATCGCGAGTTCGTCGAGTGTCCCGGCGCCGAACAGGGAGCTTCCCCCCCGTGACATCAGGTACAGGGTCGAGTTGGCGAACGCACCCTGGCCGCTGCCGGTGCTCTCCTGCTGGGTGGCAACGGACTGACCGTCGACGTATGGGGTGATCTCGCTGCCGAACGGCGCCGTCGTGTCGATCACGATCGCGTAGTGATGCCAGACGCCGGCGCTCGGGCGCTGGAAGAAGACGCTGTTGCGATCTTCGCTTGTGCCGATCGCGACGCCGAAGGTGCCGCCGAACTCGCCCGCGTTGGGGTCGACGAGGATGCCGCCAGCGTTGCTGTTGAAGTTCGGGGTGAACTCCATCGCCAGCGCGTCGTTGTTGGCGTACTGGTTCCATTTCAGCCAGAACTCGAGCGTCACCTTGCTGGTTCCGGATAGGTCGAGCGGGATCGCGCCCGAGTCGCTCGTGCCGTTGAATTTCACGCCGGTGCTGTTGGCGACCGGGCCGGGCACGCCGAAGGTCCCGCCGCTGGCCGTGCCCGGCTCCAGGCCCGCGCTGTCGAGCAGAGTCGGGCCTGAGGATTCGTCCATCCGGTAGTAGTCGATCAGCCCGGGGGTCGATTTGACGGCTTCGCCGTAGTTGACCGGCGCGCTTTCGAGCACGTCGACGGTGATCGACGTATGCGAGCTCTGACCGTGGTCGTCGGTCGCTTCGACCCCGACCGTGTGCTGGCCGGGCGTCTGGAAGCTGGTTGTCAGCTTGGGCGTCGCGCCGGTGTCGGTGGCGAAGCCACCGCTGTTGTCGAGGTCCCACCGGTAGTCGGTGATCGCCCCCTGGTCGGTGGAGTCCGAGGCGTCGAGCGTCACGTTCTGTCCGACACTGACCGGGTTGGGCGTGGCGGTAACCTTGATCGACGGCGGGAAGTTCCCGACCGACAGCGTCCGCGTCGTGCCCGCTGTGGCACCCGTATGGTCGGTGACGCGCAGGCCGACGGTGTAGCTCCCGGCGTTCGGAAGGCTGGTCGTCAGGACGGGGTTCGAGCCGGTGTCGGTGTCGTACGTGCCGTCGCCGTTGACGTCCCAGCTGTAGTCCACGATGCCGCCGTTGGGGTCGGTCGAGGCGGACGCGTCGAGCGTCACGTTTTCGCCGGGACGGACCGGGTTCGGGGTTGCCGTGAAGCTCGCCTTCGGCGCTTTGGACACGCCCTGGGAGAAGTAGTGCTGGAAGACGGTGCCGGCGCTGAGCGTGTTGCCGTAGATCGCCAGCTGGTCCAGCTGGCCGGCCCCGAACAGGGCGCCGCCGGCGCGCGACATCAGGTACAGGGTCGAGTTCGCGAACGCGCCCTGGCCGGTGGCAGAGCCATCCTGCTGGTAGGGAACCGCGGCGCCGTCCACGTAGGGCGTGATCACGTTCGCGCCTGGCGCGGTGGTGTCGATCGCGAACGTGTAGTGGTGCCACACGCCGGCGCTCGGGCGCTGCAGGAAGATGCTGTTGCGGGTCGCGCCGGTGCCGATCGCCACGCCGAAGGTGCCACCGAACTGGCTCGCGTTCGGGTCGACCAGGAAGCCACCGCCGTTTTCGTTGAAGTTCGGGGTGAACTCCATCGCCAGCGCGTCGTTGTCCGCATACTGGTTCCACTTCAACCAGAACTCCACCGTCAGCTTGTTGGTGGCGGAGAGGTCGAGCGGGACCGTGCCGTAGTCGCTGGAGCCGTTGAAGCCGATCGACGTCGTCGGGTCTTCGGCGACCGCCCCCGGCAGGCCGAAGGTGCCTCCGTGGATGGTGCCGTTGGCCGAGCCCCTGCTGTCAGCGATCGTCGGCCCCGCGGACTCGCCGAGCTTGTAGTAGTGCAGCAGACCGCTCGTGCCGAGCACCTCGTCCTCGTAGTCGCTGGCACCCTGTTCGAGCACGGTGATACGGGTCGTGGTCGTCGCCGTCAGGCCCTGGCTGTCGGTCATCTGCACGCCCACAGTGTGGAAGCCCGCTTCGGCGAATGACGTCGTCACCTTGGGCGTGGCGCCGGTGTCGGTGGTGAAGTTGCCGCTGCCCGTGAGGTCCCACTTGTAGTCGGTGATCGCGCCCTGGTCGGTCGAGCCCGAGGCATCGATCGTCACCTGCTCGCCCGTCAACGCCGGACTGGGGGAAACGGTCACCTTGGGAGTCGGCGGGAATGCCCCGACTTCGATGCGCTGGCTGGTCGTTCCCGTCGCTCCATCGCTGTCGGTGACACGCAGGCCGACCGTGTGGGTTCCCGGTGTCGAGAAGGACGTTTGTGCGGTGGGCGTCGTGCCGGTGCTGGTCTCGTAGCTGCCGTTGCCGTCGAGATCCCATTCGTACTTCGTTATCGATCCGCCGGAGTAGTGCGAGCCGGATCCATCGAGCATGACCTGTTCGCCCGCGTGCGGTCTGACGGGCGACGGCGAGATCGTTGCCACGGGGCGCGGCTCGGGACCGTTCGAGTTGACCTGTTCTTCGATCGTCGCCGCGGGAAGCTGGCCGCCGTAGATCGCGAGCTCGTCGAGCGATCCCGATCCGAACAGGGACTTGCCGTCCCGCGACATCAGGTACAGCGTCGAGTTCGCGAAGTTGCCGGTGCCGGTGTTGCTGCTCTCCTTGCGGTAGCTGATCGCCTGGCCGTCGACGTAGGGGGTGATCTGTCCTTCGGCCGGCGCGGTCGGGTTCAGGACGAACGCGTAGTGGTGCCACACGCCTGCGCTCGGACGTGCGAAGAAGACGCTGTTGCGGGTTGTGCCGTCGCCGATCCCGACGGCGAAGGTGCCGCCGAACTCGGGTGCGTTCGGGTCGACGATGAAGCCGCCCGCGTTTTCGTTGTAGTTCGGGGTGAACTCCATCGCCAGCGCGTCGTTGTTGCCGTAACCGGACCACTTCAGCCAGAACTCGACCGTGATCGAGCTCTGTGCCGAGATGTTCATCGGGATTTCGCCGAACGACCCGGTCTCGCCCTCGAGCGGGTCACCGCTGCCGGTGAAGCCCGCGGAGGTGTCGCTGTCCCCGTTGATGGCGCTGGGTTCACCGAGGACCGGTTCGTGGTAGGTCCCCGGCGAGCTGCCGGCGGTGTCGCCGATCGTCGGGCCGCTCGACTCGTCGAAGCGGTAGTAATGCAGCAGCGACGGCTGGGCGGTGACGGAGTCGGTGTAGCGGCTGACCGCCGCTGCGATCACGCGCACCGGCAGCGTCGCCACTTCCGTGGAGCCGAAGCTATCGGTCACCTTCACGGCGACCGAGGTAGTCCCAGCGTGTGCGAACGTGTCGTTGACGGTGGGGTTCGTGCCGGTGTCGGTCTCGAAGGTCCCGTTGCCGTCGAGGTCCCACTTGTAGTCGGTGATGGTGCCGCCGTTGCTGGTCGACCCCGCCGCGCTGAGCGTCTCTTTCTGGCCGGCCCCGACCGGGTTCATCGCGGCACTGATCTTGGCGGTCACCGTGTTGGCGACTTCGACCGTGCGCGCGGTCGTTTCCTGCCGGCCTTTGGCGTCGGTGACCTTGAGGACCACCTTGTAGACGCCGGGTTTGTTGAAGGTGTGGGCCGTCGTCGGAGTGGAGCCGGTGTCCGACGCGAAGCTGCCGCTGTTGTCGAAGTCCCACTTGTAGTCGGTGATCGCACCGTTGGGAGATTTCGAGGCAGCGGCGTTGAAGCTGACGGACTGCCCCACCGTCACGCTGGGCGCGCTCGTCGTAAACGAGGGCCACGGAGGCTGCAGTTCGCCGGGCGAGTCGAGCGTCAGGTCTTCTTCCGGGCTGCCGGGCTGCACGCCCATTTCTGAGAGCACGTTGTAGGTCGCCTGGTCGATGCGCTGATCGCCGAAGCCGAATGCCCACTCCATCGTGCCCGTCGAGAACACGAGCGCGCCGCTGGGGGCCCGGTACTCGACCGCGCTGACGTTGCTCGGCTCCCCGGGCGGCGCCGTGTTGGCGCGAGCGCGCCCCGCGTCCTGCAGCCACGAGTCACCTTCGTTGGCCGTGTTGGTGAGCGTCACCTGCTTGACACCGGCGGGCTCCTGCGCGGCGAAGCCGGGCTGCGTCGGGATCTGGTCCCACTCCCACCCCACCACTTCGGGCAGCGTGGCGCCGGAGCTCGGCGAGATGCCGGTGTGACGCCACACCCGGCTCGAGGCGAATTCGCCGTTGGCGTTGCCGGCCGGGACTTCGAGCGGGAAGTTGTGTGCGTCGTTGTCGCCGACGTACATCACGCCCCACAGCGAGTTCTCGGGTTCGTTGGGGCCGATGCGACCGCCCGGAGGCGCGTTCGGGTCACCGGGGGGCGCGCCCGGGTCGCGGCGCGTCGTCGTAGCGTTCTGCGGCAGCACTTCTCCTTTTGGCCCCGTCGCTGCCGGATCGTTCGGGGTCGCGCTCGGGTTGCCGCTCGAGTTGCCCTGGATCGTCTTGTAGCAGACGAGCGTGCGGTGGTTGTTTTCGTAGCGGGTCTGCCAGTAGGCCGTGTTGGCGCTGAGCGAGACGATGTTCACGCCCGCGTCGCGGGCTTTCTTGAAGTTGTTGAACGAGTTGTAGGACCAGTACTCGCTGTGACCGGAGACCAGGTCCACCTTGTGGTTGAGCAGCGCCGAGAGGCTCTGGTCGGTCTGGACGTC
>Ga0335083_10007690_pt1 | contig 13278 bp, 11 predicted proteins | sample Lox_Sample_42_FD_206716 | JGI IMG/M metagenome (GOLD analysis project Ga0335083, IMG submission 206716) | Soil microbial communities from Loxahatchee National Wildlife Refuge, Florida, United States - Lox_Sample_4.2 | ecosystem: Environmental > Terrestrial > Soil > Wetlands | place: USA...
AGACCGAGCACAAGGCCGTGCTCGACACCTGCCGCGAGCTCGAGCGCGAAGGCTACGAAGTCACGTATCTCGACGTGCTCGAGAACGGTCTGATCGACCTCGAGGCGTTCAAGGCCGCGCTGCGCCCGGACACGATCCTCGTTTCCGTGATGCACGTGAACAACGAGATCGGCGTGATTCAGGACATCGAGGCGATCGGCGAGATCTGCCGCGAGAAGGGCATCATTTTTCACGTCGACGCCGCGCAGTCCACCGGCAAGGCGCCCATCGACCTGCAGAAGCTCAAGGTCGACCTGATGTCGTTCTCGGCGCACAAGACCTATGGCCCGAAGGGCATCGGCGCGCTGTACGTGCGTCGCAAGCCGCGCGTGCGCATCGAAGCGCAGATGCACGGCGGCGGTCACGAGCGCGGCATGCGCTCGGGGACGCTCGCCACGCACCAGATCGTCGGCATGGGCGAGGCGTTCCGCATCGCGCGTGAAGAGATGGCGACGGAAAACGAGCGCGTGCGCATGCTGCGCGACAAGCTCCTGCGCGGCCTGCAGGAGATCGAAGAAACCTACGTGAACGGCGACATGGAAAAGCGTGTCCCGCACAACCTGAACATCAGCTTCAACTTCGTCGAAGGCGAATCGCTGATCATGGCGGTGAAGGACGTGGCGGTGTCGTCGGGTTCGGCGTGCACGTCGGCGTCGCTGGAGCCGTCGTACGTGCTGCGCGCGCTTGGCCGCAACGACGAGCTGGCGCACAGCTCGATCCGCTTCACGGTGGGCCGCTTCACGACCGAACAGGATGTGGACTACGTCATCAACCTGCTGAAGTCGAAGATCGCGAAGCTGCGCGACCTCTCACCGCTGTGGGAAATGCACAAGGACGGCATCGACCTCTCGACCATCCAGTGGGCGGCGCACTAAAGCGCGCAGCCGTTCAGCGAACATCGACCCGGCCGCAGCGCAACAGGCAGAAAACTGAGTGCAGCGCGGCCAACGAATTGAAGGAGTGTGATCATGGCATATAGCGACAAGGTTCTGGACCACTACGAAAACCCGCGTAACGTGGGCTCGTTCGCGAAGGACGACGACGCGGTGGGCACCGGCATGGTCGGCGCGCCGGCATGCGGCGACGTGATGAAGTTGCAGATCCGCGTGGGCGCGGACGGCGTGATCGAAGACGCGAAGTTCAAGACGTATGGCTGCGGCTCGGCCATCGCTTCGAGCTCGCTCGTGACCGAGTGGGTGAAGGGCAAGACGCTCGACCAGGCGCTCTCGATCAAGAACACGCAGATCGCCGAAGAACTGGCGCTGCCGCCGGTGAAGATCCACTGCTCGATCCTCGCGGAAGACGCGATCAAGGCAGCGGTCGCCGACTACCGTGAGCGTCACACGACGCAAGCGAAGGCCGACGCGGCCTGAGCGGCGCGCGGGGCATACGCAGAACGGCGCCGGACCCACGGGTGCGGCGCCGCGGGACTAACGATTTTGGATGCAACAGGGTTGCGTCGCGACGCAAGGGTTGGGCGAAAGCCCGACCGGACGGCGCGGGGCGCGGCGAAGACGCTATGGCAATTACGTTGACAGAAAAAGCGGCACAGCACGTGCAGAAGTACCTGACCCGTCGCGGCAAGGGCGTGGGCCTGCGCCTCGGCGTGCGCACGACGGGCTGCTCGGGCCTCGCGTACAAGCTCGAGTACGTCGACGAGCTCGCACCCGAGGACAACGTGTTCGAGAGCCATGGCGTGAAGGTGATCGTCGACCCGAAGAGCCTCGCCTATATCGATGGCACGCAGCTCGACTTCGTGCGCGAAGGGCTGAACGAGGGCTTCAAGTTCAATAACCCGAATGTGAAGGACGAGTGCGGCTGCGGCGAGTCCTTCCGCGTTTGAGCCCGCGCACAGCGGTGAAAAGGCGGCCTGTGCCGCCTTTTTGATTTTCATGGTCCCACCAGAACGTTTGAACCGATGAGCTCGCCTTCCACGCCGTCCCGGTCGCTCTCCGACAGCCATTTCGTGCTGTTCGGGCTGCCCGAGCAGTTCGAGATCGACGCTAACGCGCTCGACCACGCTTACCGCACGGTCCAGGCGCAGGTGCACCCCGACCGCTTCGCCGCTGCCGGCGAGGCGCAAAAGCGCATCGCGATGCAGTGGGCCACGCGCACGAACGAGGCGTATCAGACGTTGCGCGATCCGCTCAAGCGTGCGAAGTACCTGCTGCATCTGCGTGGCATCGACGTCGGCGCCGAGAACAATACGGCGATGGAGCCCGCGTTCCTCATGCAGCAGATGGAGTGGCGCGAAGCGATCGAAGACGCGGTAGGTGCGAAGAACATCGACGCCCTCGACGCGTTGGCGAGCGAGCTGCGCGACGACGAACGCGTGCGCTTCACGAAGCTTGCGGCACTGCTCGCAAGCGGCTCGAACCAGCCGGCGGCCGAAGCGGTGCGGCAGCTCATGTTCATCGAGCGCGTGGCGGGCGAGATCGACGCGCAGATCGAGCGCCTCGAAGGCTAGTCCCCCAGCCAGCCGCCGCTGGTCGAGCACACAACGCACAACGTCGTACGGATATCGGGCCTCGGGCCCACCAGGTTAACAAGCAGATCACTCAGATGGCCTTACTGCAAATCTCCGAACCCGGCATGGCGCCGGCGCCGCATCAGCGGCGACTCGCCGTCGGCATCGACCTCGGCACGACGAACTCGCTGGTTGCCGCGGTGCGCAGCGGCGTGCCCGACGTGTTGCCCGACGAGCACGGTCACGTGCTGCTTCCGTCGGTCGTCCGCTATCTCGCGAACGGCGGCCGCCGCATTGGCCGCGCCGCGAAGGCGGAGGCCGCCACCGATCCGCGCAACACGATCGTCTCGGTCAAGCGCTTCATGGGCCGCGGCAAGGCCGAAGTGGAGGGGGCGGCCAACGCACCCTACGCGTTCGTCGACGCCCCGGGCATGGTGCAGATCCAGACCGTGGACGGGGTGAAGAGCCCGGTCGAAGTCTCGGCGGAAATTCTCGCGACCCTGCGCCAGCGCGCGGAAGACACGCTCGGCGACGACCTCGTCGGCGCCGTCATCACGGTGCCGGCTTACTTCGACGAAGCGCAGCGCCAGGCGACCAAGGACGCCGCGCGTCTCGCGGGCCTGAACGTGCTGCGCCTGCTCAACGAGCCGACTGCGGCCGCGATCGCCTATGGCCTCGACAACGGCTCCGAGGGTCTCTACGCGGTCTACGACCTTGGCGGGGGCACCTTCGACCTGTCGATTCTCAAGCTCACGAAGGGCGTTTTCGAAGTGCTGGCGGCGGGCGGCGACTCCGCGCTCGGCGGCGACGACTTCGACCATGCGCTCTTCGCATGGGTGCTGGAGCAGGCCGGCATCGAAGCCGCGACGCTCGCGCCCGAAGACGTGCGCCTCCTGCTCGATCGCGTGCGCGACGCGAAGGAAGCGCTCTCGTCGGCGCCCGAGGTGCGTATCGAGGTTGCGCTGTCGAGCGGCAAGCCGATTGCGCTGACGATCGACGAGCCGAGCTTCGAGGCGCTCACGAAAGAACTCGTGCAGCGCACGCTCACGCCCACGCGCAAGGCGCTGCGCGATGCCAAGGTGGCCGCGAAGGACGTGAAGGGTGTGGTGCTGGTGGGCGGCGCGACGCGCATGCCGGTGATTCGCCGCGCAGTCGAGCAGTTCTTCGGCCAGGCGCCGCTCACGAACCTGGACCCGGACCAGGTGGTCGCGCTCGGCGCGGCGATCCAGGCCGACCTGCTCGCGGGCAACCGCGGCGGCGACGACGACTGGCTGCTGCTCGACGTGATCCCGCTCTCGCTCGGTGTGGAGACGATGGGCGGCCTCGTCGAGAAGATCATTCCGCGCAACTCCACGATTCCGGTCGCGCGTGCGCAGGACTTCACGACCTTCAAGGACGGTCAGACGGCCATGGCGATTCACGTGGTGCAGGGCGAGCGCGAGCTCGTGGCCGACTGCCGCTCGCTCGCGCGCTTCGAGCTGCGCGGCATTCCGCCGATGGCGGCGGGCGCGGCGCGCATTCGCGTGACCTACCAGGTGGACGCGGACGGCCTGCTGTCCGTGTTCGCGCGCGAGCAGCATTCGGGCGTGGAGGCTTCGGTGGTCGTGAAGCCGTCCTACGGCCTCGCCGACGACGAGGTGGCGCGCATGCTCGAAGACAGCTTCAAGACGGCCGAGGTCGACATGCGCGCCCGCGCGCTGCGCGAGGCGCAGGTCGAGGCGCAGCGCATCATCGAAGCGACGAACGCGGCGCTCGCCGCCGACGGCGAACTGCTCGACGAGGCCGAGCGTGCGCAGCTCGAAACGCTGATCGCCGCGCTCGCGCAGGTGGCGCAGGGCGAGGATGCCGGCGCGATCGAAGCGGCGACGAAGTCGCTCGCCGAGGGTACCGACGAGTTCGCTGCACGCCGTATGGACAAGGGCATCAAGCGCGCGTTGGCGGGCAAGAGGCTCGACGAGATCGGCTGAAAGCGCGGCTGAACACGGCTAGAAACTCGACAGGATAACGGCGAAAGTGGCGTTCGCGAACGCCGCCGCGCGTGCGTGCTTTCCCGATGCAGCGCGGCACGCGGCGCCAGTAGAATGGGCACATGCCGCCGTCGCTGACGGGGCGTGCGCCCGATGTGAAAGTTATTGGATACGGAAATCAAATGCCTCAAATCGTGGTGCTGCCCCATGTCGAACTGTGCCCGGAGGGTGCGGTCATCGACGCCAAGCCGGGTGAGAGCGTGTGCGACGCACTGCTCGAACACGGCATCGAAATCGAGCACGCATGCGAGAAGTCGTGCGCCTGCACGACCTGTCACGTGATCGTGCGCGAAGGTTTCGATGCACTCGTGCCGTCCGAGGAAGACGAGGACGATCTGCTCGACAAGGCGTGGGGGCTGGAGCCGACGTCGCGGCTGTCGTGTCAGGCCATCGTGCCCGAGAACGACGACCTGGTGGTCGAGATCCCGCGTTACTCGATCAACCACGCGAAGGAAAACCACTGAGCCACTGAGAGGAGCGGGCAGCCATGAAATGGACCGATACGCAGGACATCGCGATGGCGTTGACGGATACGCATCCGGACGTCGATCCGCAATACGTGCGCTTCACCGATCTGCACCGCTGGATCACCGAGCTCGATGGCTTCGACGACGATCCCGAGCGCTCGAACGAGAGAATTCTGGAGGCGATCCAGGCTGCATGGATCGAAGACGCGGACTACTGATTCCGGACTACCGATACGTCACTGCGCCGGCACGAGGCGCGGCCAGCAAGAAAAAGGCGATTCGCTGATGGGCGAATCGCCTTTTTTGTTGCGCCGCGCTCTGGTCGCGCGCTTGTGTTCAATCGATCAGGCGGCGACCAGTGTGCCGCGCTCCACGCGCACACGCTGGCCTTGCTGGAACGGCGGCGCTTCGTGATACGTGAAGTAGCGCGTCTTGCCGTCTTCCATGTGCACGCGCACCGAATAGCTCGTCGTGCTGCGAATGTGCTTTTCGACCGAGTTGCCGGCCAGGCCGCCGCCGAGTGCGCCGAGCAGCGTCATGGCGGTGCGCCCGCCGCCCGCGCCGAACTGGTTGCCGATCACGCCGCCGGCCACCGCGCCGCCCACGGCGCCGATGCCGGTGCCGTGGCCTTCATGCTTGACCTCGGAGATCGCGACGACGGTGCCGCACGTCGAGCACGCGGCCTGTGCGGGTGGCGCTTCCTGCGTGTACTGTTGCGCGGGCTGCTGCGGCGGTTGGCCGTGCTGCTGCTGCGCGGCGGTGGGTGCTGCGGCCGGTGCGGCTGCCGGCGCCTGCGTTTGCGCCGGGGCTGGTTGCGCTTCGTCAGCTGCAATCTGGGCGTTCTGCGCGTATTGCGAGGCTTGCACCGGCTTCGTCGAATCGACCACCGGCTGCGACGCCATCATCGCCGTCTGGCCCGTCTGGACCCGCGCGTTCTGGTCGCTGGTGCTGGAGGCTCTCGGGAAGACGCCGGTGATGGCCGCGGTGGCCGCAAGGCACGCGACGATGACGGCCGCCGCCGCGGTGGCGATCAGCGGATTGAGGCGGTGTTTCGGCGTGGTTGGTTCAGTTGAGTTCATGACAGGCTCCGTCTTTTGCAGAGTTGGCTCTCTTGTGAAACCGAGTTTGAGCCAATCTGACTCCCTGGGCGTTTCAATCTGTAACCCGGCGCCGTGGTGGCGACGAAGGGGAAGAGGGCGCGTTCGTCGCGCGCCGAAACATGGCGCGGGTTTCCAGCGGGTTCTCACACGGGTGCAATCGACGTGCCCGCCGTACGCGCCGCATCAGCCGGCACGTTTTACCGATGGTTACAAATGAACCTGAATAGACGGCGAAAAAAACGGGGCGCATGCGGCCTGAACCGCAGGCGCCCCGTCTTCGTACGAGCCGCGTCGCTTAGTCTTCGCGGCGAAGGTGCGGGAAGAGGATGACGTCGCGGATGCTCGCGCTATCCGTGAGCAGCATGATCAGACGATCGATGCCGATGCCGCAGCCGCCCGTCGGGGGCATGCCGTACTCGAGTGCGCGGATGTAGTCGGCGTCGTAGTACATGGCTTCCTCGTCGCCGGCATCCTTCTGCTCGACCTGCTTCTTGAAGCGGGCGGCCTGGTCTTCCGGATCGTTGAGTTCCGAGAAGCCGTTGGCGATCTCGCGGCCCGTGATGAAGAGCTCGAAGCGCTCGGTGACGCCGGGCAGCGTGTCCGAGGCGCGCGCGAGCGGCGAGACTTCCACCGGGTAGTCGATGATGTACGTCGGCTCCCACAGCTGCGATTCGGCGGTCTCTTCGAAGAGCGCCAGTTGCAGCGAACCCACGCCCGCGTTCAGGAACGCCGGCTGGTTCGTGTCGACGCCAAACTTCTTGAGCTCGGTGCGCAGGAACGCGGCATCCGCGAGCTGTTCGTTCGTGTACTGCGGCGCGTACTTCTGGATCGCCTGCGTAATGGTCAGGCGATGGAACGGCTTCGAGAGATCGAGTTCACGGCCCTGATAGGTCAGAGCGGCGCTGCCGGTCGCATCGATCGCGGCCTGGCGGATCAACTGCTCGGTGAAGTCCATGAGCCATGCGTAGTCGGTGTACGCGGCATAGAACTCCATCATCGTGAATTCCGGGTTGTGGCGCGGCGACACGCCCTCGTTACGGAAATTCCGGTTGATTTCGAACACGCGCTCGAAGCCGCCCACGATCAGGCGCTTCAGATAGAGCTCGGGCGCGATGCGCATGAACATCTGCATGTCGAGCGCGTTGTGGTGCGTGACGAACGGCTTGGCCGCCGCGCCGCCCGGGATCGGGTGCAGCATCGGCGTTTCGACTTCCATGAAGCCGGCGTCGGCCATGATGCGGCGCACCGACGAAATCGCCTTCGTGCGCGCCTGGAAGGTCTGGCGCGCTTCGGGCGTGACGATCAGGTCGACGTAGCGCTGGCGATAGCGCATTTCCTGGTCGGACAGGCCATGGAACTTGTCCGGCAGCGGGCGCAGCGCCTTCGAGAGCAGGCGCAGTTCCGTGCAGCGCACCGAGAGCTCGCCCTTGTTGGTGCGAAACAGCACGCCCTTTGCCGCGACGATGTCGCCGAGGTCCCACTTCTTGAACGCTTCGTAGGTCGCTTCGCCCACGTCGGCCGGCGTGATGAAGAACTGGATCTGACCCGAGCCGTCACGCACCGTCGCGAAGCTCGCCTTGCCCATCACGCGCTTGAGCATCATGCGGCCCGCGACCGCGACTTCGAGCGCCTTGGATTCGAGCGCGTCCTTGTCGGTGTCGGCGTAGTCGCGCTGCAGATCGGCGGCGTGGTGGGTCGGGCGGAAGTCGTTCGGATAGGCGACGCCCGCCTCGCGCAGCGCGCGCAGCTTCTCGCGTCGCTCGGCGATGATCTGGTTGTCGTCGAGTTCGGGCGCGGTGCTGGGCGCGTTCGGCTGGGTCGGTTCGGTCATGATGGCTCGGGTTGTTCGATTCGCGGATGTTGCGGCGGATATTGCAGCGGATGTTTCAGCTTCGCGGCCCCGGCGTCGCGCCTTGCGGGCCGCAGCGCCTCGCAGTGTTTGTGTGGCGCGGATGGCGGACTTCGGTTCCCGCGGCGCGCCGCTGCCCGGCGATCGAGGCAGGCGGCGCGGCGGGAGAGGGCGGCAAGGCCGCCCATGACACGTGAAGCGTGATGCGTTACACGCCCTGTTTCAGACTCGCGCTGATGAAGTCGTCGAGATCGCCGTCGAGCACGGCCTTGGTGTTGCTGATTTCGACGTTGGTGCGCAGGTCCTTGATGCGGCTGTTATCGAGCACGTAGGAGCGGATCTGATGACCCCAGCCCACGTCCGACTTGCCCGCTTCGAGCTTGTCCTGCTCGGACTGGCGCTTGCGCATTTCGGCTTCGTACAGGCGCGACTTCAGCATTGCCATGGCTTCGGCGCGGTTGCGGTGCTGCGAGCGGTCGTTCTGGCACTGCACGACGATGCCCGACGGCATGTGCGTGATACGCACGGCGGAGTCGGTCTTGTTGATGTGCTGACCGCCCGCGCCCGAAGCGCGGAACGTGTCGATGCGCAGATCGGCCGGATTGATGTCGATCTCGAACGAGTCGTCGATCTCCGGATACACGAACACCGACGAGAACGACGTATGACGCCCGCCCGACGAGTCGAACGGCGACTTGCGCACGAGGCGGTGAATGCCGGTTTCGGTGCGCAGGAAGCCGTAGGCGTATTCGCCTTCGACCTTGATCGTCGCGCTCTTGATGCCGGCCACGTCGCCCTCGGACTCTTCGAGCACTTCGGTCTTGAAGCCCTTGCGCTCGCAGTAGCGCAGATACTGGCGCAGCAGCATCGACGCCCAGTCGCAAGCCTCGGTGCCGCCGGCGCCGGCCTGGATGTCGATGAAGGCGTTGTTCGGGTCGGCCGGATTCGCGAACATGCGGCGGAACTCGACGTCGGCCACGCGCTTTTCGATTTCAGCGGCGTCGGCCTCGCAGGCAACGAGCGTATCTTCGTCGTCTTCCTCGCGCGCCATCTCGAAGAGGTCCTGCGTGTCGCGCGTGTCGTTCTCGATGCCGTCGAGCACATGCACGACGCCCTCGAGCAGCTTCTTTTCCTTGCCGAGCCCCTGGGCGTGCTTCGCGTCGTTCCAGACGTTCGGGTCTTCGAGCTCGCGGTTGACTTCGATCAGTCGCGTGGACTTGGCATCGTAGTCAAAGATACCCCCGTAGCTCGCCCGCGCGTGAGCGCAGGTCCGCCAAAGAGGCTTCGATCGCGTTGAGACGTTCCGCTTCCATTTGTGTCGTGATCCGGCGTGTAAAACACGCAATTATAGCCGATTGGCCATACATCAAGGGCGCCGCCGCCCTATGCGGGGCCCGCCGGGCGCGCTGCTTGCGGTGCGCCTCACGGTGCCCTTCGTGGTGGCTATCGCGGCACCCGTCAAAGCGCCGCGTGCTCCACGACCAGCTGCACCCGCGAGACGCCGTTCCAGGTGTCGCGCACGAGCCGGTAGGCGACGGTGGTGTGCTGCGGCAGCGGCTCGGTGTGATTGAACCAGATCGCGTTGAAGCGCTGGCGGCCGCGCAGCAATTGCAGCTTCAGATGCTTGTCCTTCACGAGCGCCTGCGAGGCCACCTCGAATTCGCCCGCGAACACCGGCGCGGGGAAGCCCTGACCCCAGACGGCAGCGTCGAGCATCTCCACGAAATCGGGCGTGAAATAGGCGTCTTCGAGGTCGCCGTCGGTTTCTACGGTGCGCGCGAGCGCTTCTTCCGTGAGCCACTCGCGGCCCACGCGCTCGAAGGCGGCGGCAAAGCGCGGCACGTCGGCGGCGGCGATCGTGAGGCCAGCGGCCATCGCGTGGCCGCCGAACTTGTGGATGAGGCCCGGCTCGCGCTTCGAGATCAGATCGACGGCGTCGCGCAAATGGAATCCGGGGATCGATCGGCCCGAGCCTTTCACGATTTCGCCATCATCGTCGGCGGGCGCGAAGGTGAACGAGGGGCGGTGGAAGCGCTCCTTGAGCCGCCCCGCGACGATGCCAATCACGCCCTGGTGCCAGCCGGGGTTGAACAGCGTGAGCGTGGCTTTGCCCTGCGGATCGACCTCGGCGAGGTCGGCGAGGGCCTGCTGCTGCATGCCCGCCTCGATTTCGCGGCGCTCGCGGTTCATCGAATCGAGCTGCTGCGCAAGCTCCCAGGCGCGGCCCACGTCGTCGGTGGTCAGGCACTCGATGCCGAGCGACATGTCCGAAAGCCGGCCCGCCGCATTCAGGCGCGGCCCGAGCGCGAACCCCATGTCGAAGCCCGACGCGCTTTTCGCATCGCGGCCCGCGGCGCGAAAGAGCGCGGCGATACCCGGCTGCATGCGCCCGTTGCGGATGCGCTGCAGGCCCTGCGCGACGAGCACGCGGTTGTTGCAGTCGAGCTTCACGACATCGGCGACGGTGCCGAGCGCGACGAGGTCGAGCAGGCCATCGAGGCGGGGCTCGGGATTCGCTTCGCTGAACGCGCCGCGCTTGCGCAACTCGGCGCGCAGCGCCAGCAGCGTGTAGAACATCACGCCCACGCCCGCGATGCACTTGCTCGGGAATTCGCAGCCCGGCTGGTTCGGATTGACGATGGCGCGTGCGGCGGGCAGTGTGTCGCCGGGCAGGTGGTGGTCGGTCACGAGCACGTCGATGCCGAGCGCGTTTGCGGCCTCGACGCCTTCGACGCTCGCGATGCCGTTATCGACGGTGATCAGCAGGTCCGGCCGGCCGCCCTTGCGTTGGGCCGCGAGCGCGACGATCTCCGGCGTGAGGCCGTAGCCGTACTCGAAACGGTTCGGCACGAGATAGTCGATCTGCGCGCCGAGCATGCGCAGGCCGCGCACGGCCACGGCGCAGGCCGTGGCGCCGTCGCAGTCGTAATCGGCGACGACGAGCATGCGGCGCTTTGCGGCGAGGGCGTCGGCGAGCAGCACGGCGGCTTCGGCGAGGCCCTTCATGCCGGCGGGCGGGATCAGGCGCGCGAAGCCGGTTTCGATCTCGTCGGGCTGACACACGCCGCGCGAGGCGTAGAGGCGCGCGAGCACCGGGTGCAGGCCGTGGCGCACGAGCACTTCAGTGTCGACGGGCGAGCAGGCACGGGTGACGATTCGGGTCATGCGAGGCGTTGGGAGAAAGAGGTCATTCGTTGATCATTCGACAAAAAGTGACGCGAAGCCGCGCCGGCGCCAGAACTTGCGCAGATCGCCGCGCGTGACGGAGAGCGTGACCGAGCCGGTGTCGCCGCATAGCGTGAAGTCGAGCGCGGCGAGCGAGCCCGCTTGCAGCGCCGCGAGCGCGGGAGCGAACCAGTCGCGCTCGAGTTGCGCGAAGGCGGCGTTCCAGCGGCCCCAGTCCTGCTCGATGAAGGCCATCGAGAACGGATCCAGCTCGACGAGCGTCGTGCCCGTGCCCGAGCGGTTCAGCGAGTTCGTGAGCGCTTCGAACGTCGAGGGCGCGGCCCCCACTTCGGCCTTCGCGGCGAGCGCGAGGCCGCGCGTCGCAGCGGCATCGGAGCGCACGCGCGCGAACGGGCTCGTCACGGCGCGCAGCGCGCCCTGCGCATGGAACCAGATCGAGTTGACGGCGGGCAGGCCACGCGCCTCGCGCGCTTCGTTGACGGGGTGCTCGAACCATGCCATCTGCACTTCGTTCTGCACCTTCATCCAGGCGCGCGAGCGCTGGCCCGAGTGGGCCTCGTGCGGCAGCCAGATCTCGATGTTGCGACCGCTCGCGCGCAACGGCGAAGCGCCTGCGAGGGTGCCGAACGCGTCGGACGAGAGATACCAGCGCAGCGGCGTCGGAGCCTCGACGCGTACGCCCAGTTCCTCGATCAGCGGCTTCGCGACCGTGTAGAGCGTGGCGGCGTCGGCGTCGGCGAGTTCTAGCGAGGCGGGGTCGATCAGCACGAGGTGATCGTGGGCAATGCGCACGTGCACGGGCTGCACGCATGCCCACGTGGCTGTGCCCGGCGTGCCGCCGTCGGCGAGCAGCATGTACGGCGCGAGTGGCGCTTCGTCGTCGGCGGCCGGTGCGGGCTTCGCATTGCCGGCGCCCGCGGCTGCGAGCGCGCCGAACTGGCGCGCCACCCAGCGCTCGTGCGGCAGCGTGCGCTGGAAGTCCTCGCCGATCACCTGTTCGCCGAGCGTCGCGCGCGCAACCAGTTTCGCGAGCGCTGGATAGTCGAGGCCCGCGAGCGCTGTGGAGGCGCTCGCCGCGGAGGGCAAGGCAAAGGGAATGAGGAGATGAAGTCGGTCGGCGGGCATGATGGTGCGCATTGTACTTCGGCACTTAGCGGGCCGGGCCTGGCTTCGGTGTTCGTTCGGGGTTCGTTCGCGTGTCCGCTCTGATGTCCGTTCGCCCCCGGCTGCGGCACTTGTGGCCGAAAAGCGGCTCGAAGCAGAGAGCGTGCGAAAGACCTCCGGCATCCCGATGGTTTCGCGCGAAAGTCCGTGAAGTGCCGCCAGTGTGGCAAACTTCGCGCTTGATCGCCGCCCGAACCGGCACGATATTCTCCGGACATCTATGGCGCTGTGACCCCAAGGTCAGCGTCACCGGAGCGCAATGAAGTCGCAAAAAGGATTCGCTTGAAACTCCCCTACGAATGGCAGATAGGCTGGCGCTACACGCGCGCCGGCAAGCGCACGACCGGCAACGGTTTCATCTCGTTCATCGCGCTCGTCTCGATGTCGGGCATCGCGCTCGGCGTCGCGGCGCTGATCGTCGTGCTCTCGGTGATGAACGGCTTCCAGCGCGACGTGCGCGACCGCATGCTCTCCGTGCTCGCGCACATCGAGATCTTTTCGCCCACGGGCACGATGCCCGACTGGCAGCTCACCGCGAAGGAAGCAAAGACCAATCCCGAAGTGATTGGCGCGGCGCCCTACGTCGACGCGCAGGCGCTGCTCACGCGCGGCGACAGCGTGAACGGTGTCGCGCTGCGCGGCGTCGAGCCCTCGGAAGAGCCGCAGGTCTCGGACATCGGCAAGGAGATGAAGGCGGGCAGTCTCAACGATCTCACGCCGGGCAGCTTCGGCATCGTGCTCGGCTCGGATCTCGCCGTGAGCCTCGGCGTGATGGTGGGCGACAAGGTCACCCTGGTCGCGCCCGAGGGTTCGATCACGCCGGCCGGCATGTTGCCGCGCCTGAAGCAGTTCACGGTGGTGGGCGTGTTCGAGTCGGGTCACTACGAGTACGACAGCACGCTCGCGCTCGTGAACATCCGCGACGCCGAAGTGCTCTATCGCCTCGGTGCCCCGAGCGGCGTGCGCCTGCGACTGAAGG
>Ga0335083_10007691_pt1 | contig 13278 bp, 33 predicted proteins | sample Lox_Sample_42_FD_206716 | JGI IMG/M metagenome (GOLD analysis project Ga0335083, IMG submission 206716) | Soil microbial communities from Loxahatchee National Wildlife Refuge, Florida, United States - Lox_Sample_4.2 | ecosystem: Environmental > Terrestrial > Soil > Wetlands | place: USA...
GTCGATGGAGCTGTCGTGTACCCATATCAGCCCCCCGTCAACTGTTTTGGCAACACTGACGACCATCCAGGGGTGGTGGTCGTCTCTGTTCGGGGTGGTGGGGTGGTGGGTTATGGCTGGGGGGTCTGCCATGCGGTGGTTGTAGCCGTGAAATCGTGGGGGTTTCGCGTGACGCGATGGGGTGTCTGTGGCTGGGGGTTGTGTAGGGGACGCGAGTTGGCTGGCTTGCGTTCAGCGGTGGACTGTGCCGCATCCGGATCCGGACTTGCCCTGTCCGCTTCTGGCCGAGCCGTGCCTTGCAGCCGCTACCTGAGATGAGCGGCATCAGTTGTCCTCGTTGTTGGTCCAGCCTTGCGGATAGGTTCGCCGGCAGACACGAGTGGCTAACAGTCCTTGGAGCATGTGGATGTGGTACCTGAACTCTGCTGGCTCGTCGGAATGTTGTACCGGGAGTTCTGTATAGACGCCATAGGCTTCGACTAGCGAGTCCATGACGAAGGCTTCGTCAGCGGTTAGGCCGTGCTCGTCGAGTGTGATGCGGGTTTCCACCCGAACATCATCTCCTTGCCACTGCCGAGGTTGTGGACGAAGTCTGATGCGGCGGTGATGACACGGGCTGATTGGCGCCAGAGTTCGAGGAGTTCCTCACCATCACGGTCGGGTGGCTCGATCCCGTTGGCTAACAGGGTGTCGCGGTAGAGGACGAGCTGGAGTTTGAGTTTCGCCATTTCGGCGCGGTAGCTGATGGCGACGGCCATGTCGAGGTTCTTGACGTCATCCTGGGTCAAGAAACACCTCCGTTAGGCTGGCTCGAACTGTTTTTGGGCGCAGTGAGCGCGGTACCACGCGCGATTCTAGCAACCCGTCGGACGGCACTATGCGGCCATCGCTGGTTTGTGTAACGCGTTCCACAACTCGTCCGGGATGAACACCTCGCCACGGAACCTGTCTGAGAGGAACTGTTCGCCGCGGCGGACCTTCTCAAGGACAATCCACCGCGGATACAGCTTCTGCCGCTGCCTGATTTCGACGGTTTCGAAGCCCTTCCCAGACGGACGTCGTTTCCGGACGTGGATGGTCTGGATCCTCCACTCTGAGCCGCAGTGGTACGACTTCAGGTGCTGGTACTGCTTCGGCGCATGCTCCTGGAGCAGGATCAGACACCTGTCGAGCTCTTTCACACTCGGATGGTTGGCCATCGCCGGCAGAAGGCGTAGTCCAAGACTCTCACCCGGTCTTGTTGATGATGCGGCTCCGTCGAAGATCGCGTCCCACTGCTCCAACAGGTACTGGATCTTCTGGATGCGTGTCCACTTCTCAGGCGGGTTTTCCACAGGTCTCCAGTCTAAGAGCACTTAGATCTTTATGTTCTCTGTTCTCTGTTCTAGGCGACTAGCATCCTGCTAGCAAAAAACTAGACAAAACCTAGCCATCGTTCACTACAACCTCAGAACCACCTTCCCAGACGTACACATCGACGTTCTTGCCTCTCAACTCCTTCACGACGGCCAGCGAATGCTCGATTGAACGCCCAATCTCTTCGTCGATGAGTTCCGACTCGAGAACCTCGACGAGCCAGCCATCCTGCACGAACTCACCGATCGGCACCTTTCGGCTGCTGCGGATCGCCTGCCGCAGCGCACGCTCGTCGTTCGGGATCACGGGAACAACCTTGTCGTCAGAGTCCAGCGTGAATCTCGACGATTGCGAGACGACAAGCCACAACTTGATCAGCTGCGCCTGCTTCGTCTCGTCGAGCTCGTTGAACCTGTCGTCGAGTAGAAGCCTGGCGTAGAGTTTGATCCACAACGGCCGCCGCTTCGAGTAGTGCTGAAACGTCGGCCAATCCTTCACACGCAGATAGTTCACGCGTCTCTCATATATAGCGGTAGCTGAGGACCATCAGCGAGATGAGGATGATCGGGATCGCCCACCAATTCAGAGCGAACACAAGACCGATGATTGTGGCCGCGGTCACCAAAACGATGGCCCAGAACAAGAGCCACTCTCTGACTCTCACGCGGCGTCCTGGTAGTAGGTTTCGACACGCTCCAAATACGCCACAACCGCCCTGGCACGCTGCAACGACAACTGGCGCACCATCACCCGATTGCAGATGTGGCACGCCAACCCGCGCGGCTTCCCGGTTACGTGGTCGTGGTCGCGGTCGTGCCGGCGCTCCCGGCTTCTCGGCTTCCCGCACACCCCACACGACTCATCCGAAACCCCGTGAATCAGGCCGTTCACCTGGTTGTAGACGTCGTAGGAGTCTTTCTGCAACGTCAAAGCGTGCTTCGGGACGCGTGCTGGTGGCCGTTTCTGGCCGCAACCACACTTCTGCGACGTCCGCAGATTCCTTGTCGAGCATTTGCGGCAGAGCCAGTAGCGTTTAGCCACTGGTGTCTCCATCGCAGAGTTCGCGCAGTTCGCGCTCGACAATCGCCGCAGTCTCTTCTTCGGACCGCTCGATCCCATACTCGAACGCGATGTCGTCCCGGTATTTCTGGGCGAGCCGGCGGAGGGCGGCGTTCTCGCGGCGCAGTCGGAGTAGTTCATCCAGCCGGACTGGGATGAGTGCGTTACGCGCCACTGGTGTCTCCATCGCTTACCCGACCGGCATTCATCGTCTTGCCGCCCAACACGAACGGGGACGGCCCGTAAGTGATCGTGGTGACCTCGCCGTTTAGCCTGCGAAGTTCGAGCGCCTTCGCTTCCAGCGCCTCGGCGGTGTAGTCGAAGCAGTCGAAGGCGTTGCCCGATTCATCAAAGACCATGCACACTTCGTCGCGTCTCACTGGCTGTCTCCATCGCTTACCCCGGCCATCACCGAACACCGCCGCTTCGTCCAGCCATTGTTGTGTCGACCTTTGGCCACGCAGTCTTGGGCGTTATCCGAAGCCGTCCCCACGAATAGATGCGATGGATTGACGCAACGACGGTTGTCGCAGCGGTGGCAGACGTACAACCCTTCCGGGATTGGACCTGCAAAGAGCAGGTACGAGAAGCGGTGAGCGCGATGATCGCGACCATCGACCCGGAAGTAGCCGTACCCGTGTGCGCACCATCCGGCCCATTCCCAGCATCCGCTCTCGCAGATCCGGACTTTCGCCATGAAGCGTTGCCGCAACGGCAAGCCTCTCCCGCTGCCGTAGCAGGCATAACACCGCTTTGAAGCGCGCCTGATCTCTGTGCCGCAGTCGCAGCAGCGATTAGGTTCTTGGCATCTCGCCACGAAAGAACAGTCCCGGCAGCGTTTGGCGCGCTTGTCCTTTGCTGTCCCGCAGTCGGGACAAGCGTCCGAACCGTCACGGAATCTCAGTTCAGATGGCACTGAGCCCTCGTCCCCCATTCAATCCAGCTGTTGTGGTCACGCCGCCACACCCGCCACGCCCTGTACCGCTGCTCCCGCGGAGACGCATCCGACGGCAACCCACTGCCGCCGACTGAACGCCACGTCGACTCGAGGAACTGGAAGCCGCCGTAATACCCGTTCCCCGTGTTGATGTGCCACTCGAATCGGGATTCGTGGTAGACGATGCAGTCCGCCGCCCGCAACCACGCTTTGGACGGATGCCAGCCGGGGTGGCTGTGATGGTGCGGCGAAAACGCGAGGACGACTGCGACCAGCCAACTCAGCAGGACTCCGCACTCCAAGCAGGGGACACTGTCTGGCCCGCGCTCCGTTCCCCACCCAGCAACTCGGTGATTTCGTCGGCGACCTTCGCCGCTTTCGCCGGCAGTTCGTTCATGCGACAGCCTCCGTTCCGTGTAGGGCTTGATCGCCCCAGGTGTCCCACCCAAGGCGGTTTCGCCGGCTGAACATCTCGAGGTACGGCCCATCGCAGCAGTGCTCGATCAGGTCCATCCAAACCTCGGGCTTGCGCGAGTGGGAACCAGCGCCCATGCGGTTGGTCGTGATGACGCTTGGCTGCGGCCATCGCGCCTTCACGGTCGGATTGCCGCGAGCGGCGGCGAGCAGGAACTCAGCCCCGTTCGCGGCCCACGTCCCGCCGAAGGGAGACGGGCCGAGCTTGTTCCAGACGAGGCACTGGCGGTACGTGAAGCCCCAGGCGTCGAGGACGTTGAAGGCGTGGACGAGATAGCGGTTCGTCGTCCACAGGGCCAGCCAGGCGTCCGGGAGGGCCACGTCCGACACGCGGAGCGCCTTGATCTCGGCCAGCGTCATTGCGCCGTAGGGAAGTTCGTAGGACTTCACGGGCTTGCCTGGAGTGCCACCCGCGCTGACGCCGCCGGGATAGTCCCAGGGTGGGTCCGCGACGATGGTGCGGTACTGCTTCACGACAGCACCCGCTTGTTCAAGCCGTTCGCCGTCTGGCGTTCTTCATCCTTTCGGACCTTCCTTGTTAGAGGTCGGTACGACGGGCAGGCCAGTCTTCGGATCGGTCGGCAGGTAGATCACCGTATCGTTTGAACCGGAGGTGGCAATCGCCTGCAGCGCCTGCGTCAACTCGAACTGCACATAGAGCGGCGTCAGCGTTTTGCGGATCTCGTCCTGCGAACGTTTCAGGCCAATCGCCGCCTGGTAGCGAGCCTGCGCCAGATTCCTGGCGATCTTGATCTGTTTGACCGACGTGATCGTCTCGTTTTTCGCGTTCGCGCGAGCCTGATAGCGGTTGTACGCGGGAAGGGCGAACATCAGACCGAGAATCACGATCAGGAGCAGTCCCATGATCGCTATCCAGAACATGGCCCCAAACATTCCATCTCTTCTAGTGTTCATCTGGCTCCTTGCTTTCTCTATTCGATTTCCATTCGGTGATCGTCCGCCGGACGAAGTACCGCCTCTGCGCGGCACTTGATTCGGGAGAAACCTTCACTCGCTGTCTCCATCGCTTACCCCGGCCAGGAGCGCGTCAGGCGGGTAGAGCACGGCCTCGAGCCGGGCCGTTCGGCGGCGCTCTTCCGTCAGCTCCCGCTCGACCTCGGCGAGACGGGCACGGACCTCCTGATACCGCCCGCGAAGCTCGGCGAGCTCGGTCGAGCGCTCAGCGGCACGCCCGGCTCGTGACCGGCGGTGGACATCTCGAGCGGCGTCGAGGTCGATCACGAACGCTCCCCGCTCCTTCTCCGCCGGCAGATCCCCCGCGACGATCCAACGCCGCACCGTCCGCTCGACCACTCCGAGCTCTTCCGCGGCCTGCCTCGCTGTTACTAACCGTGCCATTCGCAACACCTCCACCCGGTTTTGAGCGCCTCGGCCAGCCGCCGCAGCCTATCCGAGATGTTGCCGTGGTCGGTCATGTGCTGTCTCCATCGCTTACCCCGGCCTTGCGAGACTGTAGAGGAGCCAACGCCAGATCATCTGGCCTCGATCATCCGGTCGACCAAGAGCAACGCCGACTTCTGTACCTGCTTGACGGTGGGTTCGAGTGCGGCCCCGGCTGCGGCCCTGGCTGCGGCCCTGGCTGCGTCCCCGGCTGCGTCCCTGGCTGCGGCCCCGGCTGCGTCCCTGGCTGCGGCCGCGGCTGCGGCCGCGGCTGCGGCCCCGGCTGCGGCCCAGGCTGCGGCCCAGGCTGCGTCCCCGGCTGCGTCCCAGGCTGCGTCCCAGGCTGCGTCCAACTGAGGCCGTGCCTTCTCAGCGCGCTTCGCGGTCGTCAACGCCGCGAGCCCCTCCAGCGTTTCCGCATGCTCGGTCAGCCCCGCGAGCCGTAGGAACGCTGGTGCGCATTCGCGGGCGAGCCAGTCGATCGCCATCCACGCCCGCTTCTCCTCAACCCGCGCGGAGGCTTTGGTGCCGACGAGTCGCGGGATCAGCGGCTTCAACATCTGCCGATCCTCGTCGGGGAGCGAGTCGTTCCACGTTCGCAGGAACGCGCCCAGAACCGGGGACGCGCACTCGGGGTGGTCCGAGAACGGCTCGCCGGCCACATAGGCGACGGCCTCCATCACACAGGCGCGGACGAGCCCGTTGTTCGGTGGCGAGTGCGAGCCTTTTCCGAGCTGCAGCGGCTCGAGGTAGATGAGACGTTCGTCGATGATGCTCAGAGGTCTGCCCTCCTTGACGCGACCGCGCGGACAGGTTGGCGTGTCGTCCATGCCGTAGAGGAATGGTTCGCGTTCGCTCATGTGCTGTCTCCATCGCTTACCCCGGCCACAAACCAATGGCCGCTTCTGCCGTCGTTCTCACCGATACACCAGACGAGTTTGCTCGGCTTGCTCGAAGCCGCTGCCGTCCCAAACTTGTCGTGAATCGGACAGATCCTCTCGGGGAAAAGACGCCGTTGGTAGCGCATCAACTTGGAATAGCGGGGATCCTTGTTCACTGCTGGTTCTCCTGTGGCCTGGTCAACCCGTCGCGGAGAATGCACGCCAGACAACGACGCCCCTTAGAACACGTACACATCACGCTGAGTTCGCAAGATCGTCGCCCCACGCCCGCTCCAACTCGCCAGCCGAACCCACGTCGTCTCGGATGAGCGGCCAGATCACCGCAACCGCCAGGCTTGCGAGGATGGTCTGCCAGTCGTGGATCCACAGGCCATACGCCAAACCCACGATCGCCACGAAAGTAAGGGTTCTCATGCGGACACCACCTCGACGACAGTCCCGAAAGGCCGACTGCCTTCGCCGTAGCAGTTCTCTAGCGCCTGCGCTGCAGCCTCCTCAGTATCGAAACGGATCGCCGTCTTGAGGGTTGGCGCAAACCCAAAAGTGTCGCCCGCGAGTCCGGCGAACACCGGCTCGTCGGCTTCCGGGTAGTCGAAACAGATCGCGTAGCTCATGCCGCCTCCTCTTCTCGCTTCTTTTTCAGGTAGGCGCGCCGGTAGGCGGCACGGCGCGCTTCGAGCCGTTCCTCTTCGGTCGCGTACTTCCGCGGATACGGCCTCGTGACGTAGACACCAGACGCGGGGTCGGGTTTGCCGTACTGGACCCCGTCCACATAGATGTCCGCCAGGCCGCCCTGCTCTTTCGGCCGGTGAAACCAATGCTGCAACCCCAGCCTCGTCAACAGCCGGTCCGCCGTCCCCAGCTCGATGAACGCCTGTGCGCCACTCCTCAGTTCGAAGACGCGCCTGATCCCCGCGTCGCCAAGGTCGACGTTCTCGATGTGGCAGGCGTCGATGATGTGGAGGAACCGGTCCGCCGGGATCCACAGCCGCTTCGGCTTCCTAGCCGACATAGGACTCCAAACAGGTCCTGGAACAGAACGGATCACGGTCGAGGTGGCCGAGCCACAGCTTCCGGTCCTGGCGTGTGTATGTCCCCGACGTGAGCCGCTTGCTTCCCGTCGCGGGTTTCCGTGTGCGCCGTTTCGGCTTCCCGCACGTCACACAGCGACCGTCCTTGCGGGGTTTCGGCTCAACCACGCATGAACCCCGGCGCGACAGGAATCGTCACGCTGAATCGGCCGATAGACGCCCAGTAGTGTGCGCCGTCGAATCCCCAACAGACCCAGACTGGCCCGAAGCCTTCCCAGCGAGCCCAAGCACGCATCTAGAACTCGCTCGCCATGAACGGGATCTCGGCCAAGTCCGACTCGGTAGCAGCCATCGCTGCTGCCTCGTCCGCGGCCGCCTTGACGCCCATCAGTTCGCTGATCCGCTCCGACGCGCCCTGCTTCGTCAACACGTTCAAATCGTCGGCCTTCAGGCCGAGCTCTTTGCAGAGGGCGCGGATCATGGCTTTCTGTTTGGGGGTCGCGGCGCCAGAGCCAGGAGCCGCCGTGGTGCTCGACTGGCCCAGATCCGTGGCGCCGCGATCCTGTGGGGCGTCCGCACGACCCGCCCGCAAACCGTGAGGATCAGCCTCGTGCGACTGTGCGTCCGGGTCGATCTCGTCCGTCGGGACACACAACGTCTGCAACAGAAGCGTCCGATAAGCGACAGAGAACGCCTTGGAGATGGCCTTGTCTCCAGAGTCGGCCGCCTCACCGAGAACGTTCGCGTCGATGTAGTCGCCGGCAGGCCCGTAGAACCGATAGCAGACTGAGACGGTGATGGCACGCATCGACGTGCCCCTGGTGGTCTGGTATCGCTCCTGGTCGTAGTGAGCGCCGGTCGGGACGACCACGACGTTGTGCTTGCGAAGCACAGGACCGACAGCGTTCACTACAGCGTCGACGCCGCGAAAGTTGAACTTTTGGTTGTCGTTGTAGTCGCCTTTCTTGATGGCTTGGACGTCTGCCATGACGGACGCGAGCGCCTCGACCACTGTCGGCTTCTCGCTCACTTCGCCTCGATCATCCGGTCGGCCAAGAGCAGCGCCGACTGTTGGAGCTGCTTGACGGTGGGTTCGAGTGCGTCCCCGGCTGCGGCCCCGGCTGCGTCCCAGGCTGCGGCCCAGGCTGCGGCCCTGGCTGCGGCCCAGGCTGCGGCCCCGGCTGCGGCCCTGGCTGCGGCCCAGGCTGCGTCCCCGGCTGCGGCCCTGGCTGCGTCCCTGGCTGCGTCCCTGGCTGCGTCCCCGGCTGCGTACCCGGCTGCGGCCCTGGCTGCGTCCCAGGCTGCGGCCCTGGCTGCGTCCCAGGCTGCGGCCCAGGCTGCGGCCCTGGCTGCGGCCCTGGCTGCGTCCCCGGCTGCGGCCCAGGCTGCGGCCCCGGCTGCGTCCAACTGAGGCCGTGCCTTCTCAGCGCGCTTCACGGTCGTCAACGCCGCGAGCCCCTCCAGCGTCTCGGCATGCTCGGTGAGCCCCGCGAGCCGCAGGAACGCTGGAGCGCATTCGCGGGCGAGCCAATCGGTCGCCATCCACGCCCGCTTCTCCTCAACCCTGGCAGACGCCTTGGTGCCGACGAGACGCGGGATCAGAGGCTTCAACATCTGCCTGTCCGCGTCCAGGAGCGAGTCGTTCCACGACCGCAGGAACGCGCCCAGAACCGGGGACGCGCACTCGGGGTGGTCCGAGAACGGCTCGCCGGCCACATAGGCGACGGCCTCCATCACACAGGCGCGGACGAGCCCGTTGTCCGGCGGCAAGTGCGAGCCTCTCTCTAGCTCGAGTGGTTCGAGGTAGACGAGCCGTTCGTCTATGACGCTCATACCGTCTCCCTTGCTTGTTGTTTCAGCCGGATAGCGGCCAGTCGTTTCTGGGTTGCGGCCTTCCGCAACATGACCGGGTTCAGCCGCATAAGCTCATCCGCCTCGCGGTTGAGTTCCTCGGCCTCGAGCCACAATCTCGCCTGCCGCGGAGTCACGCCACACCGATCTGCATGGCGTGTCTGATCTTCTTGACTTGCATCCTGGCTTGCCGGTAGCCGTGCACCATGAACGCCGCCTCGATCAGATCGTGGCCGTCGATCGCGTTCGCCAAATCGTCGGCCCACCGGATGGTGCGGGCGGTCCAGTCGTCCAGTTCAGCGCGGAGCTCCACAGCATCAAGGTCTTCGTAGTTCACGCGGCCCTCCCAAGACGCGGCCGGCGGCGGCGATGGTCGGGCGGCGATGGTCGGGAGTCAACTCCCACGGATAGTCGCCGTCCAAGATCCGGGCACGGGCCTCTGGGTAGTCGAGTCCGAGTTGGCCCCACCAGTTGAGTTGCTGCATCCCAGCGGCCGTGAGTTCTTCGCAGCGAGCACCACATTCACAGACGCCGACATGCGCGCCAACCGTGATGCCGCACCAGACAGACGTCCACCCGTAGCGATGTTGATGGGTCATGCGACCTCCAGATCTAGAACATTCTGGGCGCACCGTTGAGCCGCAACTTCACACCAGCGTTCCTCGATCTCGATTCCGATCGCGCAGCGGCCTTCGCGTTTAGCGGCGACAAGCGTGGAGCCTGACCCTGCGAACGGGTCAAGAACCGCACCATTCATCCCGGACTCGCGGACGATGCGACCAAGCAGATCCACGGGCTTCTCGGCCGGATGTTCCGTCTGTCTGCTGCCGCCCTGCGGAACCGTCCAGATATCTCTCACTGTGCGGTCCTTGATCTGGAACGTGTCGTGGGCGAACAGGGCGACTAGCTCATAGGTTGGCCGTAACCCCTTCGCTCCGCCGAGTCCAAGTGCGCGCTTGTCCCAGACGAGCAGTGACGTGATCGGCCATCTGATCTCAAACGAAGCACGAGCCAACACTGGAAACGACCGCCACGAATTGAACACCCAAACCGCGCCTTGCTGCGCGTTCGTGAGTTTTCGCGTCTCGGCGAGCCACGCACCGTAGAACAGGGCGTTATTCATCAGGTCGCCCCAGCCGCCAGCTTTGCCTTCCTGATCCGTGGACGCCAACCCGAACGTGTACGGCGGATCAGTCACAACCAGTCCGATCCCGCTAAGAGTCGGCAGAATCTCCCGGCAGTCGCCGTGGTAGATCGTCACCGAATCATCCTGATAGTACGAGATCACGGCAACAACCATTCTGGATGCCCAAGAGTCCATTCCACCGTCCGCTTCAAAGACTCCTCGGGCGGGACTGGTGAGCTCCAGCCGAGATGTGCGTGATCGAGGCGCAGCTTCACGGAGACACTGCCTTGAACCGTTGGCCGCACCCACACACCGCTGTCCCATCCCGCAACAGGAGAGCAACCGATAGGACGCCGTGACAGTAGACGCGGATCACGCCCGGCCTACTTGCCGACTATTCGACTTCCAAATCTGCCCGCTGTTCGACATCCAACCAGCGCGATCGAACCGCTTCTGAAGATCGGCCATGAAGGCGTTCCATTGATCCGTGTGGACGATGCCTCGATGAACCTCGGCATTGAAGCGAGCCAACTCCTCAATCTCTTCGCGTGTAAGGGGTTCGTTCATCGGGCTGTTCTCGACGGGGCAGCCGCCGGCATCGAGGGAGAGGAGGGCCGCGAGGAAGCAGCTACCCCGTCCAGAACAGCCTTGAAATTCGAGGAGCCGCACGCTTCGGCGTGCCAGCCGAGGTTGTAAAACCAGCGGCCACAATCCGCGCACACATACTTCTGCGGCCTGGTCACGACAGGAACACCTTGAGGCCATAGATGGCGAGGTTCGCGAACACCAGGACAGCCAAAAGAGTGGCGGCTTTCGCGCGGACAGTCACGCCAACATCTCCTTCCTGTCCCGTTCTTCCTCACGCACCTTGGCTTCGTAGAGGAGGACGCGGATCATCGACGCGATCGGCCGCTGTTCGGTCTCGGCCTTCCTCTCGAGCCACTCGGCGAGGTCCTCGCCGCATGTGAACTTGTAGGGAATCTTGACCATCGCTGTCCCCATATGTACCATGCCTGTCGGATGGTGTCAAGGAGGAACAGATGAGATACGCCGTCTGCGCGATCATCGTCGCGTTCTTACTCGCTCCTGCTGTGGCGTCTGCGTCTGGCCGACACCCTTGCGGTGGACTCCGTTTCACCGTGTCGGCCGGCGCAGGCAGCCGAGTGGTGGAGCGGTGCGCTGCGAACATGACAGCAAACATCGCCGTCGACGGACACTCACTCACCACCGCGGAACTGTCGCATCACGGCTCGTTGGCGACGTTCTATGGTGAGGGGTCGGTAGTCCGACTCGTCCAACGCCACGGCCAAGTTCACGTAACGGCGGTGACTGTGCGCAACCGTGTGCGGGTGCGCATCTGGTTCACGTCGTATTAACGTCGAAAGCCCCCCGGCCGAAACCGGGGGGCTCGAGGCCATACCCGACGGGGGATACGGCCAGCTTTAGTTGAGAATCTGAAAGATCAAGGCGGCCGGACACCCCTTCTCTTTCAGACGGCGGAGCTCGCCAATGTCGGCGTGACTGTCCGCGAACAGGTCAGCCTCCACGAACGAGAACCCGGCCTTGCGGGCTTCTTTCCACCGCCAACGGCGAAGGCTGCGCTGGGCGTCGGTGAGGTCCGGCGGAAAGTCTTCAGGCGGCGGTTCCTTCTTGGTTGCCATCTGCTCCCCCGGGACGTGTCGGCCACTGGGCTGTCGCCGACGGATCACGGTCCAGGATGATCATGTCGAAGCCCCGTGAGACGCACCGGCGGACTTCGTCTTCGATCTGCCAGTCCGCGAGCGCCCGCCGATGGTCGCTGTCGCCGGATTCGTCGTCGATCATGTACGCGAACAGCCGCCACACCCGGACGACGCTCACTCATCCTCCGGCTCAAACACAACCACGACCTCGTCACCCAGCAGCCACTCGAGATGGTAGGAGGGGGTGAAGATCACGACGGTGTCCTCTTCGTGATCCTCGGTGTCAGCCACCCCAACTCCTTCTCCCGCTCGAACAACCGCTCGGTCAAGATGACGTCGGCGCGGTTGCGGTCTTTCACCTTCTGGATGGCGGCGGGGTCTTTGCGTTCGATCGCGGCGATCCACACCCGCTTCGGCACATGCGGCTTCTCGCCCAACTCGAACATGTCGCACAACCACTCCAAGTCGCGTGGCATGCCGGCGGGGATACACCGCATCGTGTCCAACATCGGCTTCCTGGGCAGGAACGGCTGTTTGAGATGGTTGAACACCGACTGCAAGCCCTTCCAGTCGTGGCGGAAGTTGTGTCCCAGCAGCGCATCCGCAGCCTCGATCATCTCCCGGAGTGGTCGGAGCCGCCGGACGAGCGTCCGGTCCGACAACGTCCAGTCCAGCCATAGCGTCTCCGCTGGTGGTTCGCCGACCTGTTTGGCTGTGACGCAGACGACGTTGTCGTACACGTAGTCGCCGCCCCCGTACCAGAGGGGCTTGTTTTCGATATCGATTCCGAGGATCCGGTCAGGCGAACCCGTCGCCGGGATCGGTTCTACTTTCGAGAGCGGCCTGGGGGGCCTCGACTCCGAACCCGTAGAAGTGGAAGGCGCGGTCCGCAGCGGCGCGACCGAGGGCAATAGCGTCGACGTCTCCTCCGGACTGAGCTGCCGCATCCAAAGCCTCCTTGATGTCTGTCTTGCTGAACTCGGTCAGCCTGCGCACATACATCTGGACGTGCCCTGCGATCGTGATGCGAGCCCAATGCTCAGCATCCCGGCGGGCGTGGTCGGAGAGGGCTGCCATCGGAGTTTACGGCCTCCTAGTTAGCGGACACGGATACGCGTCATGTTGCGGAGTTGCCGGGCTAGCTCATAGTCGGGGTCGTGCTTGTGCTCGTGGTACCAGGCCAACTGTTTGGCCCGCCGTTTCACAGCGCACGTCCAGCCACCCTTCGAGCCACGGTTCCGGTCCATCGGTTCGCCGCAACAGGAACAGAGTCGACGTTCAGGCTGCTCGGGTGGCATGCCATCTTTCGTTCATTGCTCGAACGCAGACTCCGAATCGAAACTGGCGTTCTCAAGGATGATGTTCTGTTTCTTCGCCGCCAACGCTGTGTCAAGCGCGGCCCCAGTCGCCACCTGTGTACCGCTAGGAACCGTGTACGGGCTCGGTGGTGTCGGGGTGG
>Ga0335083_10007692_pt1 | contig 13278 bp, 9 predicted proteins | sample Lox_Sample_42_FD_206716 | JGI IMG/M metagenome (GOLD analysis project Ga0335083, IMG submission 206716) | Soil microbial communities from Loxahatchee National Wildlife Refuge, Florida, United States - Lox_Sample_4.2 | ecosystem: Environmental > Terrestrial > Soil > Wetlands | place: USA: Florida...
GGCTTCCTTAAAGCGGCGAGTAGCGCCGGCAACCAGTCCGCGAGCCATGACGTTCATCAGGAAGGCCAAAACCAGCAATACCAGACCGAGCTCGATCAGAGCGGCAACGTTAAGGGTCGACGTCGCTTCGACAAATTCGTTGGCGATGACGCTGGCCAAGGTCGTCGAGGGCATGAAAAGCGAAGCCGAAATTTCCGGCCGGTTTCCGATCACCATCGCAACGGCAATCGTCTCACCGAGGGCGCGACCCAACCCCAGGATGACCGCGCCAATCAAACCGGATGTGCCGAAAGGCAGCACCGCCATCCGGACCATCTCCCACTTGGTCGCACCTAGTGCGAGAGCAGCCTCACGATTGGTTCGTGGCACCGTGCGGAAAACGTCGGTCATAACCGCGGCGATATAGGGCAGCACCATGATCGCGAGGACGACACCCGCGTTCAGCATCCCGATCGCGATGCGCGGACCTTTGAAGAAGGGTAGAAAGCCTAAGTAGGTGCTCAGGAAAGGTTCGACGTGGTCACGCAGCCACGGACCCAGTACGAAGATGGCCCAAAGGCCGTAGACGACGCTGGGAATTGCGGCAAGAAGTTCAACGAGGAAGCCAAGTTGCCGGCTCAACCAATCGGGCGTCATCTCGCTAAGGCAAAGTCCGACCCCGAGACTAAGCGGCACCGCGAGAAGCAACGCCAGCGATGAAGAGACGATCGTGCCATAGATGAAGGTCAGGGCGCCGTACTGATCGTTGGCCGGGTCCCAGTCGGTGCTGATCAGAAAGTGGAAGCCGAATTGGCGAATCGCGGGCCAAGCCTCGACCAGCAAAACACTGATCAAAGCGGTGAGGATCGCTACGACGGAAAAGGCCAGGAACGCCGTCGTTGAGTTAAAAATGCGATCTGCTGCGGGCGCTCTGCGCAGACGATGGCTCCGTCTTTCACGAACGCCGATAGTTGTTTGATTTCCGACAGTATCTGCCAGTTCAGCCACTTGGAAGTCTTCCACCAGAATGCTGGCAACATCAGACCCCTACAGGAAAAAAAAGTACAGCAGGGGACTGTTACAAGTTTGTTAAAAGGGCATAGGCACGTTCCATGATGCCAACATGGCGCCCGAACGTGCCGGGCCGATTATCCGTAACGGAACAAGATTGGGTTAATTCTGACTGTTCGGAGGTTAAGGAGAGGCGGGAAAGCCCCGGTGACCACAAACTTGTGAGTCCGGCCACCGGAACCTTCGAGTAGCGGAGGGTGGGGTTAGCGCATGGCGAAGCCTTCGTAGCCTTTAGCGGCAACGTCTGCGCATTCTTTGCGATAGGCGGGAGCACTGTTGGCGTAAAGCAGGAAAATGCGATCTTTTCCTGGAATATTCGCTCCGATGAACCACGAGTCGCCGCCGACGTCGCCGCGCGTCAGGAACGATTGCCCGGCTAGTTCAGCAGAATGTTTGACCCAGGCGGCCTGTGCCTCGGGGGTGGCTTCAATTCGAGTTAGACCTCGCGACCGCATATAGCGGATGCAGTCGGTGGTCCATTCGACCAGCATCTCGACACATCGCGGCAGATTGCAGAACGCCGCCGCGCTGATCACGAACAGGTTGGGGAAGCCTGCCGTCTGGACTCCGAGGTAAGTGCGGGGGCCGTGGGCCCATTCCTCCTTGAAGGAGACGCCATTGACGCCGCGGATATCGATCTTCCTGATCGCGCCGGTAACGGCGTCGAAGCCGGTGGCGAAGATGATGACGTCGAACTCGCGTTCCCGATCGCGGGTCTTGATCCCCTTGGGCGTGATGCGTTCTAACGGGTTCTCGCGGAGATCGACGAGCTCGACGTTTTCGCGGTTGTAGGCCTCGTAATAATTGGTTTCCAGCGGGATACGCTTGGCGCCAAAAGGATGGTCCTTCGGCACCAGCTTTTCGGCGACCGCTTTATCCTTCACGCGTTCGCGGATCTTGTTGCGAACGAACTCCGAATAGATCTCGTTCGCCTTTTGATCGGTATTGATATCGTGAAAGTTGGCCAGCCATTTGGAGAAGCCTGGCTGTTGCCATAGCTCCTCAAAACGAGCGAGCCGTTCTTCCGGGGTCACATCCCAGATCGACCGAGGATCGAAGTCGTGCATAAAGGCGGCGGTCGTCTCGCTGACGCGCCGGAATATCTCGGGATAGCTCGCCTTGATTTTCTTCTGCATCTCGTCGTCGATAACGGAATTGCGTAGCGGAGCGCAGTAGTTAGGTCGGCGCTGATAGACCGTGAGATGCCCGACGATCTTCGCTATCTCAGGAATCAACTGAACTGCGCTGGCGCCGGTGCCGATAACGGCGACGCGTTTACCCTTAAGATCCGGATCTTGCTTGGGCCACAAACCGGTGTGGTACTTGGGGCCTTTGAAGCTGTCGATTCCTTCGAACGGTGGGGTGTAAGGCGACGACAAAATTCCGACGGCCGTGATCAGGTAACGCGCACGAGCGCGTCCACCTTGCTCAGTCTGAACCTCCCAGGTGTTCTCCTTGTTATCGAAGGTTGCTGCCGTGATCCGGGTATTGAACTGGATATGGGGCCGCATGTTGAACTTGTCGGCGACGTAGTTCAGGTAGCGCTCTGTATCGGGTTGAGCGGAGAAATGCTCACGCCAGTTCCACTCCTGCAGTAACTCATTCGAGAACGAGTAGCCATAGGTGTAGCTCTCCGAGTCGAAGCGGCATCCGGGATAGCGATTCCAGTACCAGGTGCCACCGACACCGGTACCAGCCTCGAAAATACGCACTTTCATCCCGAGGTTGCGCAGGTGATAGAGCAGGCAGAGGCCGGAGACGCCGGCGCCGATTACGATCGCGTCGTACTGCGCGACGCCGCCGCCATTCGTTGATGGATTAGCTTGCTCAGTGGTTGCCATGTTTTTTGCAATCCCTTCTGGCTGTAGGCCTAGGTTGATGCGTCGTATTCCTGATCAGTGAGCGAGCCGACGGCGCATTAAGGCGTCAACGTCGAACTTGAACATCTTGGCCGCGTTCAATCCGAGGATCTTCGCGCGGCTCTCATCGGAGAGGCATCCCATCTGGCGCTCGATCGATTCCGCCGAGTGCGGCCACGATCCCTCGTGATGGGGATAGTCGTTGTCCCACTGGAAGTTGTCGACGAGGTTGTGCTTCTCCGCCAGTTCGCAGCCGATCGGATCGTCCTGGAAGGACGCCGCACCATGCAGGCGAAAGTATTCGCTCGGCAGCTTCTTCAGTTTCGGGTACGCCCACATATGATGCTTGCGGGCCGCTTCGTCCATCGCTTCGAGAAGCCAGGGAATCCAGCCGATACCGCATTCAATCGCGATGAAGCGGATACCGGGAAACTTTTCGAGAACGCCGGACGCGCAAAGGCTGGTGATCGGCTCTACCGTCGGGGCAAGGGCGTGTGCTGCGTAGTTGATAATTGCACCACCATCCTTGCGGGCTGCACGAGGGTCGCGGCCCGTCGCGATATGGAAGGTGATCGCCAGATCGCAGTCCTGAATTGCCGCCCACATCGGATCGTAAACGTCCATGTTGTAGTTGGGATCCTTGGACGAGTGGGCCCCGTAAATGGGCTTGCAGGGCAGGTTGATCGCGCGGAAGCCGAGCTTGGCGACCCGCTTTATCTCTTCAATCGCGATGTTCACGTCGGCGGTCATGATGCAGGCCGCAGGCGACATGAAGTCGTTGTAGTTGCTGTACATCTCCCACGCCCAATCGTTCCAGACGCGGCACTGCGCTGCGCCAAATTCGGCGTCGCGCGTCGCCCACATCACGAGGCCCTTGTTGGGAAAGAGAATCTCCGCGTCGATGCCGTCGCGGCGATGGTCGCGGATGCGTCCTTCGATGGTCGCACCGGCCTGATTACGCTCCTCGTCTTCGCCTTTCAGGTTGGTATCGAGCAGGCGTGAGCGGCGGTTCCCCTCGGTCACAGCCCACTTCACGCCGTTCACGTCGACCTCGATTTTAGGGAGCCGATCGCGGAACTTCTTATCGATGCGGTCGAGCCATAACTTCGCGGGTTCGTTGGCATGGCAGTCTACCGAGATCATCAGATAGCGGTTGGGATCATCGGGGCGGGCAGTGCGCTTCCATCCCGCGTGTCCGGGCGTTTCCAGTCGCCATCGATTTGGTGCATCAATTTGAGCGTTGGTCGTTTCGTCCATCGTTCCCTCCAGATTAGGTCCGCGTTGCCGATGCAATCGCAGCCTTCGTCCCACAAGCTGAGTCAAGTACGTCCGCCGCTCATAGGCACACGTCATGCCAGCCAAAAGCAGCGGGTTACGCGAGGTTTGAGCCGTGATTCTGTTTCCAAAGGAAACAATGTGAACGTTTCCTTCGGCACCAATGGCGATCGCGTCCCAGGGGCGTCTTTAGTGATAGGGCGAGCGAGTCTTGTACCGACGCGGCGCGTATTGATGGCATCGGGGTTGCGTGCCTATGCCGAACCCATCACGCCTGTTACAGATACAGACACGGGCCTTTCTTGGGCCGATAATCCTGTCGAGTAATCGACGTAAGCGGGAGAAAGATTTTGGCAAACGCAAAGCTACGCTTCGGCGCATTCATGGCGCCGTTCCATCCGGTGGATGAGAACCCGACCTTGGCGCTCGAACGCGATCTCGAACTGATCCAGCACATGGATAAGCTGAATTACGACGAGATTTGGATCGGCGAGCATCACTCGGCCGGTTACGAGATTATCGCGAGCCCCGAGTTGTTTATCGCGACGGCCGCGGAGCGCACGCGCCAGATCCGGCTGGGAACCGGAGTCGTGTCGCTGCCGTACCACAATCCGCTGATGGTTGCCGAAAGGATCAATCAGCTCGATCACATCACGCGCGGACGCACGATGTGCGGTGTCGGTCCCGGAGCACTTCCCTCCGACGCGAAGATGATCGGAATCGAAGTGGTGAAGCAGCGTGACATGATGGACGAGGCGCTCGACGCGCTCGTACCGCTGCTGCATGGTGAGACCGTCACCAAGAAGACCGATTGGTTTACCCTGCAGAATGCGCGCCTTCACATCACGCCGTACAGCCGTCCGGCGGTGGAGATGGCTGTCGCTAGTCAGATCTCTCCGACGGGAGCGACGGCGGCGGGGCGTCACGGTATCGGCCTGCTGTCGATCGGCGCTACCACAGCTGGTGGCTTTAACGCGCTCGCTTCGAACTGGGCTATCTGCGAGCAGACCGCACGCGATTGCGGTAAGACCGTCGATCGCCGCAACTGGCGCCTGGTCGGGCCCGTACATGTCGCCGAGACGCGTGAGAAGGCGCGCGAGAACGTCAAGTTCGGGCTTAGAAAGTGGCTCTTCTATTTCCAGGAAGTAGCGGCGTTGGCACTCGCTCCGTTCGCCGACGGCTCCGATCCAGTCGATGCGCTCGTCGACAGCGGGATGGCGGTAGTCGGTACGCCCGAGGATTGTATCGCGCAGATCGAGCGGCTCCAGAAGCAATCGGGTGGTTTCGGAGCCTTCTTGCAGCTGGCGCATAACTGGGCGAATTGGGAAGCGACGCAGCGCTCTTACGAGATGATCGCGCGCTACGTGATGCCGCACTTCCAGAACGGCAATGACAATCGCGTCGAGTCACTCGAATACGCGCGGACGAATTTCGCCGAGTTGGTCGGGCAGGCGAAGGTTGCGATCGGATCCCGCGTCGCGGAGCACATCGCCAAGAAGGGCTCCGAGAATATCTCGCCCGACGTTGTGCAGGCGCTCGATGCTGAAATCAAGCGCGTTGCAGCATCGCGTCCGAGCCCTGCACGTCCGGATATGACCACCCGGGCCGGCAAGTAGAATCCGAGTAGCAGAAGCTCACGGTGAGCGGCGAGGGAGCGAGGCTCCTTCGCCGCTCTGCTTTGGGAGAGTGAGTATTTATCGAAAACTAGAGGCTCGCAGCGTGATACTTCGCGAAAGCTGCTCATAGTGGGTCAGCGCTCAAAAGCGCAAATCGTATTTGGGTTGACCCGATAGGATTTCGGGCGCAGATCACTAATGAAGACGGCTACCTAACTCAAAGTTTCAAATCGTCGGTCTGGGGGGCAACGAAGATGGCAAACATAATGGTGTGGAAGGATGATCCCGAAAGCGCACTCGGGTTGATTCAAGTTCCTCAACCCGACCTCGCCAAGGGCCCTTACGCTCTGCGGATGAATGGCGACGCGCCTGAGGCCAAACCTTACGATCGCGGCACCAACGAATTTCGTTATTGGAGTTGCGCAGCCGCCGCCTCCCGAGGCGCCGCCTTCTGGGCGAGTCTCGTGCCGGCCGGGACGACATGGCAGCCGGGAAAGATTCTGCCGATCATTCTCGACGGTGGCGAAGATCTGAATGCCTATTACGATCGTAATGCACTGAACTTTTTTCACGGCAGAGGTGCAGACGGCAGCACCGTTTATTCGGGTGAGAGTCCCGATATTGTCTGCCATGAACTAGGACACGGGATACTGGATTCGCTGAGACCTGAGCTGTTCGACACGGCGAGCCTGGAAGTGCCTGCGTTCCACGAAGCGTTCGCCGATATCAGTGCGCTGCTGACTGCGCTGCAAGTGCCGGAAGTGCGCGATGCGATTCTTTCGGAAACGGGCGGGCATATCGATCACAATTCCAATTGGTCACGTCTCGCGGAACAGCTGGGCTCGGCGATCAGGGCGGTATCGCCCGGGGCTGTCGATACGGATTGTCTGCGCAATGCGGCAAACTCTTTTCATTATCAGGATCCTGAAGGGCTCGACGCGGATTCACCCGCTTCAACACTTTCGCAGGAGCCGCACAATTTTTCGCGGGTCTTCAGCGGTGCCTTCCTCGAGGCCTTCGCCGGGATGGTGCTTACCCACTCGAGCCGTCCAACCGGCGCCGATTTGCAGGCGCTCAGCGAGAAAGCCGGAAGCCTGCTGGTAGCAGCAGTACAAACCGCGCCGATCGTTCCTGAGTGGTACAGCCAGGTGGCCGCCGCACTGATCGAAGCCGATCGCAAGACCGGCGGCACCTACAACGTTCCCCTGACCAGTGCCTTTGTTCGTCGTGGGCTTCTCTCGACGCAGAGCGCGCTTGCGACCGGGATGCTGCAGGCTGGAGCAGCAGGAATCGCGGCAGCCGCTCCTCAGGCCAAAGTCACCGAGATGCCGCTGCAGGCGATCAACGGGATGCCATACGGCCTCGGTCAGGTTCCACTGTTCGTGCATGTTGCGAATCAAGCTCGGCGAATCGCGGCGATTGCCGCTGGCCGCGGCGGGCTGCAGGTGATTCCCCCGAGTTCCGATCGAGCAGCGCGATCCTTTGTCGATCATCTGCTTCGTCTGGGGCGAATCGATTTCGGCGCACATGGTGTGGTGGGTGGCTTCGTTGCTCATCCCCGGTCGCGCAAGACCCATCGGATAGCGCGTTTGGCGACCGGCGAGCTTGCGCTGAAGCGGATCTTGTTCGATTGTGGTTTTTGCGGACTCTAGATCCTGCGGGCATCGTGCCCGGGTGAGAGATGGCGAATCCGGGAGACAAAGCTCCGCCGACTTTGACGCCGGAGGAGCGTGCCAAAAAAGCCGAAGAGGCTTTTATCCGTGGCCTGATCGCGCGCGGGGAGGCGGCTAAGGCCGACGAGCACGGCAATCTGCCTCCCGGCGCGACCCACGAGATTATCGGCACGTCGCCTTCGGGCCTGCCGATCGTTGTGCGGCGGCGCTTCTACGGGGCCAAGACGCCACCGAAGAAGTCCGACTAGAAGAACGCATACCGCGCTAGAAGCCAGCCGGTCGAGGGCAGCCGACGCCTAAGAGTGTCATCAAGCGCTTGGCCAGATCGAGCGTCGTGTTGTCCTCCAGATACGGCCCGACGATCTGGATACCCACCGGTAGGCCATTGCTGAGCTTGCCGACCGGCACAACCGTCGCAGGCAGATAGCAGGTTCCCGCCGGCGCCATCCAGGTGATCAAACCCCAGTAGGAACGATCCTCGCCGTTGACCTTCGCGATACGGCCGGCTTGCGGCTGCGATTGATCGTGAGGGATCGCAGGACAGGGCATCACCGGCAGCAGCGCGATATCCCAATCCTTGAAGAAATTTTCCCAGTGTTTCCGCATCTGGAGCCGCCGTTCGTGGTAGCTGAGCCACTCACGATGGCGTATCGCCTGACGGCGGCGAGTCTGCGAGACCTCGGAATCGCCCTGGTCCGCGGCGAAGGCTTCGATCTTTTCGCGGGAGACGCCGCCTGCTAATGCGGCCTGCAACAGAGCGAAAAAGGTATCGGTGACCTTTTCAAGCGAGAACTCCGGGCGCGCTTCGTGATTCACCCGCGCTCCGGCCTCCGCTAATTTCTCAGCGGCCTGTTCGAGCAGGGCGCGCGATTCGGGTTCGACGCGACAGAAAGGATCATCGAGCCAAGCCGCGATACGATACTCGCTCAGCTTGCGATGGTGCGGCGCGGGCAAGCGCAGGCGCCACGCCGGCGTTTCCCATCGATTCGGCCCCGCCATGATATTGAGTCCGAGCTTGAGGTCATCGACGGTACGAGCCATCGGGCCTGCCACTGCGAGATCGGCGAGAGTCAGTGTCCCCGGAGGTCCGGGAATCTGACCGTGCGCCGGGACGATACCGTAACTGGGCTTATGGCCGACGACACCCGACATGTGCGAGGGCAGGCGGATCGATCCGCCGATATCGCTCCCGAGTTCGAGTGGCGTGAAGCCACAAGCGAGGGCTGCCGCCGAGCCGCCCGAGGAGCCGCCGGGCGTGCGCGATTGATCGTGCGGATTGTTCGTGGTGCCGAAGACGTCGTTATAGCTCTGCAGGTCGCCTGCGTAGATCGGGAGATTGGTCTTGCCGTAGATGATCGCGCCGGCTTCGCGGAGTCGCGCGACCGGCCACGCATCTTCAGTCGGGACAAAATGCGCCAGCTCCGGTGCGCCCGACGTCGTACGCATCCCGGCGGTCTGGAACGAATCCTTGATCGTCATCGGCACGCCATGGAGTGGTCCGCTTGCTTCGCCGCGGGCGAGGGCTGCATCTGCGGCGTCAGCTTCGGCGCGGGCCCGATCTGCATCGATCGTGACAACGCTGTTGATTGGCTTATCGAGCTTCGCGACGCGATCGAGAAAGTAATCGAGCGTTTCGCGGCTGGAGATTTCCTTCTGACGAATTTTCTTCGCGATCGTGATCGCGCTTAGGTAGGCAAGTTCAGACATTAGTGGATTCCTCCCCGATGTTTTCTCTGTACTAGCGAGAGGACGAGATTACCAGCTGTGCATCGGCTGTCATTCTGAGGGAGTCCGCGACCGAAGAATCCCGATTTCCCTAGTCGCTTTTCCATGGAAGCCGGGATTCTTCGCTTCGCTCAGCATGACGAATCGAGCCCGCCGAAACGAAGGCTACCTGAGGCCAACGCACGACGCTCTAAACAGACGAGGCGCTACGGATAATCCGAAGCGCCTCGTCGACCGTCGTTAATTCGTGATCAGTTATTTAACGATCAGACCTTCCATATCGCCCGTGGCGCGCCAGCGAGCAAGCTTCTCGTGGAAGCGCACTGCGCCGTCCGGATCGGCCGCTTCGAGGAAGCCGTCACCGTCCTGTTTGCCTTCGCCGTTGTAATAGCCCGGAGTGCAGGCGCCCTGATAGTCCGTCATGAAGGTCTTGCGCGTGACGTGCTCGACCCATGCGGCCTCGGCTTCTTTGGTCGGCTCGACGCCCTTGGCTTCGCGATTCTTCACCTCTCGCGCAACTTCCGCGATATGGATCGCCTGATTGTCGAGCATATAGGTGAAATTCGGCGCGAGGCCCGTCTGGGTCAGGCCCATGTGGAAGAGGTTCGGGAAGCCGTGACTCAGGAAGCCGAAATGAGTCTTCATCCCGTCCTTCCAGTAGTCCGAGAGCGAGAGGCCGTTGCGGCCATAGACTTCCATCTCTGAGCGGCGGGTATAGGCAGTGCCGACTTCAAAGCCGGTCGCGAAGATGAGGCAATCGACCTTGTATTCAACGCCGTCGACCACGACCCCGTCTTCGGTGACTCGTTCCACGCCCTTGCCGCTTGTATCAACGAGTTTGACGTTGGGGCGGTTGAAGGTCGGCAGATAGTCGTCGTTAAAGGTCGGGCGCTTGCACCACTGGCCGTACCACGCTTTGAGCGCCTCGGCGGTCGCAGGATCCTTAACGATTTTGTCAGCGCGCGCACGAACCCCATTCATCCGCTGGAAGTCGGCGATTTCGGAGAGCTGCGCCAGCTCTTCGTCGGAAAGATCGGAGTTGCCCTTGCTGGAGAGCAGGTTGGCGAGGTTCTTGAACAGCACGGTCCATCCGTCGCTGACGAGATCTTCCTGAATGGGGATTCCCGACAGGATCGAATTGAAGTTTGTGTTGCGCTCCGCCTGCCATCCGGGCTTCAGGGACTTTGCCCACTCTAGATCGGTTGGCTTGTTGCCGCGCTCATCGACCGAGGACGGTGTGCGCTGGAAAACGTAGAGCTGCTTGGACCACTGACCGAGATGCGATACGCACTGAATCGCGGTGGCTCCAGTGCCGATAATTCCGACACGCTTGTCGGCGAGCTTAGTCAGGCCGCCCGTGGTATCGCCACCGGTGTAATCGTAATCCCAGCGGCTGGTGTGGAACGTATGGCCCTTGAACTTCTCGATTCCGGGAATCGCGGGAAGCTTCGGCCGATTGAGCGGACCGCTCGACATGATCACGAAGCGTGCCTTGAAGGTATCGCCGCGATCGGTGGTTACAGTCCAGCGCCCCGCGTTATCGTCCCATCGCGCTTCCCTGATCTGAGTCTGGAAGCAGGCGCGCTTGTAGAGATCGAAATGGCGGCCGATCCGCTTCGCATGCTCGAAAATCTCGGGCGCGAAAGAGTACTTTTCTTTGGGGATATAGCCGGTCTCTTCGAGCAACGGCAGGTAGATGTACGATTCGATATCGCACTGCGCACCGGGGTAGCGGTTCCAGTACCAGGTGCCGCCGAAATCGCCGGCCTTCTCGATAATCCGAATCGAGTTGATGCCGACCTTCTGCAGACGCGCCGCGGCGAGTAATCCGCCGAAGCCGCCGCCGATGATAACCACCTCGACTTCTTCGTTGAGCGCGGGGCGGGTAAAGCCCGCTTCGACGTAGTGGTCTTCTTCAAAGCGCCGTAGATCGCCCGTAACCTCGCGATACTGGCTGTTGCCGTCGTTGCGCAGGCGCTTCTCCCGTTCTTCGGCGTACTTTTGGCGCAGCTTTGCCGGATCGAACCCCAACTGTTCCGGCGTCGGGACACTGCTATGCGTTGCCTCACTCATTCTGACGATCCTCCGTTTGGAACGCTCCCCAATTTGATGCGTCCCAATTTTTATTCATCACGTCACCGGATAACGCCGCGATCGAGTCGTCGGTTAATGATTTCGGTGCGCAACTGTCTTTGCATCCTACTACCGTTTTCGACTTTTTGGGAAACGGTTACATCACTAAAACGGCGATTATTTTCCAGGTTCACTAATGATCCGGGAAAGACGGCTAACCCTCAATTACCCGCCCCGGTGGATTGGCGCCTGGGCTACTCAGCCGGCGGAAGAAAAAAGGTGCTGGTCCTAAGTCGTCACGAGGTCTACGACTGGTATAGATGAGAGCACAACAGCGCATGCTGGAACCCACCCAGCGCTGAGGAAGCAACGTAGCTTCGCTTTGATACGGATCTCTAACCCAAGGAGATTTCCGCATGAACAGTGATATCAATAACTTCGTGCGAGAGGCGCTTGGCAAGGGCGAGTCGCGCGCTGCTATCAGGGAAGCGTTGCTTAAGGCCGGCTGGTCGCAGGCCGAAGCCGCAGAGGCGATAGATGGTTTCGCCGATGTAGCGTTCTCGATTCCGGTACCCAGGCCGCGCCCCTATCTATCGGCGCGCGAAGTCTTTGTCTACGGGATGCAATTCATCGCGTTGTACATAGGCGGCTATGCGCTTGGCGCGTTGATCTTTGATTTCATTAATCGCGCGTTTCCCGACGCGCTTGCGGAGAACGCCTATCGCTCCGGCAACATCGATATACGGTGGAATCTCTCCCTCTTGATCGTCGCGTTTCCGCTGTTTCTCGGGATGCTTAATTACACTAACCGTTTGATCGCCCGGAACGCCACGGAACGTGCATCGAAGCCTCGCAAGTGGGCGACCTATCTAACCCTGCTGTTTGCAAGCGTGTGTTTGATCTGTGATGTGGGCACGCTGGTCTACTACACGTTGGGCGGCGAGCTGACCATTCGCTTCGTCTTGAAAATTGCGACCGTAGGAATTCTCGCCGGCGGGACCTTCGCCTATTTCATCAACGATCAGCGTAAGGACGAGGTGCGTTGATGACACCTTCGAGGCTCTTTCCGTGGATCGCGACGCTCGTCGTTCTGCTTGCCGTCATAGCCGGTATAACGCTCAACGGATCGCCAAGGTTAGTTCGCATGAGACGTCTCGATATGGAGCGGACTCGCGATCTCAACGATATCTCAGAAGCTATCGATCGCTTTTACGGTGAATATGACGCGCTTCCTCCTACACTGGACAAGCTTATGGCGAAGTATTTCGTCGGTTGGCAGTTAAGTCGGAATCCTGAGCGCCTGAAGCTGTACGAATACTCGATCAAAAGTCCTAATGCATACCAGCTTTGCACTACCTTTGCTCTCGCTTCAGGCGGAGATATTAAGGATGCGGACGATGAGCGCTCGACAACTCCCATTCCTCACAAGGCGGGGCACCAGTGCATCGACTTTTCTGTCGCTCCTCGGAAGAAGAGTTGAGAGGTTGAAGCGTAAGCGCAATCCAGCGCGGGCACCATTGGCGTCGCATGAGCGGTATCAACCTTGATACGCCACGGCGCCATACTCTTTCGTAGTCGACCTGGCCTCTATTCTATCTCAACGTGTTGCTGTGTGCTGGCCTGAATCACCAGCGATGGCTCGCAGAACAACCTCGGCAGCGTCCCGCAATTAATCGCCGACGGCGGCGCCGCCCTTGCGCGGATCGAAGCCGCCTTGCAGCACGTTCGGCTTGATGCGAATAGCCGTCACGGCTCCCAACTCCGGCACCACTTTTATCGAGTAGCCCATGTTGGCCAGCGCCTTGGTTGTGCTCTCGGGGATGGCCTTCTCGATGATAATCGGTGGCGGTACCGCCTGATGATGGATACGAGGATTGGCGACCGCGGCTTGCGCGTTCAAGTCGAAGTCGAGTGTGTTGAGCGCGACCTGCACCACGCCGGTGATGATCGTCGGGCCACCCGAACCACCTTCAACCAGCGCCGGTTTGCCATGGCGCAATGCGATCA
>Ga0335083_10007693_pt1 | contig 13277 bp, 9 predicted proteins | sample Lox_Sample_42_FD_206716 | JGI IMG/M metagenome (GOLD analysis project Ga0335083, IMG submission 206716) | Soil microbial communities from Loxahatchee National Wildlife Refuge, Florida, United States - Lox_Sample_4.2 | ecosystem: Environmental > Terrestrial > Soil > Wetlands | place: USA: Florida...
ACCTGTTCGAAGGATACGCGGCTGGCAGCACCGGCGCGGTATGGTTGACGGGTGGGCGCCTGGTAGTAACGAACTCCGACATGCGGGTGGGGAATAACGGCGTTGGCCAAATGGCGGTATCGAATGGTAACTGGCTGGCGCGTGATGTGGAGGTAGGGTTTGTTGCCGGTGCCAATGGAACATTGACGGTGGCCGGGGGCACGGCGGCAATGGTCGGGCCGCTGCTCGTGGGAGGCGGGAGCGGAACGGTCTGGGCGACGGGGGGGCAGTTGGTGATTACAAATGCTCCCGCGCTGGTCGGCTCGAATACCGGCTTTATCGTTGACGGGTCCGTGGTGATTACAAATGGCGGATCGCTCGTGGTGAGCAACAGCGACGTCATCATCGGAAACACCGGCAGCGGGGTTCTGACGAATGCGGGTGGTTTGCTGCTGATCAATGGCAATATTTTCCTGGCGAATGGCGTGAACGCCACCGGCAAAATGATGCTGTCGAATGGCCTGTGCATGGCGGATGAGATATTTCTCGGGAACAGTTTTGGTTCGCAGGGCACGCTGACGGTTGCCGGCGGGACGAACACGCTTTCGGGAGGATTCCTTGCGGGAATAAGCCCCGGCACGGGAGGCACGGTGTGGATGACGGGTGGTCGGCTCGATGCGAGCGCGGCGGACCTGGAGGTTGGGAACTTTGGTGTCGGCCGGATGACAATTTCCAACGGCACATGCGTGGCGGACGGCATCATTGTGAGCCAGGGGACCGGGGGCGGGACAATGACGTTCGCTGGAGGAACAACCATGCTTGGATTTATTCTCGACGTGGCGGGCGACTATGGATCGACGGGTGTGGTCTGGCTGACGGGCGGGCAGCTCAGTGTGGCATTTGAATCGCAGGTGGGTTATCTGGGCGACGGTTGGATGGCGGTGTCCAACGGCACGTGGCAAAGCCCGTCTGTGGAAATTGGATCCTACGGGGCGGCGGGCACCTTGACGGTGGCCGGCGGCGCGAGCAGCGCGTATTCCAGTCTGACCATGGGCACCCCGGATTGCAGCGGCACGGGAGTGGTTATGGTGAGCGGCGGGACGTTATATGTGACGAACGCGGCGGGGAATGCGGTACTGGACCTGGAGAACGGCACCTTCACGATGGTCGCGGGAACCATCGTTGTGGACACGGTCGTCGCAACGAACCCCTGTGCCCGATTCATCCGCGCCGGCGGCACGTTGACATACAATAATGCGATCCTCGATCCGGCTCAGGATACGGATGGAGACGGAATCCCCAACGGGTACGAGCAAGCGCATGGGCTTGACCCGCTTGATCCCACCGATGCGGCGCGTGACAATGACGGCGACGGTTTTAGCAATCTCCTCGAATACGAAGCGGGCACTGATCCGAACGACTTCGACTCCAATCCTCTCCGGATCACGTCGATCTCGCGACAGAGCAACGATATCGTGATCACGTGGATTACGGTTGGGAACCTGACGAATATGGTGCAGGCGACGGCCGGTGCGCCCGGCGGCAGTTATTCCAACAGTTTCACGGACATCAGCCCGATACTAATCATTCACCAGGGATTCATCCCGACGCTGGTATCGACGAACTACACGGAGGTCGGGGGCGCGACGAACGGGGCGTCACGGTTTTATCGCGTGCGGTTGGTGCCGTAGGCGCCGCGGGGCGCAAGCGCTCTGTCTGTTGGATCGGCGCAGATGGCACTCTCCTGACATGCTCAAATTGAGGGGGTGGATAACGGAGAGAGAATCATCGGGTTGGGCTAGCAGGATGTTGCACTGAGCGATGCGGGGCGCATTCGGCTCTCGATTGGCTGGGGGATGCCTTCTTAAACTGGGGCCGCATCGGCGCTTGCAAAGCGCTGCTACCAGATGAACCTGGGCGTGGAAATCGGGGGAACGAAGTTGCAGGTGGGCGTATGCGACCGTCGTGGCCGCATCCGGCAGCTTATTCGGGCGACGGTTGTGCGGCGAAACGGCGCGCGCGGGATTCTCGATCAACTCGAGCGAATCATTACACCGCTGATTGCCGAGCATCGCGTAAACGCGATCGGGGTTGGGTTTGGTGGCCCGGTAGATGCTCCCCACGGCGTGGTCGTGAAATCCTATCATATCCACGGTTGGGATGGTTTTGCCCTGGGCCGGTGGTTCGTCAAGCGGTTCGGGCGGCCGGCGGTTCTCGAAAATGACACGAATGCGGCCGCGTTGGCGGAGGCGGTGGTGGGCGCGGGACGGGGTCGGCGCGCCGTGCTGTACTCGAACGTCGGGACCGGGATCGGCGGCGGATTTGTGGTCGATGGGAAGATCCACAACGGCCGGTTTGGCGCGACGGAGATCGGGCACACGCGGTTTTTCGTGCGGGGCCGGTGGCGGATCCTGGAGGAGCTGTCGTCGGGACTATCGATTGAGCGCGGGAAGACGACGCTGGCGCAATCGGCGAAGTATTACGGGATGGCGCTGGCCAACGCGATCAGCTTGTTGAACCCGGACATCGTGGTGATTGGCGGCGGCGTGTCCCGGGCGGGGGAGAGATTTCTTGGGCCGGTACGGGAGACCGTGAAACGATTCGTGTTCGGGCCGTATCGTCGGAATTTCCGGATCGTGCCGGCGGCGCTGGGGGAGACGGTGGTGGTGGTGGGCGCGGCGCTGTTGGCGGGGAGGGAGGGGTAATCGATGCGGTACCTGGTATTTGGTGATGTGCATGCGAATCTGCTGGCGCTGGATGCGGTGCTGGCGGCGGGCCAGGCGCGCGGGGTGGAAGCGTTTTTATTTGTGGGGGATTTGATCGGTTACGGGCCGAATCCGTTGGAGTGCATTGAGCGGCTGAAGCCGTTTGCGGACATGAGCAGTCTGGCGTGGGTGGCGGGGAACCATGAGCTGGCGATTCGCGGGGATGTTGAGTCCACCGGGTACAGCCCCGAAGCGACGCAGACACTGGCGTGGACGTGGAAACAGATGGAAGGCGTGCCGTGGGCAAAGGAGTTCATCGAGTCGCCGTGTTTGACGACGTGCGTGAATGACACGATCTGGCTCACGCACGATTCGTTGGCGAACCCGAGCAGCGGCGGGTACCATCGACATCCGCGGAACGCGAAGAGCGAGCTGGCGTGTTTGCGGCACCATCGCGGGCGGGTGTGTTTTTACGGGCATACGCACACGATGCGGGCGGAGACGTCGGAGGTGGAGAAGCCCGTGGTGCTGGTGCCGATGATTGCGCACGAGGGCGAAGGGCGCGATCCGAAGCCGGTGAAATTGAAACGGGAAGACATGGGCTGGATCGGGACGGGGTCGGCGGGTTTTCCGACCAATCCGAAGCGGCGGCCGGAGTATTTGATTCTGGATGAGCTGCACGGGGGCGACTGGGCAATTGAGAAGTACGAAGTGGAGTATCCGCGTCAGGAAGCGAAGGAGCGGGTGAAGTCGATACTTGGTCCGGTGTGCGACAAGGGGATTGCGGATCGGATTGCGGGCTGGCTCTAGGCCGGTTTGGTTTGTCTTCTGGCGGCCAACCAATTGCATTGACAACCGATGTATTTCCGTGGCTTGGTCACCTCTCATGAACACGCGCAGATTCATTGTGATCGTCGCATTGGTGATTGCGGGAAAGACCGCGCCGGTGGATGCGGCGGTGCCCTACGTTGTCGTGGGGACGGGGGAGACGAAGTGCTACGATAATTACGGGGAGATCAAGCCGCCGCAGTCGGGTCAGGCGTTTTACGGACAGGACGCGCAATTTCCCGGGCCGCAGCCGAGTTATCGGGACAATGGCGACGGCACGGTGAGCGATCTGAACACGGGGTTGGCGTGGGTGCAGGCGCGCGGGACCAAGCTCACGTGGGATGAGGCGGTGGCAGGCGCGACTGGTTGTCGGGCGGGTGGTCATGGTGATTGGCGGGTGCCGACGATCAAGGAGGTGTATTCGCTGATCAATTTTACGGGCGAATGCCACGGCCCGGAGATGGCGTCGAAACCGTTCATCGACACCAAGTATTTCCAGTTTGCGTATGGTGACCGCGCGAAGGGCGAGCGGGTGATTGATTGCCAGGACTGGTCGGCGACGGAGTACCTGAGCACGACGATGGACGGCAACCCGACGGTGTTCGGTGTGAATTTTGCGGATGGACGGATCAAGGGATACCCGAAGACGATGCGGCGGCGGGAGGGGTTGATGACCAACCGGCTGTTTGTGCGGTATGTGCGCGGGAACGCGAGCTACGGGAAGAACGATTTTCGTGACAATGGCGACGGGACGATCACCGATCGGGCGACGGGGTTGACGTGGACGAAAGCGGACAGCGGGCAGGGGATGAACTGGGAGCGGGCGCTGGCGTACGCGGCGGGGTTACGAGTGGCGGGGCATGCGGACTGGCGGCTGCCGAATGCGAAGGAGCTGCAGAGCATTGTGGATTACACGCGGCTGGCGCCGGCGATTGATCCGGTGTTTCAGAGTTCGCAGTTGGCGGATGGCGAGTATCCGTATTACTGGTCGAGCACGACGCATTTAGATGGTCCGCCGGAGCGGCTGGGTGGCGCGGCGGTGTATCTGTGTTTTGGGCGCGGGCTGGGGTGGATGCGAATTCCGCCGGGGATGGGCGAGTATCGATTGCTGGATGTTCATGGAGCCGGGGCGCAGCGGAGCGATCCGAAGGTTGGCGATCCGGGCGAATTCCCACACGGTCGGGGTCCGCAGGGGGATGTGATCCGCATTTTCAATTACGTCCGCTGTGTGCGGGTCGGGATTAAGTGAGCGTAGAGCGGGCGAGCCGCGGCGCTTGAGAAGGCGGGGGTAGCGAAAACCGTTTACGGGTCGGGTCGCGGTGTCCATACTGCCGAGAGGAGAACGAATATCGACATGAAACGCATTTGCCTGTTGTTGGCAGTTGTTGTCCTGGCAGCGGGACCGTGGCGGGCGGCGATGGGGGTCGAGCCCGGGCACAATTTCGGAGTATGGGAGAATGAGATTGCGGCGTTTGAGCGGGGAGATCGGACGAATCCGCCGCCGAAGGGAGCGATACTGTTTGTGGGTTCGTCGACGATCCGGTTCTGGGCGACGCTGGCGCAGGATTTTCCCGGGGTGCGGGTGATCAATCGCGGGTTTGGCGGGTCGGAGGTGGTGGACTCGACGCATTTTGCGGACAGGATAATTTTTCCGTACGAACCGCGGATGATCTTCTTTCGAGCGGGCGGGAACGATCTATGGGCGGGGAAATCGCCCGAAGAAGTGTTCGCGGACTACAAGGAGTTTGTGGCGACGGTGCGGACGAGGTTGCCGTCCGTGGACATTGTGTACATTTCCTGGAACCCGACGATAGCGCGGTGGAAACAGGCGGACAAAGAGAAGAGGCTCAATGCGCTGGTGGAGGAATACGCGCGCCAGGCGCCGCACCTGAAGTACGTCGAAACGTACGACATGGTCTTGGGGTCGGACGGTTTGCCGCGGGCGGAACTATTTCGCGCGGACAAGCTGCATTTCAGTGCCGAGGGTTACCGATTGTTGGCGGAGCGAGTGCGACCGTTTTTGCCCAAGTAGCGGGCCCGAACGGAACGTAAGAGCGAGCGCGATCCGCCCGGTAAGCTCAGGGTACGCTCCGGGTAAGGAGTGAAGTTGGCGGGAGGGTTGGGGGCGGCAGTTTTCGCGGAGATCAAGTGTTACGATGATCAGACGTGATTCCCGTATGCCACATTCAAAAGAATTTGGGTATCCATTGGCCGACGGCATAACCGACGTAAATGGCCATGGCGATATCGCCATCGCGGCGTGACCCGCGACGCGCGGTGATCCAGCCGAGAATCGCTCCTTCGAACAACAGCACCGCGGGGATCCCCAGGACGATCGACAGAAGGCGAAGAGCCACGCCCCCGAGCTTCATGTTGGCCAACATGGAGCCACTCACGATCCGGCAGCCGACCGCCAACACCGCGGCAACCGCGGCGATGCTCCACCGTGGCAAATGGAGCTTGCCGACGCCGACAAGCGCCAGCCAAAGAACAATCATCAGGGCAAGCTGCAGAGGGATGCGATGCAGGTGCGGAGCGCAGTCGAACCGGGTCCCCATCGTAAGGACAATAGCGAGGTTCACGATGGCGGCGACAAGGAATCCACGTGCCCAGGCAAATCGGGGAGGGAGTACGGGCATGAAGATCACCAAAAGAAGGGCACCCGTCATACCGAGCACGAGGCCGGCGAGTCGCCACAACCAGGCTGTTGGAGGGGCCGGCGGCGTTATGCCAACGGTCGCGCACGCGGCGTCGACGGCCGCGTTCACGAGACATGGATCAAGAAGTTCGAGCAGGTGGTCGGACCAGGGAGAGATCACGACGCGCGCATCGGTTCGCGCCTTGAGCCGGTCCAGCGGGACGAACTCCTCGAACCGGCCCTCGAGAAGCAGTAGCGGCGGGGCATGCTCGCCCAAAGTGGGGTCGTTACCGACCGCAATAAAGAGTCGGGGGAGAAGGGTTCCGTTGCGAACGCTCGCCGCGCCTGCGGCAGCCCCCATCGAGTGGCCGAGGAAGACGTCCAGCGGTCCAAGTGTCCGGGCGATCTCTCCGGGGGCGAGCAAAACGTTGTGGAGGGAGAATGGCCGCGGCGACGCCCCGTGTCCCGGGAGGTCGATGGTGTAGCAATCGAACCCAGCCGCCGCGAGGGCCTCGCCGTAGCGAAAGAGCGTTTCTTTCGAGCCGGTCCAACCGTGAACGAGCAGGGCGATCGGGTGGTGGCCCGGCGATGCGGGGAAGAGTCGAATGGCCGGTGTGTCACCGGCCAGAGTCAGTTTTTCGATGCGGACACCGGGTTCGAGGCGGTGTGAGAGCGCCACGCCTGCGGTGAACAAGGCGATGGCCGCGGTGGCGATGAGCAGGTTGGCGCGCCGACTTCGTCCGTTGGGTTGCGGCATCGGGAGAGTGTTGACCTGAATGGGCGGCCAGTCAATGAATTTGGCCACGGGCGTGATCGGTCGTTGGTTCTTCGAGGGAATTCGTGGCCAGGCCCTGGGGGCGAGTGAAGGTGGGGCCGTCGTACCTGGCAACGACTCATGGAACGTGGCGGGTGACTTGCGAGTCACGCATCGTCACACGAATAGCCTTGCAACCTCAAGGCACGGGGGCGTATGCAAGCCAGTCAGGAACCCGTGAAAACGAGGCATCTCGCCAGCATCTGCATCGCGGCGGCAGCCGGGTTGGTTCAATTGAGTGCGACGGCTGCCGAATCCACGAACCAATCGCTTGTCCAGATATCCGCAAGCTCGGCGGTGTCGCTGCGGGTGGTGGTCGATCCGCGAGTGGAGCTGATGAGCCTGATTTTCCGGTTGGCGGGCAATCCGGAGTACAACCAGTCGCGGGTGGAATCGTACGCCGCGGACGCGGATAAACAGTTTGGGAGATTTCGCGACGATGCGGTGGTCAAGCTGGCCGAGGGTCTGCGCGGCAGCCATGGCGTCTCGTATGATGCCGTGATGAGCATGGCGATCCATTTGACGGATGCCGAACACGTCACGCTCCGTCTGCCACTCGATCCCTGGCCGGATGGCCTGGACCAGCGCTGGACGGCTCCCGATGCGACCAATTTCCTGGCGTTGGCGCGGCGATTTGTCAAAGACAGTTCCTTCCAAGAGTTCGTCAACCAGCACGATTCGCTCTATCAGACCGCGGTGGCGCGGATGCAGGCGCTCATGGTGAAGGAAGCCCACCTGGAGTGGTTCGACGCATTTTTTGGGCAGCGGCCGCAAGCCAGTTTCACCGTCGCGCTGGCCTTGCTCAGTGGCGGCGAATGCTATGGTCCGCATTTCCGGGCGGCGGATGGCCATGAGGAGCTTTATTGTGTACTCGGCGTATGGAAGACCGATGCGGAAGGCTTGCCTGAGTTTAGGCACGACGCGCTGCCGATTGTCGTTCATGAGTTTTGCCATTCCTATGCGAATCCGCTTGTCGAGCGCCATCTGGGTGAACTCGAGCCGTCTGGCGACACGTTGTTTGCGCAGGTTGCCCAGAAGATGCGGTCCCAGGCTTATAACAACGGATCGACATTGTTGAAGGAGTCACTCGTTCGGGCCTGTGTCATCCGTTATCAGCGGCGGTATGACGGTGAGGAGGCCGCGCGGCGGGCGATTCAGGTGGAGAAACAGAACGGGTTTCTCTGGATGCAGGAGTTGTCGGACCTGATGGGCGAATATGAGGCACACCGCGATCGGTATCCAACGCTGGAGGCATTTTCGCCGCGGCTGGTGGCGTTTTTTGACGAGACGGCGAAGGATTTTCCCCGGAAGCAGGCGGAGTTGGCGAGCAAACGGCCCAAGATCGTTTCGATGGTTCCTGCCAATGGGGCGCAGGATGTGGATCCCAAACTGACGGCCATCGAGGTGGTGTTTGATCGGCCCATGAAGGACAAGGCCTGGGCGTTCGTGGGGGGCGGCCCTCATTGTCCCGAGACGGGCAAGGACTGTCATTATGATGCCCAACACAAAGTCTGGACCGTGCCGGTCACGCTGAAGCCGGGTTGGTCGTACAGGTTTATGCTCAACTCCGAGAAGTTCGTCGGCTTCTGCAGCGAGCAGGGCGTGCCGCTGGAGCCGGTCACGGTGACGTTCACGACAGCGGGTGAGAAAGCGGCGGGACAATGAAGGCGGCGGGGATGTGGGGCCGACAGTTTGTACGGAGATCAGGTGTTATGGTGATTTGGGCGTGATCCCAATTCCCTTACAGCTGTATCGGAAGTCAATGGGAAGGAATTGGCTGAACCGATTGGTGAGGCCGTCCCAGTTTCCAGTATGTCCTCATTATACCATCGAGCCTCGACTCATCCGAAACCGGTAATGCCATGGATACCGAAACGACAATGTGAACCAGCAGGCAAACAGCGAGTAGCGTCAACCACTGCCCACAGAGGTCGCCCGGTCTCTTGTGTCCATAGACCCAGATTGCAGCCAAGCACACAACGAGAGACAGTCCAGCGACGGTAACAGGATGCTGCCATATAAACCGCGTGAGCCAAGGATACAGATACATGTGGTCGAAGAGAGGCGACGGCAGTGTGGCTCCGGAGCCGGAGAATCCGTAAGCCATATCATAAATGATGTCACGCCAAGCGTTGAGCCAAACAAGGCATACCCATGCAACAAGGCAGGAGGAGACCGCCGCAACGGTAGTCATCAACAGGCGATGTATGCGAGGTGTCATGCTGCCCAACTATTCAGGATGCACCAGCCCCGAATTGTGCTCCCGCTACTTGGATTCCGCAAGCCAAACTGACCCCCTCGACCCGCAATTCCCGCCCCTAGAGCCACGCGGTTCTGGGAGGAGATGACGCTGGAAATTCCCGGTCGCTACACATGGGGGTCAGGTCAACGGACCCGTTAGACCCGACCCCAGAGTTGTTCCCGGAGACTGCGCCAATCACAAACTACCGATTGACAGAGTCGGACCCAGTGGCCCAAAATTGACCCCTGATGATTTACGGTGTTGCCTATGAGAGGTAACTCTTCGACACTCCGTGTCCGTGGTCTGGGAGTGATCGTCTTCGCCTCTTCGTTGATGTTGCTTACCGCGTTGGGAAGCTCCCCCCAAGAGGATGCTGATCTGCGCTTCTGGAAGCGCATCATCAGCCAGTGTGAATTGGAGAACGGGGGCGCGTTCTCACCCACAAACAGGGCATTACACGCGGAAGTCGTAGATCATTTGAAACGCTATCCAGACTTTCTCCATGTTCTTGAAGGATCGCTCCGTTTTGAAGACCGAGCTTGGGTTCGTGCGTATAGTCTTAGCGTCATATTACAGGCGCTACACGAGAGGGGTTCCCGTGACTACGTGTTTTGCTTGTCCGACCCTGACAAGAACGTGCGTGGAATGGCGCAAGCCGCAATTAGGGAATACAAAGTCCAAGAAGGAGCACAATATCTTGCGGTCCTGCTACCTAGTAAAGACAGTAATGAACGATGGGCGGGGTTGAAAGGTATAGAAGAGTTTCAACGGGGAGATGGATTCCCGTACTATGCGGCCATGTTATACGATCCGGATGCGGACGTTGCGTGCGAGGCGGCTCGAGCATTCGAGCGTGTCGATTGCAAAGATGCGGATCCCGTACTGTACCGTTTTCTCTGTGAAACCTCGCCCGGCCACGCCAAGCAAATAGTCGTGAAAAGCGTTATCCATACCCTCTGTTGCCTGCATCATGAAGCATGTGCGTCCTCGATCGACGACGTAAAGTTGCCGGACGCAGTTGACTATTGGATTCGGCGGCTGAATCCGTTGAAGAGTACCAACCAATAGGTGTGAATATGTCTCTTGAGGCCTCTTGGCCCAATTGGTCTCAGGCGTTCAACTCGGCGTTCCAGTATTGCGGCAAGAACAGAGAGCTCTGACGCGACAACACAAGGTTTGCAAACCGCCTGAGGTTCGTGGCTGATGAATGTCTTCGCAACGGCGCGTGTCTCGATCTCTTGATCGCCGAAGCGCTCGACAAATGGCCGGTACGCCAAGGATGGTGTCCTTTGTGGGCGGCGCGATATCAATTGGCTTCCCTCGGCCCCATTTGGTGCGGCGTGTGGGAGTCATGATGGCGTGGGGACGGCGCCGCGTGGGGGCAGGCGGCCTACAAACCGCCTGCGCTTCATCGAAGCGCAGCTACAACCCCCGAGGGTCTTGAGGGCGGGTGTTGCGGTATCTGTTCATCGTGTGGGGAAGCGGGCGAAACAGTCGGGACACCTATGAACACGGGCGAGGAGCCGCCTTCGCCATTGCTACGGCGGCCAAGCGCCCGCGCAGTTCTGGCATAAGCGAACAGGCAAGATGCCCGTTCCACTTCGGGGCGGGTCCGCGAATGAGATTCGCGGCCACGATCGCTGTTGACAGTCTTATCCTGATACGATATGATGGCGGTTGTGCGTATTGGGAATGGATACGATTTGCAGTGCGCGGTTCGAGGCCGAGGAAGGCGGGCGGGGTTACCACTCTACGATGGAGGGGGGTATAGTTCTGCGAAACGAAGCCAACGATTTCCGGGCGGGTTACCATGGCGATGCCTTTGGCATGCAGAGGATTGCGGAGTCGAGCGGCGCGAAAAACCGATTGGCTTCGTTTGGCTTCGTTCGCTCCCGCTCACGAAGGCCTGCGGCCCGCACTACGTGCGTCCGTCTCGCGGCTGCCCTCGCCGCTCGGCTCGACTTCGTTCGGGGGGGTGCGGCTCGCCGGGAGGCTTGCCCTCCAAAGGGGAAGGAGGGGACAGGCCGTAAAACATAAAAATTACGAAACGAACCTGGGAACTTCAAGCCGGCGTGCAAAAGTTACCAAAAACGAACCCGAGAAAGTGTAAAACGAACCCAAGAAAACGGGGAACGAACCCGAGTTTTTGTGAAACGAACCCAAGGAAATGGTAACCGAACCCGAGAAGTGGGGCAGCCATGAGGGGAGAGGCGGAGGAAGCCAGGCACCTCACCCTGACCCTCTCCCCTGAAGCGGAGAGGGGAATTAGGGGACCTCACCCTGACCCGCCTGAGGTGGGCAAGCCCTTTGCGGCCGCAGATACGACGAGGCCGCGTCTTGGGGGCCAGTGCCGCCGTCGGCTCCCCCTGAAGCGGAGAGGGGAATTAGAGAACCTGACCCTGACCCGCCTGAGGCGGGCAGGCCCTCTCCCAGAGGGCGAGGGGAGAGGTGAGCCATCCTGGGGCTTGCCCGGACGGGGGGGAGATTGGTAGGCTCGGCTTGGCGATGAACGCATTCCGATACCGTAAAGGCGAATTGTGCTGTGAGCGGGTGCCGTTGCGGCGGCTGGCCGAGGCGTTCGGCACGCCGTTGTACGTGTACAGCGAGGGGCATATCACGGGGCAGTACGCGGGATTGGATCGGGCATTGCGGTCGATCGATCATCAGATTTGTTTTGCGGTGAAAGCCAACAGCAACCTGGCGGTGTTGCGGTTGCTGGCGCGGTTGGGGGCGGGGTTTGACATTGTCAGCGGCGGAGAATTGTACCGTGTGGCGCAGGCGGGGGGCGATCCGAAGCGATGCGTGTTTTCCGGCGTGGGCAAATCGCGGGAGGAGATCGAGTACGCGCTGAAGCTGGGGATTTACATATTCAATGTGGAGAGCGAGCCCGAGCTGCGGCGGATTGCGGCGGTGGCGCGGCGGGCGGGGCGGCGGGCGCCGATTGCCGTGCGGGTGAACCCGGGGGTTGACCCGGACACGCACCGGTATATTTCGACGGGCAAACACGAGAGCAAATTCGGGATATCGATTCGGGACGCGCTGGGGGTGTATCGCGAAGCGGCGCGGATGGACGGGATCGAGATTCGCGGGGTGCAGATGCACATCGGCTCGCAGATCACCCAGACGGCGCCGTACGTGCTGGCGATTCGGAAGCTGATGCCGTTGGTGGAGAAACTGCGCGAGATCGCGCCGGGGACGCTGCAGTCATTTGACGTTGGGGGCGGCGTGGGCATTCTGTATCACGGCGAACATCCGCCGACGGCGGCGGGATTCGCGGAGGCGGTGCTGCCGCGGTTGAAGGGGGTTGGGCTGCGTATTTTGCTGGAGCCGGGCCGGTTCATCGTGGGGAATGGGGGAGTGCTGGTGACGCGGGTGGTCCATGTGAAACGGACGCCCGTGAAACGGTTTGTCATTGTGGATGCGGCGATGAACGATTTGATTCGGCCATCGTTGTACGGGAGCTATCACGAGATCGTGCCGGTGTCGGCGCGAGATGCGCGGCGGAACATCACGGCGGACGTGGTGGGACCGGTGTGCGAGTCGGGCGATTTTCTCGCGCAGGATCGTCGGGTGGCGGCGGTGGAGGAAGGCGCGTTGTTGACGGTGAGGAGCGCGGGGGCGTACGGGATGTCGATGTCGTCGAATTACAATTCGCGGCCGCGGGCGGCGGAAGTGATGGTGAACGGGAGCCGTTACGAGCTGGTGCGGCGTCGGGAGTCGGCGAAAGATTTGATTTCGGGAGAGACGATCCCGAGATGGATGATGTGAGCCGGACTATTCGAGGAGTTCTTTGAGACAATTGATGAGGTGCTGGATGGGGAAGGGTTTCATCAGGTACTTCGAGTCGGTCTGCGTGAGGAAGAGATTGATCTTCGGATCGGCGGCGAACCCCGTGATGAAGATGAAGCGGTCGGCGAGGATGGGGCGCATTTCGCGGGCGCGGAGGTAGAACTCATCGCCGCGGAGTTTGGGCATCATCACGTCGCAGACGACGGCGTCGTACTCGTTGGCCCTGACTTTCATGAGGGCTTCGTCGCCGTCATTGGCCACATCGACGAGGAAATTTTCGTC
>Ga0335083_10007694_pt1 | contig 13276 bp, 9 predicted proteins | sample Lox_Sample_42_FD_206716 | JGI IMG/M metagenome (GOLD analysis project Ga0335083, IMG submission 206716) | Soil microbial communities from Loxahatchee National Wildlife Refuge, Florida, United States - Lox_Sample_4.2 | ecosystem: Environmental > Terrestrial > Soil > Wetlands | place: USA: Florida...
TCCGCTGGGACCGCTGCTCGGCCAGTGCTGCGGCGGCCGCGTTCGGCTGCTGGTCGAGCATGTCGATCCGGAGACGCTGGACTGGCTGGCCGAGGCTGCGGAGGACCGGGTGCTGGTCTCGAAGCTGCTGCCGGCCCGGATCGAGCGCCATGTCAGCATGTCGGCGCTGCCCATCGCGCTGTCAGCGCGCGGCGACCGGCCACGCGAGGGCGACAGCTTCGCCGAGGTGATCGGCCAGCATCTGCGCCCGCTCTACCTGTTCGGCGCCGGTCATGTCGGGCAGGCGGTCGCGCGCCATGCCGAGCATCTGCCCTTCCGCCTCGCCTGGTTCGACACGCGGCCGCTGTTCGAGACGATCACCGGCGTCGCCATCGTGCCGGAGGATGCGGTCGAGCAATGTATCGGCGAGGCGCCACAGGATGCCGCCGTGGTCATCATGACTCATGATCATGCGCTCGATTACCGCCTGACCCGCGCGGCGCTGGTGCGCTCGCCGGTCAGTTTCGTCGGGCTGATCGGATCGGCGACCAAGCGCGCTCGCTTCCTGAGCCGCCTGGAACGCGACGGCATCGGCGCGGCGGCGCAGGCGCGGCTGACCTCGCCGATCGGGGTCGCGGGCGTCGCCGGCAAGGAGCCGGACGTGATCGCGGTCGCGACACTGGCGCAGCTCCTCCAGCTGCGGTACGCGGCATGAGCCTTCGCGCCTTTCGGGGCGAGCTGCTGTCGGTGGCGACGGACCCACGCGACGATCCAGATGCGGTGCGGCACGAGCCGGACGGGCTGCTGGTCGTGGACCACGGGATCATCGTCGCGCGCGGGCCATATGAGGCGCTGGCGGGGCGTTATGCGAGCGTGCCGGTCGAGGCGCTGCCCGGTCTCATCGTGCCCGGCTTCGTCGACGCCCATGTCCATTATCCGCAGATGGACAAGATTGCCGCCTATGGCGAGCAACTGCTCGACTGGCTGGAGCGGCATATCTTCCCGGCGGAGAAAGCCTTTGCCGACAAGGCGCATGCCGACGCCGTCGCCTCGGCGTTCCTCGATGAGCTGCTGCGCAACGGCACGACCAGCGCACTCGTTTTCCCGACCGTGCATGAGGGCTCGGTCGATGCGTTGTTCGAGGCGGCGCAGGCGCGGAACATGCGCATGGTCGCCGGCAAGGTGTTGATGGACCTGGGGCCGGAGGGGCTGAAAGACACGCCCGAGACCGCGCGCAGCGCGAGCGAGGCGCTGATCCGCCGTTGGCATGGCAGGGGGCGCCTCTCCTATGCGGTGACGCCGCGCTTTGCCCTCACCTCCAGCGATGCCCAGCTGGAAGTCGCGGGCGCGCTGCTGCGGGCGCATCCGGATGTGCTGTTGCACACCCATCTCGCCGAGAATGTCCGCGAGGTGGAAGCGGTGGCGGCGCGCTTCCCGGAGGCGATCGACTATCTCGACGTCTATGAGATTTTCGGGCTGGTCGGGCCGCGCTCGGTCTTCGCCCATGGCATCCATCTGTCCGATCATGCCTGCACGCGCCTCGCCAAGGCCGGCGCCGGCATCGCCGTCTGCCCCAGCTCCAACCTGTTCCTGGGCTCGGGCTTCTTCAATTTCGGCCAGGCGGATGCGCATGGCGTCAAGCTGGGCCTCGGCACCGATATCGGCGCGGGCACCAGCTTCAACATGCTCCATACCGCCGGGCTCGCCTATCAGGCGGCGCAGGCGCGCGGCGACCGGCTCGATCCGTTCCGCGCGCTCTGGCTGGCCACGGCGGGGAGCGCGGCGCTGCTGCATGTCGAGGACAAGGTCGGCGTGCTGGAAGTCGGGCAGGAGGCGGACTTCGTCGCGCTGGACCCGGTGGCGACACCTTTGCTCGCGCGCCGGACGGCGGGGGCAAGCCTTGCCGACCGGCTGTTCGCGCTGCAGATATTGGGCGATGATCGGGCGGTGCGGGCGACCTGGATCATGGGCGAGAAGGCATGGGAGCGAGGCGCTTGATCGCCCTTCGCTTCCATGGCTAAGCTGGCCGCATGACCGATCTCGATGCCTTCATCGCCGGCCTGCCCAAGGCCGAGCTTCATCTTCATATCGAAGGCAGCCTCGAGCCCGAGCAGATGTTCGAATTCGCTCGCCGCAACGGCGTCGAGATTCCGTTCAGGACGGTGGACGAGGTGCGCGCGGCCTATGCCTTCTCGAACCTGCAGGACTTTCTCGATATCTATTATGCCGGCGCGAACGTGCTGCGCACGCAGGCGGATTTCCACGATCTCGCCATGGCCTATTTCGACCGGGCGGCGGCGGACGGCGTCGTCCATGCCGAGATCATGTTCGATCCGCAGACCCATACCGACCGGGGGATTCCGTTCGGCACGGTGATCGAAGGGCTGCTCTCGGCGCAGGCCGAGGCAGAGGCAAAGCATGGCCTGACTTCGCGGCTCATCCTCTCCTTCCTGCGCCATCTCTCCGAAGAGGCGGCGTTCGAGACGCTGGCCATGGCCGAGCCCTGGCTGGACCGGATCGAGGCGGTCGGACTCGACAGCTCGGAGGTCGGCCATCCGCCGGAGAAGTTTGCGCGCGTCTATGCGGCGGCGCGCGCCAGGGGCCTCAGGCTCGTCGCCCATGCCGGCGAGGAAGGGCCGCCCTCCTATGTCTGGCAGGCGCTCGATCTACTCCACATCGACCGGATGGACCATGGCAATCGCAGTCTGGAAGACGAGGCGCTGGTCGCGAGGCTGGTGCGGGAGGGCATGACGCTCACCGTGTGCCCGCTCTCCAACGTCAAGCTCTGCGTGGTGGACGACATCGCCGATCATCCCATCGACCGCATGCTTAGCCTCGGCCTCCATGCGACGGTGAACAGCGACGATCCGGCCTATTTCGGCGGCTATGTCGCAGACAATTATCGGGCGATCGCGAGAGGACGCGGCCTCGGCAAGGCCGAACTCGCCACGCTCGCGCGCAACAGCTTCACCGGCTCCTTTCTGTCCGAGGCGGAGAAGGCCGCGCATCTCGCGCGGCTCGACGCCTGGCTGGACGCCCACTGAAGCACCCCTGCGTCAGGGCGCATGACTCAAGCCAGCCGTTCGGGGACGGACAGCGCCTCTTCGACGAGGGTGTCGCTGGTGCCCATCGCTTCCCAGGGGAAGACGAACCAGCGCTTGTCCTCGTTGCGGTCGATGATCTGGGCCCAATAGTCGACGCTGACCCGGGACCTGCGGTTGTTCATCAGCACCGCGAAGCGAAGATTGCCGGCTTCGCAGCCGTCCTGCGCGAGGAGCTGGCGAATATAGGCGATGGTGCCGCCGCTGTCGTTGATATCGTCGATGAAGAGCAGCTTCGTGCCGTCGGTGCTTTTCTCCGCCACCTTGCCGAGCAGCTCGTCGGCGAAGCCGGGCACTTTCGAGCTATGGTCGATGGACAGCATCGGCAGATCGAGCTGATGCGAGATGAAGACCGCCGGGACCAGGCCGCCCCGGCCGATGCCGATCACGAAATCGGGCCGCCACGGGTCGCGCGCGATGCTGGCCGACACGGTCCGCACGTCGGCGACGAAATCGTCGAACGGAATATAATAGAGCTGTGGCGCGTCGGACGTGCTCATCTGGCGTGAATCCCCCGGAATATCCCGAAAGCCGATGCCTATCCTGTCCGCGCGGCGGGAGCAATCAGGAGGCGTGATCGGGCACGGACTCGATCGAGATCGGGTAGCTCAATTGCGAGAAGCCATTCTCGATCTCGGCGAGCACGATGCTTGCCGCATAGCTCGGCGTCCGGGCCGCGGCGGTGCACAGCGCCAGCGTCATCGGCCGCAGGATCGCATCGGAAATCCGGGTGAAGGAGAGCAGGCCGCGCTGCACCTCGGTGATGACGTCGAGCGAGGTCAGGATGCCGATGCCGACGCCCTGCAGCACCAGCGAGGTGATCATCTGGATATTGTCGGACGAGACGGTACGGTCGAGCGCGATGCCGCTCGTCGCCTCGAGAATCGCGACCTGCTGGCAGACCGCGAGCGGCTCGGCAGGGACGATCAGCGCCGAGCCGAGGCAGGCGGAGAAGCGCGCCTCGCGCTGGCGGCCGAAGGGATGGCCGGCGGGCGTCAGGAAGCCGAGCACCACCTCGACAAAGGCGCGGACGGTGAGGTCGCGATGCGATTGCGGCTCGAAGAAAATGCCGAAATCGGCCTCGCCGCGCGCGATCGCATGCCGCACCGCATCATTGTCGAGGACATGCACGCCGATGGTGATGCCGGGATAACGGCTCTGGATCGACTGGATGACGCGGGGGACATAGCCCTTGGCCAGCGCGTCGATGATGGCGATGTCGACATGGCCGCGCTTGAGGCCGCGCAAATCCTCGATCTGGGCGCGGACATCGGCCATGTTCTTCTGCCAGCGCATGCCCGAAGCCATCATGATTTCGCCGGCTGCGGTCAGCCGCAGGCCGGTCGGCAAGCGCTCGAACAGCGGTGTGCCGATCTCGGCCTCGACATTGAGGATCTGCCGGTCGATCGCCGAGGCCGAGACATTGAGTTCGTCCGCGGCCTTGCGGATCGAGCCCAGTCGCCCGACGGCCATGAAATAGCGCAGAAAGCGTGAAAAGGCCGGCATAACCCACTCTAATTTTTGCAACGCACCATCAAATTCATTGCATTTGATGGCGATGCGTCAAGCCCTTACTGTTCGAAGCAACGGGTGGTTCTTGAAAAATGGACGAAAAACGCCCGGCGTCGGCGCGCGCGGGGGATTTCGTTGAAGAATTTCGGCAGCAGGCTGGTCATGCGCGCGCTCATCGGCGCCCTGTCGGTTGCCATTGCGATGCCCGCCCCGCTCCTCGCCAAGGAGCCGCCGGTCCCGGCCTTGCCCAGGGTCAAGCCGATCCCGGTCAAGGTCGTCGTCATCGCCAATTTCGAGCCGGGCGCGGATACAGGCGATGAACCGGGCGAGTATCAGCTCTGGGCCGAGCGCGAGAAGCTCAGCGAAAAAATCCCGATCAGGGGCGCGCTGCATCCGCTCAACCGCAATGCCGCCGGGCTTTACGGCATGGTCTGGGGTACGCCCGACACGATGCTGGGCGGCGTCGCCGAGCAGTTCATGAGCCTGCTCATCGACCCGCGCTTCGATTTCACGCGCACATATTGGCTGTTCACCGGCATTTCCGGCGCCGATCCCGAGGTCGCCTCGGTCGGGAGCGCGGCCTGGGCGCGCTGGGTCGTGCAGGGCGACACGCTGCGCGAGTTCGACGACCGCGAGACGCCGAAAGACTGGCCTTACGGCCTGTTCGCCATCGGTGCCGACGCGCCCAACAGGCTGCCGTCCGCTGCGCAGAGCTTCGCCGGCTCCACCGACACCGACAAGTTCGGCATGGCGCTCAAGCTCAATCAGGGTCTTGCCCAATGGGCCTATGACATGACGAAGAGCGTGAGCATCCCGGACACGCCGGAACTCGCGAAGAACCGGGCGGCCTGGGCCGGCTATCCCAATGCGCAGAAGCCGCCCTTCGTGCTCATGGGCGAGACGCTGGGTTCCGTACGCTACTGGCACGGCCCTGGCCGCACGCAATGGGCGCGCGACTGGGTGAAATTGTGGACCGGCGGCAAGGGCCGTTTCGTCATGACCAACATGGAGAGCCAGAGCCTCGCGGGGGTCATGTCCGAAGCCGCGAAAATGGGCCTGGTCGACTTGAACCGCATGATGGTGCTGCGCACCGCCAGCAATCCCTCGATGCCGCCGCCGGGCATGGATGCCGTCGCCAGCGTCGCGAATGAAGGCGCCGGGCAGCTCGTCGCCTATGAAGCGAACTATCGCGTCGGCGCGCCGGTGATCCACGAGCTGCTCGCGCACTGGAACAAATATCGGGACCATATCCCGGAAGCGCCGGTGTCATGAGGGGGGAACCGGCAAAGCCCGGAACCGCTTCGGCATCCGGGGCAGAAAAGCCACAGGAACCCCATAACGAAAAGCCGTAGCGGGTTTCACTTTGCACTGTTGTGACAACGGCGTTACCATTCCGCATCGCAACATTGACGGCACATTGGGAGAGGCAGGGTCCGGGCATCATCGACCGGCAGAGCGCTTGCAATGTCTTGTGTCTCTGCCGCTAAAAAGGGGGTAGAACATGATGGCACAGCTTCCAGATCTTCGCATTTCCGCCGATTGTGCGCCGCAACGAGGCCGCTCACGTACATCCTTCGCGCTGGTCGCCGCCGGCCTGATGGCCTGCACGGCGCTGGCGACGCCCGCATGGTCGCAGGACGCCAAGCCTGCAGATGCGGCCGATGCCGCCGACGCCGACAAGGATAGCGGCGGCGATATCGTCGTCACCGGATCGCTGAACGCGCTGCCGCTCAAGAATGTCGGCTCCATCTTCGGCTTCGACAAGACGCTGGCCGAGACGCCGCGCGCGGCCTCGACGGTCTCGAGCGAGCAGATGGAACGCTTCGGCATCACGCAGATCTACGACCTGGTTTCGCAAGCGCCGGGCACGTTCACCAGCTCCTTCTTCGGCACTGGCGGCGCGCTCGACATTCGCGGCACGCCGGGCGAGGTCTATTTCCGCGGCATGTTGCGGCTCGAGAACCCGGGCAACTACCCGACTCCGATCGGTGCGGCCGACCGGGTCGACATCGTGCGCGGCCCCGCCTCACCGATCTACGGTCCATCGAAGACCGGCGGCTACATGAACTTCGTGCCCAAGACGGCACGCGCGGCCGACGGCAGCTATGCCTCGGAGGCCAAGGGCTATCTGAGCTATGATGGCGGGAGCTGGGGCCGCAACCTGCTCAAGGGCAGCGTGACCGGACCAGGCACGATCGGCGATCATGAGTTCGGCTACAGCCTCTATGCCGAATTCGAGGATTCAGACAGCTACTATCGCTACATTCACACCCATAATCTGGTGCTCTCGGCCTCGTTCGATACCGACATCAGCGGTGGCCTGCGCGCCGAATTCGGCGGCGTATACCAGAAGTTCAGGGGGCAGCAGAACAGCGGCTGGAACCGTATCACCCAGGACCTGATCGACAATGGCACCTACATCACCGGCAATGCGAGCACGAGCCTCGACACCAACCATGACGGCATGCTCTCGCGCGAGGAAGTCTATGCAGCGAACGGCGGCCAGGGCCTGACCATCTTCGGATCGTTCGGCTGCGGCGGCGGGGTCAGCGGCGCCGGTTGGACCGATGCGTGCCTCAATGCCAATTATCCGGATCTGAAGCTGGTCAACCCAGGGGTGACCAAGCTCAGCCCCCGGGACACGCTGACCGGGCCCGACGACAAGCTGAACAATGACCAGAAGACCGGCTATTTCGACCTGATCTGGGATGGTCCCGGCGACCTGGAAATCAAGAACCAGCTCTTCTACGACGGGACCAAGAACCTGAACGAGAACCTCTACGGCTTCTCGCAGACCGTCAATTCCTATGTGCTCGAGGACAAGATCGTTTTCGCCGACAGTTTCAAGACTTCAGGCGTGAAAATCTCGGTGCAGGCCTCGCCGTCGGTGCGCTATACGCACTTCAACTTCACGGATGACTATGGCGCGGAGTTCTGGAACCGCCCCGACCTGACCACAGGCTACACAGCGGCATCGACCCGCCTGCTGTCGTCCATGTGCGACTGCGACTATTCGGACTATCTCATCGGCCATTATACTGATTATGGCCTTGCCGGGTTGGTCGACTTCGACTTCGACGTCGGCCTCGATATCGTCGGCGGTCTGCGTTGGGACAGCGTCCACGCCGTTTCCGATGCAATCCTGTCGAAATATGATCCCACCAATATCGAGAGCAACGTCTATGTCTTCGGCCCGGCGTTCGCGCCAATCCAGGCCGCGACGAAAGATGGCCTGTCGTGGAATGCCAGCGTTTCTTACAAGACGCCGCTGGGGCTCATTCCCTATTTTACCGCGTCGCGGCAGAGCACGATCATCGCCGGCGAAGGCGCGGAGCTTCAACCGAGCAACATCATTTCCGGCGGGTTCATGTCGGCGGCGCAGCTGCTCGAAGCTGGCGTCAAGGGCGAGTTCCTCGACAAGCGGCTCTATATGGCGCTTTCGGTCTACAAGCAGAATCGCACGGATGCCGCGCCGCTGAGCGAGCTGACCAACCAGGCGGTCAAGACCAGGGGCATCGAAGCCGAGCTTCGCTGGTCGGTCGACCGTCATCTGCTGGTCACCGCCAACTACACCTATATCGACGTCGTCAACAAGGGCGCGCTGGCATCGGGACTGAACGGGAGCGGCTACTTCAACTATTACGGCATCGCCGATCTTCCCAACGCCACCCCCGCGCTATTCCTGGGCGGCAGCGAAATCGGCGATGTCTACCCGACGACCAATTCGCAGGCGCGCCGTCCCGGCATTCCGCATAATGTCGCCTCGGCGACGGCAACCTACGCGTTCGACAATGGCATCGCGCTCAATTTCGACCTCAGCCATGTCGATTCGGTGTTCACCGGCTACAACCAGGCGGTGAAGCTGCCGGCCTACTGGCTGCTCAACGTCGGCGGCTCATACACCAAGGGGCCGTGGCTGTTCCGCGTCGTGGTCAAGAACCTGAACAACGCCCGCTACTTCCGGGCCGGCGGTCAGGACCTGTTCGGTGCCGACATCGTGCTGCCGCAGCTGCCGCGCAATTTCCAGGCGACGGTCGAGTACAAGTTCTGATGTGGGGGAAGGGGCGCGGGTGCCCGCCCGCGTCCCGTTTTCCGATCCGGAAAGCCCGACGGTGAAGTCCATCTTTCGTGTCCTGATGCCGGCGATCGCGAGCTTTTTGCTCGCCCTGCCGGTCGCTGCCGGCGCCACGCCCAAGTCCGCCGTTGCGACGGTGCTTGCCCGTTGCAAACCTGCCGGGCCCTGCACGGTCGCCAGGAAAATTCCCGTCAAGGTCGTGCTGGTCACCTTGTTCGAGGTTGGCGCTGACACGGGCGACAAGCCGGGCGAATTCCAGCTCTGGAAGGAGCGGGCGCATCTCGATGTCCGCATTCCCTTCCCCCAGGGCTATCACGACCTCTATTATGATCCGAAACGACAGCTCCTCGCCATGGTCACGGGCGTCGGCAATATCCGCTCCGCTGCCGCCGTCATGGCGCTCGGGCTCGACCAGCGTTTCGATCTCAGCCATTCCTACTGGCTGGTCGCGGGCATCGCCGGCATCGATCCGCATGATGCCTCGATCGGCTCGGCGGCCTGGGCGGCCTATCTGGTCGACGGCGACCTTGCCCATGAGATCGACCCGCGCGAAATTCCAAGCGACTGGAAATATGGCTATTTCCCACGCGATCGCAAAGGTCCCAACGATCCCAGCCCGGCCAATCCGCAGGGCGAGATGTGGGCGCTCAACATAGGCCTGCGTGACTGGGCCTATGATCTGACCAGGGACATGAAGCTCCCCGACGATCCCAGCGTCGCGACCGAGCGCGCGCGCTTCACCGGCTTTCCCAACGCGCAGAGACCGCCTTTCGTGCTCAAGGGCGACAATCTCGCTGCGCTCACCTTCTGGCACGGCGCGATGATGACCGACTGGGCCAATGACTGGGTGCATTACTGGACGGGGGGCAAGGGCGAGTTCGTCACCTCCGCCATGGAGGAGACCGGCAGCTTCCAGTCGATCGTCTATCTCGACAGGATCGGACGCGCCGACAGGGACCGCTTCATGGTGCTGCGCGCCGGCAGCAACTACACCATGCCGCCGCCCGGCGTCTCGGCGGCGGACTATCTGCTGCGCGAGAATGAGGGCTATGCCGGCATGACCGTCGCGCTCGAGAGCCTCTACATGGTCGGAACGAAGGTGATCGACGAGATCACCGGTCATTGGGACAGATATGAGAAGGCGCCGCCCAAATGACGTTCGAGCGCCACGGGCAGGCATGACCCTCACGGTCATCCGCAATGCCGACAGGCTCGTCTGCATGGACGAGGCTCGAAGTGAGATCGCCGACGGCGCCATCGCCTTTCGGGACGGCATCATCGCGGCGGTCGGCCCGACGGCGGATTTCGAGGCTCTGATCGACGAGGCGGAGGAGGTGATCGACGCCTATGGCTGCGTCGTCACGCCGGGTCTCGTCAACACGCACCACCATCTCTACCAGACGCTGACCCGCGCCCTGCCCGGCATCGGCAGCGCTTCGCTCTTCCCCTGGCTGAAGCGCCTCTACCCGATCTGGGCACGCTACCGGCCGGAGGATGTGTTCGCCGCGACGCAGCTCGGACTTGCCGAGCTCGCCCTGTCCGGTTGCACGCTCACGTCCGACCATCTCTACCTCTTCCCCAATGGTGTGACGCTTGAGGATACGATCGAGGCGGCGCAGGCGGTGGGCATCCGCTTCCATCCGACGCGCGGGGCCATGAGCGTCGGCGAGAGCGAGGGCGGCCTGCCGCCCGACAGCCTGGTCGAGAAGGAGCCCGACATCCTTAGTGATGCCGTGCGGCTCATCGACACATTCCATGATCCCGGCGACGGCGCGATGGTCCGCATCGGCATCGCGCCCTGCTCGCCTTTTTCGGTGAGTCAGGGGCTCATGCGCGATGCCGCCATGCTGGCGCGCGACAAGGGCGTCATGCTGCACACTCATCTCGCCGAGGATGCCGACGATGTCGCGTTCAGCCTCGCCCGCTTCGGCTGCCGGCCCGGCGACTATGCCGAGGCGCTCGGCTGGACCGGACCGGACGTGTGGCATGCCCATTGCGTCCAGCTCGATGCGAGCGAGATCGGCCTGTTCGCGCGAACGCAGACCGGCGTCGCCCATTGCCCCTGCTCCAATTGCCGGCTCGGCTCGGGGATCGCGCCGGTGAGGGCGATGCACGCGGCCGGCGTGCCGATCGGGCTCGGCGTCGACGGTTCGGCGTCCAACGACAGCGGCAATCTGCTGATGGAAGCCCGTCAGGCGATGCTGATGCAACGGGCGGTCGGCGGCGCCGACGCGCTCGATCCGCGCGACGCGCTCTGGCTGGCGACCCGGGGCGGCGCGGATATATTGGGCCGCCGGGATTGCGGGTCGCTGGAGGTCGGCAAGCGCGCCGATATCGCCATCTGGGACATGTCGGGCGTCTCGTCGCTGGGCGCATGGGACAAGGTCGCCGGGCTTATCCTGAGCCCGCCATCCGGCGCGCGCGATGTCTTCGTCGAGGGCCGCTTTGTGGTGCGTGACGGCGCGCTGGCCCGGGTCAGCCGCGGCGATGTGCTTCGCGCCGCCGACCGCTCGCTCCATCATCTGATGAGCTTCGCCTGATGCCGGAAGGGAACCTGCCCATGACCAAGGCCGCCGCCGGGACCGCGCTGATGACACCGGAGCAGGCGCGCGACCCGGACTATTTCCCGGGCTTCGCCGTCGCCGTCCCGCTCGGCATCCAGCATGTGCTCGCCATGTTCGTGAGCAATCTCACGCCCGCGATCATCGTCGCCGGTGCAGCGGGCTTCGGCTATGGCTCGAAGGACCCGAGCGCGCTTATCTACATGATCCAAATGGCGATGCTGTTCGCCGGCATCGCGACGCTCATCCAGACCATCGGCCTGGGCCCGGCGGGCGCGCGGCTGCCGATCGTGCAGGGGACGAGCTTTGCCTTCCTGCCCGTCATGATCCCGATCGCGAGCGGCAAGGGCGTTGCGGCCATGGCGGCGCTGTCCACCGCCGCGCTGATAGCGGGCCTCTTCCAGACGACATTCAGCGCCTTCGTCGGCAAGCTCCGTGCCGCCTTGCCGCCGCTTGTGACGGGCCTCGTCGTCGTCATGATCGGGCTTTCGCTCATGAGAGTGGGCGTCCAATATGCCGCCGGCGGCGTCGCGGCACAGGGCACGCCCGCCTATGGCGCGGGGACGAGCTGGCTCCTCGCGGGCGTCGTCGTGGTGGTGACGCTGGGTTTGAGCTTCTTCGCGCGCGGCATCTGGTCGACGGCGGCGGTGCTGCTCGGCCTCATCGCCGGCTATGTCGTCGCCGCGATCATGGGCAAGGTCAGCCTCGCGCCGGTCGCAAGCGCCGGCTGGATCATGGTCCCCATGCCCTTCCATTTCGGTTTCCAGATTTCGGCGGCGGCGGTGCTCGGCTTCTGCCTGATGAGCTTCATATCCGGCATCGAATCCATCGGCGCGGTCTCGGCGATCTGCCAGAATGCCGCCGGCCGCCCGGCGACCGACAAGGAGCTGGTCGGCGCCACGTCCGCCGATGGAGTCGGCACCACGCTCGGCGCCATCTTCGGGGCCATGCCCAATACCAGCTTCAGCCAGAATGTCGGCCTGATCGCGATCACCGGCATCAAGAGCCGCCATATCGTGACGCTGGGCGCCGTCTACCTCATCATCTGCGGCCTGCTGCCCAAGATCGGCGCGCTCATCACGACCATCCCGATCGAGGTGCTGGGCGGCGGCGTGATCGTCATGTTCGGCATGGTCGCCTCGGCGGCGGTGTCGATCCTGTCCGGCGTCGAGTGGAGCCAGCGCAACATGCTCATCTTCGGCGTGGCGCTGTCGGCCAGCGTCGGCCTGCAGCTCGAGCCGGCGGCGGTTGGGCATCTGCCGGAGACTGCGCGGATCGTACTGACCTCGGGCGTGCTCCCCGCGGCCCTGATCGCGGTGATCCTCAATCTGCTCGTGCCCGGCCGGAGCGTCGCGGCCCACGACTGACGGCGCGCTTTTTAACGCTCGCTTTTAACAGGCGTTAAAGCGCCCGGCGGGCGACCGGATTCGGCCCTGTCGATAGCAACCGAATCATCCCGGACTTTCCTTTCGCCGCGTCGCAGCAGAGCGTCGCCGTCTTTTCCGGTGTAAAAAACACCAATGATTCCGTCACTTACGACGAATGTTTGGCGGAATTACCTCTGGGTAAAGCTAAATTAACTGCCTCATCCTTAGCTGTTCGCGACACCACTGCATCAAAGAACAGGGTCGCATCATGAAGAAATTTAGCCTGCTTCTGGCAGCAACGCCGCTTGTTTTCGCCACGCCCGCCTGGGCTGACGACGCCGCTGCCGCCAACACTGCCCAGACGGACGCCGCCAAGCAGGACGCCGATGCGCCTGCCGCCAAGAAGCCGGCCTTCACGACCGGCGTGGCCAAGGGCCGCGACATGCTCGACACCGCCATCTCGGCCAGCTCGCTCGACGGCAACGAGGTCGAGAAGCTCGGCGCCCATTCGCTTGCGGAAGTGCTGCGCAACATCCCCGGCATCCGTGCCGAGGCGGTGAGCGGCGAGGGCAATTCGAGCTACTCGATCCGCGGTCTCCCGCTGGCGTCGACCGGCTCGAAGTACATGCAGTTCGAGGAAGACGGCATGCCCGTCATCGAGTTCGGTGACATCAACTTCTT
>Ga0335083_10007695_pt1 | contig 13275 bp, 10 predicted proteins | sample Lox_Sample_42_FD_206716 | JGI IMG/M metagenome (GOLD analysis project Ga0335083, IMG submission 206716) | Soil microbial communities from Loxahatchee National Wildlife Refuge, Florida, United States - Lox_Sample_4.2 | ecosystem: Environmental > Terrestrial > Soil > Wetlands | place: USA...
AAGGCGCCAGAGACGCCAAGGCGCCAGCAGAACTGGTTCGGGCCCGATCCTGTTCTTCTGGCGCCTTGGCGTCTCTGGCGCCTTGGCGTAATTTTTTTTACGGGTGCGCCGGAGCGCTGAGCGCCGGCGGAATCTGCCGCTTCGAGATGATCCGGCCGCGCAGCACGTTGACCGGCACGGGCGGCGTGAGCTCGTACAGGAAGCCGCGCGTGTCGATGCGCGCTCGAAACGACTGATCGTCGTGAAACACGATGCGGTCGAAGCGATCCTCGCGCGACAGCAGCTGCTCGCCGCGCACGACGTGCTCGCGGTGCCGCAGCAAGAAGTCGCCGAGTCGCACCGCGAGCTGGTTGTACAGGCGGTGACAGCCATGGCTCGTGCCGTTGACGATCGACGTCACGCTCGCCGAGCCGTGCGTGCCGATCCCGTTGTCATCGAGCCGAGTCGTGCCGTCCTTGAGCCCGATCTGCTGCAGGTGCTCGAGCAGCACCATGCCGTACGCCGCGTGCGGGCCGGGGCCGAAGATCTCGGTCTTCAATCCCCAGTGCCCGTTCCACAGATTCTTGACCAGGTCGCGATCGGGCGTCGTCTTCGGCGGCAGCCACGTCGGGCCGGCGTACAGGTCGCGCCACACGCGCTTGCCGACCTCGGACTCCTTCCAGCGCTGCACGATCGAGCCGTCCGGCATGCGGACGTCCGCCCAGCCGCCGATCGTGGTCGGCCACCGGACGAGCGGACGCTTCACGCCACGAAACGTCGTGAACACGATCATCGTCGGACGGTGCGGCACGATCCGCCGGAACGGCGGCGGCTCGTCGTCGTAGAACACGTCGCCGCGATCGATCTCGACCGACAGGTCCATGTGCGGCGCGTGGTACGGAGGCGGCGGCGGCAACCGCAGCGCGACGCGCACGCCGTCCGGGTGCTTCGCGAGGAATGCGCGCGCGTGATCGAAGTCGGTCCAGCCCAGCTCCTTCGCCGCCGCCTCGGTCGCGGCCGAAACCAGATCGGGCGCGGCATCGGGAAGCGGCGCGCCGTTGCGCGCCGCGCGCATCGGCGCGGGATCGAGCCAGCGGCCCAGCACCGGCTGCTCGCCCGTGCCCGCGGTGCCGTCCTCGATCACGCCGGTCGCGTCGACGACGCGCTCGCGCAAGACGCGCAGCGCCATGCGGAAGTCGAGCTCGCGGCTGTCGACCTGCAGCGCGTCGCGGGTGTCGGGATCGAGCCGCTCGGTCGGCATGAGGAAGTTGCGGCGCTGGAACAGATCGACCGCATTCGCGGTGCGCCACGTGAAGCCGCCGTCGGTGTCCTTGTCGACAAGCCAGCCCTCGCAGCGCAGCTCCTGCTCGGCCGCGACCAGCGCCGCGTGCTGGTCATCCAGCTTCTGCCACTTCGCGCGCAGATCCGCGTTCGCCGGTTGCTTCGCGAGCAGCGCCTCGTACGTCGTGCGCCACGCGTTCTGCTGATCGACCACGGGCTTGTCGTCGAGCGACAGCGCGCGCTCGAGCTTCGCGATCGGCTTGCCATCGATCGCGGCGTGACATGCGTGCCGCGCGTCGTCGCCGAGCCGCGCGCGCACGATCGCGAGCGACGGCACGATGCCGTACAGCTCGGCGAGCGCGTCCTCGCCGGCGAGCGCGCGGCCGCGGTCGTCGTGCTCGGCCGCGAGCGCGAGGTACTTGTCGTGAAAGCTCGGCACGCTGCCGTCGGCCGCGGGCGCGAAGATCGTGGGCGTCCACGTGTCCGTCAGATCGACGATCGCGAGCCCGCGGGCGCGCGCGTCGGCGATACACATCGGCTCGCGCTCGACGCCGGCCTCGACGCGCAGCGCGGTGATGCAGCGGCCGTCCGCCGCGACCTCGGACCGCAGCTGCTGCGCGCTCGCTTGCGTGCTCGGCGCGATCGCCGACGTCGCCGTCGGCGTCGGCGTAGCAGACCCTCCACAAGCTGCGAGGGCCAGGAACAGCACCCCTCGTGCGCGCACTCGTCCAATGATGGCATCCGCGACGCGAACGGTCCACGTTCTAGCGTGACGCGGCGCGCGGTCGGGCTCGCCGCGCGGCGCGGAACGAGGCAAGCTGTAAGAAACGTCATGCGCTGGGACCGCAACTACTCGAGCTCCGAGGTCGAAGACCGCCGCGGCGACGCACCGATCGCCGGCGGCGGCGGTGTACCGCTGTGGGGGATCCTGCGGCTGTTCAGCCTGTTCGGCTGGAAGGGCACGGCCGTCGGGCTGGTCCTCGCCGGCGCGCTCGTCGTCGGCAGCCGGATCATGGGCGGCGGCGGTGGCGAGACCCGCGTCGGCCATGCGCCGATCTCGCAGTCGGCGCAGGAGGACGAGCTCGCGCATTTCGTCGGGTTCGTGTTCGACGACGTGCAGACGTCATGGCGCGCGCAGATGCCGGGCTACCGCGACGCGCACCTCGTGCTGTTCCGCCGCGCGACCCGCTCGGGCTGCGGCACCGCGACGATGGCGGTCGGGCCGTTCTACTGCCCGGTCGACCGCAAAGTCTACATCGACCTGTCGTTCTATGACGAGCTGCGCCGCAAGCTCGGCGCGCCCGGCGACTTCGCGCAGGCGTACGTGATCGCGCACGAGGTCGGCCATCACGTACAGAACCAGCTCGGCCTGCTGCGCGATCAGATGAATCATTCGATCGAGATCGAGCTGCAGGCGGACTGTCTCGCCGGCGCGTGGGCGAAGGACGCCGAGCGCCGGGGCGAGCTCGAGACCGGCGATCTCGACGAGGCGCTCAACGCGGCGACGCAGATCGGCGACGACACCCTGCAGCGACGCGAACAGGGTTACGTCCAGCCCGAGACGTGGACGCACGGCTCGTCGGCGCAGCGCCGCGGCTCGTTCCAGCGCGGCTACGACGGCGGCCCGAGCGCGTGCGGCGTCAGCTTGCAGCCGGCGAGATGATGCCGGCGCCGCTCGCGTCGGGCGACACGATGACGATGTAGCCGACGCCGCCACCGCCGCCACCGCCGCCACCTTTCTCGACGTCCTTCGGCGAGCCGCCGCCGAGCGTGGTGCCCGCGCCGCCCGGGCCGCCATCGCTGCCGGTCGGCGAGCCACCCGCGCCGCCCGGCGCCGGTGTCGTCGAGAGCGCGCCGGCCGTGCCGGGATTGCCGGCGTTGCTGTTGCCAGAGGCTTCGCCGCCGCCGCCGCCGTTCGCCGCGATCGCGCCGTCGTACTGCACGTGCGGCGCTTCGAGCATGATCATGCCGCCCGCGCCGCCGCCGCCGCCGCCCGCGTCGCCGTACGTCCCGTTGCTCTGTTGTCCGCCGCCGCCGCCGCCGCCACCGGCGTCGAGGCTCGCGGTCGCACCGACCACGATCATCTGCTGCGCGACGATGTACAGCCCACCGCCGCCGGCGCCGCCGGTGCCGCCGTTGTTCGCGCCGGTGCCGCCGTTCGCGCCCGCGCAACCGCCGAGTGGACCGAGCGGCACGCTCGCTGCCGCGGCGCCGCCGTGCCCGCCGCTGCTCGGGCCGCCGTCGGAGTCGCCGTTGCCGCCCGCGCCGCCGCTGCCGCCAAAGCCGCCGCCGCCGCCGCCCGCGCCGCCGCCGTTGTCGCTCGCGCCAGCCGTCGGCCCGCCGTCGCAGGTGACGCGCGCGCCGGCGCCGCCCGCGCTGACATCGATCGCCGCGTTGCCGTCGAGCGTGACCGCGCCGAACGCGACGATCGCGAACGGCACCATGCCGGTCGCGCGCAGCTGTGCGCCTGCCGCCAGGTGCAAGTTGTCGACGACGATCGCCTCGACCTGCCCCGCCTTCGCGGTGAGCGAGACGCTCGTGACCGCGATCGGCACACCGTTCGCCGCAAGGATCCCGGAGCTCGTGTCGTAGGTGTTGTCGCCGGTGAGCGTGAGGTCGCTCGCGCCGCTGCCGACGAGCGAGCAGGTGTCGAACTGCATCGAGAACGACGTGCACGCGTCGGGCATCCCGCCGCCGCCGCCACCACCGCCGCCGCCGCCGCCACCGCCGCCGGCGTTCGGGTTGCCGGGCGTGAACCCGCAACCGAGGACGAACACGAGCAGCCACGAGCGACGCATGCGCGCTGTATAGCCTAACCCGGCACGAGCACGATCTTGCCTTTTACCTCGCGGCGCTCGAGGCGCCCGAGTGCGTCGCCGGCCGCCGTGAACGGCATCACGGCATCGATCGCCGGATGCAGCTTACCCTCGGCGATCCACGCGAACAGCTGGTCGGCGTGCGCGAGGTTCGCGGCGGCTTCGCGCATCGCGAACATGCCCCAGAACACGCCGACGATCGCGCAGCCCTTGAGCAGCACGAGGTTGAGCGGAATCTTCGGGATCTCGCCCGACGCGAAACCGATCACGAGGTAGCGGCCCTGCCAGCCCGTGGCGCGCAGCGCGGCCTCCGAGAACGCGCCGCCGACCGGATCGTAGACGACGTCGACGCCGTTGCCGGAGGTCACTGCCTTGACGCGCTCCATCAGATCCTCGCGCGAGTAATCGATCACCTCGGACGCGCCGTGCTCGCGGCAGAACGCGAGCTTGTCCGCGGTCGACGCGGCCGCGATCACGCGCGCACCGAGCAGCGCGCCGAGCTCGACCGCCGAGATCCCGACACCGCCGGCCGCGCCGAGCACGAGCAGCGATTCGCCCGAGCGGATCGCGGCGCGGTCGACCAGCGCGTGATACGTCGTGAGGTACGTGAGCAGCGTCGCGGCGCCGACCTCGAAGCTCACCGCGTCGGGCAGCTTGACGACGGTCTGCTCGGGAACGAGCACGCGCTCGGCGAACGCACCGTACAGCAGCGTGGCCGCGACGCGATCGCCGACCGCGACACGCGTGACGCCGCTGCCGACCGCCTGGACCACGCCCGCGAGCTCGCCGCCGGGCGAGAACGGAGGCGACGGCTTGAACTGATACTTGCCACGTGACAGCAGGATGTCCGGGAAGTTCACGCCGGACGCCCGGACATCGACGAGAACCTGTCCGGCACGGACGTCCGGCTCCGAAATATCGTCGATCCGCAGGCCGGACGGCCCCGACATGTCGTGGACTCGGACAGCTTTCATGCCGCGGAGTCTACGCGAGCCGCACCATACGTGCCGAGCACGCGCAGCTCGGTCGTGAGCGGGGCAAGCTCGGCGAGCACGCTCTGAAACGGCGCGCTCGCGGAGTGACCGAGCACGTCGATGTAGAAGCGATACGTGAACGGCGCGTCCGCGATGGGCCGCGACTCGAGCTTGGTGAGCGACAGCCCGCGCGCGGCGAACTTCATCAGGACCTCGCCGAGCGCGCCGGGCCGATCGGCGAGCGCGAGCACGAGCGAGGTCTTGGCTGGGGCATCGTCGGCGAGCGGCGCCGGCCGCAGCGCGACCTCGACGAAGCGCGTCGCGTTTCCGGCCGCGCTCTGGATGCCGCGCTCCACGATCGCGAGGCCGTACGTGCGCGCCGCCGCGGCGCTCGCGATCGCGCCGAGCGTACGATCGCCGGTCTGGGCCACGCGCCGAGCCGCGCCCGCGGTGTCAAGCTCGGGGCGCGCGACGAGGTGCGGGTGCTGCGCGAAGAACGTCGCGCACTGCGCGAGCGCCTGCGGGTGCGAGATCACGACGCGCAGCTCGCCCGCGGTCACGCCGGGCAGCGCGAGCAGACAGTGCTCGATCGAGCTCACGACCTCGCCCGTGATGTGAAGCGCGCCGCCGGCGAGCAGATCGTACGTCTCGTTGATGCTGCCGGCGGTCGTATTCTCGATCGGGAGCAGCGCGAGATCCGCCGTGCCGTGGAGCACCGCATCGGCGGCCGCGCGAAACGACTCGTGGCCGGTCAAGAGCGCACCGCCCGCGCGCCCGGCGTAGCGCCGCTGCGCCGCCAGGTGACTGTAGCTACCCTCGACGCCCTGATACGCGACCCGCAGCGGCGCATCCGGACGGTTGCGCACGGCCGCCTCCTGGTGCGCGACCGACATGTCCATGACGACGCGATACAGCCGCTCGATCTGGTGAGGATCGATGCCGGCCGTGGTCGCGCGCTCGCGCAAGCTCAGCAGCAGGCGCTCCTCGCGCTCGCGGTCGCGAAACGGGCTGGCCGCGTCGAGCTTCGCGACCACGACATCCTCGACGATGCGCATGCGCTCGGCGAGTAACGCGATGATCTTGCGGTCGACCTCGTCGATGCGATCGCGGAGCGTGCTGAGATCCATATCTAACTGTAGACTGACTTGCAGCCGTGACGGATCGCCCGAAGCCCGAGCTGGTTCCGCACGCGCCCGAGGTGGTGGAGCGCGTCGGCGAACCGCCCGTCGTGGCACGGCTCGTGGTGGAGATCCGCAGCGACGGTACGCGCACGATCGCGCGCGGCGCGCTCGAGGACGTGCAGCGCGGCGAGCGCACTGCGATCGAGGCGCGCGGCGACAGCCCGCTCCAGCTCGCGATCGCGCTTGCGCGCACGCTCACGCAGCTGCCGCGCCTGGCCGCACGGGCGAGCGTGCGCGGGCTGCTGTCGCGCCCGCGCAAGAAGTGATCGCCGCCGCGAGGCACGGCCCCTGCACCTTGTCCCGCGCATGCAGGACGTACGCTGGCCCTTACTCAAGCGGCTCCTGGTCGAGGACGGCTGGGTGTGGCGCGAAAACACGCTGTACGCGCCGCACGAGACGATGTGGTTCACGACCAGCTCGGACAGCCCCGACTACGCCGAGTTTCGCGATCGCATGACCGAGACGCTCGAGCGCGTCGACCAATCCGATCTGCACGACGACCTCGTGAGCCTGGTGTCGGCGCTCGACACCGTGCTGCGCGGAAACTAGCGGCCTAGCGCGTGCCGGGGCGCGGCAGCATCGGCAGCTCGCGCACGCGCGTGCCGGTGAGCGCGAACCACGCGTTCGCGATCGCGGGAGCCACCGGCGGCACGCCCGGCTCGCCCGCACCGCCGGGCGGGGCGTCGCTGGCGACGAGCTCGACGTGGATCGCGCGCGGCGCCTCGGGCATGCGCAGCACGCGATAGTCGCGATAGTTCGACTGCACGACCGCGCCGCGCTCGTACGTGATGGCGCCGTGGAGCGCGTTCGACCACGCGAACACGAACGCGCCTTCCATCTGGTAACGCACGCGATCGGGGTTGATCGCGATGCCGACGTCGGCAGCGATCCACGCCTCCTCGACGCGCGGCTCGCCGTGCCGGCCCTTGACGACCTGCGCGACGACCGCGACGTAGGTGACGAAGCTGCGATGCGCCGCGAGCCCGAGCGCGCGACCCTCGCGCTTGTCCCAGCCCGCCATCGCGGTCGCCTTCTCGATCACGCGATGCAGACGGCCGACGTCGAGCGGGTGGCGATCGAGCGGCATGCCGTAGTTCGGCAGATCCGTGACGCCCTGGCCCGCCGCATCGAGCTGGCGGGCGGGGCCGAGCACGCGCAGCAACATGTCGCGCGGATCGCGCTTCGTGGCGTCGGCGAGCTCGGCGATGAACGACTGCACCGCGAACGCCTGCTGGATGTTGCACACCGAGCGCAGCCAGCCGATGCGCGTGTGTGCGGGTGCGGCGCCGGTCTGCATGCTGATCGCCGGCACCGCGAGCGGAAGATCGAGCACGCCCTGGCCGAGCTCGCCATTCGATGGATGATCGGCGCCCGCCTTGAACGTCGAGCTGATCGTCGGATACGCGATGCGATGCCGCCACGCGACGACCTCGCCAGCCGCGTCGAGCCCGGCGGCGAGCGACTGCGCGCTGTGCGTGTGATAGCTCGAGTGGCGCAGATCGTCGTCGCGCGTCCACTGCACGCGCACGGGCACGCCGGCTTCCTTCGCCAGCCGCGCCGCCTCGACGGCGAAGTCCGGGAACGACTTGCGCCCGAAACCGCCGCCGAGCAGCGTGACGTGCACGGTGACGTCCTGCTTCGGGATGCCGAGCGCGGCACCGACCGCCTCCTGCGTGCCCTGCGGGTCCTGCGTGCACGCCCACACCTCGGCGCGACCGCCATCGACGCGCGCGATCGCGGCCGGCGGCTCCATCGGCGCGTGCGCGAGATGCGGCACGACGTACTCGGCTTCGACCTTGCGCGCCGCCCCGGCGAGCGCGGTCTCGACGTCGCCGACCGAGCGTACGATCTCGCCCGGCGCGCGCACGGCCGCGAGCAGCTCGCGTCGATACGCGCGCGAATCGTAGCCACCGTGCTCGCCGGCGTCCCACGTGACCTCGAGTGCGGCGCGCCCGCGCAGTGCGGCCCACGTGTTGTCGCCGATCACGGCGACGCCGCCGAGCGCCTGCATGTTCACCGGCGGCGCGGGCGTCGGCAGCTCGACGACCTTGCGCACGCCGGGGATCGCGAGCGCGCGCTTGCTGTCGACCTTCGTCGCCTTGCCGAACAACACCGGCGGCCGCGCGACGACCGCGACGAGCATGTCGGGCAGTCGCACGTCGGCGGCGTAGGTCGCGCGTCCCGTCGCGACGTCGGGCCCGTCGCGCAGCGGCAGCTCCTTGCCGATGAAGCGCAGCTCCTTCGCCGGTCGCAGCTTCGGCGTGGCCGGCACCGGCAGCTTCGCCGCGTCGGCGGCGAGCGCGCCGAACGGGAGCGAGCGCTTGCCGTCCCAGATCGCGCCGTCGCGCGCGGCGAGCCGCGCTTCGGGCACGCCCCAGCGATGCGCGGCCGCGGTGACGAGCATCGCGCGTGCGGTGGCGCCGAGCGCGCGCAGCTGCTCGTACGGTTTGCGGATCGACGACGAGCCGTCGGTGTCTTGATCGCCGTAGCGAACGTCGCCGTCGCCTTGCACGACGTGGATCGCCGCCGGATCGGCGCCGAGCTCGTCGGCGATGATCACGGGAATCGTGCTGCGCACGCCCTGCCCCATCTCCGAGCGCGCGCACACGATCGCGATCGAGCCATCGCTGCCGATCTGGATGAACGGGTTCGGCGAGAACACGGTCGTCGCCGGCGCCTCGGCCTTGCCCGGCCCGGCCGCGACGCGCCGCTCGAGGCCGAGCGCGAGGCCCGCGGTCGCGGCGCCGAGCCCGAGCACGAACGCGCGGCGCGTGATCGCGATCGTCACTTCATCCCCGCCGCGGTCTTGATCGCGGTGCGGATCCGCACGTACGTCCCGCACCGGCAGATGTTGCCTGCCATCGACTGGGCGATGTCGTCGTCGGTCGGCGCCGGATTCGCCGCGAGGAGCGCCGCAGCCGTCATGATCTGACCGGCCTGGCAGTACCCGCATTGCGGCACGCCCGCGTCGACCCACGCGCGCTGCAGCGGATGATCGCCGGTCGCCGACAGGCCCTCGATCGTCGTCACCGCGCGGCCCTTCGCGCGATGCAGCGGCGTCACGCACGCGCGCACCGGGTTGCCGTCGAGGTGGATCGTGCACGCACCGCACAGCGCCTCGCCGCAGCCGTACTTCGTCCCGGTCAACCCGAGCACGTCGCGCACGACCCACAGCAGCGGCATCTCGGGATCGACGTCGAGCTCGCGCTCGACGCCGTTGATCGTCACGCGAATCATGGCGGGCACTCCGCGCCGGTGTCGATCCACGCCGCGGCGAGCTCGCCGAGCAGCGCCTGCGTGCCGGGCGCCGGCGTGCGCCCCCAGCCCGGCGACCACGCCCATCCGACGAGGCGATCCTTCGTCATGTGGTCGCGGATCTCCGCGAGCGAGCGATCGCCGTTGCGCGTGCGATCTTTGATCTGCTCGCAGATCTCGTGCGGCGAGCGGTCGAGCCACACCATCGCGACCGGCGCGAGGTGCCAGCCGGGCGCGCCGGGCACGCGCGCGAGCTCGAGGTTGTGGTCTTGATGGCACGTCTGGCACTGCATGCCGACGACGCCGCGATCGGCCGACCCGCGCACGACCGGTGGATCGTGGAGCTCGTGATCGTCGCCCTGACGCGGCGCCTCGTCGGGCGTGTGGCAGTTCACGCAGCGCGGATGCAGCAGCACCTTTCCCATCTCGGCGAACAGCGCGCGCGACCGTTCGGCGCGATCGGCGATGCGCTCGAACGCGGCCGGTGCGGCGAGCGCGGTCGGATCGACGCGCGGCTGTGCGGGCACCGGCGCCACCGGCGGCGGCGCGCTCGTGCTCGAGCCGCACGCGGCAAGCGTGACGATCGCGGCAAGACGCGTGCTCACGCACGTATCCTACCAGCGCCGGCGCCACAACAGATCGACGCCGTCGTACCCGCGATCGCCGACCGTTCCCGAGATCGAGAGCCGACGCGCGAGCCAGTACTCGATCTCGCCTTCCCCCGAGTTCTCGTCGGGTCGAGCCTCGAGGCGCTGGCGCCACGCCACGAACAGCTCGTGCGTGATCCAGCGCCCGACCTCGACTGCCGCGCTCGACGTCGCGGTCGCCGCCTGATAGCGCAGCACGTCGACGTCGACGGGGAGCGCTTTCTTGACCAGGCCGCCGAGCTCGCCGGCGAGCAACGAGCCGGCCACGCCCGCGACATTTTGCTGCTGCGATGACGCCTGGTTCGGATCGCCGTTCGGCTCGCCTCCGAGCAGGAACCCGAGCAGCTCCGCCTGCGAGTAGGTCGCCGGCATGCTCGTCAGGTGCAGCTCGGGCTTGCTCGCGCGGCCGCGCACCTCGGTGATCGTCGAGACGTCCGGGAAGTCATACGTGATGCGCACGTCGAGCTCGGGGTCGGCGCTGCCGTCGAAGTGCAGCGTCGCGTGATCGACGCTGTAGCGGCGGCCGAACAGCACGAGATCACCCCGATCGAGCGACAGGTCGCCGAGCAACGCGACGTGTTCGGCTCCGACGAGCACGCGCAGCTTGCCGGTCGCGTCGCCGCGTACTTCCTGCGACGCGATCTTCGTGCGCTCGAGCGTGATGTCGGCGACGAGCACGGGTTGCTCGGGTGGCGGCCGCGCGCCCGCCGAGGTCGACGCGGGTGTGCGCGGCCGAACGGGCGGCCCGAACGTCATGTCGGCGGGCGCACCGACCGGCGCGAGCGCGCGTCCTTTCGCGTCCGGCACGTGAAGATCCCCGTCGCGCACGACGAGCTGCGCGTGCCAGGCGTCGCTCGTGCGTTGCAACTGCGCCGCGATCGTCGCCGAGACGACCGGCTGCGTCGTGCCGATCAGCTGCACGCGGTGGAGCACGAGCGTCGCGCGGCCGGTCGGCGCGTCGGTCGCGAGCGGCGCCGTCGCGTCGAGCGTGACGTCGCCGCGGTTGAGCTTGCCGGTCGCGCGCAGCGTCGCGGTGCCGCCGGCGATCGCGACCGCGAGATCGCCGCGATACAGCGTGCCGATCTCGGGCGCGATCGGCACGCGCGCGTTCGCGACGTGCAGCGTGCCGGCGAGCCGGGCGGATTTGGGATCGAGGCCGTGCAGCACGAGCTTGGCGTCGAGCGCACCCTCGATGCCACTGGCGGGCCCCGGCACGAGCACGACGAGCGGCGCGAGCTCGAAGCGCGTCGCGTCGATCGTCACGTCGGTCGTCGCGGCGAGCGTCGCGGCGAGCTCGCGCCAGCGCGGGCGGCCGGTCGCACGAACGCGTAGCGTGCCGCCGCCAGCCTCGTCGCCCTCGACCGCGAGCGCGGCCGCCTCCGGCGTCCAGCTGGCGCTCAGCGCGAGCCGCCGCACGACGGTCGGCGCCGCGGCGAGCGTTGTGGCGCGAACATCGCGCGCGACCAGTGAGGCGGTCGCGGTCGGACGGGCGAGCGTGCCGGCGAGATCGATCGATCCGGCGAGCGCGCCGTCGGCGACGTGCGGCACGGCGACGAGCGCGGCGAGCGCGGCGAACGTTGTCGCCGCGAGCTCGCCGTGCGCGGTGATCGGCGCGGTGCGTGCCGTGCCCGGTGCGACGAGCAGGCGATCGGCCCCGACCGCCAGGTGCGCGTCGAGCGCGACGAGCGGTTGCCCGCGCGCGCGGGCGACGAGTCGCGCGCTCGTTGCGGCGCGATCGCCCTCGGCGTCGACGTGCACGTCGACCGCGCGCACGAGCCGGCCACCGCGCACGGCGTGGACGTCGAGCGCGATGCGCGCGCCGCGCAGCGCGCGCGACACGCTCGCGGTGAACGACGCGGTTCCGGTCAGCGGCGCCGCGATGCCGAGGCGCGCGAGCCGGGCCGGATCGAACGCGAGCTCGTGCGCGTCGAGGCTCGCGTCGCGCACGGCATTGCGGTCGAGCGCGCGCCACGCGGCGCGATCGAACGGCCGCGCCGGCAACGCGAGCGTCGCGACCAGCCGCGCCGCGCCGATCTCGGCAGCGGTCGCGTCGACGGTCGCGGTCACGTCGCCGAGCGCCGCCGGTGCGAGCGCGAGCCGCGCGGTGAGCTCGCCGAGCTCCACCGGAGATGCGGCGACGCGCCCGCGCGCGTCGGCTCGTCCCGACACGTCGCCCGCGGTGACCCGCAACTCGGCAGACAGGATCCCGCGGACGTCGGCGCGCGATCCGACGAGCTGCGCGAGCTCGTGCAAGTCGACGCGCGCGAGCTCGACGTGCGCGCGTCGGATCGCGCGCCGCGACAGCGCTTGCCACGCGCGCACATCCGCGAGCTCGGCAGGCGCCGCGAGCTCGGCGTCGAGCCGTGCGGCACCGACTCGGGTGTTCGCGATGCTCAGCTCGCGCACCGAAACGCGGCCCGGCGCGAACGCCAGCGTGCCGGCGCCAGTCCACGCGGCGTCGCGTGTCGGCGCGAGCTCGTAGCGGCGCACCGCGATCGTCGTCGTCGCGCCGGCCGTCGCGCGCGCGGCGAGCGCGACGCGAGCGAGACGCAGCGAGCCGCGGACGAGCCCGGTCGCCTCGACGCGCACGTCACCGTTCGCGCGCGCGGGCACGTGCGCGAGCTCGCCGGCGACATGCAGCTCGTTCGCGGACGCGTCCGCGATCCGGACGTCTTGGCCGTCGACGTGCGCCGCGATCGCGAGATCGGGTGCCGGCGCGAGTGGACCGCTGGCCTCGATCCGCGCCGCGAGCGTGCCGTGCGCGGATCCCGACGCCGACACGAGCAAGAGCGAGCGCGCGAGCGTCGTCGCACCGCCGACGCGTGTCGCTGCAACGTCGCCGGCCGCGGCGAGCCCGTCGGCGTCGCTCGCGCCGAGCGTCGCGCGCACGCCATCGCCGGCGCTGACGAGCGCGACGATCGCGTGCGCGCCGCGAAGGCCGGCTGCATCGCCCCACGCCTGCACGATCGCGCGAACGTGCGGCAGCTCGCCTGGCCCGCCCGGCGCCGCGTCGAGCGCGACGAACGCGTTGCCGGTTCCGGCGAGCGCGCCGCCGGTGAGGGTCGCGAGCGGCAGCCGCGCCGCGGCGACGAAGCCCGCGACGGCCGGCCGCTCGCGATCGACGCGCAGCGCGCCCGAGATC
>Ga0335083_10007697_pt1 | contig 13273 bp, 8 predicted proteins | sample Lox_Sample_42_FD_206716 | JGI IMG/M metagenome (GOLD analysis project Ga0335083, IMG submission 206716) | Soil microbial communities from Loxahatchee National Wildlife Refuge, Florida, United States - Lox_Sample_4.2 | ecosystem: Environmental > Terrestrial > Soil > Wetlands | place: USA: Florida...
TCACCGGCCCCCTCGCGGAGCGGGCCGGCGCCGATGAACGAGTCGCCGTCCTTCACGCAGAAGCCGAGCCCTGCCTGCAGCGGGGTCTGGTCGGCGGTGATGTCGGCCGCCCACACGCGGTAGCCCTTCTCCAGGCGGAGCGAGTCGATCGCGCGGTAACCGCCCGCGAGCATTCCGTGCCCGGCGCCGGCGTCCCACAGCGTGCGCCACAGCGCCGCCCCGTACTCGGAGGGGCAGTACAGCTCCCAGCCGAGCTCGCCGACGAACGTCACGCGCAGCGCCCGTACCGGCACGTCTCCGACTGCGATGTCGCGCATGCTCATGTAGGCGAACTCGAGCGGATCGTCGGTCAGCGGCGCGAGGATCTCGCGGGCCAGCGGTCCCCACAGCGCGAAGCACGACGAGCGCGCCGTCACGTCGGTGCAGCGGACACTGCCGTCGTCGGGTGCGTGGCTGCGGATCCAGGCCAGGTCGTGGTCGCCGAACGCCGTCCCGGTGACGATCGAGAAGCTCTCCTCGGCGGTGCGGGTGACGGTGAAGTCGCACTCGACGCCCCCGCGCCGGTTGAGCATCTGCGTGTAGGTGATCATCCCCACCTCGCGCGCCACGCGGTTGTCGCAGAGGCGTTCCAGCAGGGCGGCGGCGCCCGGGCCGGCGACCTCGAGCTTGGCGAAGGAGGACTCGTCGAACAGGGCGGCGCGCTCGCGCGCGGCGCGGTGCTCGGCGCCGATCGCTGCCGACCAGTGCATTCCCGCCCAGCCCCTCGGGCGCAGCGCCTCGTCTCCGCGGCCTGCGTTCGACTCGTACCAGTTGACCCGCTCCCACCCGGACTTCTCGCCGAAGGCGGCACCGTGCTCGCGGTGCCACGAGTAGGCGCTCGACACCCGCAGCGGGCGCCCGGACAGGCGCTCGTGACCGGGGTAGCGGATGTCGTAGTAGGTCTCGTAGACCTCCCTGGTGCGCTTGAGGGTGTAGCTCGGCGAGCGGTAGCGCGCGCCGAAGCGGCGGACGTCCATCTCCCACACGTCCATCGGGGCCTCGCCGTCGCGGATCCAGTGGGCCATGAGCCGGCCGATGCCGCCCGCGCCCGCCAGCCCGTGGGCACAGAACCCGGCCGCCACGTACAGCCCGCGGACGTCGGTCTCGCCGAGACAGAACTCGTTGTCGGGCGTGAAGCCCTCCGGGCCGTTGATCAGCCGCGTGATGCCGACGTCGTTCATCGCCGGGACGCGCCGGCGGCTGTTGACCGCGATCTCCTCGAACCGCGGCCAGTCCTCTTCGAGCAGGCGGCCGTTGAAGTCGGACGGGATCGCGTCGAGCTGGTGGGCGTCGAGCGCCCACGGCGCGGACGCGCGCTCGTAGCCGCCCATCACGAGGCCGCCACCCTCCTCGCGGAAGTAGATCAGCAGGTCGGGGTCGCGCAGCGTCGCCAGGTGCTCGCCGGCGGTGCGATCGCGAAACGGCTGCGTGACGAGGTACTCATGGGCGAACGGAACCACCGGCACGCGCACGCCGGCGAGGCGGCCGATCTCGGCGGCGAACATGCCGCCGGCGTTGACGACCACCTCGGCCTCGATATCGCCCCACTGGGTGCTCACGCCACGCACGCGTCCGTCCCTGACATCGATCGCATTCACGCGCGTGCGCGTGAACAGCTGCGCGCCGCCGTCGCGCGCGCCCTGCGCCAGCGCGGTCGTCAGCAGCGACGGGTCGAGGTACCCGTCGCTCGGGAGATAGGAGGCGCAGCGCACCCCCTCGGTGCTCATCAGGGGGAACAGCTCGCGCGCCTCGCCGGCCGAGACCAGCTCGAGCGGCAGCCCGAACGTGCGCGCCCACGCGACCTGGCGCAGAACCTCCTGTTCGCGCTCGGGTGTGCACGCCAGGCGCACTCCACCACACTCGACCCAGCCGCAGTCGAGTGTCCTGTACAGCTCGACGGAGTCCATCATGATCTGCGTCAGCGAGACGCTCGAGCGCAGCTGCCCCACCAGGCCCGCCGAGTGGAAGGTGGAGCCGCTGGTCAGCTCGCTGCGCTCGAGCAGCACCACCTCGCGCTCGCCGAGCTCGGCGAGGTGGTAGGCGATCGACGCGCCCCCGACGCCGCCGCCGATGATCACCACCCGCGCGCGCTCGGGCAGGTTGCGCGGCCGCACACCCGCCGGCGCGGGCGCGCGCTCCCCGGCGCCGGTCTCCCCGTCAGCCGCCGGCGGCGGCAAGCCACTCCTCGAAGTCCGGCGCGGCAGCCGCCGAGCTCAGGCGCTCGAAGTGCTCGCGCGCGTAGCCGTCGAAGTCGAAGTCGAGCTCGGAGAGCACGCTCTGCACCACCCCCCACGCCGCCTCTCGGGCGTCGGACAGCACCCGCATCAGCTTCACCGATGCGCGCATCGCATCGTCCGGCTCGGAGCCGTGGTAGGCGAGCAGCAGCCGCTCCTCGTCGGCGTCGCCGAAGTCGTTGTTCACCGCCAGGTTGCCGAGATCGAAGCGCGGGTCGCCCATGCCCGCGTACTCCCAGTCGACGATCATCAGGCGTCCCTCATGCTCGCTGCGGATGATATTTGCCGCCAGGAGGTCGTTGTGACACGGGCGGGCGGAGACGCCGCCGAGAGCAGCGGTGATGCGCGCCGCGACCGAGCGCGCCGTCGCATAGTCCCCGGGCAGCTCGCCGCCGCCCGCGTGCACCGTGGCCGCGTATTGCTCGAGCAGGCCCACGACGGAGAAGTCGACGGGCAGCTGCACGGCGCAGTCATGGAAGGCGCGCAGCGCACGACCGAGCTCGGGAGCGCGCTGTGCGGGCTCGCCCGCCTCGACCGGGCCGCCCTCGATGAACTCCGTCACCAGGCAGCCGCCCGCACCCTCGAATACCGGCGGGCCGATCCCCAGTGCGGCGGCTGCTTCGCCGGCGAGCCGCTCGGCGCTGCGGTCGATGCCGAGCAGCGAGCTGCGCTCGCCGGGTAGCCGGACGACGTACTCGCCGCCGCCGAGACGCACACGGAAGTTGCGGTTGGTGATCCCCCCCGACAGCGGCCGGGGCTCGCCTTCCAGCGGCCCGAGGCGTGTCTGCAGCTGCTCGAGGACGGCGTCGAGTTGGTGCACCGCGGGACCCTAGCGTTGCGCGCGCATCGGGGCAACGGTACCGTCAGCCGGCATGAGCGCAACCGCCGCGGCACCTCCGCTGACACTCGAGCAGCTGCGCGCCCAGGTCGAGCGCGGAGAGGTGGACACCGTGCTGCTCGCCCTGACCGACATGCAGGGCAGGCTCCAGGGCAAGCGCCTGACCGCCCGCCACTTCCTCGAGGAGGTCGCCGAGCACGGCGCCGAGGGGTGCAACTACCTGCTCGCGGTGGACGTCGAGATGGCGACCGTGGCCGGCTACGAGATGGCCTCCTGGGAGCGCGGCTACGGCGACTTCGTGATGCGGCCCGACCTCGACACGCTGCGTCCCGTGCCGTGGCAGGAGGCGACCGTGCTGTGCCTCGCCGACGTGGTGTGGCTGGACGGCTCCGACGTGGTCGCCTCCCCCCGCCAGGTGCTGCGCGGGCAGCTCGCGCAGCTCGCGCAGAAGGGCTGGACGGCGCTGGCGAGCACCGAGCTCGAGTTCATCGTGATGCGGGACACCTACGAGCAGGCGTGGCAGAAGGGATACCGCGACCTCGTGCCCGCGAACCTCTACAACGTCGACTACTCGCTGCTCGGCACCGCCCGCGTGGAGCCGCTGATACGCCGCATCCGCAACAGCATGGAAGCCGCCGGGATGCTGTGCGAGGACTCCAAGGGCGAGTGCAACGACGGCCAGCACGAGATCAACTTCCGCTACTCCGACGCGCTGCGCACCGCCGACGAGCACTCGATCTACAAGAACGGCGCAAAGGAGATCACCGCCCAGGAGGGCATGTCGATCACCTTCATGGCGAAGTACAACCAGCGCGAGGGCAACTCGTGCCACATCCACTTCTCGCTGCTGGACGGGGAGGGGCCGCTGTTCGCACGCGACCGGGGCGTGTTCGAGTCGTTCCTGGCCGGACAGCTGGCGGGGCTGCGCGAGCTCACGCTGCTGCTGGCGCCGAACATCAACTCCTACAAGCGCTACGCCGCCGGGTCGTTCGCGCCGACGACCGTGGCGTGGGGCCTCGACAACCGCACGTGCTCGCTTCGGGTGGTGGGCGAGGGACCCTCGCTGCGGCTCGAGAACCGCGTCGGTGGCGCGGACCTGAACCCGTACATGGCGCTCAGCGCGATCATCGCCTCGGGCCTGCACGGGGTCGAGCAGGGGCTCGAGCTGGAGCCCGCGTTCGAGGGCGACGCCTACAGCGCCGCCGACCGCCCGCGCGTGCCCGCCTCGCTACGCGACGCGCGCGACCTGTTCGCCGCCAGCGAGATCGCCCGCGAGGCGTTCGGCGAGGAGGTCGTGGCCCACTACTGCAACGCCGCCGACGTCGAGCTCGAGGCGTTTGCGAGCGCCGTCACCGACTGGGAGCACTACCGGGGATTCGAGCGGCTGTGACCCGGGTGGTGAAGACGCCGGTGGACGAGGGCTCGGCGATCCGCGCCCACAAGGGCCCGGCCACGCTCGAGACGCCGGATGCGGTGTTCGTGCCCGTGCGCTCGCACACCGCCTTCGAGGAGACCGTCGACCGGCTGGGCACCGCGATCTCGCTTGGCCTGCTGCGCCCCGGTTCGCGCCTGCCGGCGGAGCGCGAGCTGTGCGCCAGGCTCGGGATCTCACGCTCGACGCTGCGCCAGGCGCTGACGGCCCTCGCCCAGAGCGGCCACGTGTTCGCCACCCGCGGGCGGGCGGGCGGCACGTTCGTGTCCGATCCACTTCCGCCCAGCGACCCGCCCTCGGCGGAGATGCTCGCGCGCTGGCGCGAGACCTGCGACCGGCGCCTGTCCGTAGAGCTGGGGGTGGCGCTGCTGGCGGCCGAGCGGGCACAGCCCGACGCGCTCGACATGCTCGAGGAGCTGGCATCGGCGCTCGACGAGACGCTCGAGGACTTCTCGGCCTACAGACGCACCGACGTGCGCCTGCACGTAGGCCTCGCCCAGGCCACGGGCTCGCCCCCACTGGTGAGGGCGACGACCGAGGCCCAGGGGGCGATGACCGACCTCCTGTCCCACATCGCCCATCCGCCCGAGGTGCTCGCCTCCTCGAACGCCCAGCACCGGAGCCTGCTCGCGGCGGTCCGCGAGCGCGACGGCAGACGGGCGATGGAGGTCATGGCCCACCACCTGCAGGGCACCGAGCACGTGCTCGCGGGGCTGCTGCCGAGCGCCTGAGGAAGCTCTCGGCCCCGCCGCCGGCGCCGCTCGCGGCGAGCCTTGTCGCTCGCGCAGCGGCCGGCAAGCCTTGTCGCTCGCGCAGCGGCCGGCAAGCCTTGTCGCTCGCGCAGCGGCCGGCAAGCCTCGCCCCTCGCAGCGCCCGAGAATCGCCGCCCCCGCCTCGCGAACGGGTCCCCGCCCGCCCGATGACCGGCGATCGGACACGGTTGTACTGGACGTATGACGCACAGAGCGGATTTCAGATCTTGACTTCTTGGGGAGATCGAGCTATTTGTCACTTGAGAAGGCAGGGTGAGCAAACCATTTCGTTGAAAGGGCGGGGACGATGACCACAGGTGGCGCGACCAACCAGGACGAGCAACGCCTGGCCGAGCTTGGCTACAAGCAGGAGCTGAACCGGCGCTGGAGCGGGTTCTCCAACTTCGCGATCTCGTTCGCGATCATCTGCATCCTCGCGGGCTGCTTCACGACCTACGGACAGGCGCTCAAGAACGGCGGGCCGATCGCGATCTCGATCGCGTGGCCGCTGATCTGCGTGCTGATCCTGTTCGTCGCCTGGTCGATGTCGGAGCTGGCCTCGGCGATGCCCACCGCCGGTGGCATCTACTACTGGTCATCGAAGCTGGGGGGAGCCGGCTGGGGCTGGTTCACCGGCTGGTTCAACCTGATCGGGCTCGTGGCGGTGTCGGCGTCGGTGATCTACGTCTGCGCCACCTTCCTGATGTACACGCTCGGGCTGTACGAAGTGAACTTCATCTTCGACTTCACGAAGGCCGCCGCGGGTACGAGCCTCCACTACACGGCGCACGTGAACTTCGCGCTGTTCGGCGCGATCCTGGTGCTCGCGCTGGTCGTCAACGTGTTCCGCAGCCAGATCGTGACGGTGCTCTACAACATCTCGGTTTGGTGGAACATCATCGGGGTGCTGGCGATCATCGTGCTGCTGGTCGCCGTGCCCTCACACCACGCAAGCTTCTCCTACGTCTTCAGCCACAAGGCCAACGAGTCCGGCTTCGCCGGCGGGGCCGTCAGCGGCGCGAAATTCTGGCTCTACGTGCTGCCGCTCGGCTTCCTGCTCACGATGTACACGATCACCGGCTATGACGCCTCCGCGCACGTCTCCGAGGAGACGCACGGCGCCGAATCGTCCGCGCCACGCGGCATCTGGCTGTCGGTGCTGTACTCGGCGATCTTCGGCTGGATCGTGCTGCTGGCGATCACCTTCGCGATCCAGCACGCCCACGAAACCGAAATCTACAAAGCGGGCTACCCGGCGGTGGCGATCATCGAGTCGGCGCTCACCTCGGCGGCCGCCAAGGCGGTCCTGCTGATCTCGACGATCGGGCAGCTGCTGTGCGGGATGGCGTGCGTAACGAGCGCCTCGCGCATGACGTTCGCGTTCTCGCGCGACGGCGCGGTCCCGGGCCACAACCTGTGGCGGCGGCTGGGCAAGAGCCGCACGCCGACGTGGTCGGTGCTGTTCGTGGTCGTGTTCGCACTGGTGATCACGATCCCGGCGTACTTCCCGAACCACCTCGGATCCCCCGTCGCCTTCCTGGCGGTGACGTCGATCTCCGTGATCGGCCTGTACATCGCCTACACGATCCCCGTGTACCTGCGCTGGCGCCAGGCAGACAGGTTCCAGCCGGGACCGTGGACGCTCGGCTCCAAGTACAAGTGGATCAACCCGATCGCCGTGGTGTGGGTGGCGTTGTGCGTGATCATCTTCTCGCTGCCATTCTCACCGGAAGGCGTGCCCTGGGAAAGCGGGTTCAGCTGGAACTCCGTCAACTACGCCCCACTCGTGACGATCGGCGTGATCCTGGCCGTCACGATCTGGTACTTCGCGTCGGCGAAGGAAACCTTCAAAGGGCCGATCCGCACGATCGACCAGCTCGACGTCGAACAGGCGCTGCCGGCGATCGCGGAGGCTCCATAGAGGTCCTGCGCCGGGCGGGCTGGAGGTCGGGGCGGGTCGACGAGCACGGACGGGCAGAGCCGTGAGCGCCATGCTTGCCGTGCTCGAGCCCGCCACCGAGGCGGTGCTCGCCGAGGTCCCCCGCGCCGGTGTGGAGGAGACCGACGCGGCGGTTGCCAGCGCGCGGGAGGCGTATCCCGCGTGGCGGGCGATGGCGCCCGGCGAGCGCGCCGAGGTGCTGCTGGCGATCTCCGCCGCGGTGCGGGAACACCAGGAGGAGCTCGCGCGCCTCGAGGCGCGCAACGCCGGCAAGACGATCGCCGACGCGCGCGGCGAGATGGGCATGGTGAGCGACACCTTCCGCTACTACGCGGGGGCGCCCGAGCGGATGCTCGGCGAGACGATCCCCGCCGCCGATGGGCAGGCGCTGACGGTACGCGAGCCGATGGGCGTGGTGGGGCTGATCACGCCGTGGAACTTCCCGCTCACGATCGCCTCCTGGAAGCTGGCGCCGGCGCTAGCCGCCGGCAACACGGTGGTGCTCAAGCCGGCCGAGCTGACGCCGCTGAGCGCGCTTCGCTTCGCAGAGCTGGCACGCACCGCGGGCCTCCCCGACGGCGTGCTGAACGTGGTCGTGGGCCCGGGGCGCACGGCTGGGCAGCACCTCGTGGAGCACCCCGACGTGGCCAAGATCGCGTTCACCGGCTCGACCGAGGTGGGCCGTTCGATCGCGGCGGCGGCGGCCACCACGATCAAGCGGGTGACGCTCGAGCTGGGTGGCAAGTCCGCCAACATCGTGTTCGCCGACGCGGACCTCGAGGCCGCGGCCGAGGCCGCTCCCGGCGCCGTGTTCGGCAACGCCGGCCAGGACTGCTGTGCGCGCTCGCGGATCCTCGTGCAGGAGCAGGCGCTGGATCGCTTCATGGAGCTGTTGGAGGTGCAGGTGAAGGCGTTGCGGGTCGGCGACCCGCTTGGTGAGGACACGCAGATGGGACCGCTGATCTCCGCCTCCCAGCGGGACACCGTCACCTCCTTCCTGCACGACGGCGCGCCGGTGGCGTTCCGCGGGTCGGCGCCCGAGGGTCCCGGCTTCTGGTTCGCCCCCACAGTGCTGGCGCCGGCCGCGCCGGGCGAACGTGCCGTGCGCGAGGAGATCTTCGGCCCGATCGCCGCGGTGCTGCCGTTCGCCAGCGAGGCCGAGGCGATCGCGCTCGCCAACGACACGATCTACGGCCTGTCGGGGTCGATCTGGACACGCGACGGGGCGCGCGCCCTGCGCGTGGCCCGCGCGGTGGAGACGGGCGTGCTGTCGATCAACACCAACACCTCGGTGCGGGTGACGACGCCGTTCGGCGGCTTCAAGCAGTCCGGCTACGGCCGCGAGCTCGGTCCCCACGCGCTGGACGCCTACAGCGAGGTCAAGACGATCTTCTACGCGACCGGGGAGGCGGGCTGGTGACGGACGCCCCGGCACCCGGGAGGCCCGGCAGGCTCGAGGACCGCGTGTGCGTGGTGACGGGCGCGTGCGGCGGGATCGGGGCCGCCACCGTCGAGCTGTTCGCCCGCGAGGGCGCCCGCGTGGTCGGCGCCGACCTCGCGGACGGGGCGCCCGGGGAGCTGTCGCTGAAGGTCGACGTAGCCGACGAGGCGCAGGTGCGGGCGATGTACGAGGAGGTGCGCGAGCTGTACGGCCGCATCGACGTGCTGTTCAACAACGCCGGCATCTCCCCGCCCGAGGACGCCTCCGTGCTGGAGACCTCGCTCGAAGCCTGGGAAAGGGTCCAGCGGGTCAACCTCCGCAGCGTGTTCCTGTGCTGCAAGCACGGGATCCCATACCTGCTCGAGGCGGGCGGCGGCTCGGTGATCAACACGGCGTCGTTCGTGGCGGTGATGGGAGCCGCGACCTCGCAGATCTCCTACACGGCATCCAAGGGCGGCGTGCTGGCGCTGTCGCGCGAGCTGGGTGTGGAGTTCGCGCGCCGGGGAGTGCGCGTGAACGCCCTCTGCCCCGGGCCGGTGGACACCCCGTTGCTGCAGAAGCTGTACGCCTCCGATCCCGAGCAGGCGCAGCGCCGGCTCGTACACGTGCCGATGGGACGCTTCGCGCGTCCCGAGGAGATCGCCGACGGGGCGCTGTTCCTCGCCAGCGACGAGTCGAGCTTCGTGACGGCCTCCGCCTTCATGGTCGACGGCGGCCTGAGCGGCGCCTACACGACGCCTCTTTAGCGCGGGTCCCAGGCGACGCCCCGCCACGGGTCCCAGGCGACGCCCCGCCACGGGTCCCAGGCGACGCCCCGCCACGGGTCCCAGGCGACGCGCTGTGACCGTGGATCACGCCACGCCGCCGCTGTCAGCCCGGCGCGCTCATTCGACCGTGAGCGTGGCCTTCATGCCTTTGGCCGCGTGCCCGGCGAGCGAGCAGAACAGCGTGTAGGAGCCGTGGTGGAGTTCCACCACCTGCTTCGTCACGGCTTTCGGCAGCTCGATCGCGAACGTGGCCGCCGGCGGCCCTTCCGCGCCCTGGGCGTTGAGGTTGTGTTCGTCCTGTCCGTCGTTGACGAACTGGAGGATCACCTTGCCGGCGGGGACCGTGGTGCGGGACAGGGTGAAGTGGTACTCGACGGCGCTGACCTGCACCTCCGGCAACGAGGGCGGCGGCGTGCTTTCGCCGGAGCCGGGTTGGTTCGGGGCGGTCGAGCCGGCACCACCCGGCGAAGCCGGGGCGAGGCCGGAGCCCGTCGAGCCCGTCGAGCCGGCCGGAGTCGATGAGCCCTGGGGACCGGCCTGCCGCTGCGGGTTGACGGCGTGGTGGCGGCTCCTCTTGGGACAGGGTGTGCCCGCACGTGGGCGGGCAGCGCCGCGCCCACGGTCGGCGGTGTGTGTGCGCTGCGCATGGCGGCGCGAGTGCGTGCGGCCGGCATGGCGGCGTGAGTGCGTGCGGCCGCCGTGCGTGCAGGCGCCCGCCCGGTGCGGGTGCGCGGCCGCGGCGTGGTAGAGGTTGCGGCCCGGGTTCCAGCCCGCGACGGCGATGGCCGCGAGCAGCGCCGACACGCCGACGGCGGCCACGCTCGCCGCGGCGCTCCGCGGCGGCCCCGTCATTCGATCAGCTGGGGGACCGTGCCGTATGCGCTCGACCCCGGCAGTCCGGTGCCGGCGCCTGGGATCACCCGACCGGCTTCGACGCCCAGCCACTGACCCAGCAGGCCCGCGTACAACGCCCGGAAGTCGGACGTGTTGATCAGGTTTTCGTTTTCGTCGAGTTTCGTCAGGCCGGGGAATTCGCCCACCATCTTCCCCACGACGCGGCTCCCAATCAGGAACCCCACCCCGGCGGCGCCGTGGTCGGTACCGGAGCCGTTTTCCTGCGGACGGCGCCCGAACTCGCTCCACACATGGATCACGACGCGGTCGTCGAGGCCCCTCGCTTCGAGGTCGCGTTGGAAGGCGACGATCGATTCCACCGACTGGCCGAGGTTGGTGGCCAGCGTGGTGGCCTCGTCGGAGTGCGTGTCGTAGCCACCCACGGCGGAGAGCGAGACGCATTTGATCGGCAGCGATTCGTCGGCGATCATCGCCGCCAGCACCGCCAGGCGAACCGGGAACTCGTCGCCGATGCTGGGATAGGTGACCGGCGAGGTGAACGGCGGTTTTCCTTCCACGTCGGCGAACGGGGCCACCTGCTGGCGGATGATGTTCGTGTCCAGGGAAGCCGTCCGCGCCTGCGCCATGGCCGTCGAGCCGGCGCTGAGCGAACCGAGCTTGCCGAACGCTTCGAGCGTCGGGCCGGTCAGGGGTTCGTCGAGGCCGTAGGCCCAGAAGCCGTAGTCGGAGGGCGTCGAGACCGCTGCCACCGGTACGCGTGCTGTGGCGAGCGCCGGCGCCAGCGAGTAGTCGAGCGAGAGGCCCTGCAGGGGGTTGTCGGGGCTTCCGGCCACGTCCAGGTAGCGGCCCATCCACCCCGTCCGTCCCTGGGTGCTGAGTTCGCCGACCTCCCAGTAGTGACGGCTGGTGAAGTGACTCTCGTCGGGAGGGTCATAACCGACCGCCGGGAACACGGCGACCTTGCCTTCTTCGTGCAGCTGCGCGAGCCCGCCCGCCTGAGGATGCCACATCAGCGTTTCGTCCTCGGTGAACGGGGCCCCTTCGCCTTCGTTGCGCCCGAGCTGCGGGCGCAGCTGGTGGTAGGCGGCTTCCTTGACGGGAGCCAGCACCGACAGCGCGTCCCAGCCCCCTTCCATGAAGATCGAGACAACCACCGGCTGGCTCGGGGGCGCCGCTGCGGCTGCCTGGGCGATCCCCGCTTCGAGGTGGCGCGGGCTCAGGGCGCCGGCCCCGTATACGGCCAGCACACCTCCTGCCGAGCGCAGCAGGAACGTCCGTCGGCTCAGGCCCGTGCCGGCGGGAAGCGGCATCCCCGGCTCGATCGAGGGTAGCCCGCGGCCGGCCTGGGCGACACCCGCGCGCAGGATCTGAGAGCGGGTGAACTCCTGGCACGAGCAGCTACGTGGGGTCTTCATCAGCTCACCTGCATGTCGGGGGATGTCGCGATCAGCATGCGCAGCGCGTTCTGGCGGATCGCCCGGTAGGGGCTCTGCTGCCATTTGGCGGTGGCCACGCCTTCCAGGCAGTCCTCGGCGAATTCACCGATGCAGTTGAGCGATTCCTGGGAGATGCCCGGCTGTGACCAGTAGGCCATCGCGCTCGCCAGTGCCGCTTCCGGGGTCTCGGTTTCGCTGTAGCGCGCTTCGCCCTGCCCGGGCCACGGGTTCGGGTAGCTGTTGGATGTGACCCAGGTCGCCATTTCCCAGCGCGCCTTGGCGGTGGAGGTGTCGAGCCAGCGCGTGAAGTCCCACCCGGCGACGTTGGGCGGGTAGAAGAGCTGCTGGCCGGCGGCGGCCGACAGCCACGTCCACGCGGTCGTGTCGATGTAGCGTCCGACCGCCCGCAGCAGGCCGACGTTGTACACGACGGGCGGGGTGACCATTTCCGGTCCGTCGAGGAATTCGGGGCTCTGCAGGATCGCCTCCACGACCGCCCGGATCGAGTACCCCGAGGAGATGTACAGCCCCTGCAGCGAGGCCAGCGTCGCTTCCGGAGGAGGCACGGGGACGAAGTAGCTCCACAGCTTGCTTACGAAGTACGAGGGGTGCAGCGGGTGGTTGACGCACAGCGACACAGCGTCTTCGTAGTTCCACTTGCCGCTCTGGCCGAACACCGTCTTGGTGCCCGGGTCGTGGCGTTTGGCTTCGAAGTGGAAGTTCTGCAGCCCGCTGCTTTCGGTCCATTCGGCGGTCCACCCCGTCAACGCCCGCGCCATCCCTTTGACGTCGTCCTCGGTGTAGGCGCCGCGGTCGGCCCCGAGCGAGAACAGCTCCATCATCTCGCGGGCGTAGTTCTCGTTCGGTTCCCAGCGGCTGTTGTAGATCCCGTCGAGGAAGATCAGCATCGCCGGGTTGGTGGTGACCGAAAGGAACAGTTCGTGGAAGTTGCCCAGGGCCTGTTCGCGGAACAGGTTGTTCTGGTCGAGCATGAACTGCTGGTCATTCACCTTTTCGTTGGAGTTGGCGAACCAGTCGTGCCAGATGTAGGTCATCCGCTCCACCAGCGGCTGATCGGAGCGGATCATGCGGTCGAGCCACCAGCAGTGGTCGTCACCCCAGTTGTCGGCCGGCTGCAGCGCTTCGCCTTCGTCGTTGTGCGGTTCGGGCCCCTGCAGCGCCGCTGCGCCCGATGGCCGGGTGAGGCTGAAGACGACCTGCTGCACCGAGTTGCCCACCAGCGCCTCGGCCTGTCCCGGAGCGGGGCCGAAGCCGGCCCGCCACAGCAGCCGCCGCGCCCTGGCGAGCGTCAGGTGCTCTTCGACGACGGGCGGGGGATTGGGCGAGGGAGCCGGCGGGTTGACCGGCACCATCGGTGGCGCAGGAGCGCCCGGGAGCCCCGATACCGGTGCGTGATGCTTGGGGCGATGCTTGTGCTTGCGCTTGTGCTTGTGCTTGTGCTTGCGGAGGGTGTGCTTGTGGAGCTTGTGCTTGCCCTTGCCGGCCGAGCCATGCTTGGCCGGTTTGCCGGAGTGGCCGG
>Ga0335083_10007698_pt1 | contig 13272 bp, 11 predicted proteins | sample Lox_Sample_42_FD_206716 | JGI IMG/M metagenome (GOLD analysis project Ga0335083, IMG submission 206716) | Soil microbial communities from Loxahatchee National Wildlife Refuge, Florida, United States - Lox_Sample_4.2 | ecosystem: Environmental > Terrestrial > Soil > Wetlands | place: USA...
CTGACGCCGTTCTACGCGATGCTGCGCTCGATCCCGCAAAAGCTGATCGGCGTCCTCGTGCTCGCCGGCGCGCTCCTGACGCTCGTGTTCGTTCCCTGGCTCGACACCTCGCGCGTGCGTTCCTGCCGCTTCCGCCCGTTGATGCGCCAGTTCTTCTGGGTCTTCGTCGTGGACTGCGTCCTGCTCGGCTATTGCGGCTCGAACAGCGCGGACGCGGCCTGGCATCTGGGCGGCGGCGTCGAGCTGCCGCTGGTGTGGGTGGCGCGCGTGGCCACGTTCTACTACTACGCCTTCTTCTGGATCATCATGCCGATCGTCGGTCTCATTGAGACGCCGCGTGCGCTGCCAGACTCGATCGCGAAAGCGGTCTTGGGCATGCGCACCCCGTCCGCAGCACCCGCCGAGTAAGGAGAACACGATGCGCTTTGCTCTCCCGCTCGGTCTTGCACTCGGGCTTCTCCTGCCGAGCGTTGCGGCTGCCGCCACCGGCGACGCGCGCCCGCCGCAGACGCAAGCCTGGTCCTTCGACGGCCCGTTCGGCACCTACGACCGCGGCGCTCTGCAGCGCGGTTTCCAGGTCTACAAGGAAGTTTGCTCCGCCTGTCACAGCCTGAACCGCGTCGCCTTCCACGCGCTCTCCGAACCCGGCGGACCGGGCTTCACCGATGCGCAGATGAAGGCGATCGCTGCCTCCTACAAGGTGCCGGCGGAACCCAATGACAAGGGTGAAACCGTCGACGCGAATGGCAATCCGCTGACGCGCCCCGGCACGCCCGCCGACCACTTCCCGGGTCCGTTCGCCAACGAGCAGGCCGCGCGCGCCGCCAACAGCGGGGCGCTGCCGCCCGATCTCTCGCTTATCATCAAGGCGCGCGCCGGCGGACCGGACTACGTCTTTTCGATCCTGACCGGCTTCCATCAGACGCCGCCTAAGGGGTTCCAGGTGCTGCCGAACAAGTATTTCAACCCGTATTTCGCGGGCTGGAACATCTCCATGCCGCCGCCGCTCGCGGATGGGCAAGTGACGTTCTCCGACGGCACGCCGAACAAGATCGCGGACGAAGCGCGCAACGTCGTGACCTTCCTCGCCTGGGCGTCCGAGCCCAAGATGGAAGAGCGCAAGCGCATCGGCTTCGGTGTGATGGCTTTCCTCGTGCTGCTCTCGGGTCTCCTGTACTTCTCCTACCGCCGCATCTGGCACGACCAGCACTAGCCGCAATCGTCGCGTCTCGCTTCGCTGCCGCACCTCTCGCGGAGTACCCGAAGCTTGTCGAGCGCGCGGATTTGAAATCCCACACCGAGATTGTTCATCTGCGTTCTCGACAAGCTTCGCGCTCTCCGCGAGGTGGAGACGTTCGACGCAGCGGTAGCGCGACACGTATGCTAGAAGGCGCCGAAATCAGGAGCACGCCATGACAAACACGGTTCTCGGCATCATCGGCGGCAGCGGTGTCTACGACATCCCCGGTCTCGAGAACCCACGCTGGGAAAGCGTGAAGACTCCCTGGGGCGAACCCTCCGATGCGCTCCTCTTCGGCCGCTTCAAGGGCGTCGATCTCGTCTTCCTGCCGCGCCATGGCCGCGGCCATGTGCAGTCTCCCAGCTCTATCAATTACCGCGCCAACATCGATGCCTTGAAGCGTGTCGGCGTGACCGACGTCATCTCAGTCTCGGCCTGCGGCTCGCTCAAGGAAGAGCTGCCGCCGGGCACCTTCGTCATCGCCGACCAGTTCATCGATCGCACCTTCGCACGCGAGAAGAGCTTCTTCGGCCCCGGCCTCGTCGCGCATGTCTCGATGGCGCATCCGGTCTGCGCGCATCTCTCAAGTGCGCTCGAGGCCGCGTGCCGCGAGGAGAAAATCCTCTATGCACGGGGTGGCACCTATCTCGCGATGGAGGGTCCGCAATTCTCCACGCTCTCAGAGTCCAATCTCTACCGCTCCTGGGGCTGCGCCGTGATCGGCATGACGGCAATGCCCGAAGCCAAGCTCGCGCGCGAGGCCGAGCTTCCCTACGCGCTTGTCGCGATGGTGACGGATTACGATTGCTGGCATCCGGGCCACGACCACGTGACGGTGGACCAGGTGATCAAGGTGCTCGTTGCCAACGCCGACAATGCCCGCCGCCTTGTCATGGCCGTCGCGCCGATGCTCGGTCCGACGCGCACGTCGCGTCCGCACATCGAGCATGTGCTCGACACCGCCTTTATCACCGCTCCGGAGAAGCGCGATCCGAAACTGATGGCCAAGCTCGACGCCGTCGCCGGGCGCGCTTTGAAGAAGGGCGCCTAACGGGCGCCGGCCTAGCTGGCGTAAGCCGCCAGAAAGGCGTCCACCGCAGCCTGTACCGCATCCGGAATCTTCAGCTCCGGCTTCGTGCCGAACAGGAGCGGCTCGACAATGCCGGCATCCAGCAATCCTTTAAGGTGGATTGCCCCGACATGCGGATCGACATCGCGGATCTGTCGCTTCGTCTTTAAATTGGCCAGATAGTCGGCGATCGCTTCGAGGAAGCGTTTCGGTCCGCGCTGATAGAGTAATGCGCCAAGCGCCTTGTTGGTCTCTCCTTCCGAAACCGCGGTGCGGGTCACGGCGACGGAATTCCGCGCGGTGAAGATGCGCAGATACGCCTCGCCGAAGCGGCAAAGAACCTTGCGGAGATCGGGTTCGGAAGGATCGAGAAGAGCCATGATCTTTTCGCCCTCATGGACCTTCATGGCGCCTACCATGGCGTCCCAGAAGAGCTCTTCCTTGGAAGGAAAATAGCCGTACAGCGTGGTCTTCGAGCCGCCGACGCGCTGGGCGATCGAGGCCATGCTGGCGCGTTCGAAGCCCACCTCGCGGAAGACCTGTGTCGCCGCATCGAGGATGGCGTTGCGCTTCTCGTCTGTTCTCACACGCATGGCAGCTCTCTTCCAGTTTCTGGACCGTATAGTCCAGTTTTAGGCGGGGCCGCAAGTACGGGAGCTGCTCAGGCCCGCGCTTCCATTTTGCCGGCAAGGTCGTTCAGGAGACGACGTGCGGAAACGAGGTCCAGGGTCTCGGAGCCTTCCGTGAAGCGCGCATGGACAGTCGCCAGAAGCTGCGATGCCTCGACCCGGCGGTCATTGCCTGCCAGCGATCTCGCAAGGTCCATGGCAGTCCTGAGCTCCCAGCCGAGCGCGCCCTGCGCGCGCGAGAGAGCGAGCGAGCGGCGGAATATGTCTTCGGCGCGCTTGCGATGTCCGTTTGCCTGCGCCAACAAGCCTTCGATGCGCAATGTCTCGGGCTTGCACCAATGCTCGGCGTTGCGCTCCTTCGCGGCGATCTGGTTCAACAATTCGCGCGCATGGACAAGCCTGCCTGCTTTGATCGCGGCTTCGCCAAGATGGGTTCTGAAGAACGTGTCCAACACGCCAAAGCCGGTCTCGGCAAGCAACTGGAGGCCCTTTTCAACGAGGGGCTTCGCGGCCTCGAAGTCTTCGCGCCTTGTCTGGCAGAGTCCCAGGAGACACAGCCCGCAGCCTTCATAGACCTTGTTCGAACGCGCCCTGGCATGCTCGAGCAACTCTACGATGTCCTGTTCGACGGCATCGATATCCGGGTCGAACAAATATCTGGTCAGCCCTGTCCAGGTCATTGCCACGCTCAGGGGCAGTGCCCGCCCAAGGCGCTTCGCCTCGTCCATGCTGCGGTCGCACCAATGCTGCGCCTGATCGGGAAAGCCCTGAAGCCAGAGGAGGTTGGCCATCCCTGCTATCGCACTCACGCGCCGGTCGTAACCCGTATCGCGGATCTGAAGTTGGCGTGAGCCTTCAGTGTCGCGATCGATGCTGTTTTCGAGATCTGTCCGCGCCTCGGCCAGTCTTCCCATGCGCAACCTGGTCATGCCGAGCATCCAGTTTGCCATCGCCGTCGGACCAGGGTCCGAAACTTCTTTCGCGGCTTCTGCGCATTCGATGGCTCTTGCGAGCGACGCATCGTAGTCGAGGGCGCGCTGTTCCTGTGTCCAAAGCACGAGATAGGCGATCATCTGCCGGCGAACATCCTTGAGGCTGGTTGCCAGCTCGAGCGCATTGAGCCAGCGCTCCTTGGAATATCCAGGGTCCGCCGTTTCCGAGGTCGCGAGCGCCATCTGGATCAGCAGATCGTTGCGGCTGCCCTTTGTCTTTGCGTCTGAGAGAAGATGCGATGCTCTGGATGTCCACTCGGAGCCGGCGGCAAACAGCGCGCGTTCGAACCAGAGCTGGTCCGAAGACGCCGCGAGATCGATGCCGAGCAGCAGGTCGCCGTCATCTCCGAGCGCCCATTGCAGTGCGGAACGGATATTGTCCATGTCGGCGCTGACGCTTGGCGGTTCTCCGCCTCGTCCCCCTTCGCTTGCCTCCTGCTGGATGCGATCGCGAAAGTACTGCGCGTGCTGCAGGCGAAAAATTCTCTGCTCGCCCGCCTCGTTCAGCTTCAGCTCGCAATAGGCGCGTGTGATTTGCGGCAGCTTGTAGCGGGTGGTGCCGCTTCCGACTTCCGCGGACACGAGCGATTTCGCCAACAGGCCCTCGAACGCTTCGGAGATCGCTTCGCCGTCGAAGGTGGGCTCGGACAGGACCGCGCAAACGTCGCCGAGCGTGAATCCGCCGGTGAATACCGACAACCGTCTGAGAACTTTTTTCTCGCGGTCCTCGAGAAGGTCGTAGCTCCAGTCGAGCGTCGCGCTCATGGTCTGCTGATGTGCCGGCGCCGTACGCCGCCCGGGCCAGCGAAGGGCAATCTGGCTGTCGAGCAGGGCCGCGATTTCCTTCAGGCTGAACGAACCGACCCGGCCGGCTGCCAGCTCTATAGCCAGCGCAACGCCTCCGAGCTTGCGGCAGATCACGGCAATGGTCTCAAGCTCGGAATCGCTCGGTGTGCGTGCTGCTCCGCCGTTTGCCATCTTGTCCAGGAACAGGCGCACAGCGGGAAAAGCAGCAATTTCCGCCGGCGTGCAGGACGGTGGATCCTCCGGACTTTGCAGCGGACGCATCCGGTGAACGGCTTCGCCTGCGGCCCGCAATGCCTCGCGACTTGTCACGAGCATCCGCAACGAAGGCAACGCGCCCAGCAATTGCTCGCAAAGCAACGCGACGTCGGGCAGGAGGTGCTCGGCATTGTCCAGGATCATCAGGGCCTGGCGCCCCGCGAGGAGCGATACGAGCTCGGGCACGGGGCTTCCTGTCCGCGGACGCAGACCAAAGGACGAGATGAGCGCCATGGCCAGACCGCGCGAGTCGGTCACGGGGACGAGATCCACGAAAGCCACCGCCCCCGCATATTCGTCGAGAAGAGCGTGGCCAACGGCAAGCGCCATCGTGGTCTTGCCCATGCCACCCGCGCCGACGATCGTCACCAGCCTCTCCGCTGCGACCTTGGCGCAGAGTTCGGCAAGCTCGTCGTCGCGGCGGATGGTTCTCGGCGGAAGAGGAGGCAGGCGATAGAGCGGTTGTATGGAGAGGGTGCTCTTGATGGTCGTCCGTGTGGTTGCGGCGGCGAAGGCATAACCGCGGCCTGGAACATTGCGGATGGGCGAGAAAGATGCGTCACCGATATCCAACGCTTTTCGAAGCGCAGCGACGTGAACCCTGAGGCAGACATCTTCGACGAAGACGCCCGACCATACTTTCGAGAGGATGTCCTGGTTGGCGACGACGTTCCCTTCGTTCTCGATCAACACGCGCAGGATGTCGGCCGCACGGCTGCCCAATTTTACGGGCTCGCCGTTGCGCATAAGGCGGCCTTCGGCAGGCGAAAATTGGAACGGCCCGAAGGAAACAAGCTCCAGGTCATGCTGGCGAACCGACTCTTCGTGCGCCATGTCCGGCATGACCCGGCCCCCATTGGTCCTGCGCAAGATACCGCACTGCACCGTGGCGGCTCTAGTAGCAGCACGCCTGCGGCCGAAAGAAGCCTACTCTCGGCTTTTTTCGGTGGTGTCGTTTGTCAGAGCCGCGCACCGCGTCGCCGCATAGGCACGCAAACTTCTTTCAACGCCCTCGATGTGCGGCCGCAACGAGGGGCGCCCCAGTCCAACATTGGGTTCGTGTGGAATGAGGAACCAGACAAGGGCGAGAGCAAATGACGCGCGGATAAGCATGGTGTGATCCTTTCTTAGTCAGGCCGCCAGGGCCATGTCTGTGAGAGCCGCGACGCGACCGACGCGGCCGAGCCAGCGCAGACGCTCCTCCTGCCCGATCGCGTCGACGCTTCCAATGATGGTGGTGCACGCGGTTCGAAGCCCGGCAAACGACGCCATCCCGGCCGCCGCCGAGCCCCGATAAAAAAGTGACGGAAAACTCGCGGTGATGATCACATGCGCGTCTTTTTCCACCTCGACGACGCCGAGCGTGCCGCGAAGCTTGATCTCGGGCTCGCGTTGCCGTGCCAGCTCTTCGAAGAGCAGGCGCAGTGGCGGCGGGGCTCCGCCGAGCCACATCGGAAAGACGATGAAGAAGCGATCAGCCCAGCAAAACAGTTCCAGGGCTTGTGCGAGCGCTGCCTGCGGAAGCTCCGACTTCGACGCCCAAACTTGCGGCTCGGGAGGCAAAGCCATTCTGCCGATGTCGAGCCGGCGCACCTTCCCGCCGGTGTCCCCGGCGCCCTCGGCAATCGCCTGGCACAACGCCGCGCAATAACGCTCGGGCCTTGGATCGGGGTTGCCATTGATAATTAACGTGCGTGTCGGAGCCGCGATTGCGGCCGTGCGTTTTCGGAGGAAGATCATGTTGCGAATGCCTCCTGTCGCATCGAACGTGAAAGATACCCGCCAAGGCATTCCGTGAACCGCACGCTGGTAGCTCCATCTGCGAGACGCGAAAGAGAAAGCGAGACGGCCTGGCCATCGCCTCGCCGCAACGCTCCCCAGCAGCCGTGCAATTCGGGCTCCGCCGAGCACAAGGCGGCGGTTACGACGTCCCAGATCGCATCCGGGCCCTTGCTCTTGCGGCAGGCCAGGACGACATCGTGCAGCTGCGGCGCCCGTTGCAAGATTTCATCGCTCAAGGACCATTGGCGGGCGAATGCTTTGTTGTATTGCTTCACGCGCCCGTCCGCCCCGATGGTCAGAACCCCGTCACTGTGCATCCGGGAGTCGGTGGCAGAATCGCCGTTGAGACCGTTGCCGCGCGGGACGATGCAATCTCCGATCTCGACGCTCTGCTCGGATATCGCCGGAGCTGCAGCAGGCGCGTCAGCGGTAGCGGTTCCAGTCTCGACTCGTTCGCGATCAAGCGCCTGAAGAAAAAGCACCGCTCGATCTCCGACCAACTGGCCGCGAATCCGGATATCGCGGATCGCCATCGTGCGCGCTCTTGTCCGGAACCGCTCGGCGCCGGTCATGAGCCGATCGATTGCGGCCGCGAGGCGTGTTGCGTCCGGACCCGCAAGGCAATGTTGAAGAAGCTTCCTGCCGTCTGAGAAGCTCAACGCTTCGCTGGGGGTGCATCGGAGCACGACGAGAGCCTCGGGAAATGAAGCCAGAAGTGAATCGCGGAAGTGAATTCCGCTTTGAAGCCGTTGCAGCGTGGCCATGAGGCGTTCGCGATGACGGATTGACCGCAGGCGCTCGGACACGGCCCATAGGGCGCACATCGCCGCAAACATGATTGAAACCACGACGGCCGCTGCGAGTCCGAATGCTCCAAGAGGCGGCACACCGCAGGCGAGCCGCGAGAATTGCGCCGCCAGCATCGAGGAAACATGCGCCAGCGGGCCGAAAAAGTGGTCCAAAGCTTGTGCAAAAGCGTGCATCGATGCCTCCACCAGCGTTAGGCAGCCTGGGCCGATTGAGGTCCGCTCATCTGATAACCGCCGCCCCACGCGGTGGTGATGTAACTTTCGCCCTGGTTAAGCGCGGCGATCTTCTTCCTGAGCTTGCAGATGAAGACGCTGATGACGTGTTCTGCGGGACCCTCGCGGCCGTCATACAGCATATCGAACAGGGCTTCCTTCGGGACGGTGCGGCCTTTGCGCAGGGCCAGCGTCTCGAGCATCCGGTATTCGGTCGTCGTCAGGTGGAGTTTCTGTCCCGAGACGCTGACGGCCTTGGTCTCGAGGTCGATCTCGACATTGCCGATGCGCGCCACGGAATGGGGCATCGCCTTCGAGCGGCGGATGACGGCGCGCAGACGTGCGCTGAGCTCGGCCTTGTGGAAAGGTTTCGACAAGCAATCGTCCGCACCTGCGCTCAGCGCCGCGATGCGTGATGAAACCTGCTCGTCGTCCAGGAGAACGAGGATCGGTGCGCTCACGCCCGATGCCCGCAATTGCTTGACCGAGGCGAGGTCGCTGCCGGCAAAAGAGCGTCCGACTACGATCGCATCGTAGTCGCAATGTTTGACGATTTCGGCGGCATCCTCGCACGAGTTGCAGGATTGCGGCTCAAAACCGGACGACGCCAGCTCCGCCTTGAGGATCCGCGAAGCCAATTCGTTTCGTTCAATCATCAGGACACGCATTGATTTCTCCCATTGGTTCAAAATTGCGGTTGAAAGAGCTCTGGCTGCAGCGCTCACATCGCGATCATCGCGGTGGCTCCGGCGCCGCCCGTGCCGACCGACGTCCGGCGAGATGGAGCCCGCCGATCGCTCCGCTCGCGCCGCCACGCGGCGGGCGTCACTCCGACATTGCGGTGGAACCTCATCGTGAAATGCGCCTGGTCGGAGAAGCCGGTCGCGAGCGCGATCTCGCTCAAAGGCAGGTCGGAGCTGCACATCAGCTCCTGCGCGCGGTTGATGCGCCGTTGCACGAGATAGGCATGAACGCTGATGCCCATCGACTTGCGGAACGCACGCTGGAAATAGCTCGGTCCAAGACGAGCAACCGGAGCCAGTTCTGCGACCGTAAGCGGCTTCTCGAGGTTCGCTTCGATGAAGGCCTTCACGCGCTTGAGCTGCCAGGGAACGAGCCCGCCGCGCGCGGAGTCGGCGGCTGCCGGCTCCTTGTCCTTGAGCAGCGCGCTGCAGGCCCGGGTGATGTAATGGGCCGCCGCTTCGCGGTTGGTCTCGAGGACGTCCAGGCCCGCTAGCAGAAGATCGGCAATTGCCGCGGTCGATGCCGCTCCTTGCACCAGGTCCCCGAGGCCGGCCGGGGACTGAAAACTCATCTCCGTATCGCTCATCGCTGTACCCTCCATCGCTGTGCATTCCAAAACTGGACCGTTCAGTACATTAATGAGCCCTAGGAGGGGAGTTAAGTGGTGTTAAAAGGTGTTCGGCCCGGCCTTAACTCAGGCACGCGCCGAATGCGCCAAGCGCGGACCGATCTTGAAAGAAAGACCGGCGACAAAGGTTCATATCCCTCAGCGTGGCGCAGGACGCATGCCTGCTCCGCACTTTTAAAGACCTGTACGGTCCAGTTTTGATTTGACAGCCTCACCGTCCGAACATAATTGGACCGTACGGTTTACTTATAGCCCGGGAGGGGTGAATGAACGCGTACCGAAAACTACTTTCCGGCCGTTCTGGCCGTCTGCATGTCCTGGCGCTCGCGCTGCTGCTTTCGGCGTGTGCGCCCGATCTCGGTCCCGAGCCGTCGCTCCAGGCGCCCCAGACCCTCGCGAGCGGCAAAGCCCTTGCCGGCAACCCCGGCGATTGGCCCACGGACCGGTGGTGGCTCCCGTACGGCGATCCCGCGCTCAACGCGCTCATGGAGGAGGCGCTCAACGGCGCGCCCGACCTGAAGATCGCGCAGGCGCGGCTGCGCGAGGCGGCGGCAGTCTCGCAGGTGACGGGCGCGGCACTCGTTCCGGACGTGGAGTTCGGCGCGACCTCGCAAGCCACAAAGCAAAGTCAAAGCTTGGGCCTTCCGGCGCCGCACGGCTGGCACTGGAATACGAGCGTCGCCGCCGGCCTGAGCTACGAGTTCGACATCTACGGCAAGAACCGCGCGGCCTACGCGGCTGCTACGTCCGAGGAAGAAGCCGCAGCCGTCGATTTCGAAGAAGCGCGCCTTGTCCTGACCACTTCTGTCGCGAGCGCCTATGCCGAACTCGTGCGTCTCTCAGCGGACAAGGCGTCCGCTGAAGATGCCGTCCGCATCCGCGAGCAGACAGCCCGGTTTTTCGCCGAACGCGAAAAGGAAGGGCTCGAGAACAGAGGTGCTACGGCACAGGCGCAGGCCGCCGCAGACGCCGCACGCGCCGATGAAGATGTCATCGACGGACAGATCGCCGTCGTTCGCGACCAGATCGCCGCGCTGGTCGGCAAAGGGCCGGATCGTGGCCTCGAAGTCGCGCTGCCGCAGCCGAAAGCCGTCCACCCGCTCGACCTGCCGCCCAGGCTTTCCGCCGATCTCATCGGCCGACGCCCCGACCTCGTCGCGGCCCGTCTGCGCGCCGAAGCGGCATCGGAGCGCATCAAGGTCGCGCATGCCGACTTCTATCCCAACATCGATCTCAATGCGCTGATCGGGTTCCAGTCGCTCGATATCGGCCAGGTCTTCATGCACGGCTCGCTTATCGGCGCCGTCGGACCTGCAATTCATCTTCCGATTTTCGATGGCGGCCGGATCGAGGGCAATTATCGCGGTGCGCGCGCCGGCTACGACGAAGCCGTCGCCGTCTACGACAAGACTCTTGTCAATTCCCTGCGCGAAGTTGCCGACGCGGTCGCGTCCCAGCGCGAACTTCAAACCGAGCTTGGTCATTCCCGCGCCTCGCTCGCGGAGATCGAAGAGGCCTATCGCACGCAGCAGGCTCGCTATCGCGGCGGCCTGGCGCGCTACCTCGATGTCCTCTCCGCCGAAGACACGCTGGTGGCCCAGCGCAGGCGCGTCGCCGACCTCGAGGGCAGCGAGCTCATCCAAAACGTCCTTCTGATCCGCGCGCTTGGCGGCGGATATCAATCCTAGGGAGACAGACCATGTCCAATACAGCAGTTTATGACCATCGCGACGCCGCGCCGCCGCCAAAGGCCGAGGCGGCAGCGAAGGCACCAGGTGCCACGGCGAAGCGCATCCGCCTCTTTGCCGGGCTCGCGGCAACAGTCGCCATTCTCGGAGGCGGCTACTACGCCTACGACACATTCGTGGCGTCGCGCCACGCCGTGACCGACAATGCCTATGTCGGCGCCGATGTCGCGCAGGTGACGCCGCTCGTCGGCGGACCGGTACGCGCGGTGCTGGTGGACGATACGCGTCACGTGCATCGCGGCGACGTCCTTGTCCGCCTCGACGATACCGACTTCCGGATTGCCGTCGCCCGCGCGCAAGCCAGCCTGGCCGCCGCCAAGGCCAATCTCGAAAAAGCACGGATCGATCTTCAGCGCCGCCGTGCCCTCTCAGGCTCCGGTTCTGTGTCCGGCGACGAACTGACGAGCGCTCAAAATTCATACGACACCGCGGTCGCCAATCTGGACGGCGCGCGCGCCAGCTTCGAGCAGGCGCAGGTCGATCTCGCCCGTACCGTGATTCGCGCGCCGATCGACGGCGTGATCACCAAGCGCGAAGTGCAGGTGGGCCAGCGCGTTCAGTCGGGCGTGCCCCTGATGGCGGTCGTGCCGATCCAGGCCGCCTATGTCGACGCCAATTTCAAGGAGGTGCAGCTCGCAAAGGTCAGGCCCGGGCAGCACGTGACGCTCGTCTCCGATCTTTACGGCGATCGCGTCACCTACAACGGCCGAGTCATCGGCTTCTCGGGCGGCACTGGTGCCGCCTTCGCGCTCGTCCCGGCACAGAACGCGACCGGCAACTGGATCAAGGTGGTCCAGAGGCTGCCCGTGCGCATCGCGCTCGATCCCAAAGAGCTCGCTGCCCATCCGCTGCAGGTCGGACTGTCGATGACGGCCGACGTCGACATCGCCGATTGATCGGGAGCCCGTCATGGACCGCGCGATCTCCGCGCCCGAAAAGCCGCTCGTGGGGACGGCGCTTTACTGCGCCGCAATCCTCATCGGTCTCGGCAACTTCCTGGTCGTGCTCGACACGACCATTGCCAACGTCTCGGTTCCGACGATCGCGGGATCTCTCGGCGTGTCCTCGACGCAAGGCACCTGGGTCATCACTTCCTACGCCGTGGCTGAAGCGATCACCGTGCCCTTGACGGGCTGGCTCTCGAAGAAATTCGGCGCCCAGCGAGTCTTTCTCACCTGTTATCTTGCCTTTGCGGTGGTCCAGTTGCTCTGCGGGCTGTCGAGCTCTCTCGGCATGCTGCTCGGCATGCGTGTCCTGCTCGGCCTGGTGGGCGGTCCGATCATGCCGCTGTCGCAAATGCTGCTGTTGCGCATTTTTCCACGCGAGAAAGCGACGCTTGCGACCGTCATCTGGTCGATGACGACGCTTGTCGGTCCCGTTGCCGGACCGATTCTCGGAGGCATCATCTGCGACGGCATCGGCTGGCCCTGGATCTTCTTCATCAAGGTGCCGATCGCGGCAGTCGGCGGATTGGTCCTGCTCAAACTGCTCAAAGGGCAGCCCGACCCGAAAGCGCCGGCGACCATCGACAAGGTGGGCCTGGGAATTCTCATCCTGTGGGTCGGCGCCCTGCAGATCATGCTCGACGAGGGACGCAACAAGGATTGGTTCGCGTCCACCGAAATCTGCGTCCTCGGCGTCATCGCGGCGATCGGTTTTGTTGCCTTCCTGATCTGGGAGCTGACCGAAGAAAATCCGATCGTCGATTTGAAGGTGTTCCGTCACCGCGGGTTCGCGGCGTCGGCCACGACCTATGCGGTGGGTTACGGCGGCTTCTTCGCCAGCATCGTGCTGCTGCCGCTCTGGCTGCAATCGAACATGGGCTACACGGCGACGTGGGCAGGATACGCAACCGGGATCATGGGCATCCTGGCAGTCCTTTCTGCGCCGGTCGTGGGCATAGCGGTCCAGAAGATCGACGCGAGGCTCATCATATCGCTCGGCACGCTGGGCCTCGCACTCATCATGATGTGGCGGATGGGCTTCAACTCCGACGTCACGTTCCTGCAAATGGCGTGGCCGACGCTGGTTACGGGCATCGCGATGGTGATGTTCTTCGTGCCGGTGACCGGCCTTGCGATGGCGAGCGTTCTCCCTGACGAGCAGGCGAGCGCCGCAGGCCTCTCCAATTTCATGCGCACGCTGGCCGGTGCGTTCGCGACTTCTCTGATCCAGACCGGCTGGCAGAATTCCGAACGTGCCAATCAGACAGAGCTCGCAGGCGTCGTGCACTTCAGCCGGCAGGTGCTCGATGCGGCGGTCGCGCACGGCATCTCCCGCGACTCGGCGACGGCCATGCTCACGCAGGTCGTCGAAGGTCAGAGCCTCATGCTCGCGACGATCGACATGTTCGGCG
>Ga0335083_10007700_pt1 | contig 13267 bp, 22 predicted proteins | sample Lox_Sample_42_FD_206716 | JGI IMG/M metagenome (GOLD analysis project Ga0335083, IMG submission 206716) | Soil microbial communities from Loxahatchee National Wildlife Refuge, Florida, United States - Lox_Sample_4.2 | ecosystem: Environmental > Terrestrial > Soil > Wetlands | place: USA...
CGCCGCCTCAAAGGTCGGCCAATGGATCACGACCTTCCGGCCGACGTGGCAGATGCCTTCGCGTGGTCCCAGTCGGCCAAGGCTGATCCAATTGTAAATGGTTTTGACCGCGAGACGCGAACGGTCGGCGGTCTCGGTGATGTTCAGATAGTCTCGCGACTCCGTGCTTGAAGGAGCTTGAGTGTCCGGCATTGGAGAGTCCTCCTGGATCTGTGTTTCCCCTCCAGCTCCACCGCGCCGCTACCGGTTCGACGAGAGTGCAAATCAAGGACCTTTGGGGAAATCGACGATCACAGTCGCGGGCAGCCGGTAGAGAACGACTTGAGGTGTGCAGTGTGCGGATTCCGCACGCACACAATCGCGAGGAGTTCCCCACAAGTCCTCCGAAGCGCTGCGCCTTTCTGTTTCCAGGGCAGCATGGTCTGTTTTCGCCTTCGGGCTTCAGAACGGTCCTCATGGTCTCCAATCTAAATACGCGAAACCGTCCTCGTCGGTTTCCGAAAAACCTCTTGAGCGATGAGATTGTCGGTAGTGCTCTATTAGATTAAACTAGTTCCTTATGAGGAGCGACTTATGAGCGCCGACGCCGTGTTGACCCCGCGCGAGGTGGCCGAGTTATCGGGTGCACCGAAGCGGGTGATTGAAAAAGCCATCGAGGAACGTGTTTTGCGAGTGCGACTGGCGCGGGGAAGGAGTGCCGATGGAAGCGCTCGTCGAAGGCTTCCAACGGCGGCCGTTGCCTATGCCGCGATTCTGACGAGGCTCGACCTAAGACTCTCAACGGCTCACAAGAAGCGTTTGCTGCGTGAGCTTATGCGTATCAGACCCTCTGCCATGAGCAAGGCACGAATCGAGCTAGCGCCGGCCGTCGAGATCAATGTGGGTCGGCTAATCGGAGATACGATGAATCGAGCCGAACGATACCGGACTTCACGCGATTCTTGGATCACGATCGACGAGGAGATTAAGGGTGGGACGCCAGTGATTCGAGGTACTCGTATGACGGTCTACTCGGTGCTCGGCCGAGTCGAGCACGGCGACAGCATTGAGGACGTGCTTGCAGACAATCCCGACCTGGCCCGTGAAGCAATCGAGGCTGCGATCATATATGCGCGGACGCATCCGCTCATGGGGCGCCCGAGCGGGCGTCCCTGGGCCGAGGTTGCGTGAAGTTCTTTATCGACGAGTGTTTGTCGCCAGAGCTCGCAACACGCTTGAACAAGACAGGTCGCTATGACGCGATCCACCCGCTGCATGTGGGACGGCGCGGTGAGCCGGATCATCGTGTCCTTCAACGATGCATTTCCGAAGATCGAGCGATCGTGACTGAAAACGGACGGGATTTCCGCCGGCTGATTGGTAAGACGGAAATTCATCCGGGGTTGATTATTCTGCCGTCGATAGATCGGGAAGGAACGTGGCGCTTACTCGAAAAGGCGATCGCGTTTCTGGAAAGCCACGGGAACCCTGCCGACGTGATTGTAAATCACGTTCTCGAGATCGATGCCTCAGGAGTGGTCTCTCTGCAACCACTGCCATAGTCCCGTCTTATCGACACTGAGGCAATTGCGTAGGCGCCCTAAAATCGCATGCATATTCAAGCGCAGAGAATCACAGCGAGACTTCATGTAACCTTCGAGACACTTCCGTAACTTCAGGTGGGAATTGCGCGGAGTGGCATCCGGAGCCATTCTCAACTCAACTCTCTGTTGCACAATGTATCGAAATTGTGCATTGCTCAATTTGAAGGCTTTCGTCTGCGGTCGGCTGCTGCACAGTGCGTGCGGTGGCCTCTGCAGTGTCCAGGCGGCTATCTCTCTGATTGAGAATGCGAGGAAGCATTGGAGCTTCTCGATTTGAGAGGGGAAGGTGGGGAAGCGGCGAGACTCTGATGCTTGCGTCCAATGTTTGGCAGGTCGCAAGCGATTGTCCAGATTCGAGAGTTCGTCAACAAGGTCGCCCGGTCGAAGTCTGCCGTTTTGATCGTTGGCGAGACCGGCGTAGGTAAGGATGTTGTCGCCGCCGAGATTCACAGCCATTCCGATCGCAAGGGTCATTACATTCCGATCAATTGTTCTGCATTGGGCGAAGGTCTTATAGAGAGCGAGCTGTTCGGACACGAACGTGGCGCGTTCACAAGTGCCATCGATCGTCATCTCGGTGTGTTCGAACAGGCGAACAACGGCACGGTCTTCCTGGATGAAGTGACGGAGATGAAATTGGAGCTTCAGGCGAAGCTTCTCAGGGTGCTTGAGGATCATCACGTCACGCGTCTGGGCGGGAGAGACAGAATTCCGATCGACGTCAGGGTCGTGGCGGCCACGAACCGTTCAGTTCATGACGCAGTAGCTCAAGGTCGTCTACGGCAAGACCTTTACTATCGGCTCAAGGTCTTCCAGATCGTGATTCCACCCTTGCGGGAGCGAGCTGATGATCTCGAAGATCTCGTTCCTCACTTCATCGAGGAAGTTAATCGTGATGAGGGCACGGAAGTAGACGGAATCGATTCGGAATGTCTTGCTGCACTTAGGGTCTATTCATGGCCCGGGAATGTGCGGGAGCTTCGAAACGTGTTGCATCAAACGGTGGTTACGAAAGGGCGCGGTCGGATAAGCCTTCAGAATTTGCCCGAGGAAATATCGAGCATCAGGCACCAGGAGGATCGGTTCGAGGTGCGCATCGGTGCATCGATGGACGAGGTTCAGCGCGAATTGGTGTGGAGAACACTTGAAGCCTCAGCTGGCAATCGCACTCGCGCTGCTGAGATTCTAAAGATCCCACGTCGCTCGCTCTACGACCTGCTGCAAAAGAACGGCATTCCGCCCCGATTCAAAAGCAGAAATTGAGATCGTCTTTGCCTTCAGGATGAAGGCACACATGTCGGGTTGCCGGTTCCTCATGAGGATTCAGGCCGGTAGCTGGCTGCCGGGGTTTGTCCCCCTTTCTTCCCAAACCGGCGAGCGGCTCGCAAGAGTCGCTCGCCGCGAAAAATCCGGAGATCGCTTCGGCAGAGACGGCAGGCGGGTGAGGGGATGGGAGGGCCACGTGTACGGCCCTCCCTCGCTAGAAGCTAGAACGGAATCCCGTCCTGCGCCTGGGTTGTGGCGGAGGTGTTTCCGTTGGTCCGATTGCCTAGCACGCGCATCTGTAGCGCTATGATCTCGGTTCGATAGCGAGTGCCGCTGCCGTCCTTTGCCTCATACTGGCGAGTCTGAATCCGTCCTTCGACATAGACCTGACGGCCCTTGGACAGCATCCGCTCACAGTTGTCGGCGAGTTTTCCGAAAGCAACAATTCGATGCCATTCGGTGCGCTCCTGACGTTCGCCGTTGCGGTCCGTGAATCGCGCCTTGGTGGCGACAGAAAGATTCGCGACGTTTTGCCCTGACGGCAATGCGCGCACCTCGGGATCACGGCCAAGATTTCCGACTACGATTGCTTTGTTGATACTCACGACACTTACCTCCAATTACATCCTTAGTTGGCGTCGACTGACTGAATCGCCTCGATCCAATCGGCCTCGGTTATTCCGGTTGAATTGACTTGTGCGGCTAGGTACGCGCCGAGCAGCAACGCTCCAAGCAGGCACAGGACAACGACCCACTTCGATTCGAGGTTTCGCTTCATCGCTTCGTTTCTCCTCTCGCCCGCTTCCGCTCCGGCGGCAGGGCGTGCTGCGCTTTGGTTTCCCGCGCAACATTTTCGGCGCGACCCTCTCGCCCCAATCAGGAGGGTTCGCGCAAGGTCCGAGACGCGCGAGCGGAGCGGGCGGCAGGACGTGCCAGAGCGCAGCGTCCCCGCAGGGGCTGGCACGGCGTGCTAGCGCAGCGAACGCCACCACTAAGACCGGCGCGTAGCGGAGACCGCGGAGGATTAGGCGGGGAGTTATGGTAAGGCCGCGAGGCGGCGGAGCTTGCGGAGCCCGTGTGGAGGTCGCACAGCGGAGCGGAATGCTGGTCGGGTTGGTGTCGGGGTTGGAGTGTGGCCGGGGAGATCGTAACCTAGAAAGGGTGACGGCCGGGAAGGCAGCCGTTCTCCGATCAGCGATCTTTGCAGTGTAGAAAGAGTTGCAACCTTCTGCTGATGCAAGAGCCGTGTGCGCCTCAGAACCCGACTGTTGTTCGCGGAACGTCCAGGCGGCGCCGGGTTTCCGCACTCATTCTGCTTGCTTGGCACTGAAGAGTATTCTGACCAGCGGGTTCGCGGAGGCGTGCGACTCGTTTCAATAGCGGATGAAACCATCAATGAGCCAATTCTTCCAGAAAATTTTGTGCCCGATCGATTTCGATGACCAGTGCAGGGCGGCTCTGGAGCTGGCGCGACAGGTCGCCGAACAAACGCGCGGCCGAGTTTGCGCGCTTCACGTCGTGTCAGTCGAGGCCGAGGCAGATACAGGCTGGCAGAAGGGTGCGACAATTCAGCTGAAGAAGATTGTAGAAGAGCGGCTTGATGGAAAAATCGACTATGAGTTCCTGGTCCGGGTCGGCTCTGCGGCGGGCGAGGTGTTGGACGCCGCACAGGAATTCGGCGCGGACCTGATTGTGATTCCCACGCACGGGCGCGTCGGGCTCAAGCGGCTGGTATTAGGAAGTGTCGCCGAGCGCGTAATTCGCGAGTCGAAGATTCCGGTTCTCAGCGTGAGAACAGCCTGAGCATGCAAGGCAGATCGCCTTGTGTTGACGCCTGCGTCGACTGTCATCTGATGAATGTCGGCGGCTTCGCTACGCCGGAACGAAATCGTGTGCTCGATATCAACGATTTCGAGGAGACCTTGCCGGCCCCTTTTGAATGGGATGTCAAGCCGGTTGCGCCTGAGGAGGAAGGGAGCGAACGCGGGCGGGCCGCCCGATCGCAAGCATGAGCCGACGAACGCGAATAGCCCTGTTGGTCCTGATCGTCCTCGGGCTCGCTTACCTGCTTGTGCACTTGGATGGGCCCCTGTACCACGCCGCGCACTAGCCGAACGATGGTCACCACGAGCGATCGAAAACGCCTCACTCGGATGGAGATGGTGGGCGGAATACTGACTGTTCTGGTCTATGGAGCGATCGCGCTGGTGATTGCCTACGCGATCGTCTATTTCTGGGCGCCTCACTTCGACCCGCGCCGGCACTAGCCGTGAGCTGCCGTCCAATTCAAAGTGGCGAAACCCTAAAAGGAGGCTTCCATGAGACGTTAAGTGACTGCGATCTTCGGCTCCGTCGCGGTTGCGGTGTTGGCGTGCTCAACTGGTTTTCGCGCAGTCCGCAGCCTCTCCGGGCCGGCGCAAAGCGGGAATTGGGAATTCACGCCTGGTCCGCCGGTCGTGCCTGGTACGTCGCCAATGATGGGTGGATACTCGATGATGGCAATGCCAATGAATCCTGGCGGGGCGATGGGGGCGGGCATGATCACGGGGGGTGCCCACGATCGGCGTTCTCTGCCATTGCCCCACGAACGATTTTCTCAAATAGGCGTGCCCAGTGCCCAGGCACAGACTCGAGGGGAGGTCAGTGCAACACACAAACACCGCTGGTTCCCTTCGTACGCATCGCATGCTTCAAGTCTTGCGCATGCGCTGGCTAACAGGATTTGTCCTCGTGTTGGCAACAAGTGGGACGCTAGCGTGGGCTCAATCGTCTGGAAGGCAGTACTATTTGGCCGATTGCGCGCGCTGCCACCGGCGTGGACGGTACCGGCAGCGCTGCCGCCATGCGTGAGGTACCGGGCTATCGTTCGGTCGACCTTACACAACTCAGCAGACCAAACCATGGACAGTTTCCTCGCCAGGAAGTGAGGGACGCAATCGAAGGGAGCAAACGGTTTCCAGCACATCTCGTCGGAGGAATGCCGCTATGGGGGCGAGCTTACGAAGAGAGGCTGACCGATGCCGAGCGGGAGCGAGTCAAGGAAAAGATCGCCGCGCTAGTGGACTATATCGAGTCGATTCAAGGGAAGTAGCCGAGCATAGTTGTCTGCTCCAGCAACCGTTAACCTATAGGCGACTTTGCGAAAGTTCGTGCAAAACTTGACGAAGTACTGACTGTGTTCCGCACAAGCGCTGTGTCGTCGTGGCGATGCTTTTGCCCCGGGTTGCGCGACCGGCGTGCAAGAACCGCCGAAGGACACTGTTTGTGCGGGCCTCGCGATGAGGTGACCTCGTACTCGCGTTCAAATGGGCAAGAGTCCCCTTCCCTAAGGTGCGATGAGCTTGGCGCAAAGTACACGCACCGGCTCGTAGCGAGTGAACCTCCGACTCATTCTCAGGGTCGCACGTGCCCAATACACGCGTCTTTAGTCTACGCGACTGCGCCGCGGCAAGTGGCGAGCGCCAAGTCGCAGGAGAGGTCGGGCGTGATTCGACCACGTGTGCTGCCTTGTTGCGCTAGTTCGCAAAGCCGGATTTATTCCTTGCCTGTGCAATCGCTGCGATGGCGTCAAACGGCCCTTAAGGCATCCTGACAAAGCGGTGATCGATTTCAGTGATCCTGAACCTCGCAGTAGCACTTGGAATCGGCCTCTTGGTCGGCGTCGAACGAGAGCGCCGCAAGGGCGAAGGTCCGTCACGTTCTTTCGCAGGGTTACGAACCTTCGCAATTGCATCGCTGGCTGGTGGGGTAAGCTTCATGGCCGGCGGTATACTGTTGCTTGCAACCGCTACCGCAGGCGTCGCCATATTGACCGCAGCCGCCTATCGGCTCACCCGAGGAGATGATCCCGGCCTGACCACCGAAGTCGCGCTGATCCTGACCGTCATACTCGGTGGGCTCTCGATGAAACAGCCTGCGGTGGCTGGTGGTCTCGCGGTCACTGTTGCAGTTCTGTTGGCCGCCCGCTCTCCACTCCATCGCTTTGTGCGCTCGGTGCTCACCGAGGAAGAATTGCAAGACGGGCTGATCTTCGCCGGGGCAACACTCGTCGTACTACCGCTTTTGCCCGATCGTTCGTTCGGACCATTCGGTGCGCTGAACCCATACACGATTTGGATCCTGGTGATTCTTATTATGGCGATCAGCGCGGCGGGCTATATCGCCATCCGAACGGTTGGCGCTCGTTACGGACTCCCCATCGCAGGGTTTGCCTCAGGCTTCATCTCAAGCGCCGCAACTATTGGCGCAATGGCTACGCGTGCGGTAAGGACGAGTGCGGTTCTCGAGGCCGCAGTCGCGGGCGCGGTATTGTCCACAGTTGCGACCATCGTTCAGATGGCAATTGTCCTCGCCGCCACCAGCCTGCCAACGCTGCGAAATCTGTCGATCCCGCTAGTCTGCGCCGGCGTGGCTGCCGTCGCCTATGGAACTGTTTTCACAATTTGGGCCTTGCAGCAGAAGACTGAATACGAGCAGGAGGGCGGTCGGGCCTTTGGTCTCACCACGGCTCTGGCGTTCGCCCTAACCCTCGCCGGTATCCTTGTCGCTTCGGCAGCTTTGAGAGAATGGTTCGGTGAGACCGGTGTGATCTTGGCGACCGCCCTCGCCGGCTTCGTCGATACGCATGCGGCAGCAATCTCCGCCGCATCGCTGGTTGCAACCGGCAAGCTGCATGCAACTGACGCTACAGTGCCCATCCTGGCGGGCCTCACCACCAATACGATCAGCAAGATCTTCTTCGCCGCCAGTGGCGGGCGTTCTTTTGCGCTCCGCGTAATACCCGGGTTGATAATTGTGGTGTTGGCGGCCTGGTTAGGCGCCTTGTGCATTTTGGCATAGCGCTAAGCATCTCGTTCTGGACCAACGGGCTATCGCGTCGTCGACCGTCGAAGCAGAGGGTGGCGAGCTTTCGAATGGTCACCGCGGATATCGCACGTGCAGATGGATAGCGCGAGAGAATAGCGGTGGCGAGCTCTGTGTCCAGGCCGTGCACAGTGAACTCAGGAAAGGTTAGGTCGATGGCGCGATGAAGATTGCGCACGCGGTCGCCAAGATGCTGTACCGCCTGGTGGCGAAGGTGGACGAGCTGGCGCAACTCTTGGCTGGCCGGCTCTGGAAGTTGGATCGCCTTCGGCCTTTTCTGCGCTGCGAATCGGGCAATGCCGAGCGCATCTACATGATCGGTCTTGGTTCGCTGCAACTCTTCTTCTGCAAAGCGCCGGGTGCGGATAGGATTGAGTATGGCAACGTCGAAACCCTCGGCAGTCAGATAGGCGAACATATTTTTCCAATAATGTCCGGTGGCCTCCATCGCAATCAGGCAGTCGGTCGTATCGCCGAGTTGATCGCGGAGTCGCCGATATCCCGCAGCATCCTCGGTGATCGAGGTCGATCTCTGCAGCGGTTCTCCACTCTCATTCACGATCGCGACAGCATGTTGTTCCGAACCCACATCGATTCCTACAAATCTCATTCGACCTGCACCTCCTGATTAGCGCCGGAGATCCCCGGACCGGGTGTCCTGCTCATGCTTGTGCATACGAGGACGTTGGTGACGCCTCAGAATACCGTTCGAGCTTGCGAACATCGGTCGAGGAGCGCCTATCTCTGGCTCGAGGACTTGCCTCAACGAAGCGTGCGGCGACTCCTCCGGACATTGTTGCGCTTCACCGAAACAGCGCTCTCGGGAAGATACAAGGGCAGCGTCCCGTTAGGGCTGGCACATCGTGCTAGCGGAGAGCGCGCCACCACTGAGAGGCGCGAAGCGGAGACGGCGGGAGGATCGGGCGGAGGCTATGGTAAGGGCTGTGAGCGGCGGAGCCTCTTCGCCAATGTCGCAGAAGTCGTCGGGGCGAACTCTAAAAAGACCTCAGGCGACGCCCAGCTTGCCGGGAGCGACGATTTTAGAAAGGCTTCCATCCCAGCGCAGGGACGATGTCATCATAGAAGACCTCTATCAGTCCTAGCACCGCGCCGCGATCGCCCGGCTGGGTTGCACCGTTCGTGGCGAGTTGTGCGCCGATGCTCAGTTCATAGTAGTGACCGAGGTAAGCGAGTCCCGGTGTGATTCTGAAATCGGGCAAGGTCGTTAGTCGTGAATCAATCAAAGTTTGTGAGTAGTTCAACTGCGTGTACGGGACCAGGTCGACCCACGGATGGCCGATATTGACCGGTTCGACGAAATGGCTCAGGTAGCTCAGCGAATACTCAACTTCGAAATTGGCAAAGACATCGCTGTTGGCCGGCCCCTGGACTCTCCCCGCATAACCAGCCTCCGCCTGAAGCGCAAGCGGGCGGAGGTACTTGAAAGGGCCGTCCTCGGGGAGATCACCCATCCCTTTGCCGAGCAGAAATTCTCCGCCCAGATGAGTGTAGCCTTGGTCGGCAATGTGCCTGCTGCCGGTCGGCGCAACCACGAAGGGACTGACAGTGACTTCCATTTCGTGGCGAGCCGACAGGTAAGCCGACTGGCGGTAAAAGATCGTTAGATCTCTACTGCCAGAAAGGTCCCGACTCCCTTTCTGCTCGAGCTGATCCCACCCTGTGAAAAGCAGCAGACTAGAATTGTCGCTTAGCATCTTCTCGACTTCAGGCAGGAGCGAAAGGTCGTATTTGCTCCGGCGTGCCGTGAAGCTCAATGCGTTATCCGGAAAAGCATCATTACCGACGATCGGACTGATGAAGTTCCTGTCGCCGACAACGCCGTGGCTATACGCGATTGAGGGAGCGAAGTGAACGAATCCAAGCAGGAACGCCGTTGCCGATAACCAACGTGCCGCGGCAATTCGACGAAGTATTGGAAAGCGATGTGGGTTCATTGACCAATCCCTTGGGCGCCGCAACTTTCGGCGGCGAACGTGCACTTGACTGAACAGAAGTCTGTTCAGGCTGACCTATTGGCGGCGCGGCAACGCTTGCGCGCCGAGGCACCACGTATCGATGGGACGGTCAGATCAAGGACGGAGAACGATGCTGGGGGGCGACTGATAGTGCCTCTGGACGTGGACAAAGACCCTAGGGTGCAGCAACAGTGCGGCTGCGACTCGAACGTGTGAAACGCGTGCTATGAATCCAGCCTCGGCGAGAAGTGAAAGGCTGTCGCTCGGGTGAGAGTCGACGTTCAGACGAAAATCTCTGCTTCCTTCTGGACATCCATCAGGTAGGTGTGGGACGGAAGCACGGCGGGTTTGAAGGCGAGCATTGCAACTGGTTCCCAGCACCGTTTCGATGTGAAAGTGATTCCCGGGACCCGAACAGAGCACAGCATCCGGCGTCGTCGCAGAGCCGGTTAGCAGCAACAGCGCGGCGATCAGGTTCGAAACGACTGGACGAAAAACTCGAATCACACGAACAGGTTGCACCGGAACGCTCGGGCATATCAAGGACAAGCTCTCATTCGGGGTTTCCAAAGCCGCAGCGCGTGGGGACAAGTATAAGTCACCACCGGCTACGGCACGCGCGTCGGCATCAACCGGCCGGATGCTGGCGTTCCCATTCTTGCACATCGTGAAAGATGTGCCTGAGGAAGCCCACGGTTTTGGATAGCTCTATGCCGTGACTTTCCTCCAGCACGCCGGCTCTGACCAACTCGGTCGACGCTTTCGCGACCCGTGGTAGATCGAAATCCCTGAGGCCCTCTCGCAGCATCGCGATGGCCACTCTGCCCCTGGCGTTGATATCTTCCATAGGCGAATTCTCCGGGTTAAACCGTCAACGCACGTCTTTCGTGCATGTCCATGTGAGTTATTTCCTTTCCGTTTACCAGGAACATCACTACTTCCGCGATGTTGGTGGCGTGTTCGGATATTTCATTGAGGTCTTTCGCCAACAGTGCCAGCTTCGCGTCTCGTGCGATCCGTTCCGGGTCTTTCGCCAGTGACGTGAGAAGATTCGGGAACAAGTGGCTGTAGAGCCGATCGAATTCCTTGTCCTTTTCCAACACCGGCTTTACGAGCGAAGCATCGTTTCCTGAGAAGGCCTCCATCGCATCGCGAACCATCGCCCCGGCCAGTTTGCCGATGCGGAGGACTTCGTTTGAAGCGGGGTCGCTCGTCCCGCTGTCGGCGATAGCCTCGCAGATGTTAACGACCCGATCGCCGATTCGTTCCAGCTCCGTAGTAATTTTCATCGCTGCGGTGATGAGTCGAAGATCGATCGCGGCAGGTTGGTGCAACGCCAACAGCCGCAGGCAAGCTTCCTCGAGTTCGATGTCCATACGGTTTACTTCCGCGTCACGTTCGATAATTCCGCGGGCGCCAGTGTCGTCGTGTGCGGCAAAACGCTCGAGAGCGCCATCGATCTGATCGGTGACGATGCTCCCCATTCGAATCAGTCCCGAGCGCAGGTCCGAGAGTTCCTGTCCGTATTTCTTGTTGGTGTGTTCCATGGTCAGACCTCTAAATTCTGCGTCGATAGTGTTCGGCCGGTTGTCATGCGGCCTCGGGAAGAACCTTGCTGGTCGAATCGCGATGGGGTCGAGCACCTCCGGTCTTGCCTCCGCGACGAGGCAACAGGCGTGCCGAGTTCAGAATAAAGGTCATCTCGGATGCGACGTGAATGAACGCGGCCAGGGTTGGATCGAGCAGCCCTGCGGATGCGAGCGCGATCCCCACCAAGTCGACGGCGATGGTTCCGGCGAAGTTCTGCCAGATTATGCGACGCGTCCAGCGCGCGATCCCGATCGTCTCGGCGAATTTGCCCAAGTCGTTGCCGAGCAGCATCACCTGGGCGCTCTCTCGCGCGACGTCCGTCCCCGATCCCATTGCAACGCCAACGTCCGCTTGCGCCAGCGCCGGCGCGTCGTTCACTCCGTCGCCGACCATCGCCACCACGTGTCCGCGGGAGGAAAGCGTTCGTACCCGCGCGAGCTTGTCTTCTGGCAGCAACTCGGCTTCGACCTCATCGATGCCAAGCTGCCATGCGACTGCGTCTGCCACCGGCTTGGCATCTCCGGTCAGAAGAACGGTCTTCACTTCCATCCGGTCGAACGCCTGGATCGCACGCTGCGCCTCGGGCCGCACCGTGTCGGCAATACCGATAGCGCCCAGCAACCGGCCGTTGCTCGCCACAATCACCCGCGATGTTCCATCGACGTTCGCACACAGATCGGGCGGGACGTCGATGTTATGTTCGGTCATCAACGCGAGATTGCCCGCCAGCACTGTGGCATCGCCGATGAGAGCGATGATTCCACGGCCCGGCCAATAGTCGAATCGCGCGGGTTCCTTGTACGAGGTGCCGCGGCTTGAAGCATAGGCGACGATCGCCTTGCCGAGCGGATGCTCGGAGCGCGATTCCGCGGATGCGGCTAGAGAAATCAGATGAGTTTCCGAAATGCCGGGGTACGGGATCACCGATTGCACTTCGGCGCGTCCGAAGGTCAGCGTGCCTGTCTTGTCGAGCACGACGGTGTTCACTCGTCCAAGCGTCTCAAGATAGAGACCGCCTTTGATGATCGCTCCGAAGCGCGCGGCACGCCCGATTCCGCCCAGGATCGCCAACGGCGTGCCGGCCGCGATTCCGCATGCACCCGCTACGATCACCACCGAGATGGTGGAGCGGATGTCCTGGCTCAACAGGAAAGTCAGCGCCGCCGCAGCGAGCGCGAAATAGACCAAATACCCGGCGAGGCGATCCGCCAGTCGCTGCACCGGTGCGCGGGAGCGCTCGGCACCTTCAACCGCTTCAATGATTTTTCCATAGCTGGTGTCGCGCCCGACGCGAGTGGTGTGAATCTCCAGCGCGCCCGACTGGTTGATGCTGCCGGCAATCGCTACTTTCCCGGAACGCTGACCTTCGATGACCGCCGCGGTTGCGGACGAACTCTTGATCCCGCTTTACGCGCGCCCGCAGCACCCAACCGTGCAGGGCGGAACGACCATCGACGACTCCTTCACGATCGTCGCCAACAGGGGGCCGACGCCAACGCTCGCGATAGGTGGCGACACCACATGGAGCGATCGCCACCGCGACGGTTTTTCAACGCGGCAGGGTCTGAATATTACGCACGTACTAGTGAAGGCCCTGCTCTACGAAAACGATCCTCACGAGGTCCTGGTCTCGGGTAGTTTCACCGCAAGGGATCGGCGGGCTGGGGAGCAAAGCGGTCGGCGGCGGCGGCATCACCTTCGGCAAGCGGTTTGGCGACCTGCCGGGTCAGCTGCGATGGCGGCTGCCGTTCGCGCTGGCCAGGCGCGCTCTCGCCCAAATTTCCGATCAACGGACGCACCAAAACGCTTCTGTATAACCGGAGCAAGACCGGAGGTCGCACTGCGGACGTCGATAAGTCGGTCGTGCTTCATTGCGCGGTCGCGGTCGAGTTCAGCACGGTGCATCTCACCAGCAGATTCACCGGCGGCCCACCCAGCGAGGAGCCGCTTAATCAATTGGCGCCGCTAATCGAATTCCCGGTGGGCACG
>Ga0335083_10007702_pt1 | contig 13265 bp, 11 predicted proteins | sample Lox_Sample_42_FD_206716 | JGI IMG/M metagenome (GOLD analysis project Ga0335083, IMG submission 206716) | Soil microbial communities from Loxahatchee National Wildlife Refuge, Florida, United States - Lox_Sample_4.2 | ecosystem: Environmental > Terrestrial > Soil > Wetlands | place: USA...
GCCCGGCGGCGTATAGACGAAATAATCCCGATCATCGCCCACCACGGCCGAATGGTAGAAGTGATGGTGGACCAAGCCGTGTGGCACGTCGGTGGTGTCCCACACCTCCGGCGGCGCACCGGGAACGTGCACCATGTTGGATTGGAAGAGCAGGTTTGTCTTCATCAGAGAATTCGAAGGGTCCACCAGGTTCACGCCGTCGGCCACAAATGAGTAGCCGTAATAGTCAGGGTCGAGCGGCGCGGTGGTGATGCTCCATACGCCCTGATCATCCTTCTGCATGGGCTGAGGCTTGGTGCCTTCGAGGGCAAGCATCACTTCTTTCGCGTTGGGATCGCGAAAGCGAAACGTGACGGTGCGATCTGCGTGCACCTCGGGCGAAACGATGGGCGGAGGTGGCTGCGGCTGGGGCGGACGAGCCGCAGGCGCCGCGGCTGGGGGCGACTGCGCCCACCCGGAGACAGCCATCACAGCGATGAAAATCGGAAGAAGCCAGGGACGGCGTTTCATGGCGGTGAACTCCTTTTTTTCGAGAACGAGAGGCTATCACGCATGGAGCGAAGGGTCAAAGACAGAGCAGGCTTGACAGGCTTGACCTCCCGAAGTTCTCGAGAATCGCCGGGATGAAATTCCATTACATAGTTGATTACCGATTGTCACAATCCTTGTCAGTACCGTCTATCCTCCGGCTTTTCATCTAACTGATTCTGAATGACATTCCAAGTTTGTTCGTACTTCTGCCCCCACGTCGGACTCAAAAGCGCTTTCCTGGGCCAGGCTGCGGGCGGGTTCCTTCTTCGTCTCGCCCGCAATCTCGATACGCGCCGCCTTCACCTCTCCGGTTTCGCTCAAGTCGCCTGCAAGGTGCACGGTCGCGCCCACCTTAAGGTCCTGGGCGGAGCCGGCTGTTCCGTCCGCCCGCACGATGGCGGTCTTGTCGTCATAAACCACGTGAAAGAAGATTCCCTGCCCCGAGTCTACGGTGAACTTCCCCTTGGAGGCATCGTGGATGGTGCCGTTGAGGTCGAAAGGAGAATCTTGCGGAGCGCCCAATACCAGGGTCACAAGCACTGACGAGAACAGAGCCGCTGCAGCAACGCGAATCGGGATTGGGAGAGTCCTAAGCAAGTATCGCATGGCCCATTCTACCTCACCGGACGGGCGTCAAGGCACACGTCAAACCCGAATCAGCAGCCAATCCTGTCACCCTTCCAGCAGCAAGCTTGCCGGTTCTTCCACCAACTGCTTCACCCGCACCAGGAACTGCACCGCTTCCATGCCGTCCACAATGCGATGGTCGTAGCTCAGTGCGATGTACATCATCGGCCTGCTTACGACTTGACCGCTAAGGCTCACCGGCCGTTCCTGAACCTTGTGTAGACCCAAAATGCCCACTTGCGGCGGGTTCAAAATGGGCGTGCTCATCAGCGATCCGAACACGCCGCCGTTGGTGATGGTAAACGTGCCGCCGCGCAAGTCATCAAGCGCAAGCGTGCGGTCTCGCGCCTGCTGCGCGAATCGCTTGATCCCCTTTTCGATTTCGGCGAACGTCAGGCGGTCGGCGTCGCGCAAGACCGGTACTACGAGTCCTTCAGCCGCGCCCACCGCGCTGCCGATGTCGTAATAGTGCTTCAGAACAATGTCATCGCCGTCGATCTCGGCGTTGAGCCGCGGGAACGCGCGCAGCGCCGCAACCGCCGCCTTGACAAAGAACGACGAGATGCCCAGGCCCACGCCGTAGCGCTCCTGAAATGACTCCTTGTGGCGCTTGCGCATTTCCATCACGGCGCTCATATCCACTTCGTTGAAGGTGGTGAGCATCGCCGCCTCGCGCTGCGCCTCCACCAGGCGGCGTGCAATGGTCTGCCGCCGCCGTGACATGCGAACCCGCTCTTCAAGTCTTGCGCCGGGAACAGTCGGCGAGGGTGTGGCCGCCAGCGACGCGCCAGAGGCAGGTTGCGGTTGGGGCACCGCTGGCGGAGTCGTGGGACGCGCCGCGGCCTTAGGTTGAGGCTTGGAGGATCCAGCCAAGTGCCGTTCCACATCCGCCTTCGTCAGCCGCTCGCCGTCCGAGGGCACGAGCGTCTCCAGATCAACTCCCCGCTCGCGCGCCAAACGCCGGGCGGAAGGCGTGGCAGGAGGTTCTGAGGCCGCAGCAGTTTCGGGCGCTCCTGCGGGGGAAATCGCCTGTAGGGGCACATGGCCATGTGCCCCTACGACGCGATCTACCCTCGGCTGAGCGACCAGAGGCGCCGTCGACGCTGCCATTTTCTCCCCCTCTTTGAAACTTGCACCCGCTCCGTTTGTCTGTGCCGCCCCTGCCCCGTCCTCGATCACGCCCAGCACGTCACCGATCTTTACGTCCTCGCCTTCGTGCCTCTCAATCCTAGCCAGCACGCCGCCCCGCTCCGCGCCCACTTCGAGGTCCACCTTGTCCGTCTCGAGCGACACCAGCACCTCGCCGACGTTTACACGGTCTCCTTCGTTCTTCAGCCAATGTCCGACCGTAGCTTCCAGCACCGACTCGCCGAGCTCAGGAACTACGATTTTCGCCGGCATGTTTCCTGACCTCCTCACCCTGGGAGCGCGGGCGTCCCCGCCCGCCCGTATAAATTGCCGATTGTCGATTGATGATTGACGATTGGCGGTGCCTGAGACTCGGCGGCCCTCAATCGGCAATAGACAATCGTAAATCGTCAATGAGGAGCGGGCGGGACGCCCGCGCTCCCGGGACTCACCTGCTCTTGAGCAACAAACTCTCCTCAATCGGCGCTTCTGCCAAATCGAACGCTTGGTGGATCAACGCCGCCTGATTCACGCTGTGCCAGGCCGAGGAGCCTTCCGCTGGGCTCGACCGGCGCGGCCTTCCGATATAGTGCAGCGGCCAGCGGCCGGCGATGAGCCGGTCAATCTGGAGCTTGATGAACTCCCAAGCTCCCATGTTGCGCGGCTCTTCCTGCATCCATACCACCTCTTCGAGATGCGGATACGCTTCCAAGACGGGCAGTAGATCGTCCTCCGCCAGCGGGTAAAGCTGTTCCACCCGGCAAACCGCCACGGCCGCGCCCCGCGCACGCTCAGGGCTGGCCAAAAGCTCCACCGCGATCTTGCCGCTGGCCAGGATCAGTCGCCGCACACGCTCCGGCTCACGCCGCGCCTCGGCATCGTCAATCACGCGTCGAAAGCGGCCCTCGGCCAGCTCCTGCAGTGAAGAAGCCACCAGAGGATGTCTTAGCAGGCTCTTCGGAGTAAAGATGATGAGCGGCAGCGGGTCAGTCTTCAGCAACGTCGCTTGCAGGCGCAGCACGTGAAAGTATTGCGCCGCCGATGTGCAATTCACGATGCGCACGTTGACGAAAGCCGCGAGTTGCAGGAAGCGCTCCGGACGGCCGCTCGCGTGGTCAGGTCCTTGCCCTTCCAGGCCGTGTGGCAGCAGCATGACGAGCGACGGCGTGAGCCCCCACTTCGACCGAGCGGAGAGGATGAACTCATCGATCATCGTCTGGGCTCCGTTCACGAAGTCGCCGTATTGCGCCTCCCAAATCACCAGGCGGCCGGGTTCCTGCACGTTGTAGCCGTATTCGAAGGCCAGCGCTGCGTTCTCGCTCAAGGGGCTGTTGCGCACCTCGAATGACGCCTTGGCCTGAGGCAGCGCCTGAAGCGGAACATAGCGCTGGCCCGTGTTAGCGTCATGCAAGACGGCGTGCCGCTGGTTAAAGGTGCCGCGCTCCGTGTCCTGCCCCGTCAGACGGATTGGGATGGCATCAGCCAGGATGGAAGCGAAGGCGAGTTCCTCGGCCATCGCCCAGTCAATGGTGCGATCTTCAAAGCCATTGAGAGCCTCGCGCCGCCGCGCGCGGGCGCGTTCAATCTTGCGGTTAGCACTGAACCCCTCGGGAACCTCCAGCAACGACTGGTTGAGTTCCCGCAAGCGCTCGGCCGGGAAGGCGGTGGCCGCGTGGCGTGCGGCGCCCGGGGGTGGCTCCTCCGGGCGCGGTTCCACCAGCTCACGCTCCGGTTCGAATGACGCCATGACCGTCTCAAGGCGGCTGAAGTGCTTCTTCACCAGGCTCTCGGCGAACCCGGGCTGAATCACGCCTCGTTCCAGCAGCGTCTTGGCCCAGAGTTGGCGCACAGTCGGGTGTTGGGCGATCTTGGCGTACAGCAAGGGTTGGGTCACGCTCGGCTCGTCACCCTCGTTGTGCCCGTAACGGCGATAGCCCACGAGGTCAATCACAAAGTCCTTCTGGAAGCGTAACAGGTAAGCGAGCGCCATGCGGGCGGCCTCAAGGCAAGCCTCTGGATGATCAGCGTTGACGCGCGCAATCGGGATGCGGAATCCCCGCGCCAGGTCGCTCGCGTAGATCGTGCTGCGGCCGTCTTTCGGTTCGGTGGTGAATCCCAGTTGATTATTGGCGATGATGTGCAGCGTGCCGCCGGTTGTGTATCCCGGCAGCCGGTAAAGGTTCAGCGTCTCCGCCACCACACCCTGAGCCGGGAAGGCGGCGTCGCCGTGAATCAGCAGCGGCAGGGTGAGGGTGGGATCAAACTGCGGCGCCCCCGGACGGCCCGCGGCGGTTCCTGAAGCCCGAGCCATACCCTCCACAACAGGATTCACCGCCTCCAGGTGCGAGGGATTCGGCGCCAGCGCGACCACCAGCGGGGCTCGCTCGTTCTCGCTCAGCTCGCGCACCGCGCCTGAGTGGTACTTCACGTCGCCGGTCCAACCCAAGTCTGAGCGAAAGCGGCTGGCTCCGGCCGGGTCCTTGAATTCCGCCAGAATCTGCTCGTAGGGCTTGTTGAGGACGTGCGCCAGCACGTTCAGCCGCCCGCGATGGGCCATGCCGATCAGAATCTTCCGGAATTTCGCCTGACCCGCGCGCCGAATCACCTCGTCAATGATCGGAATCAGGATACCCAGGCCCTCGATGGAAAAGCGGGTCTTGCCCGGGAACGTTCGATGGATGAAAAGCTCGAAAGCGCCCTCCTGGGTGATGCGGTCGAGCAGCGCAATCTCGTCGATAGGGTCGGCGGGTGGGCGGAATCGGCGCGACTCGATGGCGTTGATCAGCCACTGGCGCTCTTCGGGGTCGCGCAAATGGCCATAGTCAAAGCCGCTCGCTGACGAGTAGACGGCCCTCAACGCCTCGATCACTTCCCAGGCGTTTCGCTTGCCTTCGGCAGGAGGACCCAGGATCAACGAAGCCGGCAGGCTGCGCAGATCCTGTTCCGTGACACGATGGAATTCAGGCTGGAGTGACGGATCACCCGGCGGCGGACTACCCAGCGGGTCTACCTGGGCGGCGAGGTGTCCGAACTTGCGGATTGACTCCGCCAGGTTAACGGCGCCGACGATCTTGGCAATCGGTGCGCCCGGAACTGCGCCTATAGAAGCCTCGGTGATTTCGAATCCAGGAGGGGCTCCATGCTGTTCGAAGAACGCGCGCGTGGCCGCGTCAACTGACGCTGGATCGCGCCGGTAGTCTTCGTAAAGTTCGGCGACGTAAGGGGCGTTGACGTCTTGAAAGCCGTACCTAACTTCCATAAAAAGAGCGATGTACCTAGGCCAGGATCCCCGGGGGAATAGCAACTGTCGCTCAAGAGCGGTACCCGGGTTTAGCCCGTCTAGCAATCTCAATTCGCTTACGCCGCCGGAACGGTGTGCTACCTGCGTCGCATTGCACCCACAAGCCCCGATACCAGCGCAGGAGTTGCCTCGCTGTCAGACAGTCCGGTGGCGGATTGGCGTCTGTTTCGCACGATGGAATCAGCCCCGCCCGAGCTCTCGTGATAGGCCCTAAGAGCCGGACCCGCGGTCTGTTGAGCGGCTTCCTCATCGCATTTGACCTCACCGGCAGTGGAATGCTCGTTGCTGGCTTTCTATTCGCCCTCACAGTCTGCCTGACTTGGCCCGAATGGCAGCCCTGGCAGTTCGAGGCGGATGTGTCGGCCCCCGTGAAACAAGTCCGCAGTTGAGATCTCACGGTGATTCCTTCGCAAGGCGAGCCAAGTAGTTCTTCGAAGCGGGTACGGCGACTACTCTCGCGCCGATGAATCCCCTTTCGCGTAAAGCTGCAGCCTGCGATACCAGTCCGGTTTTCGGCCCCTCAACGCGGGGGTTCCACGAAGCATCGTCAGTGCCCTCCCGATGTCCTCTGCCAAGGCCTGCGCCCACACCACTTCGCAGCTTTCAGCGGACGGGTCAAAGGCCACTACCTGAAAATCACAATCCCCCGGCCACTCCGGAGCTTTCAATCTGGCTCCGTGGTTGGTTTCGACAATCACCGTATTTCTCGAGTCAGCATCGATCGAAATAGCCAAATCAAGCATGGGCCCTCCCGGTCATTCGCGCTATACCGTGGCCACCCACGAGACGTGAACCAGCACGCGTTCGTTCTTCTTGAACTGCAGTGTGCCCGACAGCGGGTTCCGGAAAATTTCGTGAAATGGTGACTCCCTGAAGTTCTTTACCACGAAGAGAAAGAAGCGGTCTTTCAAAGCCGACGCCACGTCGTGTTCCTTTGGAGTTAACGACAAGTTCCCCCCCTGTTCCTGTAAACCCTTCACTTCAAGGACCACAAAATCCTCGTCTGCATCCATCCGCAGGCGGAAGTCGTATCCACACCCTAAATGTGTCGTGTTTTCGACGGTATAGTCTTTGAATTCGGCAAGGCTCGGCTGAACCGCCTCGAAATAGCGTTCTGCGGCGAGACCGGTCATGAGTCTCTTGGCGAATCCAGTGCCGTCGTACTGCCTCTCGTTTGTCTGGACCTCGCTTCGGACATTGTCGTCATATCCGAAAAAGGACTTTATTAGACCGGTAAACGATTCGAGGTCTAAGCTCTTATACTCCTCGAACACCTTGAGACAGTAATGACGGATCTGACGCTTGTGCCACCCTTGTCGGCTGTTCGGAAACAAGGGATCAAACTCGTCGCGGTAGTTCTTTACCGACGCAGGACGTGATCCCATGGCGTACCCTATCACGTTAAATGCTTCCACATAGCTTTCGAATCCGAGTTCTTTCAGACCGCGCGAATCGTATTTTGAAAGGTATAGCCCGGCCAATATCAGCTTTTCTCTGGTTGGAATCCGCTCTGGGTCAAGGAGCATGTTTGTGAACGTCGTCCTCAGCTCAGAGTGCTAACTCCGAACAATGGGCTCCCCCACGTAGCAGTCGGGCACTCTGCCTTTCGAATCGTCCAAGCCGAGACCGGTTCGCGAACCACGAGTTCCGGCGGCGTGTCCGTGAACGTACCCTTCGCATTATCTCACTACGCTGCGCTGGTGAAAAACCGTCCATCGATCTGAGGTGCAAAGCTGACTTCGCGCCAGAGGAAATGCTATCATCGGCTGGGGTATCTGCAAAGTACTCATCGCGGCGTTGGGAGGGTTGTTGCGCATGCAGGCATCCTACTGATTGAACCCACGGTCCAACCATGGGGCGGAATAAAGACCTTCGCACCAGAATCAGCGGGCTGAAGGTCAATCTCATCTTGCACGAACGGACGACTCGTCAGGAACATACAAGATCGTCCGCGACTGGGTTAACCCTGATGGGAATCACCAGCTTTAAGGCGGTGGTCAGTGACAACGGCAAGTCGGTCCCGGTCGACTTCCTGGTGGACAGCGGAGCGCACTTGACTCTGCTGCCTCTGGAGACTTGGCAGACGCTCGGCCTGGAGCCAAGGGAGTCAATGGAGTTCACCTTGGCCGATGGAACACACATCTCACGCAAGGTGTCCTGGTGCGGAATCACCTTGATGGAAAGAACCGGCTATACGCCTGTGATCCTGGGGGAGCCGGGTGACGAGGCTCTGCTCGGGGTGGTTACTCTGGAAGAGTTTGGGTTGATGTTGAACCCGCTCAACCGCACGCTGGTGCCAATGCGGATGCTGCTGAAATAAACGTGACAGGCAGGAGGAATAAATGCCTGACGACGAGGGCACGAGCGGGATCGAATTTGTTGGACCTTTCCAGGCGTTCTCGGGCCTCGCCGATACGGGAATCTGGACACGAATCGAACCCGTTGGCGACAAAACCTTTTGGCTAGAGTAGCTTACGCTGTGCAAAACGGGTTCAATTCCGGAACTTTCGAGGGGGTCGAACCCAATTTGGTAAGTCACTGTGCAACGGTCAGTTACGGCCAAATCAGATACTTTTTTAACTTTTTTCGCGGACGTGGTTTCGCTGCCACTGGCCGTGGCAAGCCCCAGACCTCCGCGAGTTCAGCAACGAAAGGAAGCACGATATGAGTCCCACGGAACCGGCGGTCGCCGACATTGAAAGGAGGAGTGGATCGAGTCGTTCGATTACGTCATCCACAAAGACGGCGGACCCGAGCGAGCCACCGAACTGCTGCAGACGCTCCGCCTGCACGCCGCCGAAGCCGACTTAACCTCGTATCCAGACAAGTCTATGCTTATTGACATTGCTTCACCGCGCCGATGTGTTGGCTGGGTCGTAAGTAAAGCCAGAGAATCAAGCAATGGGAATGAAGAGGTTCGCACAGACTGCGCTAGGCGCCAGCCGCCCGTTATGGGCTCCGGTTTTCGAACAATACCGGCTGATTCCCAAGGATAATGGCGCTGCCGCCAAGTTGCGTGGTGTTGCCGGCGAGGTTTCGGTACTGCTTGTAGGTGCTTGCCGGGCTGTAACCATAGTTCCCATTTTCGTTCCAAACGATCAGCCCTTGATAGCCGCCCGACCGAGTAATAGAACAAGTCCACGTGAAGTTCGAGTCACTCCGGCACTGGGAGCTAAAGGACGCGCCCACCAACCAGCTATAAATCTGACCATAGGCCACACCCGCCTGGTTGGGTGTGCCAGCGGCGGACTCCAGTTCTCCCGAACGCGCCGGGTAGCCCCAGATGTACCAGGCTGCCTGCGTGATGTTCGGGTAGTAGGCGGCCTGCAGAATGTACCATTGCGCCACCCAGGCTGTCTCCTGATCCGAGTCCGGTAGGTTGTCGTTCTTTCCCCAGCTTCCCTCCGTATCGAGCATCGGCTTGCCGCTGAGGCCATTTTGGTCAAACACGCCACGGAATCCCGTCATTTTCGTGATGATTGAGCCGAAGCATCCCGCGCCCGCCGCGCAGCCGGTGGTGGAATTCTGCGATGGAAACGGAAAGAGCGTGACCTCCCTGCCGTTGCTGCGAGCCACATACCCGTGAAAGCTGCCCCCGTCTGCGTATCGGCTCCCACCCGACTGAAGGTACGAAGTCATCCAGGTGAGGCCGTTTGGGAGGGGACGGGGTCGGAAGGCGCCTTGGGCTGGTCCACTCACTGATGGAGTGAGCAAGATCGAGTAAGGATCCGTGTGAATAATGGGGTAGGTGGCAGCCGCCAAGTTCACCATGTCTTGCAACGTTCCGGTCCAAAAATTCGGAGAGCTGAACTCGTTCCAGAGCTCGTAGTATTTTACATGGGGAGCTGTCTTCCCATTGTAATGGTTGACGACCGCCGTGACGAAATCGGTCCAATTGCGGACGTCGGCAGGCGGCGATGGGCAGACATCCTGCTGGCCAACACGCTTGCACCTGGAGGTATCGGCCGCGGCCCACAGTGGTGTGTAGCCGCCCAGTGTGATGGTGACTTCGGCGGCGCCGTTGCTATCCACCAGGCCGTGCTGCACAGCCTCATTCACGTAAGCGTCGTATCCCTTGAAGCTGAATCTGTCCTTACTCTTCTCGATGAAACCCCACGCGAAGTCCGCAGGGTGGCCGAGAGCACCGATTCTCACTGCTGGGTAATCCGCCCCGCCATTTGGAATTGTCATCGCAAAAAAGCTCGCTGGGATTGGCTGGCCACCACCGCCCACGCCGGCGCCAAAGCTGTTGCTTGTGGCGGCAGCGGTCGCACTGCTACGTCCGCCAGTTCCGGCGGCGCGAAACGAGAGCGCAATCGGGAGGACCGCGAGCAATACCAGGACACGCGAATGGGATGTTCGCAACTCAGCTATCCTAGTCACCGGATACCCTCCTCCACCGCCCTCTTCCAGAACGGCGGTGGTTATGTATCGCCAATAGTTAGGAACACGGACCCACCTAGTCAGCTTCGGTGAGTCGGTCACAGGTCATATATTTACGCAAAATGTTATGAGAAGTTGGGAACGATTGCATTTGACTTGGTCAAGCGTTAGACTCTTCGCCCGGCGGAAAGTCGCGTCGTAGATTCCGAGCCAACTGGGAAAAGGGGAATCCAAAACGTGAACCATTCAAATTCTAGCACCCATGGCATCTTCTTCCGAATCTTTGTTGCTTTCAGTCTGCTGTTATCCTTCACCCGCGCTCTTCGCGGCCAGGGCGCTGCCTTCAACGCATCCCACTTTCGCGGTTCAATCATCTTGAACGGCAACCAGTGGCAATCGGTCGGCAACAACCCCCCGCAGAGCTCCTTCGGATTCAGCGATTGGACTCAGATGGTGACTAACCCGCTTATTCCTTCGACGGGCTGGACGAGCGGTCGCGTGCCGACGCTCCCCATCACCGATGGCGTCACGACCAGTGTCTGGTATCAAACGCCGTTCTTCCTGCCCGCCTCTGCCGAGGTCTCTGGCCGGCGATGGTTCATCGACATCGGTGAGATCGGCCACTACGCTGGGATTTACATCAACGGCGCTTATGCTGGAGAGAACTACGGGCAGTATGTGCCGATTGAAGTCGAAGTTACGGGTCTGTTGAACTTCAACAGTTCGAACACCCTGCAGATCTATGTTCACAATGCAGACGCCAATTACGCGCGGCCGGGTGGGATCACAGAGCCGGATTGCTCCGCATCGGTTCGCAATTGTGGCGGCAACTCCTACCGGCCAGGCACTGAGGTGACCTCTGCGCGAAATTGGGTTGGGATCACAGGCGACATCGAGCTGGTCTGGCGGCCGTCGACCTATGCCACGGTGTACACCTTCGCGTCCTGGAGGAATCAAACCGTCAGTGCCCTCGTCTCGGCCAATGGAAGCGAGGCCGTCGGTGCCTCGGCGATGGTGATCAACAGCAGCGGAAAGAAGGTTCTTACCTTACCTTATGAACCCCTCAGCGGCGGGTCTGTCACACTCACTGCCAATTGGCCGTCCAGCTCTCCCTGGTGGAACATAGGCCACCCAACCCTTTACTGGATGAAGGTTTCCCTTTTGAATTCTTCCAGGCAGACGGTGGACGTTGCGGGCGTGCGGTTCGGACCGCGGGAGGCCTATGTCGAAAGTGGCACTTATTACATCAACGGCCAAGTGCCATTCCTGGTTGGCGACTTTTGGAAGAAGGCAGACCAAAACAACATCGATATGCCAAACAGGCCTGACGAGCTGGCGTTTTATTTCGGTCAGATCCTCGAAAACTCCGGAGTGAACACGGTCGTGAGCCACTGGAACCCGTATTCGGAAACAGCCTTGGCGCTGGCGGACGAATTAGGCTTTGCAGTTATCGAAGAGATGTACTGCGACGGTGCGACCGCGGGGCAGGACGTAGTCGACAGCGTCTCTGGGTGGCAAAGCTGGATGGAGGGGCAGGCACAGAGCCGGATGCTCGCGCTACAGAACCACCCGTCCGTGGTCATGATGCGGCCCATTGACGTGTCACCCGACGGCATCCCGCGAATCACCTTCCTGGCGGCCGTTAAGTCGGCGGCGGAGGCGCTAGACCCACAGCAGTTGCCCTGGGGGGACGGTAGCGACATCGCCTGGTATGGGACAGGCTTTGATGATCCTGTGTCTGACTACAATCCCACTTGGATCAGCGAACCCCCGCAGAACTCCATGCCTCAATTTATCAAGGAAATCCACGGCCAAGTCAACGGCAGCGGTGCCTTGCCGCAGTGGGCCCTGTGGTGGACGGCTGTGCTGACGAGCGGGGGCGTGGGCATGGTGCCCACCGAGGTAACGATGTGGACCACCAGCACCTGGACCCCGAGCTGGAATTTCGGGGGCAGCGGCTCGGGCGTTCAGATCGCATCCGGCAGCGGTGCTCCTAACTTCCAAACGCGAGTGTGGACGCCATCAGTTGTTTCCTCTGCCTGGCAGGCTTACGGATTCGGGTTCAACGGGGAAACGGTTCCGGTTCAAGGGAGTTACTTCGCCTCCGGGATGTCTCAGACACCGAATTCCGCGGCCTTCCTTTTGTTCCCCGGCGGAGACCCGGTTGGCGTGCTAGCCGATTCCGCTGGAGCAAATTTCAACCCTTTACTGACTGGCACCGCGACGTTGGATTGGGGGAATTCTGCAGGTGACCAACGGTCGACAGTCACGGTTACAGCGTTGCCGTAAGCAGGTAGCCAAAGTCGCGCTTCCCAGAGCGAGGCAGTGCGGCGGGAGGGGCTCCATGCTGCTCGAAGAAGGCGCGCGTGGCGGCATCAACCGAGGCCGGGTCGCGCCGGTATTCCTCGTACAGTTCGGCGGCGTAAGCGGCGTTGAGTCCTCGAAATTCGTGCCAGACGTCCATAACAGAGTGGCTAGTGGTTGGTGGTTAGTGGTAAGCAAGGCGTAGCGTGGACCCCGCATTTGGGTCCGCGGGCTTTGAGCCTTACGAGAGGAAAGGCCGCAGACTGAGGAACATGGTCTGGGCTACTCTTCCTTCAATTCCTACGCGATGGCCTAGCCTTCCGGTTTGCGGATGAGCACCAAGACCCGATGTCCTTCATCAACCGCTGCCAGTCGCCTGTGGATTCATAATCATCGAGTTTCTTTGGCGACCCCTTATGAAAAAACAGGGTGTAGGCTGGGAAACCGAGATTTTCCTTACTGACTGCCCATCTGTAGTTTGCACGCTCTGCCACTGCGACATACGCGCAGCGGGTCTGTGGATTCTGCTTGGAAATCAGCTGAAACGCGCAACCCGTGTGTTTGTGGGTTGCGTCGCCGTACGCGCCGGATGCTTTGATCTCAAGCGCCACGAGGACATCCCGAGCTGAATAGACGATTCCGTGTTCGGGAGCGGCCTCCGCTCTCGGGATGATGAGGTCAATTTCAACCGGAACCTTGCTGATGAACACGTCGCGTGACGACGTGCTGATCCCATGCTCTCCGAAAGCCCGCCTGATGCACTCTACCGCGACGGCCCCATAGTACTTCGAGCATTTGACGCCGAAGGCATCCTTCGCTCTGATGACCATGTCAAGCAGTTGCCTGTCATCCATAGGATTTCCGGGCGCATCACACCGCTCCTTCACACGGGTGCGCGACATAAAAGTGGAAGTCAGGCTGCCCGGCGGCTCTCCCAGTAATCCTCGAAGCGGCCGTTGAGACAACAGCAGCGCAGGGCCACGATGGCGTT
>Ga0335083_10007703_pt1 | contig 13264 bp, 12 predicted proteins | sample Lox_Sample_42_FD_206716 | JGI IMG/M metagenome (GOLD analysis project Ga0335083, IMG submission 206716) | Soil microbial communities from Loxahatchee National Wildlife Refuge, Florida, United States - Lox_Sample_4.2 | ecosystem: Environmental > Terrestrial > Soil > Wetlands | place: USA...
TCTCAATTGCGCGAAAGGCACGCAAGCGGATTGGGCCCGCGCCGTCGAACGGGTGAGGCTCGCCGAGAAGCGACGCGGGCGGGAGTGTCGCATCCTCTGCGATCTCGCCGGTCCGAACCCGCGCACCGCGCGGCTGCGCGCCGCCGCCGACGACGATGACCCGATCGGGAAAGTGAAGGTGGGCGATCGCATCCTGCTCGCCGCTTCCGGCTCGAAGACGGACGGGGCGGCTGCCGCGCTCGCGTGCACGCTGCCGGAGGTGCTCGCCGACCTCAACGTCGGTGATCGCGTCTACTACGACGACGGCAAGCTCTCGGGCGTCGTCCGGGAGGTGCTGCCGGGCCGCGCCGTGATCGAGCTCACCTTCGCGAAGAAAGAGCGGGTGAAGCTGCGGGTCGACAAAGGGCTCAACTTTCCCGATTCGAAGCTCAGGCTTCCGTCACTCACCCCGAAGGACATCGAGGACCTCGGTTTCGTCGCCAAGCACGCGGACATGGTGGGGCTCTCCTTCGTGCGCAGCGCCGAGCACGTCGAGATGTTGCAGCGCGAGCTCGCGCGTTTGGGAACGCGGGAGCTCGGCATCGTGCTCAAGATCGAGACGACGCAGGCCTTTCAGGATTTGCCGCGACTCCTCCTCACCGCCATGCGTAGTCCCCGGGTCGGGATCATGGTCGCGCGCGGTGACATGGCCATCGAGATGGGCTTCGAACGCCTCGCCGAGGCGCAAGAGGAGATCCTCTGGCTCAGCGAAGCCGCGTTCGTTCCCGTCATTTGGGCGACGCAGGTGCTCGAAGGACTGAACGAGACCGGCATGCCCTCGCGCGCCGAAGTCACCGACGCCGCCATGGCGAGCCGCGCCGAATGCGTGATGCTGAACCAAGGCAAGCATCTGCGCGAAGCGTGCCGGTTCCTGCGAAACGTCCTCGAGCGCATGGAGCAGCATCAGCAGAAGAAGCGCTCCATGCTGCGCCGCCTGCGCATTTCCGAGATTTCCTGAGCGCGTCGAGCTTGCCTTGCCGCGAACCGCCGAAGCAGCGTCATCGACGCAAGATGCTTTAAGGGCGGTGGAGACGGCGTCCGCCGTGGAGTCGGATCGTATGGAATGCTAGGCTTATAGTTCTGGAGCACGAGGATGGGACGGCGACGCCGCGCGGGTACGAGCGCAAGCGACAAGCTGCGACGCTTCTTCGCGTCCGCGCCGAACCCGGAGGACCGGTTTCGAGCGCTCGTCGAGTCGGCGCCCGACGCGATGGTCGTTTTGGACCCGGATGGTCTGGTGTTGGTCGTGAACGCGCAGGCCGAAAAGCTCTTCGGCTTCGCTCGAGCCGAGCTCATCGGGCAGGCCGTCGAAATCCTGGTTCCGGAACGGTTTCGCGCTCGCCATTCCGGTCATCGCGGGCATTACTTCGGCGACCCGAGAGCGCGGCCCATGGGAGCCGGACTCGAGCTTTTCGCGCGCAAGCGTGACGGGACCGAGTTCGCGGCCGAGATCAGCCTGAGCCCGATCGCGACCCCTGCCGGCACGCTGGTCACGGCGGCGATTCGCGACGTGAGCGAGCGGAAGCGGAATCTCGATGAGCAAAACCGGCGAATGCAGGAAGCCAATCGACTCAAGAGCGAGTTTCTGGCGAACATGTCCCACGAGCTCCGCACGCCGCTGAACGCCGTCATCGGGTTCGCCAAGCTTCTCTACGCCGGCAAGGCTGGCCCGCTGACGGAGACGCAGACCGAATATTTGGGCGACATCCTCAACAGCTCCCAACATCTGCTCGAGCTCATCAACGACATCCTCGATCTCGCGAAAGTGGAGTCCGGGCGCCACGAGCTCCACGTCGAGGAAGTGGCTCCGACGCGCATCGCGACCGAGATCAAGGACATTTTGCGCGGTCTCGCCGCCGACAAGCAGCTCGAGCTCAGGGTCGAGGTGAGCCCCGACCTCGCGACCGTGCGGGTCGACCAAAAGATGCTGAAGCAAATCCTCTACAACTACCTGTCGAACGCCATCAAGTTCACCGAGGAGGGCGGGCGTGTCGCCATGCGCATCGTGCCGGAAGGTGATCAGCACTTCCGCATCGACGTCGAGGACACCGGTATCGGCATCCGCGCGGTCGACATCGAGCGCTTGTTCGTCGAGTTCCAACAACTCGACTCGAGCGCCGCCAAGCGCTACCCCGGGACCGGACTCGGGTTGGCCCTCACCAAACGCGTGGTGGAGGCGCAGGGCGGCAGCGTGAGCGTGCGGAGTACCATCGGCCTCGGCAGCACCTTCTCGGCGATCCTGCCGCGCGTCGTCCGTACGGGAGAAGAAGGCGACGCGAGCGACGTGCACGGCTCCGGAGGCACTCGATGACGAGCGCACTGATTCTCATCGTCGACGACAACGCAACGAATCTGAAGCTCGCACGTGTCGTTCTCGCCGGCGCGGGTTTCGAAGTGCGTACCGCGAACGACGCCGAAGAAGCGCTGCACGTGCTCGAAGTCTGTCGTCCGCGCGTCGTTCTGACCGACATCCAGCTGCCGGGGATCGACGGACTGGAGTTCACGCGGCGTTTGAAGGGCGATCCGGCCCGGTCCGGCTTGGTGGTCATCGCGCTCACCGCGTACGCCATGGTCGGTGACGAAGAGAGAGCGCGGGCAGCCGGCTGCGACGCCTACCTGACGAAGCCGATCGATCCCGACGGGCTCGTGCGCACGGTCGAAAGCTTCACGAGCTCGCCGGCCCCTCTCAAGCGGTGAAGTCGCGTGCGCGAATGCCGAGGAGCTTCATCTTCAAGTGGAGGGTCTTGTAGTCCGTCGCGAGGGCGCGGGCGGCTTGGCTCTTGTTACCGTGGCTCGCGCGCAGCGCCTGCGAAATCGCGAAGCGCTCCGCGTCGCGAGCAGCCGCCTCGGCCGCCTCGCGCAGCGTGCGGCCCGCCGGGGGCGCTCCCGCCTCGGGCCGGGCGTGCCCTCGGCGCAGGAACTTCTGGAGCTGGGCGCGCTTGAGAGTCGTGTCCTTCGACTCGAGCACGGCTTGGCGAACGACGTTGCGCAACTCGCGAACGTTGCCGGGCCAGTCGTGGCGTTCGAGCGCCGCGACCGCGTCGGGCGCGATGTCGTGGATGGGTCGGCGCAGCTCGACGCTCACTTCTGCGAGAAAGCGCCGCGACAGGTGCGCCACGTCGCTCGGTCGATCGCGCAGCGGCGGCAGCGAGATCGTGTACTGCGCGAGCCGAAAGTAGAGATCCGCGCGAAACTTTCCCGCGGTCACCTTGCTCTGCAAATCGTCGTTGGTGGCCGCGATGAACCGCACGTCCATCGACGAGGTCCGCGTCGCGCCGACCGCTTGAAGTTGACGGGACTCGAGTACGCGCAAGAGCTTCGCCTGAAGCGCGAGCGGCAGATTGCCTACCTCGTCGAGAAACACCGTGCCACCCTGCGCGACGTGGAAGCGCCCCTCTTTGCGGCGTTCCGCGCCCGTGAACGCGCCCTTCTCGTGGCCGAACAATTCGGACTCGAGCAGGGCGTCGGGGATGGCGCCGCAGTCCACCGCGATGAACGCGTGCCCGCGCCGCTCGCTCTGACGATGGATGGCCTGGGCGACCAACTCCTTGCCGGTTCCCGTCTCGCCGAGCACGAGAACGGAGAAGCTCGTCGCCGCGACGGTGCGCACTTGATCCGCGAGGATGCCGACCTCGCGGCTCGGGCCCATTTGCGTGGAAAGCGCGCCGCCCTCGCCGAGTTGGCGGCGCAAATCCTCCACCTCGGAGCGCAACGCTTTCGTTTCGAGAGCGCGCTGCACGACGACGGCGACCTCCTCGGCGTTGACCGGCTTGGTCAGGTAATCGAAGGCGCCCATGCGAATCGCGCGCACGGCCGATTTGACGTCGTTGTGTGCCGTCAGCATGATGACCGGAAGCTGCGGGCGCTCCGTCACGAAGCGGCTCAGGAACTCCATGCCGTTGCCGTCCGGAAGGTGCAGGTCGAGAATGACCACGTCCGGCGCGTCGGCATGGAACCGCGACGCGCCCGTCGTCCCATCCAGAGCGGCCACCACTTCGATGTCTTCGGACTCGAAAATGGCCTCGATGAGCCGGCAGCTCGCGGCGTCGTCGTCCACGACCAGGAGCTTGGCGACCATGGTGCGAGCGCTATGGTCCCGGCACCATAGTTTGGGCGTCAATGCCATAGCGGTGAGTCTGGGGTTACCCCGAGTAAAGGTAATGAAATCATAGGCTTGAAATGGGCGGCGCGTCGGCTGCGGTGATGGCACTGCAGTTGCAAACCGAGCCGCATGCCCGCGCACCCCGGTCCGCCCGCGAGTACGGCCGCGCACTCCAGTCCGCTCCACGGACAGCGAGTACTCGTCGTGGATGACGACGCCCCGAGCGCGAAGCTCGTCGCGGTGCTGCTCGAGGCGGAAGGCTGCGAGGTGCGCGTCGTGCGGAGTGCGGAGGAGGCCCTCGCGACCGTCGGCTCGTTCGCGCCGCGGCTCGCGATCGTCGACCTGCTCTTGCCCCTGATGAGCGGGCTGCTCCTGGCGCAGCGACTCAAGGCGAATCCCGAGACGGCGGGGGTCGCCCTCGTCGCGGTCACGGCGTTCAACGGACGCGCCTCGGAGCGCATGGCCCGCGACGCGGGATTCGCCGGCTACACGCGCAAGCCGATCGACCCGGGGTCCTTCGTCGCGTTCTTGATCGATTGTTTGAGAGGTGTGGGATGAATGCAGCTGCCGTTCGAAGTGAAACGAGGACCGCGCCTTGTCGCGTGTTGCTGGTCGACGACGACCCGACGTTGCTCAAGTTGAATCGGGTCCGGTTGGAGGACGCCGGCTACGTCGTCGATACGGCAGCGAATGCAGACGACGCCATGGCGCGCGCCGCGGCTCACTGCCCGGCGCTCATCGTGAGCGACGTGTTGATGGGCGACGTCGACGGTTTCGGCCTTTGCCGGAAGGTGCACCAAGACCCGCAGCTTGCCCGGGTGCCGATCGTGCTGCTGTCGTCGCACTGCGAAAACGACGATTCGGAGCTCGCGCAACGCCTGGGCGCGGCCGAGCTCCTCGTGCGCACGGCCGACTTCGCGACCGAGCTCGAGGTCATTCGCAGCGTGCTCGCGGAGCGCTGCGTGCCGGTCCCCAAGCTCCCCGACGAGGCGGCGTACGAACGGCTTCTCCGCCGTAACGCGAACCAGATCTCCCGTCTGCTCGGTCAGGCCCAAAACGCGGAGAACCGCTATCGGACGCTCTTCGCGCTCGCGAACGACGCGATCGCGCTCCTGACTCCGGACGGCGTGATCATCGAAGCGAACGAACGCTGGGAGAAGCTCGTGGGCATCCCGGCGTGCGAGTTGGTCGGCCGGCGTCTCGGGGACTTCGTCGCACGCGAATCCCCGCTGAACGGCGAGGCATTGGCCCATGCGCTCGCGTCGTGCGAGACGCGGTCGCACGCGGTCCTCGTGAGGGTCGCGGACGGCGCGAGCGTCGTGCTCGAGTTCTCGTTCTCGAACGTGGACGTGGCCGGACAGCGCGTGGTGATGTCGATCGGACGCGACGTGACCGAGGAGGTCGCCGCGCGGCGGGCGCTCACGGCGGCCGAAGAACGTCATCGCACGTTGCTCGAGCGCATACCGGACGTTGTCTGGACGGCGCGCACCGACGGTCGCATGGTGTTCGCGACGCCGAACTTGGCGGCGCTCCTCGGTCGTAGCCTGGAGGACTACGGAAACTCCACGCTCGAAGAGCGAGTGCAGTGGCTGCACCCCGACGATCGCGCGAGGGTCGGGGAAGCGCTTCGGACTTTCGGCGCGTCGGGACAGCCGTTCGACCTCGAGTATCGGTTGCGCCACGCCGACGGGCGCTGGATTTGGGTTCGCAACCGCTCGACGGCGCGTTACGAGCGTGACGGCGTCGATTACGTCGAAGGCATGCTCTCCGACATTACCGAACGAAAGGTGCTCGAGGAGAGCCTACGTCAGGCGCAGAAGATGGAGGCCATCGGGCAGCTGACCGGCGGCATCGCGCACGACTTCAACAACATTCTCGCGGCGATCCTCGCGAATAGTCACTTCCTGCTGGAGGCGCTCGACGCCGCGGATCCGCGGCGAGCCGACGCCGAAGAGGTGCGCATCGCGGCCGAACGCGGCGCGGCCCTGACGCGCCAGCTCTTGGCGTTCAGCCGGCGTCAGGTGCTGACGCCCGCGATCGTCGACCTGAATCACGCCGTGGCCGGCATTCAGAAGATGCTCGGCCGGCTCGTGGGCGAGGACGTGTCGCTCGTGGTCGTGCCGGGTCCGGACCTCGGGTCCGTGCGCGTCGACGTCGGACAGCTCGAACAAGTGATCATGAACCTCGTGGTCAATGCGCGGGACGCGATGCCGAACGGAGGCAAGATTTCGATCGAAACGTCCAACGTCGAAATCGACGACGGCCATTCCTCTCGTCGCGCCGAGCTCACGCCCGGGCACTACGTGAGGCTGGTCGTCAGCGACACCGGGTCCGGTATGGACGCGGAGACGCAACGCCGCCTGTTCGAACCCTTTTTCACCACGAAGCCGCTCGGCAAAGGCACGGGCCTCGGTCTTTCGACTTGCTACGGCATCGTCAAGCAGAGCGGCGGTCACATCTGGGTCCACAGCGAGCTCGGGCACGGCTCGGCATTCGAGATTTACCTGCCGCGCGTCGACGACGGCGCCCACGCGAAGCCTTTGACCGCGCCTTCCGCTCGAGTCCGCGGGAGCGAAACGATCTTGCTCGTCGAGGACGACGCTCGCCTTCGACACGCCGTCACGCGCATGCTCGAACAGCAAGGCTACAGAGTGCTCATCGCCGCCAACGCGATCGAGGCGCGAGGCGCCGCCCAGCGTCATCGTGGCTCGCTCGACCTCCTGCTCACGGACGTAGTGATGCCCGGCGAGAGCGGTCCCGAGCTCGCCCGCGACGTACGCGCGCGCTTCGATTGCAAAGTGCTGTTCATGTCCGGCTATACCGACCACGCCGCGTTGCAGTCGGGCGCGCTCGGCGCCGCCCAGAGTTTCATTCAAAAGCCCTTCGCCCCCGATGCGCTGGCGAAGAAGCTGCGAGAGGTATTGGATGGCTGAAGTGATTGTCGAGGCGACCCGAGCCGTGGGGGAGCAAGGCAACGTCTTGCTCGTCGACGACGAGCCGCAAGTGTTGAGCGCGTACGGCCGCGTACTACGCAACGCCGGCTTCCAGGTGACGACGCTCGCGCGCGGCGAGGCCGTCCCGGACGTCCTCGCAAAAACCCCGATCGACGTCGTGGTCAGCGACATTCAGTTGCCGGGCATGGACGGCATCGAGATCTTGAAGCTCGTACACGGCCGTGATCCCGATCTGCCGGTGGTGCTGATGACCGCCGGAGGCGAGCTCACGAGCGCGGTCAAAGCGGTCGAACACGGCGCGGCGAGATACCTGCTCAAGCCGGTTTCCCCGGAGCTCTTGTGTGAGACCGTGGGGGCGGCACGACGGCTCGGGCAGCTCGCGAGCGTGCAGCGCCGCGCGTTCGAGCTCTTCGGTGGCGCCGCCTGCGAGGAAGCGAACCAGCGGGACCTCGAACGTCGCTTCGAGACCGCGCTCGACACGCTGTATCCGGCCTTTCAACCCGTCATTCGCTGGTCGGACAAGAGCGTCTTCGCGCACGAGGCTCTGGCCCGCACGCGCGAGCAAACGCTGGCCAGCCCGGACAACCTGTTCGCGGCCGCGGAGAAGCTCGGTCGTCTGTTCGACGTCGGTCGCGAAATGCGACGCCTCGTCGCCGCGACGATCCGGCAGAGCGACGCGCGGGTCGTCTTCGTCAATCTGCACCCCGCCGACCTCGAAGACGAAACGCTCTACTGGGTGAATTCACCGCTCTCGTCGTTCGCGCGGCGAGTCGTGCTCGAGATCACCGAGCGGGCATCGCTCGGCCGAATCGCGGACCTGCGCGAGCGGCTCGCCGGCCTTCGCAAAGTCGGCTATCGGGTGGCCGTCGACGATCTCGGTGCGGGGTACGCCGGTCTCAACTGGTTCGTCCGGCTCGAACCGGAGGTCGTGAAGCTCGACATGTCGCTCACGCGCGACATCCATCTCGAACCGAAGAAACAGAAGCTCATCGAGAGCATGGCACGCCTTTGCGGGGAGCTCGACATCGCCGTCGTGGCGGAGGGCGTCGAGACGCTCGGCGAGCGAAATGCTCTGGTCGCGGCCGGCTGTGACCTTCTGCAAGGGTACTTCTTCGCCAAGCCCGGTCGAGCGTTTCCGGTTCCGCAGCTCGACGACTGAGCGGAGCGCGACCCTCGTCGCGGATTGGGCCGGAAGACTCAGCCGGCGCGCCGCAGAACCCCGATTTTCAGTTCCGCGAACCAGTTGATGAAGCGCTCGACGTCGGCGCCGCGATAGATCGCGCCGTGCTGGGGGCACAGCATGTCGATCGGCAGCTTGGCCGCGAGTTCGCACCATTGATCGCGTGCTTCCGCCGAACCCATCCAACGCCGGTGAAAGCCCTCGGCGAAGCGCACGTGGCGGTCGAAGTCCGTCACGAAGAGCCCGTCGTGCTCGGGTGGCAGCAAGGCCGCGCCCACGTCGCCGCTGAAGAGGATCTTCGCGGTCGGGTCGTACAGGTGCAAGTTGCCCGAAGAGTGCAGGTAGTGCGCGGGCAGGATTTGGAGCGGCAGGCCGCCGAGCTCGACGTTCATGCCGGCGTCGGGGACTTGGATGAAGGTTTCCTTGGTGCCGCCGAAGTGGGGGATGAAACTGGACCAGAGCCAGCTCGCGTAGCAGCGCAAATCGGGCTTGAAGCCGAGCCAGAGCGCGAGTGACGAGATGACGTCCGGATCCTGATGCGACGCGAAGACGTGCGTGAGCTTGCGCGGATCGGTCGCCGCGCTCAGCGCGGAGAAGACCGCGGGAAAAATCTCCTGGCCGCCGGGATCGGTCAAGAGGGCCACCTCGCCCGCGGAGATCAGGTATTCGTTGGTGTCGATGAGGTAGTTCGGCAGCTCGGGGTCGCGCGCGATCACCTGCCAGGAGTGAGCGCCGCTTTCGAACAATTTGATCGCCTTCTTCATGGGTCACCGCCCGTCGACGGTCTTCAGGACCGTCTTGATGGTTTCCGTGACGGCCTCCGAATTCCGATAAAACTCCCGCGAGACGCTGCTCAGTTGCTCGCGTTGAGCCTGACTGCCGCTCGACGCCTCGATCATGGCGGAACGCGACAGAACGATCGCCATCAGGCCGAGCTGGTCCAAGTCGCCGAGCATCTCGCGTACGGCGCGCCAGTCGCCGGCGAGCTCGCGCTCGAGCGCTTCATGTCGTTCGCCACGAGCTTCGTAGGCAGCGAGGAGAGCCGAATTGCGGCTCGCCAGCGCGGCGGCCCGGAGTAGGTCGATCGTGTGCTTTTCCTTGCGGACGAGGCTCGTGCGCGCGACGAGGTTCCGCGTGCGAGCTTCGAGTTGCTGCAAGTCTCGGTGGAGGTCGCGACTCCAGAGTCGCATCTGCGAAGAGACCTCGTCGAACCCGCGCAGATTTCCCCCGCCGCGCTTGCTCTGCACCATGGCGTCGAGCGCGAGCAGGTTCACTTTGAACGAGCGGGCGAGCAGCGCCTTCGACGCCTCGCTCAGGGCCACGACGCGCTCGAAGCCGCGCTGGTGGTCCTCCGGAGCCGTCATCGCGCGAAAATCCAGAGGTTACCGCCGGCGCGGGTGGTGATGCGCAGCGAATGCGCCGCCGCGTCGACGGTCGAGAGCGCGGCCGCGAGGGAAAGCGGCCGCAGGCGCACGTGAGAGTTCGGGTTCGCGCGGTTGACGATGCCGACGAGGTTATTCGCGATCTCGTTCAACGCGTCGAGCGTGTTCGCGGCGAGGCCGGCGGCGGCTTGCTCTTCACGCGTGCTCTCGGGAAGCCCGAGTAGACCCCCGCCGAGTTCCACCCCGCCGCGTCGATCGAACACGACCGCGCCGACCTCGTCTCCCGCGTCCGTCACGAGCGGCGTTCGATGGCACTGCGCCAGGTCTTCGGGCGTGTTCGGCGGCGCGGAGGCAACGTCCTCGACGCCGAGCATGTTCAAGCACTCGAGGAGCTCCTTGGCGCCCGGTAACGCGAGCAGCGCTTCCGGCGGCGCTTCGACCTCCGCCGCCTCCGGTTCGAGCACGGGACTCTGTCGCGTCTCGGCCGGCGCGGCGTGCGCGCCGTCGCCGGGGGGAGCCTTCGCCGGCGCGGGCGGTGGCGCCGGTTCGCGCTCGGGTGGGGGAGCCGGATGCGCCGTGGAGAGCGCTTGCAAGACGTCCCTGCGCGTGGGGACGCGAGCGACGGAGCTCGTCGAGCGCGGGCTTTGCTGCGGGCGCGTGCGGTCGGCTTCGAGCGAGACGACACGGGCGAGCAACGACTCGTAGAGGCTCCGCATCAGCGCGATTTGAGTCCCGAGCTCGAGCGCGAGCGAATCGATGTCGCGTTTCGCGATGGGGCGTTGGGAGGGAACCAAGGTACGGACCGGCTCCCAGCCGCTGCGTTCGAGCACGAACGCGGACTCGGTGCCGTCGTCGGGCTGTTGCATCAACAGGGCCGCTTCCGCTGCGCGCTGGCGCGAGCAATGAACGCCGAGATAGCGCGCGACCTCGGGCCCGTACGCGACCTGCCGTAGCTCGGGGCGAAGTACGTCCTGGTCCACGCAGACGAGCTCCGTGCACTCGACGCGCCAAACGCCGTGTCGGCGCAGGAGGCGCAGCGGGCTCTGGTCGTCCTTGATCGCGGTTTGCATGACGCTGCTCGTCAACGAGGGCGCGCTTTCGCGAGCGCGGCGCGGCCCGCGACCGCGACGAGCGCCAGGGAACCCCAGAGCAAGGCCGCGAAGACGCCCGCGTCCACGACCCCGCGCCACGGCTCCGGCAGGGCGCGTACGGCGTGAATCGCGCCGGCGATGACGGCGAGGACGGCCCAGTTTCGCAGCGCTTCTCGCCACGTCACGCGCGCGAGGGCGAGCGCATGCAGCGGCCCCAAGACGAGCGCCGCTCGTCCGTTCGGCGCCGTGCTCGAAAAAGCGCGTGCGACGACGGCCGGGGCGAAGCGTCGCGCCAGCACGGCATGGCCTTCCCCGAAGGTGAAGAGCACGACGGACGCCGCGAGCGCCAGCCATTCGCCCCGCGTGAGTCCCCGTTCCACGGTGTAGAGCGCGCGGAGCCCGGTGCGATAAGCCCCGTCGGCGAGCGTGAGCAACACCACGCCGCTCGACCACAGGCCGCACCCGCGCGAAGGCGCCGGCGAGGCGGCCGCGCGCGCGGGCGGCGCCGGCGAGCTGGGGTCGAAGGCGAGCTCGCGCATCATCGTCGTGACACCTCGAGCACGCGCTGAGCGATGGCCTCGAGCGGGAGCACTTCTTCGGCGGCACCGCGCTTGACGGCTTCGCCGGGCATGCCGAAAACCACGCAGGTGCTCTTGTCTTGGGCCACGGTCGGGCTGCCGGCTTGGCGCATCGCGAGCAAACCGTTCGCCCCGTCGTCCCCCATGCCGGTGAGGATCACGCCCGTGGCGTTGTGGCCGACTTCCTTGGCGACCGACTCGAACAGCACGTCGACCGACGGTCGATGACGGTTCACCGGGGGATCCTGCGTGACCCGGCAGAAGTAGCGAGCGCCGCTCCGCTCGACGCGCAGGTGGTAGCTGCCGGGCGCCACGTAGGCGTGACCGAGCAGAATCGGATCGCCGTCCTTCGCTTCGCTCACCGCCATCGCGCATTGGTCGTCGAGTCGTTGCGCGAAACGCGCGCTGAAGAGCTCGGGGATGTGCTGCGTGATGACGACGGCGGGCGCGTCGGCGGGAAACTGCGAGAGGACGTGGGCGATGGCCTCCGTGCCCCCCGTCGAGGCGCCGATCGCTATCATGCGGTCGGTCGTCTTGAGCAGCGGTTGTTTGCGCACTCCGATCGCCGGCGCGGGAGGGCGTTCACGCGCGAAGACTTTCGCCTGCGCGGCAGCCTCGAGTTTCGCGTACAGAGCGTCGGCGAGCTTCGTGAGTCCGTCGGCGACGCCCGAGGCGGGTTTCGTGATGAAATCGACGGCCCCGGTTTCGAGCGCCTCGATGGTCACGTCCGCGCCGCGTTCGGTGAGCGACGACACCATGACGACCGGCATCGGCCGCAGGCGCATCAGGTGGCGCAAGAACGTGAGACCGTCCATTTTCGGCATTTCGACGTCGAGCGTGAGGACGTCCGGGTTCAGCGCCTTGATCTTGTCGCGCGCTTCGTAAGGATCGGCCGCCGTGCCGACCACCTCGAACTCGGGGTTCTGTCGGATGAGCTCGCTCAGGAGCCGCCGCACGAGCGCCGAATCGTCCACGACGAGAACCTTGACGGGCATGGGCTCAGTCTCCGAAAAGCTCGACCGCGCCCGCGACGGGGCGGTGCGAGAGTCGGGCTTTGTGCTCGACCTCCGCCTTCGCGATGCTCGACGCTTCGCCCGCCGCGAGGTGCTTCACGAACACCTTGCCGGTCTCGGGGTAGTAACGGACACGCCGCGCCCAGGTTCCGCCCACGTCTTCCGCGGCGATGTCGAGCAGTTCCGTTTCGAAGTAGTTGCGGACGAAAGCGATGTTGCCGCGCCCCACGTCGCCCATCCCCGGGATCACGCGGCCTCCGCCGAAGACCTTGATTTCGAGGCGCTCCCGTTCGGCGCCGTACTTGACGAGCGTGTTGAGCAGCCGCTCGACGGCGAAGCAGCCGTAGCGCATGGCGTCCCCTCCGGCTTCCACCTTCGGATCGTCCGGCAACATGAAGTGGTTCATCCCGCCGATGCCGAGCTCCGGGTCGCGCACGCACGTCGATACGCACGACCCGAGCGTGGTCGCGATGACTTCGGAGTTTCGCGTCACGTAGTACTCACCGGGAAGGACCTGCGCGACCCAATGCCCGTCGAGCGCGTCCCAAAACCGATTGATGCCCTCGAACCCGGGCAGCTGCGCCGGGGCGCCGATCGTCGAGCGGGACGCCCTGATCATGCTCCCGCGCCTTCGCCCTTCTTCACGTAGGTGGTGCGCCCGCAACCGACGAGCTCGGGACAATTCGCGGTGGTCAGCGACTCCGAGTGTCCCATGAACAGGTAGCCACCCGGCCGCAGCAGCGAAGCGAAGCGACGAACGAGGCGCTCGCGCGTCGGCACGTCGAAGTAGATGACGACGTTGCGGCAGAAGATGGCGTCGAAGGGTCCGTTGACCGGCCAGGTGCCGAGTAAGTTGAGCGGATTGAACCGAATCAGGCGACGAAGCTCCTCCTTGGCCCGCGCGAGCTCGGCGTTCTTGCCCGCG
>Ga0335083_10007704_pt1 | contig 13263 bp, 11 predicted proteins | sample Lox_Sample_42_FD_206716 | JGI IMG/M metagenome (GOLD analysis project Ga0335083, IMG submission 206716) | Soil microbial communities from Loxahatchee National Wildlife Refuge, Florida, United States - Lox_Sample_4.2 | ecosystem: Environmental > Terrestrial > Soil > Wetlands | place: USA...
GCCGAGGATCTGCAGCAGCGTGGTCTTGCCGGAGCCCGAAGCGCCCACGATGGCGAGGCGCTCGCCGCGCTGCACGTACAGTTCCAGGTCCACCAGCACGTCGAGGCGATTGCCCGCCTCGCTGAAACTGCGGCTCACCGCGTGGGCCCGCAACACCGCTTCGGGATGGGCGTCCGCCCGCTCGTCAGTCATGTCGCAATCCTTCGGCAGGCGTGACGCCCGCGGCTTTCCAGGCGGGATACAGCGTCGCCAGCGCGCACAGCAGGAACGCCACGCCGCAGATCTGCAGCACGTCGCGCCAGCTCGCGTACGCGGGCAGATCGCTCATCTGGTACACGCTGGCGTCGAGGAACTTCGTATGGAACAGCCGCTCCAGGCCGTGGATCAGCGCTTCGAGGTTGGCCACCAGCAACAGGCCGAGCGCGGCGCCCAGCAGCGTGCCGGACAGGCCGATGAGCACGCCCTGCAGGCTGAACACGCCCAGGATGTTGCGCGCGCCCATGCCGAGCGTGCGCAGGATGGCGATTTCGGACTGCTTCTCCTTCACCACCATCACCAGCGCGGCCACGATGTTGAAGGCGGCCACCGCCACCACCAGCATCAGGATCAGGAACAGCATCGACTTGGTCATTTCGATGTTGCGGAAGAAATTGGCGTGGTTGCGGGTCCAGTCGCTGATGTAGAAGCCGCCGCCCAGCGTCTCCGCCAGCCGTCGCACCACGCGCGGCGCGCTCAGCGGATCCTGCAGCGCGAGCCGGATGCCGCTCACGCCCGACCCCATGCGGTAGAGCAGCGCAGCGTCGGTGATGTGGATCAGCGCCAGGCCGCGATCGAACTCGTACATGCCCGAATGGAAGATGCCCGCGACGTGGAAGTGGCGCATGCGCGGCACCACGCCGGCCGGCGTGGCGCTGCCCTGCGGCGCCACCAGCACCACGTCGTCCCCCACGCGCGCCTGCAGCTGCGTGGCGAGCGCGTCGCCCAGCACGATGCCGTAGGAACCGGCCACGAGGTCGGTGAGCTTGCCGGCCTGCATGCGCTGCCCCAGACCGACGGCGCGGATCTCCTGCGGCGGATCCACGCCGCGTATCGCGGTGCCCGCCACGCGCTGGCCGTGCGTGAGGATGGCCTGCGCTTCGATGTATGGCACGGCGGCCAGCACGCCCGGCTGCTTCAGCGCGACGTTCTGCGCCAACCGCCAGTCCGGCAGGCTGCCCTCCAGGCCGGTCAACGTCGCATGCGCGGTGACGCTCAGGATGCGGCTCTTGAGCTCGCGCTCGAAGCCGTTCATCACCGACAGCACGATGATCAGCACCGCCACGCCCACCGCAAGGCCGATCACCGAAACCAGCGCGATGAACGACAGGAAGCCGCGCTTCTCGCCGGAGCGCAGGTAACGCGTCGCGATCAGCCACTCGTACGGTTTGCTCATGCGCGGCTACTCATAGCGCAGCGCCTCCGCCGGCGGCACGCGCGAGGCGCGCAGCGCCGGATAGATCGTGGCGCACAGCGTGAGCAGCAGCGCCGCGGCGGCGATCCACAGCACATCCGGCGCCTCAAGGCGCGAGGGTACCGCCGTGATGTAGTACACATCCGAATCCAGGAACTGCACGCCGAGCACGCGCTGCAGCCACGGCACCACGGTTTCCACGTTGGCGGCCAGCAGCGTGCCCAGCAGCACGCCGCTGAGCACGCCCAGCCAGCCGATCACCAACCCCTGCGTCATGAACGCGCGCAGCACCTGCGCGGGCGGCGCACCGAGCGTACGCAGGATGGCGATGTCGGTGCGCTTGTCGTTCACCACCATCACCAGCATGGCGACGATGTTGAACGCGGCCACCGCCACGATCAGCAGCAGGATCAGCGCCATCATGGTCTTCTCGATGCGGATGGCGCGGAAATAGCTCGCGTGCTCGGTGGTCCAGTCGCTCACGGCGTAGCGCGCCCCGGCCGCCGCCCTGACCGCGCCGATGAATTGCGGCACCTGCAGCGGGTCGACGAAACGCAGCTGCAGACCGCCTGCCCCGCTGACCTCCGGCGCGAACGCGCGCACATCGTCGAGGTTCGCCAGCATCAGCGAACCGTCGTGGTCCTCGAGGCCCGCCTCGAACACGCCCCCGACGCTGAACTCGCGCAGGCGCGGTGCGGGCGTGCCATCGCTCCCCACCACCGGCACCAGCAGCGTCACGTGATCGCCGACGGAGAGGCCGAGCTGCTCGGCCAGTGCGCGACCGACGATGAGGGACTGCGATCCTGTCCGCAGCGCATCGAGCCTGCCGGCCACCACCAGCGGCGCCAGCTGGCTGACCTGGGGCTCGAGCGCCGGATCGACGCCGCGCAACTGCACGGGCAACATTTCGGGCTGGTGCACCGCCAGGGCCTCGAGTTCCATGTAGGGCGCCACGCCCCGCACGCCCGGCAGGCCCGCGAGCCGCTGCCGCAGGGCATCGTCGCGGCTGGGATCGCCCTGCCCCTGGTCCACGACCCGGGCCTCCGCGGAGAGCGCCAGCAGACGGCTCCTGAGCTCCGCTTCGAAACCGTTCATCACCGAGAGGATCACGATCAGGGCCGCCACGCCCAGCGAGACGCCGGCCAATGAGACCCAGGTGATGAAAGACACGAAAAACCGGTGCTGGCGGGCGCGAACGTAGCGCAGGCCGATGAATATGGAGAGCGGGCGGAACATGAGCCGGACATTATGACCGAATTCACAGCCCTGAAAGCCCGCGGTGCTATCATTGGGCATCATGAACGCGACCACCAGAACCTTGGGACTGGCGCTGCTGCTCGGCAGCTTCGCCGGCGGCGCGGCAGCAGAGACGCTGGTCGTGAACGACCAGGTGACAGTCCGCGAAACCAGCCTCGCGACGCCGGGCCGGGGCCTGACCATGACCCAGGTGGAGAAGAAGTTCGGCGCCCCGACCGAGCGCCACCCCGCGGTCGGCAAGCCACCGATCACGCGCTGGGATTACCCTGGCTTCAGCGTGTTTTTCGAGCACCAGTGGGTCATCCACTCGGTCGTGACGGCGCCCACGCCCTGACCTGATCCGCGCCGCGCCTGCAGCGCCCCAGCGCGTGAAGCGTTAAGCTTTGCGCCCCTGACATCGTCCCCCGAGATGCTTCCCGGCCGGCCCGGCGCCGGTCCCTCGCATTGCATGCCGAAACTGCCCGCGCCACCCGTTCCCGATGCCCGCCATCCCCGACTGAGCTGGACCGGCCTGCACGCCGGCGCCGAGGCGCTGGCGCTGGCCGAGGCCGTGGCCGCCGCACCGCACTGCTGGATCTACCTGACGCAGAATGCGCGCAACCTGGAACGCATGGCGGCCGAGCTGCGCTTCTACGGGGGAGCGGAACTCGAGATCCTGAGCCTGCCCGACTGGGAAGTGCTCCCCTACGACCTGTTCTCGCCGCATCCGGACATCGTGTCGGAACGGCTGCGGAGCCTGGCGCGCCTGCCAGGCCTGGAACGCGGCATCCTGCTGCTGACCGTCGACAGCCTGTACACGCGCCTGCCGCCGGTGAGTTACGTGCAGGCGCGCAGCCTGCACCTGCAGCGCGGCGCGCGGCTGGACCTGGAGGCGCTGCGGCGCCGGCTGATCGAGGCGGGCTACGCGGCGGTGAGCCAGGTCCGCGACCCCGGCGAATTCGCGTTGCGCGGCTCGCTGTTCGACATCTTCCCGATGGGCAGCGACGCGCCGGTGCGCGTCGACCTGCTCGACGACGAAATCGACTCGATCCGCGCCTTCGACGTCGAGACGCAGCGCTCGGGCGCGGCCCGGGAACGCCTGAGCCTGTTGCCGGCGCGCGAGCTGCCGCTGGACGTCGAGGCGGTGCGCGGCTTCCGGCGCCGGTTCCGCGAACGCTTCGAAGGCGACATCAACCGCATGCCGGTCTACAAAGGCGTGGCCGAGGGCCTCGCGCCGCCCGGCATCGAATTCTACCTGCCGCTGTTCCACGAGCAGACGGCCAGCGTCGCGGACTACCTGCCCGCGAACGCCATCGTGGCCACCGACATCGACCTGCCGGCCACGTTGCAGCAGGGGTGGGATGCCATCGAGAACCGCTACGACAGCCTCGGACACGACATCGAGCGTCCGCTGCTGAAGCCGGTGGAAGCATTCTGGTCACCGGCGGAGATCAGCGCGCGGCTGGAACCGCTGCCGCGCGTGGTGCTGGAGGTGTTCGCGGCCGCAGCGCCCGATGCGTCGCATTTCGTGTTTCCCAGCGCCGCGCCGCCGGAGTTCCGGCTCGACTCGCGGGCCGAACAGCCGCTGGCGCCGCTGGCCGCCTTCCTGGAAAGCGACCCCGGCCGCACACTGATCGTGGCGGATTCCGCAGGCCGCCGCGAAGTGATCCAGGGCATGCTGGCCGCGCAGGGACGCACGCCGCGCGCCGTGACGGGCTGGCCGGATTTCGTCGACGGCACGGCACGGCTGGCCATCACGGTGGCGGAGGACCAGCGTGGCCTGGTATTGCGCGAGCCGGCGCTCACGGTGCTGGGCGAGTCGCAGCTGTTCGGTGCACGGGCGCGCCAGGAACGACGCCGCCGGCGCGTGCAGTCCGATCCGGCCGCCATCCTGCGCGACCTGCAGAGCCTCGATCACGGCTCGCCCGTGGTGCACGAAGCCTACGGCGTCGGCCGCTACCTTGGCCTGCAGGTCATGGACGTCGGCGGCCAGAGCGGCGAATTCCTGGTGCTCGAATACCGTGACGGCGATCGCGTGTACGTGCCGGTGCACGCGCTGCACCTGGTCAGCCGCTACACCGGCGGCGCACCCGAATCCGCGCCGCTGCACAAGCTCGGTTCGGACCAATGGGCCAAGGCGCGCAGCCGTGCCGCCGACGCGGTGCGCGACGTGGCCGCGGAGCTGCTCGACCTGCACGCGCGCCGCGCCGCGCACCAGGCGCCCGCGCTCGAAACGCGCGACCTCGAGTACCAGACTTTCGCCAACGCCTTTCCGTTCGAGGAGACCGCCGACCAGGCCGAAGCCATCGCGCGCGTGCTGGAGGACCTCAGGGGCCCCAAGCCGATGGATCGTGTGGTATGCGGCGACGTGGGCTTTGGCAAGACGGAAGTGGCCATGCGCGCGGCGTTCGTGGCCGTGCAGGCCGGCCGCCAGGTGGCGGTGCTGGTGCCCACCACCCTGCTCGCCCAACAGCACTGGCAGAGTTTCCGCGACCGCTTCGCCGACTGGCCGGTGCGCGTGGAATCCCTGTCGCGCTTCCGCTCCGGGAAGGAAATGAATGCCGTGCTTGAAGGACTGGAGAACGGCAGCGTGGACATCGTGATCGCCACGCACCGGTTGCTGCACACCCATCCGCGCTTCAGGAACCTCGGGCTCGTCATCATCGACGAGGAGCATCGCTTCGGCGTGCGCGACAAGGAGCGCCTGAAGGCGCTGCGCGCCGAAGTGCACATGCTCACGCTCACGGCCACGCCGATCCCGCGCACGCTGAACATGGCCATGGGCGGCCTGCGCGACCTGTCGCTGATCGGCACGCCGCCCGCCACGCGCCTCGCGGTCAAGACCTTCGTCACCGAATGGCACGGCCCGACGCTGCGCGAGGCCTGCCTGCGCGAGCTGCGCCGCGGCGGCCAGATCTACTTCGTGCACAACGAGATCCAGGACATCGAGAAGCTGGGCGCCGAGCTGCAGCAGCTGGTCCCGGAGGCGGCGCTTCGCATCGCGCACGGGCAGATGAACGAGCGCGAGCTGGAGCAGCTCATGGTGGATTTCTACCACCGCCGCTTCAACCTCCTGCTCTGCACCACCATCATCGAGAGCGGCATCGACGTGCCCACGGCGAACACCATCCTCATCGATCGTGCCGACCGCCTGGGCCTCGCGCAGCTGCACCAGCTGCGCGGCCGCGTCGGCCGCTCGCACCACCGCGCCTACGCCTATCTCATCGTGCCTTCGCGCAAGGCGCTCACCGCCGACGCCGCCAAGCGGCTGGAAGCCATCGAAGCCATCGAAGAGCTGGGGGCGGGCTTCGCGCTGGCGACGCAGGACCTGGAAATCCGCGGCGCCGGCGAATTCCTGGGCGAAGCGCAGAGCGGCGAGCTGTCGGAAGTCGGGCTCGGCATGTACCTCGACATGCTCGAGCAGGCGGTCAAGGCGCTGCGCGAAGGCCGCGAACCCGTGCTGGACCGGCCGCTGGCCGCCGTAGCCGAAGTGGAGCTGCACGTGCCGGCGCTGCTGCCGGAACCCTACGTGTCCGACGTGCACCTGCGCCTCTCGCTGTACCAGCGCATCGCGGCCAGCAACGATGCGCAACTCGACGACCTGCACGCCGAGCTGGTGGATCGCTTCGGGCCGCTGCCGGACCCGGCGGCGAACCTGCTGCAACTCGCGCGGCTGCGACTGCAGGCGCGACGGCTCGGCATCCGCCGGCTCGACTTCGGCGCCCAGGGTGGCAGCGTGCTGTTCGAGGAAAATAACCAGGTCGATCCGGTGAAAGTGATCCGGCTGATCCAGAAGCGGCCGGCCGAGTTCCGGCTGGAGGGGTCGCTGAAGCTGCGCCTGAGCGAACACCTCGGACTCGCCGCACAGCGCTTTGAATACGTGCAGGCGCTGCTGGCACAATGGGTGTGATGGATCCCGCCAGTCAGGAATTCCAGATCGGATCCGAGCAGCAGGTGGCCGGGCGGGACGCCATGGAAGCCAGCCTCGCGCACACCGGGAAAGGCCAACCCGTCACGAACGCGCTCATCGCGCTGAACCTGCTGGTCTTCCTCTACGCCGTGGCGCGCGGCGCCGGCGTGCTGACACCGGCCAGCGAGGTCCTGATCCACCTCGGCTCCAACTACGCGCCGGACACGCTGCACGGTCAGTGGTGGCGGCTGGTCACGTCGCTGGCGCTGAATTTCGGCGCATTGCAGCTGGTGCTGAACCTGGGGGGCCTGCTCGCGCTCGGCCCGACGGCAGAACGTCTGCCGTTGCTGGGGCCGCAACGCTATCTCGCGCTGTACCTGATGGCCGGTGTGGTGGGCGGAGCGACCAGCATTGCGGCCAATCCCGGCGGCAACAGCGTCGGCGCCTCGGGCGCAGTGATGGGCATCTGTGGAGCGCTGCTGGCCGTCCTGCTGCGAGGCGGTGCGCCGGTGCGTGCGCTGCTGCTGCGCCAGAGCGCTGCGTTGGGAATACTGCTGGCCGGTACGCTCGCGCTGGGCCTGCTGCAGGTTGGCGTCGGCATCGCTGCATCGGTGGGAGGTCTGATCGCCGGTTTCGTGGGAGGCCTGGTCATGGTGAGGCCGGTCACGGGCGAGCAGCGCCCGGGATTCCAACCATTGCCCTACCTCCTCGTGCTCCTGATCGGACTCATCGCACCGCTGCTGGTGCTGAGTTTTCGCGGCGACATCCCGCAAGTCGCCGCGCAGACCAGGCACGCCGCACCAACCTTCAGGATTCCCGGAATTCTGACTGCTGCGAAGCTCATGCCTGCGGAGCCGGCGCTGAATGAACTGCGCGTCGGTGCACCCTGCGCGGGTCCCGCGATCGTGGCGCCCCATCCGGATCCTGGCGGCACGTTCCAGAGGCCGCACGCCACCAGCGCGCCAGATGCGGACCTGATTTATCCCGAGCGGTCGCGGACGCTGGGCGAGGAAGGACGGCCGGTGGTGGGGATCGACATCAACGAGAGCGGTGGCGTCACGCGCGTCAATATCGAAACCAGCAGCGGCTTTGCGGAGCTCGACAATGCGGCGCTCAAGTATGTGGCGCGCATGAGCTTCAGTCCGGCGACGCTCAACGGCGCTCCCGGCTGCGTACACAGCAAGCTCGCGGTCAGGTTTGCGCTGACCAAGGCCTCCGGCTGAACCAGCCGCTCAGGCTGCGCCATCCGCCAGCCAGTTGCCGGGAAAACGCGAACCCAGCGATCCCGGCACCACCAGTCCCCAGATCCGGCGTGAGTGGAACAGCAGCAATCCGCAGGCTCCAGCCCGGCGGGCCCCGGCCTGCTAGAATGCGCCATGACTTTCCGCTTCTCCCGCCGCCGGCTGGGCGCCGGCCTGGCCGCGTTGGCGCTGTCGTTGGCCGCACCGGCCTGGCCGCAGGCGTTGCCCAACGTCTATCGCGTCGAACTCGTGATCTTCCGCAACGCCGGCTTCAAGACCGACGAGAACCTGGACGCGCCCGCCGAGGGCCGTGGCTTCGAGGACGGCAACACCAATGGCCAGCCACCGAAGGTCATCAAAGTGCTCGGCCCGGACGCGGCGCAGCTCGGCGGCGTCGCCAACAAGCTGCGCGCCAGCGGCTACCAGGTGCTGGGCCACGCCATCTGGACCCAGACCGCCACCAACTGGCCCACGCACCTGGGCGTGGATCTGGCCGACGTCGGCATCACCAATCCCGAGCTGTCGGGCCAGGTGTTCGTCGAGCGCGGCACCTTGCTGCACATGGGCGTCAACCTGTCGCTGGGCAAGGGGCCGACCTATCGCCTCAGCGAGCTGCGGCGCGTGAAATTCAACGAGAAGCAGTACTTCGATCACCCGGCCTTCGGTGTGATCGCCATCGTAAGTCAGGCGGGTCGCGCCGATCCGGGACCCTGACCGCCATCAAGCTGAGCGGCGCCGCGCCGATAGCCTTACGGATATGGATCACTTCGACATCATCGTGATTGGCAGCGGTCCGGCGGGCGAAGGCGCCGCCATGATGGCTGCCAAGAACCACCGGCGCGTCGCGGTGGTGGAGCGGCACGCCGAGGTCGGTGGCGGCTGCACGCACTGGGGCACCATTCCCAGCAAGGCGCTGCGCCAGGCGGTCAAAGTGCTGTATGACGTGCGCCGCAATCCGCTGCTGCGCGAGATCCGGGCCGGCCTGCACGTCGATTACCCGCGGCTGCTCACCACCGCGCACGGCGTCATCGAATCGCAGGTCGCCAGCCGGCGGCGCTTCTACGAGCGCAACCAGGTGCCGGTGTACGGCGGTTCAGCCTGGTTCGTGGATGCCCACACCATCGAAGTGCGGCCGCGGCATGGCGACACGCAATATATTTCCGCCGACCACATCGTCATCGCCACCGGCTCGAGCCCCTACCATCCCCCGGAGCTGGATTTCACGCATCCGCGGGTGCGCGACAGCGATTCGGTGCTGCGCTACCACGACAATCCGTTCGCGGTGACCATCTACGGCGCCGGCGTGATCGGCTGCGAGTACGCATCGATCTTCCTCACCCTGGGTTGCAAGGTGACGCTGGTGAACACGCAGGAGCGCCTGCTGTCGTTCCTCGACGACGAGATCGCCGAGGCGCTGTCGTACCACCTGCGCGAGCAGGGCTGCGTGATCCGCCACAGCGAGAAATTCGCCAGCCTCGAGGCGCGCGAGCACGATGTAGTGCTGGTGCTCGACTCCGGCCGCCGCATCAAGTCCGATCTGCTGCTGTGGGCCAACGGGCGCACCGGCAACACCAGCGGCATGAACCTCGAGGCGATCGGACTGGTGCCGAACTCGCGCGGCCAGCTGCTGGCCAACGAGCACTACCAGAGCGTGGTGCCGAACATCTACGCGGCGGGCGACATCACCGGGCCGCCCGCCCTCGCCAGCGCCGGCTACGTGCAGGGCTGCCACGCGGTCCAGCACATCCTCAACCCCGGTATCCAGCCGCATCGCATGGACCTGGTGCCGAGCGGCATCTACACGCTGCCGGAAATCTCCTCGGTGGGCCGCACCGAACGCGAGCTGCGCGACCAGAAAATCCCCTACGAAATCGGGCACACCAACTTTCGGAGCCTGGCGCGCGCGCAGATGACGGACGAGCGCACCGGCATGCTCAAGATCCTGTTCCATGCCGAGACCCTGGAAGTGCTGGGCGTGCACTGCTTCGGCGATGGCGCGGCGGAAATCATCCACATCGGGCAGACCGTGATGGCCAGCCACGACATCAACAACCTGCGCTACTTCGTGAACACCACGTTCAACTATCCGACCATGGCCGAGGCGTATCGCGTCGCGGCGTACAACGGCCTCAACCGGCTCGCGACCTGAATCCCGCGCGCGGCGGGCAGCTACCTGGCGGGCGGCGGCAGATCCAGCGTGGTCGCGGTGTAGCGCGTCCAGACCTGCGTCTTGCCCAGCAATGAAATGCCGATGTAGCCGCGCACCTTGAGCGTGCCATCGTCCCGCAATTCCATCCTGAGCTTGTAGGTGCTGCCGCTGGCGGGATCGTAGATGGTCCCGCCGCTGTACTTGTTGGCGCCGTCGTAGGCCAGCGCACGCGCGATCACCTGCCCGCGCAGCGGCTTGCCGCGCAGGCTGGCGTCGGGATTCTTGCTGTCGAGCTTGCCAGGCTCGTTGCCGCCGATGATCTGTCCTTCGAAGTGGCCATCCGCGGTGCGGGTGATCTCGATGATGCCGTCGCGCGGCTCGGTCAGCCAGCGGCCGAGGATGGCGGCGCCGTCCCGGTTGGCCGGCATGGCGTCGGCCGCGCCCACTTGCGCGGTCCCGCCCAGCAGGAACGCCAGCAACGCGAGCAGGGCGGGTGCGATCAGTGGGTCCGGACGCGGGGCAGCTTGCATGGTCAACCCTCCAATTCCTCGGGCGTGGCGATCGCCACCGGATTGTTCGCGTTGCTGCGCGCGCGGCTCAGCGCCCGCTGCGCACCCAGCATGAGCAGGCTCGCGGCGCGATCTCCGACTGGATTGAGGCTTGCGATGCCACAGGTCACCGCCACGAATTTCTGGCGCGTGGCCCGCGGATTGTGGATGCGCTGGCCGAGCACGCGCTGCTGCACGGTGGCGGCGAACGCCGCCAGCGTGGACTGGTCGGGATTGCGCACCAGCGCCGCGACGCAGCCGCCCTCCCAGCGCGCCACCACGTCCGCACCCCGGCGGAACGACGCGCCGATCACACCCGCGACGCGCCGGATGCAGGCGTCGCCGGCCGGCCGGCCGAAGGTTTCGGCGTAGACCTGCAGCTCGTCGATGTCGAACAGCAGCAGCGTGAGCACGCGGCCCTCACGCAGGCCCACGTTCCAGTCATGCTGCAGCAGTTCCTCGAAGTAGGCGCGCGAGAACAGGCCCGACAGCCGGTCCTCCCGCAACCAGGTGGGCAGCCCGCCCTCGCCGCGCAGCTGCGGCGTGGCGGCGCGTTCCGCGATGTCGCGATGGAAGCTGACCAGCCGCGTGACGGCGCCCTGCTCATCGCGCACCACTTCGATCATGAGTTCGTTCCAGAACTGCGTGCCATCCTTGCGGTAGTTGCGCAGCAGGGCGCGGCAGCTCTCGCCCCTGGCCAGCGCTTCGCGCAGCCGATGCCGCCCTTCCTGTTCGCGGTCGGTGCCCTGCAGCCGACGCATGTCGGTGCCCAACAGTTCGGCGGCGCTGTAGCCGGTGAGCTTCTCGAAGGCGGCGTTGACGTAGATGACGGGGTGATCGGCGCCCTGCGCTTCGCACACCGCGATGCCCTCGGGTGCGGCATCCAGCACCTTGCGCAGAAAATCCACGGACCAATCAGCCATGCTGCCCCGCCCCCTCCCTGTGAGTCCCCGTCAGCCCGCGCCCGCCTCGAGCTTGAGTTCCGGTGTCGCGGTGCTGCGCGCGAGCCACTGCTGTCCCTCGGCCCACGCCGCGCTGGCGCGCAGCGCTTCGAGGCCCGGCTGGCGCCGCCCCCGCAGGCGCACCAGCCGCAACTTTGAGGCCGGATCGGCCGGGACCGCAAGCTCGTCGAGCACGCGGATCGCGCTGGCGCGCGCGTTGCAGATCGGCAGCACGTCGCATCCGGCCGCCAGCGCGCGCTCGGCGCGTTCCACCACGCCGCCCACCGCCTCCGCGCCGGCCATCGACAGGTCGTCGGCAAACACCACGCCCGCGAAGCGCAGTTCGCGGCGCAGGATGCCGCCGATCCAGCGCCGCGAGAAGCTCGCCGGCACCGGGTCGACGGCCGGATACAGCACGTGCGCCACCATCACGGCCGGCAGGCCATTGGCGATCAGCAGCCGGTAGGGCGCGAGGTCCTGTTCCATGTCCACCAGCTCGCGGCGATCCACCGGCAACGCCACGTGCGAGTCGGCCACTACGGCGCCGTGTCCCGGGAAATGCTTGGCGGTGGCCGCCATGCCGGCGTCGCGCATGCCGTGCATGTAGGCCACGGCCAGTTCGCCCACCGCGGCGGCACGGGCGTGGAAGGCGCGATCGCCGATGATTTCGGACACGCCATAGTCCAGGTCCACGCACGGCGCGAAGGAGAAGTCGATGCCGCAGGCGAGCAGCTCGGCGGCCATCAGCCAGCCCATGTGCCGGGCCATGTCGAGGCCGGCGCCGCGATCGAGGTCGTAGTGGTGGCCGATGCTGCGCACCGCGGGCAGCAGCGAGAAGCCGGGCCGGAAGCGCTGTACCCGCCCGCCTTCGTGGTCCACCGCCACCAGCAGCGCGGGGCTGCGAATCGACTGGATCTCGCCCACCAGCTGCGCGAGCTGCGTCGGGTCCTCGTAGTTGCGCGTGAACAGGATGACGCTGCCGACCAGCGGATGCGCCAGCAGCTCACGGTCTTCCACCGTCAGGTGCTTGCCTGCCACGTCGATCATCAGCGGGCCCAGCGTCATGGACGGCCCCAGGTCGACCAGGGATTCACCGCGAGCTTGAAATTGTAGTAACGCACGTCGTGTGTGACTTCCTCGCCCAGCCAGGCAGGACGCTCGAAAGGCGTGTTCATGCCGGGCAACTCGATCTCAGCGACGACCAACCCCGCGTTGGCCCCCAGGAATTCGTCGATCTCCCACCAATGGCCAGCATAGCTCAGTTCGTGGCGCCATTTCTCGATCAACGGCCCCTCGCACAGCGAGTCCAGCATGGCGTTGGCGTCTTCTGGCGGGATCGCGACTTCGTATTCAGCGCGCGCGATGCCGGGCGTCATGGCCTTGACGCTCAGCCAGCCGAACTCGCCGGCCATGCGCACCCGCACCGAGCAGCGTCGCGTGTTGGCGAGATAGCCCTGGCGCAGCAGTTCGCGGTTCTGCACGGCGTCGCGCCAGCTCTCGTCCCGGACCAGGAATTTGTGCTCAATCTCCAGTGCCATGGCGTGTCAGGACCGCGATCGACTCCAGGTGTGCCGTGTGCGGGAACATATCGACCATGCCGGCCGCGAGCAACCCGTAGCCGAGCTCATTGACCAATACCCCCAGATCGCGCGCGAGACTGCCGGGATGACAGGAGACGTAGACCACGCGCCGCGGCGCCAGATCCGCCACGGTCTGCAGCATATCGCGTGCGCCCACCCGCGGCGGGTCGAGCAGGATGTGGCTGTAACCGCCGGTCAGCCAGGGCGT
>Ga0335083_10007705_pt1 | contig 13263 bp, 14 predicted proteins | sample Lox_Sample_42_FD_206716 | JGI IMG/M metagenome (GOLD analysis project Ga0335083, IMG submission 206716) | Soil microbial communities from Loxahatchee National Wildlife Refuge, Florida, United States - Lox_Sample_4.2 | ecosystem: Environmental > Terrestrial > Soil > Wetlands | place: USA...
TGTGAGTCAGAGTTCCTTCCCGGACAAGCGTGCGGGCCACCAGGTACGCCGCAAGCGCGTGGTAGGGAGAGGACGCGTCCTTCGAAATCTCTTCGAACCCGGTTCGGGCTTCGGCGAATTCCTCTCCGTACAGATGGGCCGCGGCCATTTGATAGGCGCGATCCTGCCGGATGATGTCCGGATCGCCGGCCTGCGCCGCCACGGGCAGCAGCACGGCTTTGCGCTGCCGCGTAACAGGATCGTTCTCTCTCCCGCAATTCTGAAACACCGCGTCCTGCGCATCGATCCAACTGCGCACGTAGGGGCTCGACGCGCCGAACTGGTTCACTCGGGCCTCAAGCGTCGTGACCGCACGTCGAAACGCGTCGTCCAGACAGTTGTAAAAGGAAATGTATTCGCCGTCTCGGTCCTCGTTGACTGGCCCCGAGTACGGAGATCGTCCGCCGCGCGCGTCGGCGCCCAGCACCTTCGCGCGCGCCACCATCCAGGTCCCTGCCCATTCCACGTCCGTGTCTGGCCCCGGCTGCGAGCGCGCTTCCTGCTCGCTGTCTTCTCCCCAGTAGGCATCCATTTGCTTCGACTCGATCGCGGTGAAAGGCTTTCCGGCCAGGTTGCGATAGGCGGCGTAGAGATACAGGTGGTAGTAGGTCGGCTGCGGAATGCCGACTTTTCCATGCGCATACGCTTCAGCCGCGCCCGGCACGTTGATGGCTGTGAATGTTGCGTAGGGTTCCCAATTGCCGCAGGCGATTGCGGGCGGCGCTACAAGCGCCCCGATCAAACACCCCACGAGCAGGGTTCGCGCTATTCGCCGTGCCATTTGCCGATCTCCTCAACCACTCTGCCAGCCGACTTGTCCCACTCCGTTCTGCCCGGAAACACGTAGATTCGTTTTCCGCTCCAATCGCGAATGTTCCTCAATGCATCGCCGCGCAGCAGGGCCTCTGAGAAAGGCTCGTCGGTCGAGACGCCCAGACTTCCGCGGCATACCTGCGAGCGGAAGTCGTCGCCGGATTGCAAGAGGGCCGCGACTCTGTGCGTATCCGGACCCATTCGAAACAGCATCGGCACAGCCTCATCGATCGTGCCAGCGGGCAAATCGTCCAGCCAGGGATCTCCAATGCACCAGGAGGCCAGGGCGGTCACCGAGAGCGGCGTTCGCGCGGGCAATCGCCGCCTTACATCAGTGAGCAGCGCGGAGTAGAACCCTCGTTCGCTTCGCGCTGCGTCGAAATCGATCTGCACCGCGACCACATCGGGCAAGCGAGCGGACTGCGCGATCACGGCAGCCGCTCGTTCCCGCTGCGCCACGGTGTAGGGAGGCGCCTCCGCCGTGGATGCTGGGCGAAGTTGATCTCCGCGGTGCCACAGGTCGTTCGGAGTCTCGATGCGCACGACGGCCATCAGTTTCGTTCCCGGAGGCACGCGCAAGCTGTTAAGCCGGGGGCGCGCGGAAACCCCCAGGCCGGTCCCGGAGGGCGAGCGAATCTCGATCGTCTGCGCGAGGAATGCTACGCCCGCTTTCCTGGGATCGAGCGAGCTCAGGTCTTCCGGCCTTTCCCAGGCCCACAGCATCACGGAGGGCAAATTCATTCGGTCTCGCGGCGCCGGAGCGCGGTCACCGGAGAGCACAGCCACTGTGCCGGCGAACGCGTGCCGCACAAGGGGCGACAGCGAAGCCACCGCAACGGCCGCGCACAGAGCAGCGACACAGACAGCCGTCCGCGTTTTTGTGAATCGCTTCATTGGCTTCACTTGTGCATTCACCCCGCCAGCGGGCCAGGCCTGAAAACAGGCCAGTTGCGCTCGCGACGCCCGACTCGTCGCGGCGGGCCACACACACAGATGTCTTCAACGGCCCACGCCTGAGCGTCTTGTCTCACTCTTGGAAGTTTCACTCGTGCTGCCAATCTACATCGCTTGGCGCAGGCACCGATGGCGCGTGTGAGCCTCGGAATCCAATCAGCCATCACCTGGTCGGCGCGATAGCAGCGGGCGGAAGGGATTGCTATACTATCTGGCTCGGCGCTGAAACGCCGGGCCGTCCGTAGGAATCCAATCATCGTCATTCAGGAGAGTTCAGTGCACAAGGTCGTCATTATCGGCAGTGGATGTGCGGGTTTAACGGCGGCGGTTTACGCGGCGCGCGCGGATCTAAAGCCAGTCGTTCTCGATGGCTACGAGCCGGGCGGTCAGCTCGCGCTGACCACGGAAGTCGAGAATTTCCCGGGATTTACCGACGGCATCCTCGGTCCCGAGTTGATCGAGCGAACGCGCAAGCAGGCGCAGCGTTTCGGCGCGGAGTTCCGCTCCGGCGCGGTGACTTCGGCGGATCTGAGCAAGCGGCCGTTCAAGATCGTCGCAGGTAAGGAGACCTACGAGACGGAGACGCTGATCATTGCGTCCGGCGCGTCCGCGCGCATGCTGAATCTCGAGTCCGAGCGCCACTTGCTGGGTCACGGAGTCTCCACCTGCGCCACGTGCGACGGCGCGTTCTTCCGCAATCGCGACATCGCGGTGGTCGGCGGCGGCGACACGGCGATGGAGGAGGCGACCTTTCTCACTCGCTTCGCCAAGAAAGTCTATCTCGTCCACCGTCGCAATGAATTTCGCGCGTCGAGGATCATGCTCGATCGCGCCCGGGCGAACCCGAAGATCGAGTTCCTCACGCCCTACATCGTCGACGAGGTCCACGACGTCCAGAAGAATTCGGTCGAGCTCGTCACGCTGCACAACACCGACACCAACGAGAAGAAGCAGATCGCCATCGAGGGCCTCTTCGTAGCCATCGGCCACGACCCGAACAGCAAGGTCTTCAAGGGTCAAATCGACATGGACGAAAACGGCTACATCCTCACCAACCACGGCCCGAAAACGAATATCGCCGGCGTATTTGCCGCGGGAGACGTCCAGGACCACCACTACCGCCAGGCGATCACTGCGGCCGGTTCCGGTTGCATGGCCGCCATCGAGGCCGAACGCTTCCTCGCCGCGGAAAAGGCTTGATTCCAGGCCACTTTCGAGAAACCTGCGGTGATCCATTGAGATCGCCGCAGCTTCGCTCTACAATAGGCGGAGTCACCATCCCCCCAGCCTTTCGTTGAATCTCACGCTCGACCAGAGGTGAAAACAATGCGAAAGCAAATGATCGCGCGATGGATCGCAGCCGGCGTCCTGCTGGCGCTGTGCGGATGCGGCAACACGGGCACATCTTCCACTTCCAGCGGCACAGGGTCGGGATCGAGCTCGGGCGGCAACGGCGCCTCCGCTCCTGCTCCCGCGCCACCGCCGCCAATCGAGATCGCCGCGGGAACGACCCTGACCGTCACGCTCGATCAGGACATCAACACGAAAACCAACAGCAGCGGCGACGTCTTCGCCGCGTCGCTGGCCGAGCCGGTGACCGTGGACGGCCGCAATGTTCTCCCGTCCGGCACCAAGGCGCGCGGCACGATCACGCAGGCGCAGGCGGCCGGTCATCTGAAGGGCGGCGCGATTCTCGCCCTCACGCTCGATTCGATCACCGTGAACGGCACGAAGTATTCGATCGAGTCGAGTCAGTTCGAAGAAGCGGGCAAGGGACGCGGCAAGCGGACGGCCGTGGGCGCCGGCGGTGGCGCGGCGTTCGGCGCGATTGTCGGCGCGCTGGCGGGCGGCGGCAAGGGAGCGGCCATCGGCGCTCTCGCAGGCGGCGGAGCGGGCACCGCAGGCGCGGCCTACACGGGCAAGCGCGATATTTCCCTGCCGGCCGAAACGCGGCTTCACTTCAAGCTGACCAAGCCGGTTTCCATCCAACAGCAGTAGCGCTCGATAGAACTCGACGAAGAGGAAGAGCCCGGGGCTCGGCTCCGGGCTTTTTCTTGCGCGGTTAGTCTCCCGAGACTGCGTCGCCGCCGGAGTGATTCTCCGTCAGAGGCACGGCCAGAATCAGACGAATCGCTTGGACGAAAGCGTCCTTGGGCTTGTCCCCGATGAAGTATCGCGCGAGATGACCGTCGCGCGCGTAGAAGTCCGTCTGCGGCATGGTGCCGCGCCATTCCGGGTTCACGCCTTGATAGAACGCGTCCGGATCGATGCCCGGCCGCTGGCGGTAGTTGGGAAAATCCGGATGGAAGGTGGTGAGGAACTTACGAACGAGAGGCATGTCCGAGTCCTCGTCCAGGCTCACGCCGATCACGGCGAGCCCTTCCGGGCCGTACTCCTTGGAGAAAGCAACCATCATCGGATACTCGGTGCGGCTGGGTTCAGACCACGTGGCCCAGAAAGTCACCATCACGGCCTTGCCTCGATTCTTGGCCAGCAACTCCTTGTAGCCCGTGAGATCGATCAATTGCGGGTCGCCGGGCTCCGCAATGGCGGCGGGCCTCGCGGCGGCGGTGCGGGGCCTCGAACAGAATAGGGCCGCCAATGCGGCCAGCGCCAGTGCCCCGATTACGAACAGCCGCCCCCTGGGCGTTCGCATGTCCCCCGTCCTCCGTTCCACTATTGTATAGCCTCGAAACAAGCCACTGGGAGCCGTGTAGCGTGCTTATCACTAGCGGATTCGAAGGCCATGGGGCCGCCAGCCTATCGGGGAGAGCGCTTGTGCCCCTGCCTCTTTGGTGATATAAAAATTTCGGCGGGTTTCGCGCCCGATTTTGCATTCAGCTCTTTAATATCGGCCCTTCTAGGAGATAGCACGAATGGCTTACGTGATTGCCGAGCCTTGCATTGGAACGAAGGACACCGCCTGCGTCGACGTCTGCCCAGTGGATTGCATCCACCCGCGCAAGGACGAGGGTGAGTTCGAAGGCGCCAAGCAGCTCTATATCAACCCCGACGAGTGCATCGACTGCGGCGCCTGCGTTCCGGTCTGCCCCGTGACCGCCATCTTCGCGATGGAAGACCTGCCGGAAAAATGGGCGGAGTACGCCAAGACCAACGCTGATTACTATAAGAAGGTCTAGCGCGGTCTTTTCAGCGATTCTTGGAAGCGGCGGGTGATCTCATCCGCCGCTTTTTCTTTTTGGGCGCTTCGATCCACGGCCGCCTTGCGGCGTGGATTCGCGGCAGTTTCGAGGGCTTGATTCCTTCGCTTTCCGCCAGCGCATCGAGCCAAACCCCCGCCTCGTTTCGCAGCCTCGCCATATCCATGCTGCGGAACTCTTTCGGGCAAGATTCAAGCCTTCCGAGCCCCGCCGAAAGCAGCGATTTCGTGCCGCGCGGATTTCTTCGCTGGTAGTGGTGGAACGCGGCGGCGATCTGAATCATTCCCTGCAGAAACGTCTTTTCCGGCTCGTCTGCGGGCAGCCACAACTCTTCCCAGGCCTCATGCGCCTCGAAGAACTCGCGCGCGTTGAAATGCGCCACTCCGCGTTTGAACGTCTCGTTTTCGCTCATCGCGTGCAGGCAATTGCCTGTAGAATTTTCCGCGAGCGGGCCCCGCCGGTCGCGGAATGCAAGCGATGATAGCAGCCCCCGGTCAGCCCGAATCAAGCCCGATCATGGACATCAAGATCGAACTGCCCAGCGTGAGACTCGGCATCGTCGAAGCAGACGATGTCCGCGTCACGCCCGCCGACGGCCCGCTCGCGCAACTGATGGACGACGTCTGCGAGCGCACGCGCCGCGAATTCACGGTCGAATCACTCGCCGAAGCCGGGCCGACTCGCGCCGTCCGCGCCATGTTTCGCGCCTGGGGCGTGGACCCGTCGAAATATCGGCCGTCGTCGGAGGCGCTGCTCCGCCGCGTCGTACAAGGCAAAGGACTCTATCGCGTCCTCAACGTCGTCGATATCGGCAACATCGGCTCGATCGAGACCGGATGGCCTTACGGCTGCTACGACCTCGGCCGCCTCCGCCCTCCGGTCGTTTTCCGCGAAGGCGCCGCCGCCGAAACATACGAAGGCATCGGCAAGCGCACCTGGCATCTCGCGGGCCGCCCCGTTCTCGCCGATTCCGAAGGTCCTTTCGGCAGCCCGATCAGCGATTCCACGCGCAGCATGATCACCGAATCCGCCCGCTCGGTCCTCGGAATCATCTATGCCCCGTCCGCAGCACCGGTATCGGCCATCGAAGAAGCAATCTCCCGAATCGGCGAGCGGCTCACCCAATTTGCAGGGGCTGCCGCCATTCGCTCCGCGATTTCCTGATAACATCCATCGAATCTGCGCATGTGAACTTCTCCGGAATCGGGTTATCCTAAAATGCAGGCCCGAGGGTTTCCGGTGGCGAAATTTGAACTCGTCCTCCTGATCCACGCGCACCAGCCGGTCGGCAATTTCGACGACGTACTCGAACGCGCCTACGCGGATTCCTATCTTCCCTTCGTCGAAGTCCTCGCGCGCCATCCCTCGATTCGCATGGGACTGCACTATTCCGGTCCGCTGCTCGAATGGCTGGAGGCGAAACATCCGGAGTATTTCGACCGTCTGCGCTCGCTGGTCGCCGCGGGGCAGGTGGAGATGGTGGGCGGCGGATTCTACGAGCCGATTCTCGTCACCATCCCTCCCGAAGATCGTCAGGAGCAAATCACGCGCCTTTCCGATTACGTCGAAAGGCACTTCAGGGTGCGCCCGCGCGGCGCGTGGCTTGCCGAGCGCGTCTGGGAGCCGCAGATTCCCTCCTCGCTCGCGGCCGCCGGCGTGGATTACACGCTCGTTGACGACAATCACTTCCTCGGCGCCGGGTTCGAGCTCGACCAGCTTTACGGCTATCGCCTCGCCGAAGATCTCGGCCACACGGTGAAGGTTCTTCCCGGCCTCAAATCGCTGCGCTATCTGATTCCCTTCCGCAGCGTCGACGAAACGATCGACTCTCTTCGCACCGCCGCCGAACACCACGCGGGCGGCTTCGCGGCCATGGGAGACGACCTTGAGAAATTCGGCGTCTGGCCCGGCACGAACACCCACTGCTATCGGCATGGCTGGCTCGAGAGCTTCTTCTCGGCGCTGGAGAAGAACTCCGGCTGGCTCGCCACCACCACACCCGGCGACGCGGTCTCGTCGCACGCGCCGCTTGGCCGCGCCGATCTGCCCTCCGCGTCCTACACGGAGATGATGGAATGGTCGCTGCCCACCGGCGCGCGCGATCGCTACCACAATCTCGTCAACGAATTCGTGCGGCGCCAGGAGGCGCTGCCCTTCTTGCGCGGCGGCACGTGGCGAAATTTCTTCACCAAATACCCCGAATCAAACCTGATGCACAAGAAGATGCTCCACGTCTCGGACAAAGTCCGCCGCCTCTGCCACAGCCGACGGCATGACAAGAGTTTCCAGCAGGGGCACGAGGAGGCCGTGACGCAGCTGCTGCGCGGCCAGTGCAACGATCCCTATTGGCACGGCGTGTTCGGCGGACTCTATTCCCCGCATTTGCGCACGGCGGTCTGGGCCGCTCTGGAGCGCGCGGAAGCGATTGCGGACGGCCTCGCGCACCGCAAGAAGCAGTACGCCGCCGAAACGAAGCTCGATTTCAACGCCGACGGCCGCGATGAAATCTATCTCACCTCCGACCGTTACGCGGCTCTGATTGCACCGGACGACGGCGGCACGATTTCTTCGCTCGATTTCCGGCCGCCCAATGTGACTCTCATCAACTCGCTGATGCGCCGGCCGGAAAGCTACCACGAGAAAATTCGGCGGCTGCCCGCGCAACAGGGCCACGGAGTGCAGTCGATCCACGATCAGACGCGCGCCAAGGAAGCCGGCCTCGAACGCTGGCTCGTCTACGACCGCTGGCCGCGCCACTCTTTCCGCGTGCTGCTGTTCGCGCAGGGGAAGGCGCACGCCGATTACGAATCGATTCGTCTCGAAGAAGACGCCGCTCTTGCCGGCGGCCGCTATCGCGTGCGAGATTCGTCCGCAACTCACGCCGTGCTCGCTTCGTGCGAGAGCCCCGATTGGCGCGCCGAGAAGAGATTCTCGTTCGCGCCCACGCCCGCCGGTTTTGATATCGTCTGCGACCTCTCGCTGCGCCGCAACGCGCCCGGGACGGTTTCGGTGCAGGTCGGTCTCGAAATCGTGGTCAATTTTCTCGCGCCTGCGATGCCCGATCGCTACTTCCAGTCCGACGGCAAGCGCTTTCCCCTGCGCTGGTCCGCTGCTGTGCCGGACGCCGAGCTTCGCATCGTGGACGAGTGGCAACACGCCAGTGTGACGCTCGACGCTCCTTCTTCGCGCGGCTTCTGGATCGCGCCCATAGAAACCGTCTCCGAATCCGAGGACGGCTTCGAACGCATCTACCAGGGCTCCCAGATCCTCGCCGTGTGGCCCGTCGAACTTGCCCAAGGCGCGGAATGGAACGCGCGGCTGACGTTCAAGGCCGCTGGACTTCCATAGGCCGGGCCGGTCCCTCCGCTGTTACGCAGCGCCCCTTTTCTCCCGGCCCCCGTTCGGTTTCGATTCTCGGTGTCTACCGCGTTCATCCGTGGCGCGACCGTCCTCCGTCGCACCCGGTTGCTCTGCCGCGCGGCGGCTTGCTAGACTGCGGTGCTCACATCGATCGGAGGAAGCGCATGGCTGTTTCGAAGGAACTGCTGGACATTCTGGTGTGCCCGCTCTGCAAGACGCCCGTGCAGCCTACGCCGGATCAGCACGGGCTGAAGTGCGCCACGTGCAAGCGCGTCTATCCGATTCGCGAAGATATTCCCATCATGCTGGTTGACGAAGCCCGAATCGAAAGCGAGTAGTCCGTTAGTCCAGCGGAAAACCGATCGACTGATCCTGGTACTCCACTCGCAACCGGATTTCCTGCGTCTTCTGCTGTTTCACGAAGTCGCTTTTCTCGGGAAACGGCTGGTAGGGACTGACTTCGGTAATGATAATGACGCACGAGCACCCTTTCGGGTGATCCGTGTCCTTCACGTTGAAGCTTTTCACGGGGCCGTAGAATCCGCTGGGCCCCCAATCCTGGAGGAATCGATCGTACGTGTAGGAAGGCACCGGCTTCCAGATCTGATAGGCGCGCTGCATGTCGCCCGCTTCGACCGCGCTCAGGAAATGATAGACGGTCACTTTTTCCGTGTGGTAGCGCAGCAGCCACCACAGTCCGGCTCCGCCCAGAGCGATGAACACCGCCACCATGATCAGGCGGCGCTTCAGTTTCGACGGAGGACGTAGTTCGGCGGCGTCCAACAGGCTCACAGGCTTCTCCTTCTCACAACTGGCGCTTGAACAGCGAAATGCTGCCCGTCACCATGATAGCCGAGAAGCCGCTCAGGATGAGAATGTCCATGTAGATCCCGCCGAGGCCCGTATCTTTCAGCGTCAGATTGCGCAGCGCGTGGACCGTGTAGGTGAACGGATCGATCACCGATATCCACCGGAGCCACGAGGGGAACGCCTCGATCGGATACACGGCGCCCGAGGGAAAAAACAGCAGCATGTTCAGCACGCCGAAAATCGCGCGCGGCACCAGCGGATCGTCCACGCGCACCATGACCAAAAACATCAGGCTGATCATCGCCAGCGACGCCACCGCGACGACCACCGCCAGATAAACGAGCCGCGCCGGATCCCACAGGCGCGGAATCCCGGCGATCAGGCCTCCGATAATGACCAACGACATGCCGGCCATGAACGCCTTGATGGTCCCCGCGCCAATCAGTCCTCCGATAAGCTCGGTTTTCTGAATCGGAGTCAGCAGATAGCCTTCGTGCAGCCCTCGCATCTTGTCGTCGATGTACGTGATCCCGCCGCCGATCATCGCCGTGATGAAGATCGCCATGGCGGTCGAGCCGGAAAGCAGATATTTGATGTACTCGATGTAAGGATAGATCTCGACGATATTCAGCTCGACCTGCGCGTCCAGGCGCGGCTGAACGTCCGGGGTGTTCAGTTCCGTGGCCATCTCCTGCACGCGCTCCAGCAGCGCGCTGGATATGAACTGGTCGCTGTTGTCCTCGGTGAAAACGACGCGCGGACGGTCGTGCTGGTAATAGCGCCGGGAGAACTCGTGCGGGATGTCGACGACTCCGCGGACGAATCCCGTCTTCAGATCGTCCGTCGCCTTGGACAGAGAATCGTACTGGACCACGCGGAAAGTTTGCGGGCCCGCGGCGATTCCGTCGAACATCTCCGCCATCCTCCGTGATTCGACCGAATGGTCCTCGTCCACCACGGCAAGCGTCGCGCCCCTGATCTTCCCTCCAAACGCGTAACCGAGAACCACGAGCTGCACGAGCGGAAAGATCAACGAGCTCAGCATCAGCGCGGGACTGCGGAAGAATTTCCGCATGTCGCGTTCGATGAGCGCCGCAATCCGGTACATCTTCATGCTCTCAACTCCTCCGATGCCACCGCTTGCTACCTCGAAAACGGACTCGGCTGATACGTGGCCTTCTGCGGCGCGTCGCGCAGCGCCGTGCCCGTGTAGTGCAGAAACACATCGTCGAGCGTGGTGCCCTGCACGGAGACTCTCTTCACGGTCACCTTGCGCGCGCGCGCCAAGTCCATCAGCGCCGCGACGGTCGCCGGTCCGTCGTGCGACGTGATATGAACCACGCTGTCGTGTTCGGTCACTCCGGTGGCTTGCGCGACGCCGCGCAACTGCTCGGCCCAGTCGGCCGGAGCCCCTTCGAACTCCGCCTCCACGATTTCCGTTCCCGGCACGCTGTCCTTCAACCGGGCCGGCGTATCCAGCGCGGCCAGTTTGCCGTGGTCCACGATGGCGATCCGGTCGCAGAGTTTGTCCGCTTCCTCCATGTAGTGCGTGGTCAGCAAAATCGTCAGCTCGGATTTGTCCCGCAGCGAACGGATCATCTCCCACACGTGCGCGCGCGATACGGGGTCGAGGCCGGTCGTCGGTTCGTCGAGAAACATGATTTTCGGCGAATGGACGAGCCCGCGCGCAATCTCCAGCCTTCGCCGCATGCCGCCCGAAAATGTGCGGACCAGCGCGTCGCGGAACTTCAGCAGCTCCACGTTGTCGAGCAACTGGTCGATCAGCGCATCCCGCTTGTCAGCGGGCACGCCATAGAGCTTGGCGTGAATCGCCATGTTTTCTTTGGCCGTCAATTCGGGATCGGACGTGAACGCTTGCGGAATCACGCCCAGCGTGTGGCGCACGCCGTCGGCGTCGGTCCGAATGTCGTGCCCTCCCACGCGAGCCGTGCCCGCGGTCGGCGGCGTCAGCGTCGTCAGAATGCGGATCAGCGTCGTCTTCCCCGCGCCGTTCGGACCGAGCAGCCCGAAAATCTCCTGCTGCGATACCGCGAAGCTCACGTCATTCACCGCCGTCAGGTCGCCGAATTTCTTCGTCAGATGATCGACTTCAATCGCGTTCATGACAGGTCGCTCGCTGGGCCGCGCACGGAGGCTACAGGCTCGCGAACCAGCTCTTTCTTTGCAGCGGCGGCAGGAGCACCGTCGCCGTCATTCCGGTGAAGAGCCGCCGGCCATCGTTCGGCACCGACACTTTGATCGCGAAGGTCTTGATGTCGCGCTTCGTGCGGCTCACGTCTCGCTGCGTGGCAAAGTCGTTTTCTACGCCTTTGAAGAAAACCTGCCCTTGCAGGACGTCTCCCGACGGCAGCTTCACATGCAGCGTCTGCCCGAATTGCACCGCGTCGATGTAGCTCTCTTCCACGTCGGCTCGCACCCACAAATGATCCACGTCGACCACCACGACGATGGGAGAGCCTTGCGCCACCACCTCGCCTTGCTTGGCCACCCGCACGGAAACGATGCCGTCGATCGGCGCATAGATTTCCGTGTAGCCGAGCTGCGTCGCGATTTGCGCGGCCGTGGCGCGCGCCTGCTCCAGTTGCGCCAGCGTGGTCGCGATCTCGCTCCCGCGCACGTCCACTTGCTTGCGGTTCGCCTTCGCCAGGGCCAGCGCGGCCTCCTGGGCGTTCACGGAATCTTCCAGCGACTTCACGTTCGCCTGCGAAGCCTTCAGCGTGGCTTCCCCGTGATCGCGGTCCTGCGCCGACTCGACGCCGCTGTCGAAAAGTTTCTGAACGCGGTCGTAGTCGGTCTGATCCCGCCACAGGTTCGCCTTCGCCTGGTCGAGCTGCGCCCGCGTCGCCGTCAGAGTGGCTTCGGCCTGCTTCAGAGAGGCGCCGGTCGAATCATCCGTCAGGGAATAATTGTGATTCGCTTCGCTCACCTGCGCCTGCAGGCTCGCCACGTTGGCGTTGGCCGCGGCGAGGCTCGCCTGCAGCTCCTTCGGGTCGAGTTCCGCGATCAGATCGCCCTTCTTGACTTCCGATCCTTCATCGACTTTCAGCGTCACGATCCGGCCCATGATCTGCGGGCTCACGATCACTTCGTTGCCGTCCACGATGCCTGTCAGGGGAATTTCTTTTCCGTGCGGCGTCGTGAAAATGTAGAAGACCAGCGCGATCAGGAACACCAGCCCGATGATGCCGAACGATCGCATACTGGCCTTCATCGGGATTTCGCTCCTTCGCGGGCCATGGCGTGCTGCAGGAAATCGAGCAGCGCGCGCTTCCGCGCCGCCACCGCGTCCGGAGCCAGCAGGTCCTGGCCGATCACGCGGCTCAGAATCGGCGCCGCGGCGAAATAGGATGTCGTCATCTGCATCGTCATCAGAGCGCTCTGGTCCGGATCGAGCTGGCGAAACTCGCCCTTCGCAATTCCCTGCTGGATCGTCCGCGCGAACTCCTGATGCAGCGGCCGGAAGAATTCCTTCACCATCCACTCGAAGCCGCTGCCTGCTTCCATCGCCTGGCGCTGCACCAGCCGCGGGTAGTTCGGGTGCGTCGCCAGAAAATCGAAGTAGCCGCTGACGCCGGCGAAAAATCTTTCGCGCGGGGACAGGCTCTTTCGCGGCGGAGCGAAGACGGCGACGCGCAACTGCCGCAGCAGGTTTTCCAGCACCGCGCGATGCAGGCGGCGCTTGTTGCCGAAATAATAGTAGAGCATCGCTTTGTTCGCGTGCGCCGCCATGGCGATTTCCTCGGTGCGAGCCCCCTCGAGGCCCTGCGCGGCAAACTGCCGCTCCGCCGCGGCCAGAATCCGCCGCGCCGTGGCCGGGTCCTCGTCTTTTCTACGTCCGCGCGCCATGTTTGTTTCAGATTCCCAGGCGGTTCATGTATTCGTCGGGATACCGCGCACCCACGGCCGCGCCGCGCGGCAATGCTTCGTCGATGCGCCGCAGGTCGGCGGGCGTCAGCTTCACGTCCAGCGCGCCGAGGTTCTGGTCGAGATACGCGCGCCGCTTCGTGCCCGGAATCGGGACGATGTCGTCGCCCTGCGCCAGCACCCACGCCAGCGCGAGCTGCGCCGGCGTGCACTGCTTCTCCGCCGCGATCGCCTCCACGCG
>Ga0335083_10007706_pt1 | contig 13261 bp, 18 predicted proteins | sample Lox_Sample_42_FD_206716 | JGI IMG/M metagenome (GOLD analysis project Ga0335083, IMG submission 206716) | Soil microbial communities from Loxahatchee National Wildlife Refuge, Florida, United States - Lox_Sample_4.2 | ecosystem: Environmental > Terrestrial > Soil > Wetlands | place: USA...
GGCGGAGGCCGCTTATTTGCGCGGCAGCAGGCCTTCGCGCTGGGCCCGTTTACGGGCCAGCTTGCGCGCACGGCGGACGGCTTCGGCTTGTTCGCGCGCCCGCTTCTCGGACGGCTTTTCGTAATGGTTGCGGCGCTTCATTTCGCGGAAAGTGCCTTCCCGCTGCATCTTCTTCTTGAGCGCCTTCAACGCCTGATCGACGTTGTTATCGCGAACGAAAATCTGAACCAGGACCCGTCCTCCGGATGGAATTTGGACGCAACAAAAGGCCAGGGGCGCGCCTCGCGCCCCGGACCCGCTTTCTTGCGAAGGCGGCGGGATAGCAAAAGGGGGCGCTTTTGTCCACCTGGGGGAGACTTTGTCCCCGGTCTCGGCGGGATTAGATTGTACTCATGGTAGACGCCCCCTCAGACCGGTTCCGCGCCCGCCTTTTGGAGGCGTATCCGGCTCATGCCGCCGAGCTGGGCTGGACCGACGCCGCCCTGAAAGCCGCGGCCGCGGAGGCGGGGCTTTCCGAAGGGGAGGTGGCGCTGGCCTGTCCCAACGGGGTGGTCGACCTCATGGACGCGTTCGCCGACCGGGCCGACCACGCCATGCTGGACCGGCTTTCCGAGATCGACCTGGATAGCTTGCGCATCCGCGATAAGGTCCGCGCCGCGGTGATGGCGCGCCTCGAAGCGCAGGCGCCGCACAAGCTCGCCGCGCGCGCCATGACCCGCGCTTTGGCGCGCCCGACGCGCGCGCCGGAAGCCGCGCGCCTGTTGTGGCGCACCGCGGACCACATCTGGCGCGCGCTTGGCGACACCTCCACGGACGGAAATTTCTATTCCAAGCGCGCCATCCTCTCCGGCGTGCTCGCTTCGACCTATGCGCGCTGGTTCACCGACGAAAGTGAAGACAACGCCGACACCTGGGCCTTTCTCGACGCGCGCATCGAAAACGTGATGCAGTTCGAGAAATTCAAAGCGCGCCTCAAACCCATCGGCGAAGCCGCGCAAACCGCTATCGGCATCGCGGCCCGCGCCCGCTACGGCGCTTAGTGCGCTGGCGGCGGCGCCGGCGGTTTCGGCTCCGCGCTATCCTCATCGTCGGATATCGGGCCGTCGCCAGGCTCCTGGCCGTGCAAAGCGGCATTGAGCAATTCCACCGCCGCCTTACTGCCGCCGTGGGGCGAATAGGCGATTGGCCGCAGGATCCCAACCGCCTCTCGGAAGCGGCGACGATGCATCAGCACTGAAGCGGTATTGATCGAAATGGCCGGGACTTGCGGCGCGAGATTGTAGGCGCGCACCAGCACATTGACGGCGTCATCAGTCATCGGCTCGCCGCCGAACATGTAGCTCTCCGCGTAGTAGTACAGCGTTGGCACATTGTTGGGGTCGCCGCGAAAGGCCTGGGCGAAATAACGGCGGCCCTGCGCCGCAATCGCATTTGCATTGCCGCCGGCAGGCGCCGCCGATGCTTCCTGGATGTAGGTCTTGCCCATCAGCATGTTGGCTTCGACGTCGTCCGCTTGCGCTGCCAGCATGGGCTGCAGGATCGCCCGCGCGCCGCTGAGATTCTTGTTCGCCATGGCGGCCCGCGCCCGCGCGTATTGGGCGAATGTGTCATCAGGATAATGGCTCGCGAGACGTTCGATCTGCGCGGCGAACGCCGGGGCGTCGGCGTCGGAGACTGCGCCAAGGCGCATGCGGGCCACGGGCAGGAGCAGGTCGTCCGCGGACGGGGGCAAGCGGGTGATCTGCACATCGGCGTCGTCCACGCGCGGCGCAGGGCCGTTGCTGTGCATCAAACGCTGCGTCGCATAGCGATGCAGTTCGGTCTCGAACTGCGCCGGCGTCATGCCGAACGCGGGCTGAAACGCGGTGATGGGGTCCCCGCCGTTTTCCAGCGCTTGCAGATAGGCGTGAAATTGCGCGAGCCGCCCCGGCGTGTACTGAATGTAGTGAACCGCAAGCCAGCTTTCGCCATAATAGCTCGACGCCCGGCGCGGGTCGCTGAAATCGGGACTTTGCGACAGGAATTGCTCGATGCTCGGCCAGTTTTCGAAGTGGATGATGTCGTTGACGCGTCCCGGATCGAATTCGCCGATCACGACCTGATCGTTCTCGAAGGTCATGGTCTGCATGAACTCGGCGTAGCCTTCGACGAACCAAGGCGGATAATCGCCGCGCGTATTGTGAAACATGAAATGGTGCGTGTACTCGTGAAATAGCACGTCCTGCGATGCGAGCCCGTGCTGGCCGCCATAGATGGCGAAAGACGCCGTGAGGTCTATGGCGGTGTTGTAGAAGCCAAGTATCTCTTGCGAGGTGCTGGGGATCACGGTTCGGAGTTCCGAGATCCCGCCGACAAGGTAGATTTCAAACTTGTTCGCCTCTTCCGCCGGCGCGCTTCCGAGTGCGCGGAGTTCGGCGTCGAACAATTCGAGACGATGCACGACGCTGCGAAGCGTCCGCTCCTCCAAGTGGCCATAAACAATGAAATGCGTGCTTTCGGCGCGCAGCCAGTGGCCCTGATCGTCTGCGAAAGCCGGCGTCGCCCATTGGAGCGCACAGGCAAAAAGGCCCCAGCGAAAAATACGTGCAAACATGACCCTCACCCCAAGCTGCACGAGCCGAGTCTAGGCTTCGGAACCATCGGCGCCAAGCGGCGGACGGCTCGGTTCGGCGGCGTCGCAATGCTGCTGGTCCCGGAGGCCCCCTAACTCAGCGCGCTTTGCAGGCCGCCGAAATAGAAGCTCCAGATGACGATGAGCGCGACGAGCGCCGCGGCTTGCACCCAAGTGCGGCGCACGAAAACCCAGGCGATGATGCTGGTGATCACCATGGGAACGACGGCGGCGTTTTGGCGGAGGAATTCGCCGATGCTGAAGGCGCTGCCGAACAGCAGATTGGCGGCGAGCGCCATAGCCGCGGAAAGCACGAACGCGCCGATATAACGCCGGCCCTGCTGATCGTGATAGTCGCGGAGGTCGAGTTCGCCGTCGCGCCGGCCTTCGAGGCTCACCAGCGCGGCGTAGAGGTAGTTCACGATAGCCAGGCCGAAGGTGAAGAAAATGATCGCGATGCTGTAGCTTTGAATGCCGCGCAAATCCCAGAGCGAGGTCCAATTGGCGATGATGACGATGACGGCGTTGATCAGCCAGCCCAGATAAATCCAGGAAAAGCGCAGGCCGCTGTCGGCCCGCAGCATCGCCGCGCCGGTGCTGAGGATATGCGTCAGCGCCACCGCATAGACGAAGGAGAACAGCACCACGACGTGTTCGAACGCGCCCATCAGCGTTTCAGCCGCGTGACGTGCCCCATCTTGCGCCCGGGGCGTATTTCATTTTTGCCGTAAAGGTGAAGCTTGGAATTGGGCTCGGCGGCGAGCGCTGCCCATGCGTTCACTTGATCGCCGATCAGATTGATCATCTCGGCGTCGCAGAGCCGCCCGGGCGAAGCCAGCGGCCATTCGGCGATGGCGCGGATATGCTGCTCAAATTGGCTGGCGATGCAGGCGTCTTGGGTCCAGTGGCCGCTATTGTGCACGCGCGGGGCCATTTCGTTGGCGATCAGTGCGCCGTCCGGCATCAGGAAAAACTCAATCGCGAACACCCCGGCATAGCCAAGTGCGCCTCCAACCCTGGAGGCCAGCGCCACAGCTTCTTGCTGTACCCTCGCGTCGACCAGCGCCGGCGCGAGTGTACGAACCAGGATGCCGTCGGCGTGAATATTTTCCACCAGATCGTAGGGCGCCAGTTCGCTGTGAACGCTACGCGCAGCGACGAGCGAAACTTCGCGCTCAAACCTGCAGAAGCCTTCAAGGATAAGCGGTTGTCCTGCGAGCGCGGAATATGCCGCGTCTGCATCGGCCAGCGATGCGATGCGCGCTTGGCCTTTGCCGTCGTAGCCGAGACGCCGCGTCTTGAGGATTGCGGGCGCGCCGATTTGGACGAGCGCAGCGTCGAGATCGGCACGACTATCGACGGGTGCGAATGGAACGGTGGCGATGCCGCATCCGTTAAAGAAGCGCTTTTCTTCCAGGCGATCCTGGGCAATTGCAAGCGCTTCAGGGTTCGGATGTATGACAGCGTCGGCGTTGAACACCAGGATTTCTGCAGTTGTAGCCGGTACGTTTTCAAATTCCGTTGTGACCACCGCGACAGAGCGCGCGAACGCCGCGAGCGCAGCCTCATCATCGTATTCCGCAACCGTCGTGTGCGCGGCGACGCGGCTCGCGGGGCTATCGGTTTCCGGCGTGTAGATGTGGACGTCGAAGCCAAGCTCGGCGGCGGCCATCGCTAGCATGCGGCCAAGCTGCCCCCCGCCCAGAATGCCGATCACGCTGCCGGGCGCCAAAGCGCTCATGCGGTCGGGTCTTCGCCGACGGCGGCGGTCTGCTGCGCGCGGAAAGCTTCGAGCCGCTGCGCCAGGCTCATATCGCTGAGCGCCAGAATGGAGGCGGCGAGCAGCGCCGCGTTCGCCGCGCCAGCTTCGCCGATCGCCAGCGTGCCCACCGGCACGCCCTTCGGCATCTGCACGATGGAGAGCAGGCTATCGAGCCCGTTCAGCCCCGTGCTTCGCACCGGCACGCCGAGCACCGGCAGGGTCGTCATCGAAGCGGCCATGCCCGGCAGGTGGGCGGCGCCGCCAGCTGCGGCGATGATGACTTTGAGCCCGCGCGACTTGGCGGAGGTTGCATAAGCATAGAGCCGCTGCGGCGTCCGGTGGGCGGAGACCACCTTGGCTTCGTAGGCGACGCCTAGGCTGTCCAACAGCTCGGCCGCGCCTTTTAGCGTCTCCCAATCAGACTTCGAACCCATGATCAGGCCGACCAGGGGCGTGGGACCGGGCATGCAGGCGACTCCGGAAAAAGAGCGCGCACTATAGAAATGGCGGCCCCGCCGTCCAGTCCGCCGCGGCCGGGCGGTGGGCAATTAATGCCGCCTTTACCACCCGGACGGCATGTGTCTCCCATGATGTTCGCGCGGAGAAAGTCCGCAGCCGAAACGATCGACCCGCTGCTGGCGCAGTATGGGCTGTCGCCCAGCGACCTGCCGCCCGCCGCGATGACGGCGTTCCGGGCGCTCGCCGAAGAGCGCGACACGCTGCAGCGCTCGCTCGAGGCCGCCATGGCGCTGGCCGACCGCGATACGCTGACGCCCACCTATAATCGCCGCTCCTTCATGCGTGCGCTTCACCGCACCATGTCGGAAGTCGAGCGCTACAAGACGCCGGCGGCCGTGATCTACATCGACCTCGACGGCTTCAAGGCCGTCAACGACGAATACGGCCACGCCGCCGGCGACGCGGTGTTGCGGCAGGTTGGCCGCATGCTGATCGATCAAGTCCGCGAAAGCGACGTGGTCGGACGCCTCGGCGGCGACGAGTTTGGCGTGATCCTCAATCGCGTGACGCCGGAAGAGGCGGAGGCGAAGGCTGAGCTTTTGGCGGCGGCGATCAATCACACGCCGGTCACGTTCGCCGGCATCGAACACCGCGTCCGCGCCTCGCTGGGCGTGCATTCCATCGCCAGCGTCGAAGATCCCGAAACCGCCATCGCCCGCGCCGATGAAGCCATGTACGCCGACAAGCGCGCCCGCGCCGTCGCGCGGGAAGATTTCAGCGGGTTCTGACATTTACGCTTTCCCGGACCGCTCGCGAAGCGAGCGTGATCCGGGACCCAAGGTTTGCTCAAACTTTGTAGGCGTCCAGGTCGCCACGACGTTGGGGCCCGGATCGTCGCTTCGCTCCGTCCGGGGAGGCGTATCAGGGCGCGCCGAAACGGATCAGCGCCGGATACAAATCTTCCCAATACAGGTTCTTTTCTTCGATCAGCGCGATCTTCCAATCGCGCTTCCATTTCTTCATCTGCTGCTCCCGCGCATAAGCTGCGGCGACAGAGTCAAACGCTTCGTACCAGACCAGCAGCTTCACGCCGTATTTGCGCGTAAAGCCGCCGAGGAGGCCTTCGCGATGTTCGTAGGCGCGCTTCACCAAGTCGCGCGTTGATCCAAGATAGAGCGTGCCGAAGCGCTTGCTCGCGAGCAGATACGCCCAACCTCCCGCTTCTTCTCTCACGATGCATCCACCACGCTTTCCCGGACAAGCATGCGTAGCATGCGCCGATCCGGGACCCAACATTGTGGCGAACTGAAACTACGTCCAGCTTGAACGAACGTTGGGCCCCGGATCGTCGCTTCGCGCCGTCCGGGGAAGCGTTAGGGCGCGCGCTCCAGCCGCGCTTCCGGGATCATCTCGCGCATATGGTTGCCGAAGCTGATGAGGCACGCCTCGCTCGGCGCCAGCGGCCCGGTGGTGTAGGCGCCCGAGCGCATGCCGGCCTGCACGTTTTCAATCAGCACGGTGTCTTCGGCGTTGACCTGGCGATTAATGCGCCAGTTGAGATAGCGCGCGGCGCGCATTTCGCGGTTGTCGTTCGGATGCACGTACGCGATCTCGCGGATCAGCGTCTCGGTTGGCGACACCGGGATGAATTGCATGAAATCGACTTGATCTGGGTAGATGTCGAACGCGCAATTCGGCCAGAGCTTGTAGTAGCACCAGAGCCGGCGCCGTTCCGGCGCGATGTGGGTGAAGCCGGAAAGCAGCGCTTGATAAGCGCGCTCGGTCGGGTTGTTCGACGGCGTTTCGGTGATATGGCCCCACATCTTATCGATCCAGGGCTTGGCTTCGATCTTGTACGTGCCGGCGAACAGACGCGAGAGCCCCGGATGCGCGACCGGGATGTGCAGCCCATCGGAATAATTGTCGCCGACATTCTTCCAATTCACCGGGCGGGGCCTGAGCGTCACGCGCCCGTTCGGCACGAGTTTTTCCAACTCGAACGCCGCCAGTTCGTCTGCGTAAGGCGCCATCATCTCCGCGACCGCAGGCAGCCCCTTCTCGAAGCGGATGAAGATGAAGCCGAAGGCGATTTCCTGTTCCACCGGTACCAGGCTGTGCTGCTCCGGATTGAGCCCCTCGAAGCCCTGCCATTTCGGCGCGGCGACGAAGCGCCCGTCGAGGCCGTAGCTCCAGGCGTGATAGGGGCAGACCAAGCGCTTGCCGCATGAGCCCTTGGAATCTTCCGCCAGCTTGCTGGCGCGATGGCGGCACACATTGTGGAAGCTGCGCAGCACGCCGTCTTCGCCGCGGAGCGTGACGACGCGGTCGCCGAGCACGTCGAGCGTGACGTAATCGCCCGCCTTCGGCGCATCATTGATGTGGCCGACAATGTGCCAAGCTTGGCGAAAGATGGCCAAGCGCTCACGCTCGAAAAAACCGGGATCGGTATAGATCCAAGCCGGCAGGCTTTCGATCATGCGTGCGCCGTCAGCGCTCACGCGATGATGTCCGGCGTCAGCCGATCTTCGATCCATTGAATCTGATCCTTGAGCACGAGCTTGCGCTTCTTCAAACGCGCCAATTGCAGCGCGTCGCCGCCAGATTGCGTCGCCAGCGCGGCGATGGCGCTGTCCATGGCGCGATGTTCCTCTCGGAGTTCGATCAGCCGGGTCTTGAGGGCGCGCTTTTCGGGCGTGTCGTTAATGTCAAAACCGAACTCGTCGTCATCGGAGCCCATCGCCCGTTTGCCCGTCGACTAGCCCAATCGGCCGGTCCGGCAGCTAAGCCACGCTCCGGGAAACCTGTAAAGCGCCGATCAAGGCGGCGCGATCTGCCCAGAAATGGGACGGGTCCGAACAAATCGGCAGTTGTAATGCGAAGTCAGGAGACAGCCGGTCGATTCGGCGCCAGAGTGAACCTCGCCAGCTTTTGAGGAGGCGCTCTCCATGGCACTCGAATCGCGGTTACGCGAACTCGACACCCGGCATCGGGACCTTGATTCAGCCATTGAAAATGAAGCCAGAAGGCCAGCCGCGGATATGACCCGGCTCTCGGCGATGAAGCGCCAGAAACTCAAGATAAAAGAGGAGATTGAAGCGCTTCGGCGCCGCATGCAGCATTAGGGCTGCTGCGTCTTCTCCTCTGAGCGAAAAGCTCACCTTACCGGCGCGCTTGATTGAGCGGATGCGCCGCCGGCGGTAGCGTGCTCCGCACACGGAGGAGCACTGTTTTCATGCGCGCCCTGTTCTCGTTCGACGAAGCCTTGTCGCCGGGCGTGCTGAGCTTCATTTACCAGATTGTCTCCGGCTTTATCGCGCTGTTTGCGGTGATCGGCGCGTGCGCCGTGCTGACCACAATCAATACAGGCGGCTTCTTCACTGCGCTGCTGACGGCGCTTGGCATGATCGGCGGCGGCGTCGCCGTTATTCTGCTCATCCGCCTCGTCGGCGAGATCTGGATGACGCAGCTGCGCATCCAGGATCGCCTCGGCCTGATCCTCGACCAAGCCAAGCAAAAGAAGAGCTAGAGCGTCGGGGGTTGGGCCCCCAAAGTCAGCGCCACGCCGACCAGAACAGCGAGCAGCCCGAGTTCTGCGAGAATGGTTCGCCCCAGCAGCGGCCACGCCGCCTTGGGTGTGAGGCTGAGGCGGTTGAACGCCGCGATGAGCAAGGCCAGCGCGAAGAGCGCGATCTTGAGGCTGGCCAGTTGGCCGTAATGCGTCTGGGCGTGGGGAAAGGCCGCGCCGGTGACGACGACGAGGTTGAATGCGCCGGTCGTCGCCACGGCGGCGACAAACCACAATCCCGCATTGGAAAAGCGGCGCACCAGGACGGGCTGAGGCGCGCGCCGCAACGCCAGCGCCAGCGCGGCGAGGCCGCCGATCCAGCCGCCCGCGGCGCAGAGGTGGAGCGCGTAGCTTGCCGCGCCCAACGCGCCGCCGATTGCGGCGCCATGGCTCACCATGGCGAAACAAACCAGCACGCCGCCCGCAAATGGCAAGGCCAATGGACGCCAGGTCCAGGACGCGAGGGTCAGTAACGCGGTCAGCGTGAGCTGCGCCGTCCAGACTTGGCCGAATGAGGTCGCCGCCAGCGCGCCGAGCGGCGCGCCAAGCTCTACCGCCTGCAGGCCAATCGCGGCCGTGCCCGTGATCAAAGCGATCAGCGCGGCGAAGCCGAGCAGACGCGCCGGCGCTGGCGCACGCGCATAGAGCGGAAACAGCGCCGCGCCGAAACTCACCAGGCTCGCGCCCAGAAACGCGTAGCGCGCGCAGAACAGGACGACGTCCAGGGTCACGGCGCGACGCGGAACACGAAGGCGCCCTGGGTCTGGTGGGTGTCGACCGAGATCGCGCGCCACTGCACATGATAGACGCCCGACGCCAGATGCGCGCGGAGCGGCGCCACCAAGGTCAGACCGTCATTGGCGGTCGTTAGCGCGGCAAGCGGCGCGCCGTGATGCGCGTCGTCCTCGATCGTTACCGCGCAGAGCGCCGGCTCGACTCGCTCGCTGAACTGAAGCCGCACCGCATCTGGGGTCCCATGCACGACGCCGCCGACCGGCGGATCGGCATGCTGCAACAGGGCGTGGGCGTGCGCGTCCGCGGCGAGCGCAACAAGTGCGCCCGCCGCCAGCGCGATGATCGCGCTGCTTCTCATCGATGGCCTCCAAACAGCGGCCGTCCCAGCGAATGCGGGAAGATGTCGTCGAGGTAGTAGTGCAGCTGCACCACGAACCCGACATTATCGCCGCTTTCGTCATTGATCGGGATCATCGCTTCCGCGCCGAACTGGATATGACGTCCACTCCAGACCAGGCCGGGATTGACTGTCCCGGTGGTGCGTTCGTCGCCGCGCTGCCGCACCGGCTGATCCACCGCGATCTCCACCATCGGCGTCAGCTGGTTCACCCAATTGGCCCAGCCATTGTCGTGCACATTGGCGGCGAGGTAGCGCAGGCTGTATTCGACCGCGAGCCCGTATTCGACCGCGTAAGGATTGGCTTCCAGGTCGCCGTCCTCGTTGCGCGCATGCGCGCGCGTCGGAATTCCGGCAGATCGCCGAAGCCGCGGCCGAAATAGAGCGTGGGCGCGACGGTGGTCGTGCTTTCCGCGCCGACACGCTCCGCGCCTGTCCCGCCCAATTCGGCCTCGACCCCGACGCTGACGATGCTTTCGTGCGCGGCGTTGGAGAAGAGCCGATATTTCACGCCGGTCTCGATGTTCTGAAAGCCGTCGCCTTCCGGACCATGAGTCCAGGCGCCGCCGAGCGACAGCGCCAGACGCGGCGTGATGCTCTTGCCGTAGTCGAATGAAAGCTCGGTCTCGCCATCCATGTAGCTCACGGTCGGCAGAGCGAGTTCATCCGAGGTGAAGGGGTCTTCGGTGGACAGCGTCGCTGGAAAGAACCGGTCGCCAACAATGCCGTGCGCAAACGCGGGGCTCGCCGCGAGCGCGAACGCGGCCGTAGCCGCTGCTAACATACGCATGTGATTTGATCCTGATCTGACGGCGCGCGTGCGTGCGCCTGCGCAAATGCGAAGCGAGGTCAGATCAGGAGAGGCGGTCCGCGTGAGGGGGGCGGCGGCGCGGCGAGGCCCGCGCCGACATGGACGGACGCGGAAAGCGCGCGCTCAGTGAAGCTGATGCGATAGGGCGCGGCGAGCACGCACGGGCCGTGGCGATCCAGCGCGTGGCCGCTCTTGTCGGCGTCTTGGCCCGCGCCGCCGCCGAGATCGATGGTGACGCTGTCTTCGCCATGGCACAGCGTCACCACGAGCCGGCCGTCGGCCGCCGCTGGCATGAAGCCCGGCGGTACGACGGCGCGCATCATCATCGCCGCGAGGGCGAGAACGAGCAGCGTTCCGCGCAGATTGAATCGGCCCCCAGGCATCAGAGCGGAGGCTAGGCCCTCAATTCACGCCGTCAAAGACGCAAATCCGCGCACTCAGCCTTCGTCGCCGTGCTCGTAGGTTTCGGGCGGCACCGTTTCGGTGGCGGGCTTCAGCCCTTTGCCTTCGGCCTTACGAGTCCGCGCGTCGGCGCGCGCTTTGGCGGCCGCGGCGTCGGCCACGACCTTGTCGAGTTCGATCTGAGTGCAGAGGCCCAGCGACACCGGATCGACCGGCTTCAGGTTCGGCGAGTTCCAGTGCGTGCGGTTGCGCACCTGGTCGATCGTCGCCTTCGTGGTGCCGATCAGCTTGACCACCTTCGAGTCCGGGATTTCCGGATGGTTGCGCAAGAACCAGGCGATCGCGTCCGGACGATCCTGGCGGCGGGCGATCGGCGTGTAGCGCGCGCCCTTCTTCTTCACGTGCGGAATGTCGACGCGCTTTTGCTCCAGCGCATGCATGCGATAGGCGGGGTCCTTCTCGCCCTTCTGGATTTCCTCGCGGGTCAGGAAGCCCGCAGCGATCGGATCGACGCCGCGTATGCCCTTGGCCACGTCTTCATTGGCGATGCCCTGCACCTCAAGCGGATGCAGGCCGCAGAAATCCGCGATCTGGTCGAAGCCCAGCGAGGTGTTCTCGATCAGCCAAACGGCGGTCGCCTTGGGCATCAGAATGTCGGACATGGGGGCTCCACAAATGAAAAACGCCCGGCGTCGAGGCCGGGCGTCTGCCCTGTCTGACGGCCAGCGATCCGGGCGTAGGATCAAGCCAGCTGAGCCGGCCTATAGCGGAACCGGGGACAAAAGCCAAGGCTGAGCCGCCGTTGGTTCAGGCTGCCCCGGGGTGGGTCCAGGGGGCGCGGTAGGGGCGGGCGAGCAACCCGTTCGCCTCGTCGTCGCCGACATAGCGCCCGGCGGCGCCGTCCCAGCGGAGCGGGCGGCCAAGCTTCATCGCCGTGTTGGCGAGGATGCAGCACGAGGTGGAGACGTTGACGCTTTCCACATCGGAGGCTGGCCTGTGGCCTTGTTCGATGGCGGCGATAAAGTCGCGCATGTTGCCGCGCGTGAGCTTAATCAGCGGCCGTTCGTAATCGCGCAGCTCGGCGTCTTGAGAATACGTCCCTGGTTCAGCCGGCGCCGCGCCGACGACGCGGTCGCCCTCGACCGGCACGAAATCGTAGCTGTCGTTGAACAGCCTGAGCGAGCCCTGATCGCCGTGAATGGCCGCGCCCCAGCTTTCGCCCGCAGGCCCGCGGCCCCATTGGCGATTGAGCCAGGTCATCATCACGCCGTCGAAATCCCAGGTCGCGGTCATGGTGTCGGGCACGTCCGAGGTGCTCGCCGTGTCCACCAGCACCGCGCCTTCGGCGCTGACGTGCGTCGGCGCGCCGAGGTCGAGCATCCAGCGCGCGGCGTCGATGAAATGCACGCCGACATCACCGACATAGCCGTTGCAGAAATTCATGAAGGCGCGCCATTGCGGCGGAAACGCCTGGTGCATCACGTAATTGTAGGGGATCAGCCGCGCCGGCCCGCAATACATGTCCCAATCGAGATGCGGCGGCGGGGGACCATCTGGCGGCACGTGCGGCGGGCGCTGGTGCAGATAGCTCGCCACCTCCACCATCGCGATCTTGCCGAGGCGGCCTGTGCGCACGTAGCGCTCTTTCGCCTCGATGAAAGCGGGCGTGGTGCGGCGCTGCGTGCCGCACGTCACCGTAACGTTGTTGGCGCGCGCGGCCGCGACCAGCGCGCGGCCCTCAACGATATCGACGCAGATCGGCTTTTCCAGATACACATTGGCGCCGGCGTTCATCGCGGCGACGCCGGCAAGCGCATGCCAGTGGTCGGGCGTCGCCACGATCACGATGTCGAAGCGATGACGGCGCAGCATCTCGCGATAATCGGCATAGGTCGCCGGCGCGCGGCGCTGTGGCGTGACGGTGTCGCGCCGCGAAGGGATCGCCGCGGCGTTGTGCGCCAATCGGTCAGCGTCGACATCGCAAAACGCGACCACCTCGACCGGCGCAATCGCCATCAGCGCATGCAGGTCTAGCATGCCGAACCAGCCCACGCCGATCACGCCGACGCGGTAGGGCCGGCGTGCTGTCGCCGCCGAGGCGGCGCTGGCGCTGGCGAGAGCCGCCGCGCCCGCCAAGGCCGCGCGGCGATTGATGTCAGTGCTCACGGATGCACCCAGGGCGCGCGATAGGCGCGCGCCAGCGCGGCGTCGGCTTCGGCATCGCCGACCACGTGTGCGCCGTCCCAGTTCAGCGTGCGCCCCAGCTTCATCGCGGTGTTGGCGAGGATGCAGCACGCCGTCGACTTATGGCCTTCCTCGATGTCCGCCGTTGGCTTGCGCCCGGCGTCCACCGCGTCGAGGAAATCGCGCATGTGATGACGCGTCAGCGCGACCAGCGGCTGCTCCCAATCCAGCCACCAGGTGCGGTCGAGCGGATAGCGGTCGGTCTCATCAGCCAGCCGCGACGCGATGCGGTCGCCCTGCAGCGGGATGAATTGGTAACCCTTGTTGTAGACGCG
>Ga0335083_10007707_pt1 | contig 13261 bp, 9 predicted proteins | sample Lox_Sample_42_FD_206716 | JGI IMG/M metagenome (GOLD analysis project Ga0335083, IMG submission 206716) | Soil microbial communities from Loxahatchee National Wildlife Refuge, Florida, United States - Lox_Sample_4.2 | ecosystem: Environmental > Terrestrial > Soil > Wetlands | place: USA: Florida...
GCAGGGCCGCCCGCAGCGGCTCCTCCGGCGACGACGCTACCGAGCCCGCCCGCGACGACCCCGCCGCCGCCGAGCCCGCCGCCTGCCGTCACCGCTGCTCCGACGGCCGCGCCCCCGCCTCCGCCACCCGCGGCGCCCGCGCCGAACCACGTCCCGTCCTTCATTGCGTTCGGCGTCGGCGGCGCGGCGCTCGTCGCGGCGGTCGTGACCGGCGTCGTCGCGAACGGCGACTACCAAGACGACAAGAAGAAGTGCGGCCCGAACTGTAGCGACGCACAAATCTCGTCCGCCAAATCGATGGCGCTCGTGAGCGACGTGACGACGGCCGTGGCGGTCGTGGGAGCCGCGGTCGGCGTGACGCTCTGGTTCACGGCGGGGCCGACCCAGAGCGGCGCCGCCTCACCCCGCGTCCGCATCGGGCTCGGACCGACGGGGCCCGCCGCGACGGCGAGCTTCGGATTCTGAGCATGGCCTCCCGACGCCTTCTCGGACTTTTCGTGGTGCCGGCGCTCGCGTCGTGCTCTCTCTTCCTGGACTTCGACGCGCTGCAGAAGGGCAGCGGCGGAGCGGCCGGCACCGCGGCGAGCGGTGGCTCGGCGGGGAGCGCCGGTTCGGGCGTGAGCGGTCGCGGAGGGTCGAGCTCCGAGAGCGGCGGCGAAGGCGGCGCGACGGGCGGCTCCGGAGGCAGCCTCGGGCCGGCGGGCGCCGCGGGCGGGCCAGCCGAGTGTCCCGCGGAGTGCTTCCACGACGATCCGTGCGTGGTGAGCGGCTGCAACGCGGACGGGACGTGCCGCACCGGCATGGTCACGGGGCTGTCGCTCGACGGCATCGACCAAACCATCCCTGCCGACAATCAGTATCGCGTCACGATGATCGGCGGCGACGACGCGTTCTTCCTCTCGAGCTTCGCGAAGAACGCGAACAAATCCGAGGTCACGTTCTATCGCCTCGACGGCGTTTCGACGGACGCCACGAACGACTTCATGGCCATCGCGACGCTCGGCGGCCTCGCCATCGCCGGCACGGGCGACCCGCTGAGCGCGGCGGGGCTCGCCTGGCAGCCGGTGGTCGGTATCGTCCACGCCTTCGTCGCCCTGGAGGACAAAGTCGGGATGGGCGCGCGCGTCTGGCACGTCGTGCTCGGCCCGCAGTCGAACCTACCGAAGCCCTCGGCCGTCAGCGGCCTGACCGACGGCTACTCGGCGTCGCCCTTCGTGTATCCGTCCGCGCTTTACGCGGGGAACCAGCCGTACGCCGCGTGGATCAACGCGGACGGCAGCGTCGCGCTGAGCGACGGGACGAGCGCGATGCCGCAAAAGCTCGCGGTCGGCGCGGACGCGACGACCGTCTCGCTCCTTCTCTACGACGACAACACGAGTCCCGCCGTCCTCTACACGCTCGGCGGCGGCGGGGTCGTCGTCGAGGCTCCGGGCATCCCGCCGAATCCGCTCGCGGAGTGCCAGCCCGCGCCGGGCGATTACCTGAGCTCGTCCGCCACGTACACGAACATTCCGGGGGTTTGGCTCGGTGGTTGGACCAAATACGGCAGCGGTTACCTCACGACCAACGGCCGAGCACTCTGGTGCTCCGCGGCGGACATGAAGTCGGGCATGGGGTGCCGCAGCGACACGAACCCGTGCCCCGACGACTCCGAAGCGAACCTCGCCCGTAACCCCGCGACGGTCGTCGTGCACCGGCCCGGGGACGCGACGACCCTGATGGAAGTCGTCCAGGCGACCCCGGTCATCACGACGGACGGGACGAACATCACGGCCTCGATCCTCCTCACGCAGCAATCGGTCGATCTCGGCCCGGTTCCCCTCCAATCGAAGACGGTCACGAAGAGCATCGGGGACCCGATCACCCTCGCGAGCGCGCCGACCACGAGCGACGACTACGCGGGGCCCGATTGGCCGGCGGTGGCGTTCGTCCCGCCCGACCGTTTCGCCGTGGCGTGGACGGAGCCGGCGGCAGCCGGTCCGGGCGACGAGCTCCGGGTCCAGCGTTACAAGATGTGTCTGCCGGCCCCGAACTAGGACGAAGAGGGGCTGGGGTCGCGCTTCCCTTGACGAGTCGGCCCCCTTCCGTCATAAGACCGCGCTCCCCGGGCGCTCGACCGGGGTTTTGGAGCTTTCTATGCCGAAGATGAAGACGAACCGCGCTGCCGCCAAGCGCTTCAAGGTCACCGGGTCCGGCAAAGTCCGCAGGCCCAAGGGCGGCTCGCAGCACAACTTCATCGGCAAGAACCGCAAGCGCCGCCGCCGCCTGCGCGACAACGACATGGTCTCCTCCGCGATGGAGAAGCGCGTCAAGATCCTGCTGCCGTACGGCTGAGCTAGCTAGAGGTAATTCGAGATGTCTCGCGTCAAACGTGGAACTGCAACTCACCGCCGGCACAAGCGCGTCCTCAAGCAGACCGAGGGCTTCTTCGGTGGGCGCAAGAACCGCTACCGCCAGGCGATGCGCGTCCTCTGGAAGTCGTGGCAGTACGCCTACGCGGGCCGAAAGCTCCGCAAGCGCGACTTCCGCGCGCTCTGGATCACGCGCATCAACGCCGCCTGCCGCCAGAACGGCACCACGTACTCGAAGCTCATCGCCGCGCTCGGCAAGGCCGGCATCGAGCTCGACAGGAAGACGCTCGCCGACATGGCGTTGAACGACGCGGCCGCGTTCACGAAGCTCGTCGGACTCGCCGGCGCGGCGGGTTGAGCACGGGGCGGCCCGTGTCCGCTCCCGAGAACGCCACGCTCGACCTCGCGCCCATCGTCGAGCGCGCCAGGAGTCGTTTCGAAGGCGCGACGAGCGAGCACGAGCTCCGCGCGCTGAAGGCCGAAATCCTCGGCAAGAAGGGCGAGCTCACCGCGCAGCTGCGCTCGCTCGGCCAAGCCCCGCCCGCCGAGCGCAAGGCCATCGGCGAACGGGTGAACGTCGCCAAGGGCGAAGTCGAGGCCGCCTTCGAGGCGCGGCTTTCGGCGCTTCTCACGGCGGCGCGGCGCGCGGACCTCGAGGGCCCGCCCTTCGACCTCAGCTTGCCCGCGCGCGTGAGCACGCCGCGCGGTCACCTCCACCCGGTGACACGCGTCAAATGGGAGATCTTGGACATCTTCCGTTCGCTCGGGTTCAGCGTCGCGTGGGGCCCCGAGGTCGATCTCGAGCGCAACAACTTCGAACGGCTCGCGTTCCCGCCCGATCACCCCGCGACCGACATGCAAGACAGTTTCTGGGTCGACGTGAAGGGCGCGACAGCGGGCGTGCGCGCGCTCTTGCGTACGCACACGAGCACCGTGCAAGTGCGTGAGATGAGCACGCGGCAGCCGCCGCTCGCCGTCGTGAGCGGCGGCCCGGTCTACCGCCGCGACGACGACGTCACGCACTCGCCGATGTTCCACCAGATCGAGGGCTTCCTCGTCGACGAGCACACGAGCTTCGCCGAGCTCAAAGGCGTGCTCAGTGAATTCGCGCGGCGCCTGTACGGCCCCGAATGCAGCGTTCGCTTTCGACCGAGCTACTTCCCCTTCGTCGAGCCCGGCGCCGAGATGGACGTTTCCTGCGTCTTCTGCCGCCCCGACGACGGCTCGCGCGCGACCTGCCGCGTGTGCAAAGCGAGCGGTTGGCTCGAGGTGCTCGGCTCCGGAATGATTCACCCTGAGGTGTTTCGCCACTGTGGAATCGACGCCGAACGTTACAGAGGTTTCGCGTTCGGTCTCGGCGTCGATCGCGTCGCGATGCTGCGCTACGGCATTCCCGACATTCGCTTGCTCTTCGAAAACGATCCGCGCTTCTTGAGTCAGTTCTAGCTTTCGGCACCGAGCGTCCGGACGCGCCGGACGCTCGTCCGAGCGCGGCCCGCAGCGCGCTTCTTCCGAACCCTACGGCCTCCCGCCGTTTCAACCGAAGACGCTTGCGACAAGCGAGTCAGCCGACCGGCACAGGCTGTGCCGCTCGCCCCGCAAACCTTGCGGGCTCGATGACGTGCGTTGACAGACTGCGACCCCCCTCGGGTACTTGGGAGAGTGTTCGAATGATGACCCGGCGCTTAACCGGGAATGTTTGTTGGACGTTGCCCGTTTCACCCCTACGGGAACATGCGGCTTCTTCGGCCGCCCCGCCCCACTCTGTCAAAATCTCGCGGACCTCGCCGGGCTGAAGCTAAACCCCGATTTCACGCGTAGATAAGGGGGACCGGATCTTTTGCCATGACGACCCGCCTCGCGCAACCAACCTCCCCCGGACGCACCGCGTCCGCTCCCTCAAGCTCGAGCTCGCGCGAGCCGTCGACATCTAAGGGCGATAAGCCTCGAAAGGCGCGAATTTTGCAAGACGGTTTCGCATCGGAGTCAGATATGAACCCCCGCCCACAGTCCGCGACTAGTCACAAGTCCAAGGATCGTGCACCCGCGAGCGCGCCGGCCTCGAGCCAGGTACCGGCTAGCCGGTCGGTTCCGACTGATCCGCCCGAGTACACGGACGAGGGCGAAGACACGCGCGTCCGCGCGACGTCGGGGCGCCCATCGGACCCGCCGGAGAGCACCACGGAGGTCTTCGGCGAGTCCGGTGAGACCTTCACGCCCGAGTCCGACGCCGCGACGGACTCGATGTTGTCCCGTTATTTCCGGGACATGGCGACGCACCAGGTCATGGGCCCCGACGAGGAACTGTCGGCGGCGCAGGCCGTGGAGCAAGCCGAGATCCACCACTGGGCCGCGCTGCTCGGTTACGTGCCGACCGCCGAGCTCATGTTCGAGCAGCTCGAGAAGGACGTGCAGACGCTCGCGCCCGAGGAGCGCCCCGAGCTCCCGCAGCTCGTCGAGCTCCGCAAGCTCGCGAAGCTCTACAAGAAGCAGCGCTCGAAGCTCAACGCCGATCAGACGCGGCACTGGACGGAGCTCTCGATGGCGCTCGGCCGCGACGTGCGCCTGCCGGATTCGGACCGCATCTGGATGGCGAACGCCGAGCGCATCTCGCGCTGTGAGAGCATCGAGGGTTCGGACGAGCTCATCGTGCCGGAGACGTCGCCGGACACACCGGCGTACCGCCGCTACCTCTCGCGCGTGCGCGAGACGGATCGCGCTCAGCGCCGCGCGAAGAATCGCTTCGTGAAGGCGAACCTGCGCCTCGTCGTGAGCATCGCGCGCCGTTACAACCGCGGCCGCCTCCCGCTCATCGATCTGATTCAGGAGGGCAACATCGGTCTGATGAAGGCCGTGGAGCGCTTCGATCACACGCGCGGCTACCGCTTCTCGACCTACGCGTCGTGGTGGATCCGCCACGCGATCAGCCGCGCCCTCGCGGACAAGGGCCGAGCCGTGCGCATCCCCGTGCACATGCTCGACACCTACAACCGCGTTTCGCGCGCGACGCAGACCATCATCGCGCGCACCGGTCGCGAGCCGTCGATCGAGGAGCTCGAGAAGGAAACGGGCGTCCCGCGCGACAAGCTCGACAAGGTGAAGGATCTCTACGCCGACACGCCGTTCTCGCTCGATCGTCCCGTCGGCGACGAGGACGGACGGCGCTTCATCGACTTCTTGGTCGAAGAGAACATGCTGTCGCCGTACGACAACCTCGCGAACCAGAAGTGGGCCGAGGAAGTGCAGCGCCTGCTCGGCACCCTCACGCCCATCGAGTCGCGCATCATTCGTTGGCGCTTCGGCCTCGACAACGAGGACGAGCTCACGCTGAAAGAGATCGGCGACAAGTACAACCTGTCGCGCGAGCGCATCCGCCAGCTCCAGGAGCAGGCGATCAGCAAGATCCGCAAGCAGATGCGCGAGTTCTGAGCGCCGCGGCCGCGCGAGGTCGGCGGCGGACGAATCGGGACGCGGTCCTCGAGGCCGCTCGAACGGGCTCGGCCCGGGCTCGAGCGGCCCTCGAAGGAACGTTGCAGGCGCCCGCGGGACGCCCGGGGGGCGAGCGACGCCGGGGACGACCGCTCGAAGGGGCCTCGACCGAGGCGGGGCGTTTGCGTGAATAATCAATAAATTCGCGCATTTGTCTCCGTTTCAGCCGATGTCATTTACATTTTGGGGCGGTGGGCGCATAAGGGCGCGCGTCTGGAGATACGCCATTTCGGCGCTGAACGGGCGCAGAGCGCCGGTTAGCGCCTGGCCACCCCGACTCCCGTCGGTCGGCCACGGACGCCCCCCGATTTGCCTCGGACCTCGATGAATCTCTTCGTATTCCCGCGCTGGGCGAACAAGACAAGAGCGCTCGCGGGCATGCTCCTCGGAGGTGCCCCCGTCTACCTCACCTTCCTGATTTGGTACGGCGCGTCACCAAAGACGACGGACGTGGGGTACATGCCGCAGCAACCGGTGCCGTACAGCCACGCGCTGCACGCCGGGCAGCTCGGGCTCGACTGCCGGTACTGCCACAACACGGTGGAGCAAGCGGCGCACGCCGCGATCCCGCCGAGCGCGACGTGCATGAACTGCCACGCGCGCATCCACACGAAAAGCGACAAGCTCGCGCCCATCCGCGCAAGCTACGAGAGCGGCAACCCCGTCGAGTGGATCAAGGTCCACGACCTGCCCGACTACGTCTACTTCAACCACAGCGCGCACGTGACGCGCGGGGTCGGCTGCGTGACGTGCCACGGCCGCATCGACCAGATGGAAGAGGTTTACCAGCACGAGCCGCTCAGCATGGGCTGGTGCCTCAACTGCCATCGCGAGCCCGAAAAGAACCTGCGTCCGCCGGAGGAGGTCACGAACATGACCTGGACTCCGCCGGACGGCGCCGATCCCTTCGAGTACGGCAAGATGCTCCGCGAAAAGAACCACCTGAACCCTCCGACGGATTGCTCGACATGTCATCGCTGAAGAAGAGAGTCCTGCCGACGCTCGGGGGTGGCTCGAAGAAGGAAGCTCCCGCGGCCGAGACCGCGAGCGCGCGCCCGCGCTTCTGGCGCAGCTTCGGCGAGCTCGAGAATCGCCCGGAGTTCCGCGCGCTCCTCGAGCGCGAGTTCGCCGCGCCGCCCGTCAACGAGCCCGAGAGCGCGCCCGAGCGGCGTCGCTTCTTGCAGCTCATGGGCGCTTCGCTCGGTTTGGCCGGCGTCGGCTGTCATTGGGCCGAGGACAAGATCCTCCCGCTCTCGCGCCGGCCCGAGGACACGATCCCGGGCACGACGAAGAAGTACGCGACCGCGATGGAGCTCGACGGCGTCGCCGTGGGCCTCCGCGCCACGAGCTACGACGGCCGTCCGATCAAGATCGACGGCAACCCGCTGCACCCCGAGAGCCTCGGCGGCGCGAGCGCTGTCCACCAGGCGAGCGTGCTCGGCGTCTACGATCCCGATCGCAGCGACAAGCCGTGGAAGCGCAGCGGCGGCAGCGCGAGCGCCGCGAGCTGGGACGAGTTCGCCTCGTTCGCGGGCCCGCACTTCGCGAAGCTGAAGAGCATGAAGGGTTACGGGCTCCGCGTGCTCTCGGAGCGCAGCGGCTCGCCGACGCTCGAAGCGCTGCGGAAGCGCTTCATGGAAGCGTTCCCGCAAGCGAAGTGGATTACCTACGAGCCCACCTCGGGCGACGGCCCGCGCGCGGGGTCGCTCCTCGCGTTCGGCAAGCCGTACCGCACGGTGCTCGACGCCGCTCCGGCGAAGGTCATCGTGACGCTCGACGCGGACCTGTTCGCGCCGAACTTCCCGCAGCATCTCGCGCTCGCGCGTCAGATCGCCAAGGGCCGCTCGCCCGACAGCGAGATGAGCCGCATCTATTCGATCGAGCCGAACTACACGCTGGTCGGCAGCTTCGCCGATCACCGCCTCGGCCTGCGCTCGGAGCAGGTGAAGGCCTTCGCCGCCGCGCTCGACGCGGAGGTGAGCGCGAAGGTCAATCCGTCGGCGGAGATTGGTCCCGGGCAGCCGCTGCCGAAGGCCGACTTCCTCTCGGACGCGCGCGTCGCGAAGTTTCTTTCCGCGCTCGTGAAGGACCTGCTCGCGCATCCCGGCCGCAGCCTGATCGTGGCCGGGCCGTCGCAGCCCGCCGAGGTGCACGCCATCGCGCACCGGCTGAACGCCATGTTCGCCAACGTCGGGCACACGGTGCGCTTCATCGACGATCCGTGGGCGGACACGATTTCCGACGTCGCGGCGTTGAAGCAGCTCACGGACGAGCTCGGACGCGATCGCGTCGACACGCTGCTCGTGCTCGGCGGAAACCCGGCTTACACGGCCCCGGGCGACATCGCTTTCGGCGACGCCATCGGACGCGCGAAGACGAGCATCCACCTGAGCCTCTACGACGACGAAACGTCGCAGCGCTGCACGTGGCACGTGAACGCCGCGCACTACCTCGAGACGTGGGGCGACGCGCGCGCTTGGGACGGCACCGCGAGCATCGTGCAGCCGCTCATCGCGCCGATCTACGGCGGCGCCTCGACCATCGAGTTCGTCGCCTTCCTGGTCGGCGACTCGACGAAAGCGGTCGATCTCGTCAAGCAGACCCATCGGGATTTGCTGCAGGACGAACGCGCGTTCCGCCGCGCCGTGCACGACGGCGTGATCGCCCGCACGACGCCGCCGCCGGTGCTCCCGTCGCTCGTTCCGCTGAGGCCCATCGCCTTCACCGACCGCGAGCTCGGCGGGAAGCTCACGAACGGCCAGCTCGAGATCACGTTCGGACCGTGCCTCAAGGTCTACGACGGGCGCTTCGCGAACACGGCGTGGCTCCAGGAGCTCCCCGACCCGTTCACGAAGATGACGTGGGACAACGCCGCGCTCATCGCCCCGAAGACCGCCGAAGAGCTCGGCATCGTCGACGGCGACCCGTGCACGGTGACCGTCGGCGGCAAGAGCGTCACCCTGCCGGCGCTCTGGGTGCCGGGCAAACCCGAAGGCTCGATTCACCTGGCGCTCGGCTACGGGCGCAAGGCGGCGGGCCACGTGGGCGGCGACGCGAAGGCCGACGTGCCGTCGGTCGGAGCGAACGCGTACGCGCTCCGGACGAGCACCGGGTACCACGCGGGCCCGGGCGCGAGCATCGCGCACTCCGACGCCGATTTGCCGCGCCTCTCGACGACGAACGACCAGTACAACATCGACAAGATCGGCCACGAAGGCGCCGAGGAGCGCGCGCCCGAGCTCGTCCGCGAGGCGAACCTCGCCGAGTACAAGAAGGATCCGCGTTTCGTGGATTCGCGCGAGGAGCCGCACCCGCCGCTCCTGAGCCTCTGGGTGCCGCCCGTCTCGTACGAGGGCCACAAGTGGGGCATGTCGATCGACCTCAACAGGTGCACCGGCTGCGGCGCCTGCGTGACGGCGTGTCAGGCCGAGAACAACATCCCCGTCGTCGGCAAGAAGAACGTCGCGATGGGTCGCGAAATGTTGTGGCTCCGCGTCGATCGCTACTACCAGGGCGAGCCGGAGGACGCGAAGGTGACCTTCCAGCCGATCCCCTGCCAGCAGTGCGAGAACGCGCCGTGCGAGCAGGTGTGCCCGGTCGGCGCGACCATGCACAGCCACGAAGGCTTGAACGACATGGTCTACAACCGCTGCATCGGCACGCGGTACTGCTCGAACAACTGCCCCTACAAGGTGCGGCGCTTCAACTACTTCAACTACAACGTCGACGTGATCGGCATCACGCCGTACACCCCGACCGACGACCCGAAGATGAAGGTCAAGTCGATGGTGTTCAACCCCGACGTCACCGTCCGCTCGCGCGGCGTGATGGAGAAATGCACCTTCTGCGTGCAGCGCATCCAGAGCGCCAAGATCAAGGCGAAGAACGCGAAGGAAAGCATTCCCGACGGGACGATTCGCACGGCGTGCCAGGACACCTGCCCCGCCGACGCCATCGTGTTCGGCGACTTGAACGACGATTCGTCCCAGGTCGCCGCGGCTCACGCCGCGCCGCGCTCCTACGCGCTCCTCGGCGAGCTCAACAACCACCCGCGCGTCCGGTACCTCGGACGCGTGCGTAACCCGAACCCGGAGCTTGGCTGATGGCCGCTATCAGCGACGTGAATCCGTTCGTCGCGCCTCCCAACGGCGACAACGCGTTCGCCCGCATCACCGACAACGTCTCGCGCATCGCCGAGGTCGAGCGGCCGCCGCGCGCTTGGTACATCGCTTTCGCGTGTGCGCTCGTCATCCTGACCATCTTCCTCAGCAGCATCGGCTGGGCGGTTTGGAACGGCATCGGCACGTGGGGCAACATGATGCCCGTCGCGTGGGGCTTCCCGATCGTAAACTTCGTCTTTTGGATCGGTATCGGCCACGCCGGCACGCTGATCAGCGCGATTCTGTTCCTGCTCCGGCAGAGCTGGCGCACGGCGATCAACCGCTTCGCCGAGGCGATGACGATCTTCGCCGTGATTTGCGCCGGTATCTTCCCCGGCATCCACATCGGCCGCCCGTGGCTGCCCTACTACATGATGCCCATCCCGAATCAGATGGACATGTGGCCGCAGTTCCGGAGCCCGCTCGAGTGGGACATCTTCGCGGTGAGCACCTACGCGACGATCTCGATCGTGTTCTGGTACATGGGCATGATTCCGGATTTCGCGACGTTCCGGGATCGGGCGACGACGTTCTGGCGCCGGCTCTGCTACGGCGTCGTCGCGATGGGCTGGCGCGGTTCCTCGCGCCAGTGGCACCGCTACGAGCGCGCGTACCTCCTGCTCGCGGCGCTCGCGACGCCCCTCGTGCTCAGCGTGCACTCCGTCGTCTCCTTCGACTTCGCGACGGCGCAGCTCCCGGGCTGGCACACGACGATCTTCCCGCCTTACTTCGTCGCCGGCGCCATCTTCGGCGGCTTCGCGATGGTGGTGACGCTCGCGGTGCCCGCGCGGCAGTTCTTCGGCCTGAAGCGCATCATCCAGATCAAGCACCTCGAGCTGATGAACAAGGTGCTCATCGCGACGGGTCTGCTCGTCGGTTACTCGTACGGCATGGAGTTTTTCATCGCCTGGTACTCGGGCAACTCCTACGAAGGCTTCACGTTCATCAACCGCGCGTTCGGCCCCTACGCCTGGGCGTACTGGACGATGATCACGTGCAACGTCCTGAGCCCGCAGCTCCACTGGTTCAAGGCCGTCCGCACGAGCCCGGTCGCGACGCTGCTCATCGGCATGGTCATCAACGTCGGCATGTGGTTCGAGCGCTTCGTCATCATCTGCACCTCGCTCGCACGCGACTTCTTGCCGTCGAGCTGGGGCTACTTCATCCCGACCCCGTTCGACTACATGACGCTCGGCGGAAGCTTCGGCCTCTTCTTCACGCTGTTCCTCTTGTTCTGTCGTTACCTGCCGATGGTGGCGATGGCGGAGGTCAAAGCCTTCCACCCCGCCGCGCACGCGCACGACCACGCGCTGCCGAGCGGCAAGGACGTGGAGCACCACAAGCAAGCGGCGGTGGGAGTCTGAGATGAGCCACGACACGGACGCCACCGACACGTCGGCCGAGACCGGCCCGGCGCCGCTCCACGGCCTGCTCGCCGAGTACAAGACGCCGGCCGAGCTTCTGGCCGCCTCGCGCAAGATCCGCGACGCCGGGTTCTCGCGCTGGGACACGTTCACGCCCTTCCCCGTCCACGGCATCGACAAGGCCATGGGCATCCGCATGACGATCCTGCCGTGGATCGTGCTCGGCGCCGGCTTGACCGGCCTCGCGACCGCCATCCTGCTCCAGTGGTGGACGAACGCGTACGACTACCCCTGGATCATCAGCGGCAAGCCCACGTGGAGCATCCCGGCGAACGTGCCGATCATGTTCGAGCTCACGGTGCTCTTCAGCGGCCTCACGGCGCTCGTCGCGATGCTCGTTCTGAATAACCTGCCGTTCCCGTCGCATCCGCTCGACCAGGTGCGGCGTTTCGCGCGCGCGACGGACGATCGCTTCTTCCTCTTCATCGAGGCGGCCGACCCGAAGTTCGACGAGGACGACACGAAGACCCTGATCGAAGGGACGCACCCGGTCGGGATCGAGAGCGTGCTCGAGGACCGGACCACCTCCGACAAGCTGCCGACCGGCATCATCTACGCGCTCGTCATCGTGACCGTGGCGTCGGCGGTTCCGTTCGCGCTCTCGGCGAAGGCCCGCTACACGAAGTCGCGCTCGACCCGCATCCACATCATCCAGGACATGGACGCGCAGCCCAAATACAAGGCGCAGCGCGAAAACCCGGTGTTCCCCGACGGGCGTGCGGACCGCGTGCCCGACCCCGAGACGGTCGCCGTCGGCGAGCTCCACGAGGACGATCACTTCTACCGCGGCCAGCAGAACGGCGTGTTCGCCCGCACCTTCCCCCCGGCGTTCCGCGTGGACGAGGCGGCGATGCAGCGCGGCCAGCAGCGCTTCGGCATCTACTGCACGCCGTGCCACGGCTTCGGCGGCGAGGGCAACGGCATGATCGCCAAGCGCGCCGAGGAGCTCGCGGAAGGCACGTGGACGCCGCCCTCGAACCTGACCGACGAGCGCATCCGCGACATGCCGGTCGGCGAGATCTTCAACACCATCACGCACGGCATCCGCAACATGCCGGCATACGGCCCGCAAATCCCCACGAGCGATCGCTGGGCCATCATTCTGTACCTGCGCGCCCTCGAGCGAAGCCACGCGGCCAAGCTCGCCGACACCGCGCTCGCCGAACGCTCCGGTCTGTGAAACGACATGGCAACCGCGAAAAAAGGTCCCAAGAAGAGCTCGTCGGAAACGAAGACGGGCGCCACCGCAGCGAAGCCGGAAGGTTCGGCGAAGAAGCCGCAGGTCCCGGAAGACGCGGCCGCGCGCGTCGATGTCGAGGGATTCTCGGACAGCATCCGCCTCGGTAACGAGTCCGGCGCGCTCTTCGCGAAGGCGGCGGGCCTCGCCGTCATCTGCCTCGCCGCGTCCATCGGGCTCGGGGCGTCGGAGGGCGACGACCTCAAGCGCTGGTCGCACGGCTACCTCGCGGCGTTCGGGGTCGGCCTCGCCGTCACCGCGGGCAGCGTGTTTTGGGTGACCCTGCAGAACCTCGTGAACGCGCGCTGGAGCATCGTGGTGCGGCGCATCGGCGAGGTGTTCGCCGCGAACGCGCCGCTCCTCGGCGTGCTGTCGCTGCCGCTCGTCGTGCCGGTGATGATGGGCAAGCCGGTCGTCTACCTCTGGGCCGACAAGGCGATGGTCGCCGCCGATCACGCGCTCGAGCACAAGGCCGGCTACCTGAACCCCGGCTTCTTCCTCGTCCGCATGCTCGTCTACTTCGGGTTCTGGACGTGGCTCTCGCGCTTTTACCTCTCGCGTTCACGCCGGCAGGACGAGACGGGCGGACCCGAGCTCGTG
>Ga0335083_10007708_pt1 | contig 13260 bp, 11 predicted proteins | sample Lox_Sample_42_FD_206716 | JGI IMG/M metagenome (GOLD analysis project Ga0335083, IMG submission 206716) | Soil microbial communities from Loxahatchee National Wildlife Refuge, Florida, United States - Lox_Sample_4.2 | ecosystem: Environmental > Terrestrial > Soil > Wetlands | place: USA...
ATGAGCGAAGCGAAGCCGGGCACCGGTTCCGCCTATGCGTTCGCTTTTCGCGATGCGGCCGGGAACTACCTCGATGGCAGTCGCACCTACAAGGTGACCTTGCCGGGCCCGATTCCCGCGAAGAACTTCTGGGCCTTCACGGCCTACGACAACCAGACGCGCTCGCTTCTCCCCACCGATCAGAAGTCGGCCGGCGTCGATAGCAACCTTCCCGGACTCAAGAAGAACACGGACGGCGGCGCGACCGTATGGTTCGGGCCGAAGGCGCCGGCCGGCAACGAAGCCAACTGGGTGCAGACGATGCCGGGCAAGGGCTACAACCTCCTTCTGCGGCTCTATGGGCCGCTGGAACCGTGGTTCAACCAGACCTGGCGGCCGGGCGATCTCGAAATGGTGAATTAGGCTTTGCGTGGTGGTGGGCCGCGTGGACGAGTGCCAAGTGGCCCACACCTCTTACGGAAGTTCGTGGGCGGAACTGTCGGATTGCGCCGGCCAACGCAAGCGTCAACTCTGGTACGAGCGCTGCTTCCTCGGTGGCGACGCGTGTCGGCCGAAAGGGATCGTCGTCAGCGCGCCGATTGTGAGCAGCGTCCAGCCGACGGTGCGGCGCGTGTCCGGCCGAAGGGTTCCTTTCCGCGCGTTCGCGTCAAAACTACAATCTCGCCATGCGCACAGGCCGCAAAGCGCTCAATCCTGCCGGTAAGAAGCACAAATTCGGCCGGGCATGGATGAACGAGCACGTTTCGGACCACTGGGTGCAGGAGGCGCAGCGCCTCGGTTTTCGTTCGCGCGCGGCCTTCAAGCTCATCGAACTCGCGCAGAAGGACAAGCTGCTGCGCCCAGGCATGACGGTCGTCGACCTGGGCGCCGCACCGGGGAGCTGGTGCCAGGTCCTGCGCGAGCGGCTGGGGCCCTCCGCCCGTATCGTTGCTCTGGACCTGCTGCCCATGGACCCGGTTGCCGGCGTGCGCTTCGTCCAGGGCGACTTCCGGGAGGACGATGCCCTTCGCGCCCTGGAGGCGGCGCTCGAGGGGCGGCGCGCCGAGCTTGTCCTGTCCGACCTTTCGCCCAATATCAGTGGTGTTGCATCCGCGGATCAGGCGCGCAGCGTATTGCTCGCTGAGCTGGCTCTCGAATTCGCCGAGCGCTGGCTGCAACCCGGGGGCGACTTGGTCGTCAAAGCCTTTCAGGGCGTCGGGTTCGCGGAGCTGCACAAGCGGCTGCAGGGGCGCTTCGGCAAGGTCACGGTGCGCAAGCCCGAAGCGTCGCGCGACCGCAGCCGCGAGGTGTACCTGGTCGGCAAGGGCCTTTGCCCGCCCTCCGGGAAGAGTGGGACCTGAGCCTTCCCGCGCCGGACGGGGCCGGGGGCTGCGGTGCTAGAATAGATGCCCGTTCGTAGAGGGAAACGTCGGCGCGCGAGCGCTCCTGGGAAAGCCTGTGAACAACCTGCTCAAGAACCTCCTCATCTGGCTGGTGGTCGGCCTGGTGGTCCTCACTGTCGTCAAGCAGTTCGATACGCGGCCGGGCGGCAAGGACACGATCGCGTATTCCGAGTTCATGGAGCAGGCGAAGCAGGGGCACGTCGAGTCGGCGACGATCGAGGGCCGCACGATCAAGTGGGTCAGCACGGACAAGAAATCCAACGTCACCTACAGCCCCGGCGACCTGTGGATGGTCGGCGACCTGGTGAAGTACGGGGTCAAGGTCCAGGCCAAGCCGGAGGAAGAGCAGAGCTTCCTCGCGCAGGTGTTCATCTCCTGGTTCCCGATGCTGCTGCTGATCGGCGTGTGGGTGTTCTTCATGCGCCAGATGCAGGGCGGCGGAAGAGGGGGCGCCTTCAGCTTCGGCAAGAGCAAGGCGCGCATGCTCGACGAGTCGAACAACACGGTGACCTTCGCCGACGTCGCCGGCTGCGACGAGGCGAAGGAGGAAGTCTCCGAGCTCGTCGAGTTCCTGCGCGATCCGTCCAAGTTCCAGAAGCTGGGCGGCCGCATCCCCCGCGGCGTGCTCATGGTCGGCAATCCGGGCACGGGCAAGACGCTGCTTGCCAAGGCGATCGCCGGCGAGGCGAAGGTTCCGTTCTTCTCGATCTCCGGCTCCGACTTCGTCGAGATGTTCGTCGGCGTGGGTGCCGCGCGCGTGCGCGACATGTTCGAGCAGGCGAAGAAGAACGCGCCGTGCATCGTGTTCATCGACGAGATCGACGCGGTCGGCCGCCAGCGTGGCGCGGGCCTCGGCGGCGGCAACGACGAGCGCGAGCAGACATTGAACCAGTTGCTGGTCGAGATGGACGGCTTCGAAGGCAACTCGGGCGTGATCGTCATCGCTGCCACCAACCGGCCCGACGTGCTCGACCCGGCGCTCATGCGCCCGGGCCGCTTCGACCGGCAGGTGGTCGTGCCGCTGCCCGACATCCGCGGCCGCGAGCAGATCCTGCTCGTGCACATGCGCAAGGTGCCTCTGGCGGGCGACGTCAAGGCGGAGATCATCGCCCGCGGCACGCCGGGCTTCTCCGGCGCCGACCTCGCGAACCTCGTCAACGAGGCCGCGCTGTTCGCCGCGCGCAAGAGCAAGCGCCTGGTCGACATGGAGGACTTCGAGCTCGCCAAGGACAAGATCATGATGGGCGCCGAGCGCAAATCGATGGTCATGTCCGAGGAGGAGAAGAGGAACACCGCCTTCCACGAGTCGGGCCACACCGTCGTGGCGAAGCTGCTGCCCAAGTCCGACCCTGTGCACAAGGTGACGATCATCCCGCGCGGCCGCGCGCTGGGCGTGACGATGCAGCTCCCGGAGCAGGACCGCTACTCGTACGACCGCGACTACCTCCTGCAGCGGATCGCGGTGCTCTTCGGCGGTCGCATCGCCGAGGAGATCTTCATGCACCAGATGACCACGGGTGCCGGCAACGACTTCGAGCGCGCGACCGCGATGGCGCGCGACATGGTCACCCGCTACGGGATGTCCGACGCGCTGGGCCCGATGGTGTACGCCGAGAACGAGGGCGAGGTCTTCCTCGGGCGCTCCATCACCACGCAGAAGAACGTCTCGGAAGCGACCATGCAGAAGGTCGACCAGGAGATCCGGCGCATCATCGACGAGCAGTACACGCTCGCGCGCAAGCTCATCGAGGAGAATCGCGACAAGGTCGAGACGATGGCCAAGTCGCTCCTCGAATGGGAGACGCTCGACAACGAGCAGGTCGAGGACATCATGCAGGGCCGGCCGCCGCGGCCGCCCAAGCCGGCCTCGCTCCCCGCGCCGATCACGAGCGGCCCCACGGCCGGCCCGGACGCCGCGCCCTCGGCGCGGCCGGCTTAACAGGGTCCAAGTCATCCCCGGGGCGAAGCTTGCCCCGGAGTGATTAAGTCCGGGGGCCGGGATCCAAGTTGGCCTCGCTAGGCGCGGCTACGGGACAACCTTGGGCCCCGGCCTGCGCCGGGGCGACAGCAATGATCCTCCGCTGCGGTCGCTTCGAGCTCGCTCTGGACCGCCCGCGCGTCATGGGCGTGCTCAACGTCACGCCGGATTCCTTTTCGGACGGTGGGCGCTTTCTCGAGATGGACGCCGCGCTCGAGCACGCGCGGCGGATGATCGAGGAGGGCGCCGACATCATCGACATCGGCGCCGAATCGACGCGCCCTGGTGCCACGCCGACTTCCGAGTCGGACGAGATGCGGCGCATCGTCCCGCTGCTCGAGCGGCTCGCGGGCGCCGGCGCTCCGGTGAGCGTCGACACGCGCAAGCCCGCGGTGATGCGCGCCGCGATCGCCGCGGGAGCGAGCATGATCAACGACGTCGCCGCGCTGCGCGCGCCGGGTGCGCTCGAAACGCTCGCCAGCGCGACGAAGCCCGTCGCGGTGTGTCTCATGCACATGCGTGGCGAGCCCGCGTCGATGCAACAACGTGTCGCCTACACCGACGTCGTGGCGGAGGTGAGGGGATTTCTCGCCGAGCGGGCCGGCGCCTGCGAAGCGGCGGGCATCGCTCACGAGCGGATCGTCGTCGACCCGGGCTTTGGCTTCGGCAAGACAGTGGCACATAATCTCGTCTTGCTGCGGGAGCTCGCGCAAATCGTCGCGCTAGGCTATCCCGTGCTCGTCGGCCTGTCGCGCAAGTCGACGATCGGCACGATCACCGGCCGCGAGGTCGGCGAACGCGTCGCGGGAAGCCTCGGCGCCGCGCTCGCTGCGGTGGCGCGCGGCGCGAAGCTCGTGCGCGTGCACGACGTGCGCGAGACGGTCGATGCGCTGAAGGTCTGGAACGCCGTTGAAACCGCAGCGCTCGGGCGCGCGGAGCGAGGTTGAAGCGTGGGAAAGTATTTCGGCACTGACGGTGTACGCGGTCGCGTCGGCGACGCGCCGATCACGCCCGATCTCGTGCTGCATCTCGGCCATGCGGCTGGGCGCGTGCTCGCGCGGGAATCCGCCACGCATCCCGGAGAGCGCCCCGGCGTGCTCATCGGCAAGGACACGCGCATCTCGGGCTACCTGCTCGAGGCCGCGCTCGAATCGGGACTGTCGGCGGCAGGTGTCGACGTCTACCTCTCCGGTCCGCTGCCCACACCCGCGGTCGCTTATCTCACGCGCGCGCTGCGCCTGTCCGCCGGCATCGTCATCAGCGCCTCGCACAATGCGTTCGAGGACAACGGTATCAAGTTCTTCTCCGCCGCGGGCACCAAGCTGCCCGACGCGGTCGAGCAGGCGATCGAGCAGGAGCTCGAGCGTCCGATCACCTGCGTGCCCTCCGCGGAGCTGGGCAAGGCGTTCCGCGTGAACGACGCGCCGGGGCGCTACATCGAGTTCTGCAAGGGCAGCTTCCCGAACGAGCTCGATCTCAAGGGACTCAAGATCGTCGTCGACTGCGCGCACGGCGCCGCCTACCACGTCGCGCCTCCGGTTTTCCACGAGCTTGGTGCAGAGGTGGTGGCGGTCGGCAGCGATCCTGACGGGCTCAACATCAACGCGGGGGTGGGCTCGATCCACCCGAAGCACCTGCAGGAGGCGGTCGTGCGCGAGCGCGCCGACCTCGGTATAGCGCTCGACGGCGACGGCGACCGGCTGCTCATGGTGGACGCGAAAGGCCGGGCCTACGACGGCGACGAGCTGCTCTACGTCATCGCGCTCGACTACTGGCGCCGCGGCGCGATGGCGGGCGGCGTGGTCGGCACGCAGATGAGCAACCTCGGCTTCGAGCAGGCGCTCGCCCGGCGCGGCATCCCGCTCGAGCGCACTCCCGTTGGCGACCGTTACGTCCTGGAAAGGCTGCTCGAGAAGAAGTGGCTGCTCGGCGGCGAGAACTCGGGGCATATCATCTGCCTCGACAAGCACACGACCGGCGACGCGATCGTCGCCGCGCTCGCCGTGCTGCGCGCGCTGATCGAGCAGGAGTCCACGCTCGCGCAGGCGACCGCCGACGCGCCGATGTTTCCGCAGCGGCTCATCAACGTGCCGATCCGCCGCGGCTTCGACTGGCGGGCGAGCGAGCTCATACGGGAGGCCGAGCGCGAGGCGGCCGCCGTGCTCGACGGCGGCGGGCGCGTTCTGCTGCGCCCCTCGGGCACCGAGCCGGTACTGCGCGTGATGGTCGAGGCGCGCGAAGCGGCCGCGGCTGATCGCTGCTGCCGTAACCTCGCTGACGCGGTCGCCCGCGCGGCCGCATAGACAGCATGGTCGCCGTCGTCCGCACGGCCCTCGGGCCTGCATCCGCCGTCGCTACTCCGGAAGCGATTGCCGCCTGGCTCGACGAGGTCGGCCGCGCGTACCCGCCCGAGGATCGCGCCGCGATCGCCGCCGCGCTCGAATATGCGCGCGCACGCTACGGCGCTCTTGCCACGCTCGACGGCGGCGGGCCGTGGCTCGATCGCGCGGTCGGCGCCGCGGGCATCGTCGCGAGCCTCAAGCTCGATGCCGACTCGGTGCGCGCCGCGCTGCTGATGGGCCTTCCCGATCTTCACGACTTCGACGCGCACTCGCTGGCTGCGACCTTCGGCGAGGAGATCGCGCAGATCGTCGTCGGCGTGGCGCGCATGGGCGCGATCCGCGCCACGCAGGAGAGCGTCGGAAAGGAAGAGCGCGAGGTGCAGGCCGAGAACCTGCGCAAGATGCTGCTGGCGATGGTCGAGGACATCCGCGTCGTGCTGATCAAGCTCGCCGAGCGCGTGCAGGCGCTGCGCTTTTTGATCGGCGACGAAGCCGCGCTTACGAGCCGCGAGCAGGCCGCGCGGGAGACGCTCGACCTCTTCGCGCCGCTCGCCAACCGGCTCGGCGTGTGGCAGCTCAAGTGGGAGCTCGAGGATCTCGCGCTGCGCGCGCTCGAGCCCGAAGCCTACCAGCGCATCGCGCGGCTCATCCACGAGCGGCGCCTCGACCGGCAGCATTACATCGAAAGCGTGCAGGTCCTTCTCAAGCGCGAGCTCGCGGTCGCCGGCGTGAAGGCCGACGTCTCCGGGCGCGCGAAGCACATCTACAGCATCTGGAACAAGCTGCGGCGCAAGGGCTCGGGCATCGAGTCGCTCTACGACATCCGCGCCGTGCGCATCCTCGTCGACGAAGTCAAGGACTGCTACGCGGCGCTCGGCATCGTGCACAACCTCTGGAGCCCGGTGTCGCGCGAGTTCGACGACTACATCGCCAAGCCCAAGGCCAACGACTACCGCTCGCTGCACACGGCCGTGATCGGGCCGGAGGGCAAGCCGCTCGAAGTGCAGATCCGCACGCACGAGATGCACCGCCAGTCCGAATACGGGGTCGCGGCGCACTGGCGCTACAAGGAGGGCGCGCAGGCCGGGCGCCGCGATCCGGGTTACGAGGAGAAGATCGCCTGGCTGCGGCATGTGCTCGACTGGAAGGACGCGGTTGCCGACGCCGGCGAATGGCTGCAGCAGTTCAAGTCGAGCCTGTTCACCGACACGATCTACGTTCTCACCCCGCAGGGCAAGGTGATCGACCTGCCGCGCGGCGCGACCCCCGTCGACTTCGCCTACGCCGTGCACACGAGCCTCGGCCACCGCTGCCGCGGCGCGCGCGTGGATGGCGCGATGGTGCCGCTCAATCATGTCCTTGCGAGCGGGCAGCGTGTGGAGATCGTCGCGGTGAAGGATGGGCCCTCAGTCGGCCCGAGCCGCGACTGGCTCAACCCCGACCTCGGCTACGTGGTGAGCCATCGCGCCCGCACCAAGGTGCGGCAGTGGTTCAAGGCGCAGCAGCTCGAGGAGACGATCGCGCACGGCCGCGAGATGGTCGAGCGCGAGCTCGCGCGCGCGGGCGCCACCGCGCTCAAGCTGGAGACGATCGCCGTCGAGGCGGGCTTTGCGAAGCCCGAGGAGCTGTTCGCCGCGGTCGCGCGCGCGGAGATCAACCTGCGTCACCTGCAGAACGCGATCCGTGCCGCCGGTCATCCCGGCGAAGCGCCGCCGGCGCGGGCGCCAGAGGAGCTCGTGCCGCGGGAGAGCAAGGCCGCGCGCGCGGGCAGCGGGATTCTCATCGTCGGCGTCGATCGCCTGCTCACGGGCCTCGCGCGCTGCTGCAAGCCTGCGCCGCCGGATCCGATCGTCGGCTTCGTCACGCGCGGCAAGGGCATCAGCGTCCACCGCCAGGGTTGCGCCAACGTAGCCCGCATGAAGGAGCGTCAGTCCGAGCGGCTCATCACCGCGGAATGGGGCAAGCCGCGCGACGAGGTCTTTCCGGTCGACGTCATCGTGGAAGCGATGGATCGCCAGGGCCTGCTGCGCGACGTCTCCGAAGTGTTCTCGCGCGAGAAGATCAACGTCACGGCGGTCAACACGCAGTCGCGCAATCTGCAGGCGCGCATGGCCTTCACGCTCGAGGTGCGCAGCCTAGTCGAGCTCAAGCGCGCGCTCGCGCTCGTGCGCGACGTTCACGGCGTCCTCTCCGCGGCAAGGCGCTAGCCTCGGGAGCTGCCGCCGTACCGGCGATCGGCAAAACCGATCGCCTCCTTCCGGAAATACGATTGGACGGGCTCGTGCCTCGACCATAGATTAGGGTCATGGAGGCAACAGCGAGCGCGACCGCTACCGCGGCGCGCAAGTGGAGTCCGACATGAAAGTCACAAACTTTCTCGCCGACGATTCGAGTCTCATCGGCGCATGGGCGAAGCTCGCCCAGGCCCTGGCGTTCCCCGGCGGATTGCCGGCAGGCGAAACACGTGCGGCGCGGCCGGGGTTGCTCGCGCGCCTCGATCGCTGGCTGTGGAAGCAGGAGATGCGCGAACGCGAGGCCTATCTGGCCGGCGCGCAGAACGTCTTCGAGCTCGAGGAGCGCATGCGCCGCCTCGATCGCGGCAACCCGTTCCCGTATTACTGAGCGACAGGATGCAATCGATGAACGGCGAAAGCAATCACGCTTTTAGTGCCTCGGTGCTCGACGCCCGGCAGCCGCGACTGACCTGGCCGCTGTTTGCGGTGCAGCTCTGCCTGCTGGGCGCGTTCGTCGGCATGTGTCTCGTGCTCATCGCGGCGCGAGATTTGATCAGCGGCGCGAGCGCCGCGGCCCCGGCTGCGACGCTGGCGCTCGCTGTGGTCGGAATCGTTCTGGCGACGGCGGCCTGGCGAAGCGCTGTCCGCCGGGTCGAGCGCCTCGCGAGCGAGGCTGATGCAGGCAAGCGCCAAGGGACGGGAACCCGCGCCGCTTCGTCGCCCGCGCGGCCGCTCGCGCTCGTCCCGCACCGCTGATCATCTGCTCCCGGCGAGCGTGAGCAAGAGCCCCGCGGCGGCGCAGGCGAGGATCAGCGGAATCACGCCTGCCTTGAATCGGAACAGCGCGAGCGCTGCCGCGATTCCGATCAGCGCGGAAACGTAGTCGAAGCTCCCCCGCAGCCCCGCCGGCCACAGCACGTGGACGGCGAAGAACACGGCGAGGTTGAGGATCACGCCCACCACCGCGGCGGTGATGCCGCTCAGCGGCGCGCTGAACTTCAGGTCCCCGTGCGTGGATTCGACCAGCGGCCCTCCGCTCAGAATGAACAGGAACGAGGGCAGAAACGTGAACCAGGTGGCGACGCTCGCTGCGAGGGCGCCGGCGACGAAGAGCGACTCGGGACCGAAGATCTGCTTGGTCCAGCCGCCGACGAAGCCGACGAAGGCCACGACCATGATGAGCGGGCCCGGCGTCGTTTCGCCGAGCGCGAGGCCGTCGATCATCTGGGGCGCGGTGAGCCAGCCGAAGCCGCCAACCGCGCCCTGAACGACGTAGGGCAGCACGGCGTAGGCGCCGCCGAAGGTGACGAGCGCCGCCTTGGTGAAGAACCATGCCATCTGCGGCAAGACGCCCTGGGCACCGAACGCGGCGACGAGCGCGCCCAGCGTGCCCGCCCACAGCAGCAGCGAGATGGCGACGACCGCAGCAAGGCGCGACCAGCGAAACCGCGCGTGTTCAGGGCTGGGTGTGTTGTCGTCGATCACGGCACGCGCGTGCCCCGCTGCGAGCGCCGCATGCGCGCCTCCCGTGGCGAATTGTCGCGGAGCGATCCGGCCGCCGAGCGCACCGATGAGACCCGCAGCGAGCACGATCGCCGGAAACGGCACCGCGAAGACGTAGATCGCAACGAACGCAGCGGCGGCGATCGCCCACAGCGGTGGCGACTTGAGGGCGCGCGAGCCGATGCGCCAGGCAGCGTGCAGCACGATCGCGGTGACCGCGGGTTTCACGCCGTAGAGCGCGCCCGCGATCGCCGGCACGTTGCCGAACGCCATGTAGATCCACGAGAGAGCGATCAGCACCGCGAGCGACGGGAGCACGAACAGCGCACCGGCCACGATGCCGCCCCAGGTGCGATGCATCAGCCAGCCGATGTAGGTTACGAGCTGCTGCGCCTCCGGCCCCGGCAGAACCATGCAGTAGTTGAGCGCGTGCAGGAATCGCGTCTCGGAGATCCAGCGTTTCTGCTCGACGAGCTCGCGATGCATGATCGCGATCTGCCCGGCCGGGCCGCCAAAGCTGATCCAGCCGAGCTTCCACCAGAAACGGGTCGCCTCCGCGAGCGACGGCGCGCGCGGCGCGCCCGCGTCGGCTCGCGTCAGATCAGTCCCTCAAGGAGCTGCACGTCGACCAGTTCCCCTGCCGCGACGTTGCCGGTTTCGGCGGGGAGCACGATGAAGCAGTTTGCCCGCGACATCGAGGAAAGAATTCCCGAGCCCTGATCGCCCGTCGTGCGCACGGTCCAGCCGCCGGCGCCGTCGGCTGACAGGATCCCGCGCTGAAACTCGGTGCGACCGGGCGTCTTCTTGATCGGCGCGGACAGCGGCACCTTGAACGTGGGCAGCGGCGCGATCTCGCGCTGTCCCTGCAGCGTGAGCAGCGCGTCCCGCACGAATTCATAGAACGTGACCATCACCGACACGGGATTGCCCGGCAGGCCGAAGAAGTGTGCGTTGCGCAGCTTGCCGTAGGCGAGGGGACGCCCGGGCTTCATCGCGATCTTCCAGAACAGCACCTCGCCCAGCTTGTCGAGGAGGCGCTTCACGTAGTCGGCTTCGCCCACCGATACGCCGCCGGACGTGATGACGACGTCGGCCGCCTGCGCCGCGCTCTCGAATGCGCGCTCGAGCGATGCCGGGTCGTCGGCGACCACGCCCATGTCGATGACTTCGCAGCCGAGACGTGTCAGCACGCCGTAGAGCGTATAGCGGTTGCTGTCGTAGACATCGCCCGCGCCGAGCGGCGTGCCGATCGACCTGAGCTCGTCCCCGGTCGAGAAGAACGCGACGCGGAGGCGTCGATAGACGTTGACCTCGCCGATCCCGAGCGAAGCGATCATGCCGAGCTCCGCGGGTCGCAGGCGCTGCCCGGCGCGGAACACGGTCTGGCCCCGCTTCAGGTCCTCGCCCGCGAAGCGGCGGTTGGTGCCGGCTTTGCCGACCGCGCCCGCCGCGATTCGCACGCCGGCTGCATCTTCGCTCGCGCGCTCCTGCATCACGACCGTGTCCGCGCCCTGGGGCATGACGCCGCCGGTGAAGATGCGCACGCATTCGCCCGCGCCGATCGCGCCGTCCCAGGGCTTGCCCGCGAAGGATTCGCCCACCCGCTTGAGCAGCGTTTCGCCGTCGTGCTTCAGATCCGCGAAGCGCACCGCGTAGCCGTCCATCGCCGAGTTGTCGTGACCGGGCACGTCGAGCGGCGAGACGAGGTCCTCGGCGAGCACGCGGCCGAGCGCACTGCGCACGTGCACCCGCTCGACAGCGCTCACCGGCACGAGGAAGCTCGCGATCAGCTCGCGCGCCTTCGCGACCGGCATCGAGTTCGGATCGTAGTCGTCGGCACAGGAGGCTTCGCGCAGCGTCTTGGGCTGGTTCATTGTTCGGCTGCCACGTCCGCCTGCTTCAGCTCCTCGGCGGTGTTGATGTTGCGAAAGGCATCGGCCTTGTCGTCGAAGGCGACCTCGATCGCCTTGAGCGAAGCGTACCACGCGTCGATCTTGCGGCCGCCCGCCTGGAGGAAGCTGGCGAGGTGCGGCAGCAGCGACCTGCGCACGAGCGCGAACACCGGGTGCGGCTGATCCATCGTTCGCGCGACGGCGAGGTCCGCGTTCTGCGCTTCGAGGTTCTTCTGCAGGCGCGCCACGAGGTCGAGCGGCAGGAAAGGAGAATCGCATGGCACCGTCGCGACCAACGGATGCTCGGCGTGCATCAGGCCGGCCTGTAGTCCGGCGAGCGGCCCCGCGAAGCCGTCGATCTGATCGCGGATGACCGGGTAGCCGAAAGCCTCGTACTCGGCGATGCTGCGGTTGGCGTTGATCAGCATCTCGTCGACCTGCGGCGCGAAGCGCTCGATGACATGGCGCACCATGGGCTGTCCCTGCAGGAGGACGAGGCCCTTGTCCACGCTGCCCATGCGTCGTCCCTGGCCGCCGGCGAGCACGAGACCCGTGACGCCGCGCTTCTGCCCCGTCGGCGCGGGCTCGGGGGGCCACGGAATCCATTCCACATGCTCCTCGTAGAACGCGTGGCCTTCCGGCTCGCGATCGACCGCCGTCCTGAACGCGGCGAGCGCGATGTGGATCTCGCCCGGCCAGCGCGAGGACTCGAAGAAGAGCTTGGTGCCGCAGACGCGGCAGAAGGTCCGCCGCGTGCCCGGCGAGGATTCGTACGCGACGAGCTCGTCGGCCCCTGCGACGACGGCGACCTGCTCGGCCTTGAAGCCGATCCAGGTGACGAATCCCGATGAGTGCGACAGGCGGCAGCTCTGGCAATGACAGTGGCAGCAGAAGCGCGAGGGGAAGCGGGCGACGAAGCGGACGCGCCGGCAGTGGCACTCGCCGCGCGCTTCGCCGGGCTTGCCTGCGCTCATGCGTCCGTTCGAAACCGCTCGCCGCCGGTGAAGAGCAGATAGTGCTTGCCCGTCGCGCGGCCGATCATGGTCATGCCCACTTTCTGCGCGATCTCGTAGCCCATCTGCGTCAATCCCGAGCGCGAGACGAGAAACGGGATCCCCATCTGCGCCGCCTTGATCACCATCTCGGAGGTGAGGCGCCCCGTCGTGTAAAAGATCTTGTCGCCGCCCTCGACGCGATCGAGCCACATCATGCCGGCGATCGCATCGACTGCGTTGTGCCGGCCCACGTCCTCGACGAAGTACAGGATCTCGCTCGCGGCGCTCTCGTTCGTGGCGAGCGCGCAGCCGTGCACCGCGCCCGCCTGCTTGTAGATCGTCTCGTGTGCTCGCACTCGGTCCATCAGCGCGTAGAGCGTCGCGCGCGAGAGGCTCGCGTCGGCGGGCACGCGCACCGAGTCGATCTCCTCCATCAGGTCGCCGAACACCGTGCCCTGCCCGCAGCCGGTCGTCTTGGTGCGCTTCGCTGTCTTGGCCTCGAGGTCTTTCAACCCGTGCCGCGTGGTCACCGCGACCGCGTTCACCTCCCAGTCGACCTGCACCGAGACGACGTCCTCGATGCGTTCGAGCAGGCGCTGGTTGCGCAGGTACCCGATCGCGAGCGCCTCGGGCGCGGCGCCAAGCGTCATGATGGTGAGAATCTCCTGCTTGTCGACGTAGAGCGTGAGCGGATGCTCGCCGGCGATCGCCGTCTCGCGCGCCTCGCCGTTCTCGTCGACGGCGCGCACGCCGAAGGTCGCCGGCCGGGCGGCGTCGGAGAGGATGGGACGGTAGGGCGTATTGGGCGCGTTCATACGGCGAGCGAGCTCTACCCGCCGATGTAGCTCATCTCGATCTTGGGCAGCGCGGCGGTGTGCTCGGAGCGGATCTCGGAGTAACGGTCGGCACGCTGCAGCCAGATCGCGGCGATGGT
>Ga0335083_10007709_pt1 | contig 13260 bp, 10 predicted proteins | sample Lox_Sample_42_FD_206716 | JGI IMG/M metagenome (GOLD analysis project Ga0335083, IMG submission 206716) | Soil microbial communities from Loxahatchee National Wildlife Refuge, Florida, United States - Lox_Sample_4.2 | ecosystem: Environmental > Terrestrial > Soil > Wetlands | place: USA...
GAACTGATCTGAATTCGGTAATCGGAGTTCAGTTCTCCGTCACTTGAGCACGAACCGCACCTCGTGCGCATCCGCCGGCTCGAGCGCGACGGCGCAGCGGAGCCCTCCGCCCCACGCCGTGACCTCGGGCTTCACGTCGCGTCCGTCCACGTCCACGCGCCGCGGCACCGACGGCAGCCAAGGTGCGAGGGTGATCGCGAGGCCCGGGCCGAGCGTGCGGTGGAGCGCGACCTCCAGGGCGCCGTCCCGGCGCACGAGCCGCACGTCGAACGCGCTGTCGGCGCAGCGCAGGCCGAGGATCTCGAGCTTCGGCCACGCGTGCGGCAGCTGCGGCGCGAGCACCAGCCGGCCCGCCGGGGCGTCGGGCTCCGCGCCCAGCAGGCCCTCCACGAGCGGCAGGACGACCATCGCCGCCGACCACGCGCGGTCGGGGCAGCCGGGGGCGGCCCGCTCCTCCGCGCCGTCGAGCGCCTCGTCGAACGCGCCGCGCTGCCGCGCGTAGGCGAGGGCGGCGTTGGCCCCGAGGTGCCGGAAGCCCTGTTCCCAGAGGCCCGCGCGGTACTCGGCGAGCGCGGCCCAGCCGGTCAGGAGCGGCCACACGGCGCCACGCTCGAGGGACGCCGGCGCGAATGCCGGATCGCCGCGCGGCAGCATCCGCACGCCCCAGCGCGCGCTGAAGTCGTCGGCGCCCAGGGCCTCGAGCAGGCTCTTCGCGCGCACCGGATTGACGGACCCCAGCAGGAGCGGCACCGCGTGCACGGCGCTCTGGGTCCACGTCGGCGCGCCGTCGGCGCCGAGCTCGCGCGCGTAGCGGGCGCGGTCGGCGTCGTAGAAGCGGTCCTCGATCGCGGCGGTGGCCCGCGCCGCCCGCGCCCAGCAGTCGGCCGCGAAGCGCTCCTCGCCGAGCACCTCGCCCGCGCGCGCCAGCGCGCGCAGCGCCGCCTGCCACAGCGCCGCGAGGTAGAGCGAGACCCGCTGGCCGCCGCCCGGCCCGGTCCCCACGCCGTGGCCCGCGTCGGTGTGCTCGATCAGGCCGTCCCCGTCGCGGTCGGTGGCCAGGCAGTACGCGAACGCGCGCTCGACGTGGCGCCAGACGGAGGCGACGAACTCCCGGTCGCCGCTCCACGCCAGGTAGCGCGCCACGAGGAGGAGGTAGAGCGGGGTCGCGTCGGCCGCGTCGAACTGGAACTGGCCGGACGTCGTGGCCTCGTGCAGCACCTTGCCCGTCACGTCCTGGCGGTCGCCGAGGAAGCGGATGACCTGGCGCACGAGCGAGTACTCGCCGTCGGCCAGCAGCGCGAAGCAGGTCCAGCAGGCGTCGCGCGCCACGAACCACGCCTCGCCCGGCCGCCCGTCGCCCCAGCCCGGCTGCGACGTCGCGTAGCCCGCGAGGAGCGAGCGGCCCAGGCCCGGCACGTCGCCGAGGAACGCGTCGAGCCGGCGCTTGGCCCACTCGAAGGCGCGCTCGAAGCGCGGGTCGTCGCAGCGCACGCCGAGGCGCGCCTCGCCGATCACCGCGGCCCGCTGCGACCGCTGGCGCACGAGCCCGTCGACGCCGAGCCGCCGGATGCCGCGCAGCGTGCGCTGCAGCTCCGCCTGGTTCGCGCCGCCCACCACCGCCACGAAGAGCGGCGAGCCCAGCGTGGTGCGGATGCGGCAGCGCACCGCCGGGGCCGCGCCCGCCACCGGCTCCAGGTCCACCGTCGCCGCGCGGCTCAGGAAGACGGCCATCACGCCGTCGTCGCTCTCCGACGCCACGAGGGCGACGCGGCCGTCGCTCCGGGCCCGGAAGGTCAGGTTGCCGCCGCATCCGGCCGCGAACGGCCACATCCGCCGCAGGTCCGTGACGATCTCGATCTCGAAGTCCACCGGGCCCCGCCCCACCGACTCGCGGCGCTTGCGGCCCGGACGGTACTCGACCAGCACCACGGGGTGCTCGACGGCCACCAGCGTCGTCTCGAGCAGCCGGCGGCCGGGGGTCTGCAGCGCGCGCGCGACCACGTCGGGCGTGACCTCGATCTGGCCGCCTTCCGCGGCCTGGCCGTCGGCGCGCACGGTCCACGAGGCGACCACGCGGTGCGGGTGCACCCACACCTCGCGGATGCCCGTCCGCTCGCTGCCCGCGAGCAGCGCGCGCCGGCCCGCGAGGTCGAAGGCCTCGTCCCGCTCGACCGCGCCGCCCAGCACCAGCGGATCGGCCGACGGCACGGGGAGGGCGCCGTCGAACTCCAGCGCGTCGGGGAGCGCGAGCGCCTCCGACCCGGACGCCAGCGTGCCCGGCGAGGGCCACCACGAGCGCGACTCCGCGCCGTCGCCGGCCGCCGCCCCCACCGCGTTCCGGACCAGGCGCTCGAGCTGCGGCCTCAGCCGCGCGTCGGGCGCGGCGAACGCGACGAAGGCGCCCACGCAGAGCACGCGGCCGCGCCCCACCGCGTACTCCCACGCCACCACGCGCTCGGCGTTCTGGACGCGGAACGCCCGCTCGACGGCGACGACCCGGCCGTCCACGGGCCAGGCGCCGCCCGAGTAGCACGCCCAGGCGAAGCGCTCGCCCTCCGACGGCGCCCAGCAGTAGGTGCCGTTGTGGAGGCCGTCCACCAGCGGGTGCGGTCCGTACGTCGCGAGGCCGCGCAGGTGCGGGTAGGCGGGGAGCGCGCGCAGCTCCTCCGACCACCACTCGTCGCCGGCGTGGCTCCACGTCATCTCGCGACAGTCGTTCGGCGGCACCGTCTCGACCCCGAGCCGCCCCACCAGGGACGCGGCGCGGCCGGTGAGGAGCAGCCCGCCGCCCTTGGCCACGAAGCCGCGCAGCGCCTCCACGGCCAGGCGGTCCTGGCGCACGGCCTCGTGGATCCACACCACGTCCGTCTCGTTGACGGCGATGCCCACCAGCTCCGGCTCGTAGCGGCGCGAGGGCAGCTCCGGCACCGAGGCCAGCCACGCGAGGGCCGCCTCCCCCTCGGCGCCCGGCCCCGCGACCAGGCCGACGCGCGGACTCACAGCGTCACCTCGAGCGGCTCGCCCACGGTCCCCCGCGCCGCCTCGCGCCCGCCGACCAGCACGGTCATCCGCTCGCCCTCCCGCACCACGTCCACCTGCGCCCCGCGCATCGGCAGCCCGCGCGCCTCGAAGCCGTCGATCGGGAACGGCATCGGGTCCACGACGAAGCGCCCCTCGCCCGCCGGCCGTAGCCCCACCACGTACTGCACGATGAGATCGTTGACCCACGAGTGCTGGTAGTCGTCCACGCCGCGATACGCGCTCGGGCGCCCGGTGACCGGGTGGTAGTGCTCGAAGCCGTTCGGCCGGGAGGCGTCGCCGTCCCAGAAGAGCATCCGCACGAACTTGGTGATGAACTCCGCGAGGTGGGCGCGCAAGGCCGGCACCTGCGTCAGCGCGACGGCGGCGATCGCCTCCGCGACGTGGCTGTTCGCCATCGGCCACACGCGGCCGTTCCACGGGCAGTTGTGCCGCTTCCCCTTCCAGGCGGCGGCGGCGTCGAACAGCGCATCCTCGAGGCTCGACGACGGCACCGGGAAGGGCGTCCAGAACGCGTGCGCGTCGAACAGGTTCTGCGCGAAGCCCGGGATGTGCTCGGCGCCCACGAGGTCCGTCGCGTAGGGGTAGAAGCAGACCGCCGCCTTGACGCGCGTGCGGCGGCCCGTGGCGGGGTTCACGTCGCTGAACATCCCGGAGCCGGGATCCCACATCCGCTTGCGCACGGCCTGCGCGGTCGCCTCCGCGTGGCCGCGCCACTTCGCGCCGTCGAGGCCGCCGCGCGGCGCCAGCAGCGCCAGCGCGCGGAACAGCGAGTATGCGTAGACCGTGGCGTCCACGCCCTTCAGGCGGATGCGGCTCTCCCACCCGCCCAGGTCGGCGTCGGGATCCACCGCCTGGTAGCGCGACATGTACTCCTGGCCCGTCTCGTACTGGTCCACGACGTCGTACAGGTGCAGGCGCTGCGCGTCGCGCGTCCCCACCAGCCATTCGGCGTAGCGCTCGAGCGCCGGCAGCACCTCGCGCAGGAAGGCGTCGCTGGGGTGCACGGCGTCGAGCGCGAGGAGCGCGCCGCCCCAATCGGCGTGGTAGAAGTCCGCACCCTCGAGGTGGTTCGCGTACACGCGGCCGGGGAACGAGCCGTCGAGCCGCTGGTGCGCGACGAAGCACCGCAGCACGCCGCGCGCCGGCTCCGGGTCGCGGCCCCAGCGCAGCTCGCGCAGGTGGCACTGCGCGCTGTAGGCGATGGGCTGGTGGAAGTATCCGATCCCCTCGCACACCGCCGGCGCGACGTAGTTGCCCCAGCCGCCGGCGATGCCGCAGAGCCTGAGGCCGTACCAGCGGTAGGCCCAGTAGCGCTCGAAGTAGGGATCGGAGCAGCGGAAGGACGGCACCGCGGCGAGGTACGACTCCCACGACGCGCGGCTCGCCGCCGAGAACGACGACGCCCGCCGCGGCGCGGCCGCCTCGCGCCGCGGCACGTCGGCGCGGGGCAGGTCGGGCTCCACCCGGAGCGCCACGGCCAGGCGGGCCACGCCGCCGGCCGGGATCTCCAGCGCCCGGTGCACGCCCAGGTAGACCAGCCCCGCCTCGCTGATGCCCCCGAGGTCGCCGCGGCACGCCAGGCCGCCGTGCCGCGGGTCCCACCGGTCCCAGAACGGCGTGAGCACGAAGCGCGGCTGGTTCGCGGTCGCCTCGGACCGGACGGCGCCCCAGGTATCGGTGCCGCGCGCCAGCGCGAGCTTCAGCAGCAGGTCGAGCGTCCGCCCCTTGCGGTCCGTCACCCGGCGCGGCCACGCCAGCTCCACCGACGACCAGCCCACGCCGCCGGCGGGTACCTCCTCGCCCGGGGCGGTCGTCCACGCCACCGCGTGCAGCCGGACGGGCTCCGCGCCCGCGTTGCGCAGCGCCCACTCGCTGCCGGCCACGAAGCCGGGCAGCACCACCCGCGTCTCCACCGCCTCGATGCCGCCCACGGCCAGGTACGGCGTCTCGAGCGCGGCCGGCGTCCAGCGCCGGGCGCCGGGCACGAGCCGCAGCTCGGCGCCGGCCTCGTCGAGCAGCGTGACCGTGAACAGCGGCTGCAACGGGTACTCGAACAGGTGGGCTTCGTCCCAGAAGCCGGGGGCGTCGAGCCAGAGGGGGAACGGCGGCGCGAAGACGAGCCCTTCGCCGGCCGAGAGCTGCCACTTGTCGGTGCGGGCGAGCAGCTCGAGCGGATCGGTCACGGAGCCGGGATCAGCGGTTGGGGGCTCCCGCGCGCGGGCCCGCGACCCCCCGCGCGCGCCTCACAGCGCCGCGATCTGCGCCAGCAGCTCGTCGTCGTCACGCCGGTGGCCCAGCTCCGCCTCGGTGTACGCCCAGCGCAGGACGCCCTGCTTGTCCACCAGGAAATAGGCGCGCCGCGAGAAGAACTTGTCCTCGAGCAGGGTGCCGTACGCCCGGCACACCTCGCGCTTGAAGTCCGAGAGCAGGTCGAGGCCCAGGTTCTCCTTGGCCTTGAACTCGCGCAGCGACGGGACGGAGTCCACGCTGATCGGCAGGACCACCGCGCCGGCGCCCTCGAAGCGCGTGAAGTCCTCCGAGAAGCAGTTCATCTCGGTCGTGCACGTGGAGGTGAACGCCAGGGGGAAGAACGCCAGCAGGACGTTCGCCTTGCCCCGGTACTGGGCGAGGCTGACGTCGCTGCCCGACGTCGACGGCAGCGTGAAGAGGGGCGCGGGTTCTCCCACGACCGGCGGCATGGCGACCTCCAGGGCGGGGTCGCTCTGAGCTTACTGCGGGCGCGCGCCCGTCGGCAAGCGAGGGCGCGTCGCGGCGAGGAGGCGACGCACGTCCGGACGCGCCCGCGGACCGGCGCTACGGCAGCAGCTGGGCGGCGCGCTCGGCGACGCGGTACAGCGCGGTCGGGAAGACGCCGAGCGCGACGACGGCGCCCGAGAGGGCGTAACACAGCGCGCGGTCGCCGAAGCTCAGCGGCAGCGGCCCGCGCTTCCGCTCGTCGGGCAGGAGGTAGGCGTACTTGACCGCCACGAGGTAGTAGTAGACGGAGATCGTGCTGTTCACGGCGGCCAGCAGCACGAGCAGCCACCAGCCCTGCCCCATCGCCGCGGCGAACAGGAACCACTTGCCCACGAACCCGGCCGTGGGCGGCACGCCGGCCAGCGCGAACAGCGCGAGCAGCAGCGTCGCCGCCAGGAGCGGCGAGCGCCGGTGCAGGCCCTTGAGGTCGTCGAGCTGGGGGTTCGTGCCGTCGGCGCCCACCCGCGCCACGACGAGGAACGCGGCGGCGTTCATCAGCAGGTAGATGAGGCCGTAGAACAGCGCCGCGGCCACGCCGTCGCGCGTGAACGCCACCAGGCCCACCACCACGTAGCCCGCCTGGGCCACGGCCGAGTAGGCCAGCATGCGCTTCACGTCGCGCTGCACGATGGCCACCAGGTTGCCCAGCGTCATGGACACGGCCGCCAGCACGGCCAGCGCCGTCACCAGGCGCGTGCCGCCGAGGCTCGCGGCCGTCACCAGCCGCGCGAGCACGGCGATGGCGCCGACCTTCGAGGCCGTCGCCACGAAGGCCGCGATGCCGTGCGAGGCCGCCTGGTAGACGTCGGGCGCCCAGAAGTGGAACGGGAAGACGGCCAGCTTGAAGAGCAGGCCCGCGAGGAACAGGGCGACGCCGAAGCTGAGGGCCGGCTCGCTCGCGAGCTGCGGCAGCTGCGCGGCGATCTCGTCGAGCCGCGTGGTGCCCGTGAACCCGACGACCAGCGAGAGGCCGAACAGCGTGACGGCGGAGGCGGCGAGCCCGATGACGATGAACTTGAGCGCGGCCTCGCGGCCCATCTGGCACTGGTCGCACATCGGCACGAGCACGAACAGCGAGAAGCTGGCGATCTCCATCGCGAGGTAGAGCGCGACCAGCTCCACCGCGCTGGCCAGGGCCATCAGGCCGGTGGCGGAGGCCAGCAGGAAGAAGAAGACCTCGCCGCGGACGTCCTCGCGCTGCCCGCGCACCTCGCCCGCGATGAACGCGCCGATCAGGAACCCGACCGCGACCGCCGCCTTCACGAGCTGCGAGAACGCGTCCACCCGGTAGGTGGCCCAGAAGAACTCCTCGCTGCGGCCCATCGTGAGGAGGCTCGCCGCGAGCACCAGCACGCCGCCCACGTACGCCGCCTGGCGCGCGCGCCGGGTGCGGTGCCGCTCCGTCATCAGTGCGCCGAAGACGAGCAGCGCCGTGACCGCGAGCGCCGCTTCGGGGCTCAGGGCGAACAGCCGGCTCAGTGCCACGACTGCACCAGGGCGCGGGTCGCGGGCTCGATCACGCCCAGGATGAGGCGGGGCGCGAACCCGAACAGCAGCAGGAACCCGACCAGCACGGCGCGCGGCACCGACAGGAACCAGCCGATGTCGGCCACGCCGGGGTGGGCCTCGTGCGGCTCGCCGAAGAAGGCGCGCACGATGACGCGGATCGAGTAGGCCAGCGTGATGGTGAGGGCCACCACCACCACGACCGCCAGGACCGGGTAGGCCTGCAGCGTGGCGAGGAAGACCAGCAGCTCCGCCCAGAAGGAGGAGAAGCCGGGCACGCCGGCCCCCGTGAGGGCCGCCACGATGAAGAAGGCCGACGCCACGGGCAGGGTGCGCGACAGCCCGCCCAGCTCCCGGATGTCGCGGGTGTGCAGCCGGTCGTAGATGTAGCCCACGGCGGCGAAGAACAGGGCCGTCATCACGCCGTGGCTGAACATCTGGAACACCGCGCCGTTGACGCCGGTCTCCGACAGCGTCGAGAGGCCCAGCAGCACGATGCCCATGTGCGAGACGGACGAATAGCCGATCACGAACTTGAGGTCGGTCTGGTTCAGGGCCACGAAGGCGCCGTACACGATGTTCACGGTGGCCAGGATCGCGGTGGCCTGGGCCCAGTAGTGTGCCCCCTGGGGCAGCAGCGGCATCGCGACCCGCAGGATGCCGTAGGCCCCGAGCTTCATCAGCACGCCGGCGTGCAGCATCGAGACGGCGGTGGGCGCCGCCACGTGGCCCACCGGCGACCAGGTGTGCAGCGGCCACATGCCCGCCAGGATGCCGAAACCCACGAACAGGAACGGGTAGACGAGGAGCTGGAAGCTGCGGCCGTAGTGCGCCGCCGCGAGCCGGGTGAGGTCGAACGTCCCCTGCCCCGCGCCCCAGTACAGCGCCAGCGCGGCCGGCACCACGAGGGCCGTGCCCACCAGGAGGTACAGGGTGAGCTTCATCGCGCCGTACTCCTTGCGCGTGCTCCCCCACACCGCGATCAGCAGGTACATCGGCAGCACGGCGACTTCGTAGTAGAACACGAAGAAGAACAGGTCCAGCGTCATGAACACGCCGTACACGCCGATCACGAGCAGCGTCATGAGCGCGAAGTACTCCTTCACGCGCTCCTCGAGCTCCCACATCACCAGCACGCCGGTCAGGAACACGATCGCCGTCAGCGCCAGCAGCGGGAGGTTCAGGCCGTCCACGCCGTTGTGCCACTCGATCCCGAACGACGGGACCCACCGGACGCGCTCGACGAACTGGAAGCCCGGCGCCTGCGGGTCGAAGCGCATCCACAGCACCACGACCACGGCCGCCGCGGCGAGGCCGCTCGCCGCCGCGATGCGCCGGATGGCGCCGGGGTACCGGGCGGGCGTCACGAGGATCGCCGCCAGGCCCAGGACCGGGCACGCGAGCAGGATCGTGAGGAGCGGGAGCTGGCTCACGGCGCCACCGCCACGCGCCCCAGCGCGTACGCCAGCGCCGCCAGCAGTAGCGCCGCGACGGTCAGGTAGGCCTGCACGTTGCCGTTCTGCACCAGCGCCAGCAGCCGCCCGCCGCCCACCGTGCCGTTCGCCACGCCGTCCGTCGCGCCGTCCACGACGGTGCGGTCGTTCCACTGCGCGGCCCGGGCGAGCGCCGCGGCCCAGCGCACCACGGTCGCGCGGTACAGGCGGTCGAGGTACCAGTTGTCGCCGCAGAAGCGCGCGAGCGCGGGGACGCGCTCCAGGAACCCGATGCGGGGCGCGCCCGCACGGCCGAACTCGATCCACGCGAGGCCGATGCCGGCGGCCACCAGCGCCAGCGCGACCAGCGCGCCGGTGCCGAGCTCGAAGGGCTCGCGCACGGCCTCGCCGGGCAGGAGGCGCACCCCGAGCCACGGCCCGAGGTAGCCGAGCACGAGCGTCAGCGCGGCGAGGACCAGGACCGTCACGCCCATCGCCCGCTCGCCCGGTGTCCTTCGGTGCGCGGGTGCCCCCGTGCCCCCGTGCCCGCCGTGCGCCCCGCCGGCCTCCGTCGCACCCGCGCCCGCCGGCATGAGCGTCAGGAACACCATCCGGAACGAGTAGTAGGCCGTCAGCGCGGCCCCGGCGTACGCCAGCGCCAGCACCAGCGTGGTGCCGTGCGCCCCCACGGCGCCGAGGATCGCTTCCTTGCTGAAGTAGCCCGCGAACGGGATGACGCCGGCCAGGGCCGCGCTTCCCGCCACGAGCCCGATCGCGCCGGCGCGCTGCGCGCGCGGGTCGCGCCCCGCGATCTCGCGCATGTCGTTCGAGTGCGCGTGGTGGATGAAGATGCCGGCCGAGAGGAAGAGGAGCGCCTTGAAGCCGGCGTGCGTCACGAGGTGGAAGTAACCCGCGGTCACGCTGCCGGCCGCGAGCCCCATCAGCATGTAGGCGAGCTGCGAGATCGTGGAGTAGGCCAGCACGCGCTTGATGTCGGTCGCCACCATCGCCATCGTCGCGGTCGCCAGCGCGGTCGCGATCGCCAGCCACAGCAGCCCGCGCATCACGTCGGGCGCCGCGAGGAACAGCGGGTGCAGCCGCGCCACGAGGTACACGCCCGCCGCCACCATCGTGGCCGAATGCAGCAGCGCCGAAACCGGGGTGGGCCCCTCCATCGCGTCGGGCAGCCACGTGAACAGCGGGCCCTGCGCGCTCTTGCCGATCACGCCCATCAGCAGGAGCGCCGCCGCGACCGCGATGGTGCGGCCCGTCAGCGCGCCGCCCGGCGCCGCCGCCGCGATCACGTCGGGGATCGTGGCGAGCCCCAGCGTGCGGATCAGCAGCAGCACGCCCAGGAGAAAGCCGACGTCGCCCACCCGCGTCATGATGAACGCCTTGCGGGCCGCGGCGGCCGGCGCCGCCCGCTCGAACCAGAACCCGATCAGCAGGAACGACGCGAGCCCCACCAGCTCCCAGAAGGCGAGCGTCTGGAGCAGGTTCGCCGAGAGCACGAGCCCCTGCATCGCCCAGCCGAACAGCGCGAGGAAGCCGTAGTACCGCGCGAAGCCCGGGTCGCCGGCCATGTAGCCGGTGGAGTAGACCATCACCGCCAGCGTGACCGCCGAGACCACCAGCGCCATCGTGGTCGAGAGCGTGTCGAGCAGCACGCCGAAGGCGAGGCTGTGGGCCTGGTCCACGGGCAGGAAGACGGTCTGGGCGAGGAACGAGCGGCCCGGCACGGCGACGGCCGCCACCAGCCAGGCCGAGGCGGCGAAGGACACGGCCATGCCGGCGATGGCGAGCGCCGCGGCGGTCCGCGGCCGGCCGCGCAGGGCGACCAGCACCACCGCGCACGCGGCGAGGGGCGCGAACTGCGCCAGCAGCGCCGCCAGCGTGGGCCCGGTCATCCCTTGAGCTCCGAGAGGTCCTCGACGTTGATGCTCTGGACCTCGCGCTGGATGGCGACGAACAGCGACAGCGCGATGGCGCCCTCGGCCGCCGCGACGCCGATCAGGATCACGGCCACCACCTGGCCCGCCGACGACACGTTGCCGGTGGCCGACTCGGCGTCGCCGCCCGCGAGGCTCGTGATGGCGACCACGTTGAGGGAGATCGCGGCCAGCATCAGCTCGAGGGCGATCAGCATCGCGATGAGCGACCGGCGCTGCACCAGCCCGTACAGCCCGATGCAGAAGAGCAGCACGGCCACGAGGAGGTACCAGTGGAGCTGGCTCATCGCGGCGCCCCCGGCCGCGGCGCGGTTCCGGCCGCGGTGCCCGGCGCGCGGCGGCCCGGATCGCGGCGGGCCGGATCGCGGCGCGCCACCATCACGGCCCCCATCATCGCCACCACCAGCAGGACCGAGATCAGCTCGAACGCGAGCACGTAGTCCTGCAGCAGCCGGCGGCCGATCCACTGCGGCGCGACCTCGAGGACCTCGGGCGGCCCCGGGAAGTGCGCGCGCCGGATCACCAGCCACAGCGCCATCGCGACCAGGGCCGCCAGCAGCGCCGAGCCCGCGATCTTGGGCAGGCTGCGCGGCGTGCGCGGCGTGTCCAGCGGCTGCGAGAGCATCACGGCGTACACCATCGCGATGCCGAGGGCGCCCACGTACACGAGCAGCAGCACGATGGCGAGGAAGTCGCTGCCCAGCGTGAGGAACAGCCCCGCCACGCCCACCAGCGCCAGGGCGAAGCCGAGGATGTTGTGGAAGATGTTCTTGAGGCTGACGGCGAACAGCGCCCCGATCAGGGCCAGCGCCGCGGACGAGCCGAACAGGAAGGCGTCCCAGTTCATGGCGTCTTGGCGGGGGTGAGGTAGGGATCCTGGCCGAAGGGCGCCAGCAGGTCGTTCACGGTCAGCGCGCGGTCGTACGCCGCGTCGTCGTAGTGCGCCGAGTACTTCAGCGTGTCGGTCGGGCACACGTCGATGCACAGCCCGCACAGGCTGCACGTCGAGAAGTCGAGCAGGAACTTCGTCGCGCGCATCTTCTTGAGGCCCGCCGGCCGCACGCCCTCGATGTCGAAGCAGTCCGACGGGCAGATGCGCGCGCAGGCGTTGCACGCGATGCAGTCGTGCGTCCCCGTCTCGGGGAACGTCACCAGCTCGATGGGGCCGCCCCAGTGCGAGACGTCCGGCCGCTCGTGCGGGTACTGGAGCGTCACGACGGGCCGCACCATGTGCCGCCCCGTGATGCCCAGGCCCACCAGGAGGCTCCGGAGCCCGGTCAGGATCCGCCGCAGCAGGCTCACCGGAGCGGCACCGCCTGGAGCACGATCGCGGTGACCAGCAGGTTCACGAGCGCCACGGGGATCAGCAGCTTCCACGCGAAGTTCATCAGCTGGTCGAAGCGCAGGCGCGGGAACGTCCACCGCGCCCACATCATCAGGAAGACGACCACGTAGCCCTTGAGCAGCAGGTACACCGGGCCGAGGAACGGCCACCGGTCCGCGAACGGCCCCTTCCACCCGCCCAGGAACAGCGTCGCGCCCACGCATCCGAGCACGAGCATGTTCGTGTACTCCGCGAAGAAGAACAGCGCGAAGCGCATCCCGGCGTACTCGGTGTGGAACCCGCCCACCAGCTCGGACTCCGCCTCGGGGATGTCGAACGGCGCGCGGTTGGTCTCCGCCGTGATGCCGATGAAGAAGATGAGCGCCGCCACGGGCTCGTAGAGCGCGTACGGCACGTGCTGGCCGGAGACGATCTCGTTGAGGTCGAGCGTCTGGGCGATCAGCACCACCGCCAGGGCCGAGAGCAGCACCGGGATCTCGTAGGCCACCACCTGCGCGACCGAGCGCATCCCGCCCAGCACGGCGTACTTGTTGTTCGACGACCAGCCCGCCATGAAGATCGCGATCACCGTGATCCCCGAGAGCACCACAACCACCGCCAGGCCGTTGGGCATCTCGGCGAACGCGCTGGCGTCGCCCAGCGGCACCAGCGAGGCGAGGCAGATCGTGGGGATGAAGATCAGGATCGGCGCGAACAGGAAGGTGAAGCGGTCGGTGGCGAGCGGCGTCACGAGCTGCTTGGAGAGCAGCTTGAGCATGTCGGCGATGGTCTGCAGCGCGCCGTGCGGGCCCACTTCCATCGGTCCCAGGCGGCGCTGCGCGTGCGCCGACACCTTGCGCTCGAGCCAGATGAGGAACAGCACGTTGAACGTGAGGTAGAGCAGGATGCCGCCGGCGCCCAGGAGCAGCGTGGCGCCGAAGTCGCCGATGAGCCGCGCGAGGAGGCCGTGCAGGGCGCTCACCGGTCCACCTCCGGCATCACGAGGTCCACGCTGCCGAGCACGGCCACCGCGTCGGCCACCATGTGGCCCGGCATCACGTCCGCGAGCACCGCGAGGTTGGGATACGACGGCGTCCGGAACTTGGCGCGGTAGGGCTCGGTGCCGCCCTCGGAGACCAGCAGGATCCCGTAGTGGCCGCGCGCGCTCTCGACGGCGTAGTACTGCGTTCCCGCCGGGAGCTTCAGGCGCTTCTTCACGCCGATCGAGTCGGGGTTGAGGATGGGCCCC
>Ga0335083_10007710_pt1 | contig 13258 bp, 16 predicted proteins | sample Lox_Sample_42_FD_206716 | JGI IMG/M metagenome (GOLD analysis project Ga0335083, IMG submission 206716) | Soil microbial communities from Loxahatchee National Wildlife Refuge, Florida, United States - Lox_Sample_4.2 | ecosystem: Environmental > Terrestrial > Soil > Wetlands | place: USA...
GCATGCTGTCCCTGGTACCGCCGCGCCCCCAGCTCGAGACGAACTTCTCCGCCCAGCACCAGTGCTCTTTCTGGATCCCCGCCGAAGCCAACCGCTAGAGCCAAGCCGCTAGAGCCAAGCCGCTAAGAAGCCAACCGCTAGAGCCGACCGCTAGAGCCGACCGCTAGGAAGCCAACCGCCGAAGCGAACCGGCCGCTAGCTGGTGAGGGCGTCGCGCGCGGCCTTGATCGTGGCGCGCTTGCCCGAGTCCAGGTACTCCTCGATCCGGGTGATGTGCCCGTCGCGGACCTGGAGGTACATGGCGGCGTGCAGTTCTACGTCGGAGCCGTCCGGCAGCGTGCCGCGCAGGACGTGCTGCTGGATCACCCCGTCCGGAGCGGGAACCCGGCGGGTGATGTCGTAGCGCAGGCCGGACACCACCCGGTGCAGGCCCCGCAGCACCTTCAGGTTCTCGTCGACCGGCTGCTCGATCAGGTCGTCGTTGTGCCAGATGACCGCGTCCGGCGCGTAGATCTCGCGCAGGGTCTCGATGTCGCCGGCCTCCAGCGCGCTGAAGAAGCGGACGACGAGTTCCTCGCTCATAGCTGCCTCCCTAACCTAGGGCGCCGTCAGGGCGTCCCCCAGAACAGTGATGACCTTCTCGTAACCCCAGTCGCCGCCGACCGGGACCGGGAACAGGACCGGCAGGTCCACCCCGGCGCCCCGGTACTCGCCGATCCGCCCAGCGCACCGCGCGGCGTCGCCGTGGGCGACGAACCCGTCGGCTACCTCCTGCGGTACCCCCCCGAAGGCGCCCTCGCGATCGCCAGCCAGCAGCATCTCACGCACCCCGCCCAGGCTCGGACCCCCGTCTAGCTCGCCAAACAGCCGCGGTACGGATGGATGTAGCACATATCGTAGCACCATGGCCCGGGCCGCCGCGGCCGCCAGCGCCGCGTCATCCGACAGCGCGCAGTGCACCACGCAGACGACCTCGACCGAGGCCGGATCCCGCCCGGCCGCCCGCGCGGCCTCGCGGACGATGCCCGCCGCCGAACCAGCCTGGGCCGGCGTCATCAGGTTGAGGATCACCCCGTCGGCGATCCGGCCCGCGAGCGCCAGCATCCGCGGGCTCAGCGCGGCTAGGTAGACGGGCAGGTCGGCCCGGACCGGCGGGCTGTCGAGCGGCACCATGCCGGTCCGGTACACCTGACCCTGGTACCCAGTAGCCGATCCGCCCAGCACGGCCCGGACGACGCCGACGTACTCCTCGATCATCGGCAGCGGGACGAACGGCGCGATGCCGAACCGCGTGTTCATGATGGTGTTCGCGACGCCGAGGCCCAGCACGAACCGGCCGCCCGCCGCGTGGTCGAGTTGCGCCGCGGTCTTGGCCGTCAGCACCGGCGGGCGCAGCGCCGCGTTGGCGATCGCGGTCCCGACCCGGGCCCGCCGGGTCGCGGCCGCCACCGGATGGCACAGCGCCAGTGCGTCACCGTGCCCCTCGGCCACGAACACCGCGCTGAACCCGGCCTCCTCGGCGGCCCCGGCCACCGCCCCGACGGCCGCGGGCGGCAGCCCGCTGTGCGACGCGATCGACAACCCGAGCGGTCTGACAGAACTCACTGCTCGCCGCCTCCTTTCGCCCGCACCGTATCCTTGCAGAAACGACTTCTGCAGGACAGACTCCCGGTCGTGATAACCAGAGGAATTGATCATGACAATGATCGACCTAGCCGCCGTGGTCAGCCAGGTGCGCCGGGGCATGATCCCGGCCCACGTCTACGGCGACCCGGAGATCTTCGCGCTGGAACGTGACCGGCTGTTCTCCCGGTCCTGGGTGTTCCTGGCGCACGAGTCCGAGATCCCAGATCCCGGCGACTACGTGGTCCGCCGGGTGCTGACCGACTCGTTCATCGTGGTCCGCGACGAAGCCGGAACCATCCACGTCATGTTCAACATGTGCCTGCACCGCGGCATGCAGGTGTGCCGCGCCGAGCTGGGCAACGCGAGCCACTTCCGCTGCCCCTACCACGCCTGGACCTACCGCAACGACGGCCGGCTGGCCGGGCTGCCCTTCCACGAGGACGCCTACGGCGGCGAGGACGGCTTTGCCAGGAAAGACCAGCGGCTGCTGCCTGCCCCGGCGATGGACACCTACCGCGGCCTGATCTTCATCAGCCTGGACCCAGCCGCCCCGAAGCTAAGCGACTACCTCGGCGACTTCGCGTTCTACCTGGACTTCTACGTCAACCAGAGCCCGGCGGGCATCGAACTGCGCGGCCCGCAGCGCTGGCGGGTCAAGGCCAACTGGAAGATCGGCGCGGAGAACTTCGCCGGCGACAGCTACCACACGCCGCACACCCACGCCAGCGTGGTCGAGATCGGGCTGTTCCGCGAGCCGAAGGCGAGCAAGCGCAAGGAGGGCGCCCTCTACCAGGCCGGGCCGGGCGCGGGTACCACCTACAAGCTGCCGCCCGGCGGCGACTTCGCCAGCCAGCTCCGCTACGTCGGCTACCCCGACGCGATGATCCCCGCCATCTCCCAGACCTGGTCCGACCAGCAAAAAGCCCTCGTCGAGGACAGCGGCTTCATGGTGTCCGCCGCCACCCTGTTCCCCAACCTGAGCCTCGTCCACAACTGGCCGCAGATCGACGACCGCGGCACCGTCCGCCCCTTCATCTCACTACGCCAGTGGCAGCCCGTCAGCGAACGGGAGACCGAGGTGCTGTCCTGGTTCGCGGTCGACGCGGCCGCGCCGGAGGAGTTCAAGCGCGACTCCTACAAGGCCTACCTGATGTGCTTCGGCATCTCGGGCATGTTCGAGCAGGACGACGTGGAGAACTGGGTATCGATCACCGACATGGCCACCGGGTCGATGGCCAGGCGGCTGAACCTCAACAGCCGGATGGGCCTGACCTCGGACGGCAAGCCGGTCAAGCCGCCGATCGCCGCCTTCGCCGGGCCCGGCGTCGCCTACCAGGGCTTCGGCGAGTACGGCCAGCGGCACTGGCTGAGCCAGTGGAGCGACCACCTCGAACGCGAGCCGGCTCCTAAGCAAGCCACCGACCTAGGCGTGGCCCGATGAGCAGGCCCCTCCCGTACAGCGACCCGGCCCACCTCGCCGCGCACCAGTTCCTGGTCGAGGAGGCGGCCCTGCTCGACGCCGCCGACTATCAGGGCTGGCTCGACCTCATCACCGAAGACATCCGCTACGTCATGCCAGTCCGGGTGACCACCGCCCGCGGCGCCCCCGCGAGCAACGGCATGGGCCACTTCGACGAAGACATGTACGCGCTGCGCAAGCGGGTCAAGCGGCTGGCCACCGACCACGCCTGGACCGAGGACCCGCCGTCCCGGACCAGGCACTTCGTCACCAACGTGCGCACGTTCCGGGCCGGGCCCGACGAGCTAAGGGTCGAATCCGCCCTGCTGCTGTTCCGCAGCCGCGGCGACACCCGTGAAGCCGACCTGATCTCGGCCGGCCGCGCCGACCTGCTCCGCGAAACCTCCGGCGGCCTCATGCTGGCCCGCCGCGAGATCACCGTCGACGAGGCCGTCCTCCGCACCCAGAACCTGGCGGTGTTCCTTTGACCGACGACAAGGCGACCGGCCAAGCGATCCGGCTGGGCAACGAGTTCAGCGAGGTCGTGGTCGAGCCAGTGCAGACCCGCAACGGCGTCCGCCTGCGCATCTCCGTCCCCGCCTCAGGCCACCAGATCCTCCTCTGCCCCCTCGAGCTCGAGGCCCTGACCTGGCAAGAGCACGAGTTCTTCACGAAGCTCCTCGCCACCCCGCACGGCCCGGAGGAACCCTGATGGGCTGGCTGGACGGCAAGCGCGCCCTCGTCGCGGGCGCGGGTTCAGGCATCGGCCGGGCGGTGCTCGAAGCCTTCCAGGAGGAAGGTGCAAGGATCGCCGCGATGGAACTCGACCACCATAAGAACGAACGACTGGCCGTCGAGCTCCCCCATTGCGTCGTCAGCCCTGGCGACGCGACCAAGCCGGGCGACGCGCGTGCGGCCGTGCAGAAGGCTGCCGGCGTCTTCGGCGGCCTGGACGTCCTGGTGAACTGCGTGGGCATCTTCGACTTCTACCGCGGCCTGGCCGACATTCCCGGGGACCAGCTCGACGTCGCCTTCGACGAGATGTTCGCCGTCAACGTGAAGAGCCAGCTGGTCACGGTGCAGGCGGCCCTGCCCGAGCTGCGTAAAGCACACGGCTCGGTCGTCCTCACGGTGTCCACGTCCGGGTTCTATCCCGGCCGCGGCGGCATCCTCTACGTGGCGTCCAAGTTCGCCGTCCGCGGCTGCGTGATCGCGCTGGCCCACGAGCTGGCCCCCGACGTGCGCGTCAACGGCGTCGCGCCCGGCGGCACGCTGGGCACCGAGCTCACCGGGCCGCGCAGCATGGGCCTCGACCACCAGGTCCTGGGCACGGCGGCGGGCCGCGAGGAGGACCTGCGCCGCCGCACCCCGCTCCAGGTCGCCCTCAGCGGCGAGGACCACGCGGGCAGCTACGTGTTCCTGGCCTCGGACCGGGCCCGCGGCATCACCGGCACCGTCGTCCACTCCGACGGCGGCGTGGGCATCAAATAGGCGCCCTCTTGACGACCGGGGATAAATGGGTTGATGGTGAGGGGACCTGGAGGGGGACAAGCAATGACCGTGACCAGCAGTGGTGACCATGTATTCGGCCGGGTGCGGCCGTCGCATGACGGCGACTTCCAGCTCAACGGAAAGACGGTCCGGGTAACGACCTTCCGCGATCTCCCGCCGCCGACCGGCGTGGCGCCCTATCGCCTGGACTTGCGCGATATTATTCCGGCCAGTGATTACGAGGAGGTCGTAACGACGAAGAAACTCGTCTTCCACTTCAATGGCGATGTCGGGGGGATAGATTTCGCCACGCCGCAGCAGCTTGTCGCCGCCGGAATGGAATCCGACTGTTCCGTGCCGGGTCAGGCGGCTCCCCGGTTCCTGTACCTGGTCGGCGACTGCGTCTACTTCAACGGCGAGACCGCGCGCTACTACGCGCAGTTCTATCAGCCATACGAGCATTATCCGCTGCCGATTTTCGCGGTACCGGGCAATCATGACGGCGAAAACCTCGAGGGCCAGTCCTCGCTGGACGGCTTCGTGCGGAACTTCTGCGCGCCGACCCCCGGGATTCACCAGCCAGAAGCCCAGGACGCCCCGCGGACCGCGATGACCCAGCCGAACGTCTACTGGACGCTCCTGACCCCCCTGGTCAATATCGTGGGGCTCTACAGCAATGTGCCCGACGGCGGGGAGATCACGAGTCCCCAGACGGAATGGCTCGTAAGTGAACTCCAGTCGCTGCCGGCCGACGTGCCGATCATCGTGACCCTCCACCATCCTGTCTACTCGGCCGATACGTACCACTCCGGCAGCCCAGCGATGAAGACCTTCCTGGAGGACGCCGCGGAAGCGGCCGGCCGTCACCCGGATCTGGTGGTGGCCGGTCATGTCCACGATTACCAGCGCCTGACGAAGGTCATGGCGGACGGAAGCCAGATCCCGTATCTGGTCACCGGTGCGGGCGGCTACCACAACCTGCACACGATCCTGAAGGTGAATGGCCAGCGCCTTATAGCGCCGGTTCAGTTCACCGACAAGGGCGGTGACGTGGTCACGCTCGAATCCTACGTCGATGACCGGTTCGGCTTCCTCCGGTTCGAAGTCAGCGAGTCGTCGTTCACCGGGCGGTATTTCACCGTGCCGCGGCCCCAGGAGTCATTCAGCAAGGGAAGCCAGCTGGCGGACCTCTTCGAGTACGACTGGAAGGCGAAGCGCTACATACCGAACGCCCTCGGCGCGAGCTAGGTAGCCCGGGCCAGCTGCGTCTCCAGCCACGCCGCCCGGTCCCGCAGCTCGGCCTCGATCCGGCCGATGACCTCGCCGGTCAGCCGCGACACCGGCCCCGACACGGCCAGCGCCGCGGCCGGGGCCAGCCGCGGGCCGTGCACGGCCACCGCGACCGAGGCCACGCCGTCCTCGCTCTCCTCGACGTTGACCGCGCAGCCCCGCTCGCGCACCCGCCGCAGCTCGGCTAGCAGCCGCGGCCGCGTGGTGATGGACCGGCCGGTCAGCGCGGTCAGCGCGGTCTGCCCGGGGAACAGCGCCGTCACCTCGGCGTCGGGCAGCTCGGCCAGCAGGGCCTTGCCCGACGCGGTGCAGTTGGCCGCCAGGGTGGTGCCGGTGCGGGCCGCGACCCGCAGCGCCCGCGGGCTCTCCACCGCGTCGAGGTACCGCACGGTGTCTCCCTCGAGCACGGCCAGGTGCGCGGTCTCGCCCAGCGCGGCGGCCAGCTGCTCCAGGGCCGGCCGGGCGTGCAGCCTGATGTCGAGCTCGCGCACCGCGGCCAGGCCGATCTCGGTCAGCACCGGGCCCGCCACGTAGGCCCGCGAGTCCGGCTCCTGCCGGACGAACCCGTGGAAGGCCAGCATCGCCATCAGCCGGTGCGCGGTGGAATGCGCGACGCCCAGGTACTCGCTGGCCTCGGACAGCCGCACCCGCGGCCGGTCGCGGAACAGCACCAGCAGCCGCAGCGCGTTGTCCACCGACGCGATCGGGTACGCCGGGGCCGGTGAAGACTCTGGTTTCTGCACAGCAGAAACCCTACCGCCTTGGCGGAAAACTGAATCTGAGTTTAGATTTAGTTTTAACGAACAGAGGAGGATCCCATGGAGTGGCAGAACGAGGAATTCGCGCTGGCCGGCGTCAACCACCTGGCGCTGGTCACCTCGGACATGAAGCGGACGGTGGAGTTCTACACCGAGGTCCTGGGCATGCGCCTGGTCAAGACGATCGAGCTGTCCGGCGGCCGGGGCCAGCACTTCTTCTTCGACATGGGCGGCGGCAACACGCTGGCCTTCTTCTGGTTCCCCGACGCCCCGGACCCGGAGCCCGGCGTCTCCGCGCCGGTGAACGCGCCCGGCCTGGGGGAGTGGATCAGCGCGATCGGCTCGATGAACCACGTCGCGTTCAACGTGCCCGAGGAGAAGTTCCTCGAGTACCGGACCAAGCTGGCGGCCAAGGGCGTGACGATCAGCCCGATCCTGGACCACGACGACAGCGAACTCGGCGTGGCCTCCGAACTGCACCCGGGCGTGTTCGTCCGCTCGTTCTACTTCCAGGACCCGGACGGCATCGTGCTCGAGTTCGCCTGCTGGCGGCGGGTCATGGGCCAGCCCGGTGACGTCATCCACGAGCCGAAGACCGCGGCCGACCGTACCGGCGTCCCGGTCTAGCCGGGTCCCGCACGGTGCCGCCCCTGGAGAAGGCGACGCCGAAGGGGCAGCGGACCGACGAGGCCTTCCGCGCGGCCGCCCGGCTGGTGTTCGCCCGTGACGGCTACCTCAACGCCAAGATCAGCGACATCGCCGCGGCGGCCGGCCGGTCCGTGGCGTCCTTCTACAACTACTACGACACCAAGGCCGACCTGCTCATCGCGCTGGCTGAGGAGTTCCACGCCGAGGCCAGCGCCCTGGCCGCGCTGCCGTACCGGGCCGGCCTGACCGGCGAGGAGGCGCTGCGCGAGGCGGTGATCGGCTTCTGGCGCACCTACGCCCGGCGCCGCGGCGAGCTGATCGGGATCTTCCAGGCGGCCATGGTCGAGGGCCGGTTCCGGGACCGCTGGCTTGAGCTGCGCGGCGAGGCCATCACCCGGATCGCGGGCGCGATCCGCGCCGCCCAGGCGTACGGCTACTGCCCGGGCGTCGATCCGGTGATGACCGCCTCGGCCCTGTCCGCCATGCTGGAGCACTTCTGCTACATCTGGCTCGGCCAGGGCGGCGAGAAGGACGTCCCCTTCGACGACGAGCGCGCCCTTGACGCCCTGTGCACGATCTGGGTCAAGGCCGTCTACTGGCGCCCGGAGTCCGCCTAGCCGCCGCTCCCCACCGACCATCCCCAGTCACGGGGCACCCGGTGGCCGAGGATCTGCTCGAAGCGGCGCAGGTCGGCGGAGAGGCGCTCGGCGAGCCGGTCGCGGAGCTCGCGGGAGATCGCGGAGTCGCTGGCCCGCGCCCGCCGGGTCGTCAGGAGCCGGGCCAGCCCGGTGCGCCGGTCGGGTCGCCACCGCGGATCGAGCCTGACCTCGCGCCGGGGCAGCCAGGTGAGGTCGTGCAGGCGGGGGACGGGCTTGTCGATCGAGCGGTGGTCGTGATGCCGCTCGTCGAGGCCGGCCGCGGCGGGGTCGACGCCGAGGTGGCCGAACACCGCGGTCAGTGCCTCACGCGGCCGGTCGCGGAGGACCTCGCTCGCGATCACGAGCACCTGGCGGCGGTCGAAGTGGCCGAGAAACGCCGCGAGCTGGAACCCGTACAGGCTCGGCCCGAGGTAGCGGTCGTCGAGCAGGGCCGCCTCCGCGCGGCGTCGCTCCCGGCCGGCCGACACCTGGTGCATGTACATCGACCGCATCCGGGCAATGGGGTCGCGCACCAGGTAGATGAGCCGTGCGTCCGGAACGACCTGGGCCATCCGCTCCGGGACGCCGCCGAAGGCGGGGGCCATGGTGTAGCTCGGCGAGCACTCGCCGATCGCGGCGGCCTGGCCGGCGCCGTCGAAGAGAGACTCGTACCAGCCACGGCCGCGGGGCCAGTTGTACTCGGCGGTGAAGAAGTTCGGCTCGCCGAACGTCCCGCCGCGTCCGAGGAAGACGTCAGGATGCTCCCCGAGGTAGTGACGCAGGCTCACCGTCCCGGCCTTCATCGCGCCGATCACCACGAAGTTCGGCAGGGTCATTCGGCCGCCGGCTCCTCCTGCGGCTGGCTGCGCGGGCGGCCGGGCCTGCGCATCTCGCCCGCCTTGCCCGGCATGCGCCCCGCCTCGGTCAGCGCCCGGCGCAGCAGGAACTCGATCTGGGCATTGGTGCTGCGCAGCTCGTCGCTGGCCCACCGGGCCAGGGCGTCGTGCACCGCCGGGTCCAGGCGCAGCAGAATGCCCTTCCGCTCAGCCACTACTGGTAGAGCGATCCCGTGTTGACGACCTGCTGGGTCGCCTGCTCGCTGCACAGCACCACGAGCAGGTTGGACACCATGGCGGCCTTGCGCTCCTCATCCAGCTCGACCACGCCCTCTTCCTGGAGCCGCTTCAACGCTAGCTGTACCATGCCGACCGCGCCTTCGACGATCCGCGTCCGCGCGCCGACCACGGCGTTGGCCTGCTGCTGGCGCAGCATGGCCTGGGCGATCTCCGGCGCGTAGGACAGCCGGGTCAGCCGCGACTCGACGATCGTCACCCCGGCGGCCCGGACCCGGGCCGCGATCTCCTCCGACAGCTGCCCGGTGATGACGTCGGCGTTCTCGCGCAGCGACAGAATGCCCTCACCGGCCGTGTAGGGGTAGCTCGACGCGATGTGCCGGACCGCGGTCTCGGCCTGGATGGCGACGAAGCTCAGGAAGTCGTCGACCGAGTAAAGCGCCTGCGCGGTGTCCTTGACCTGCCAGACGACCACGGCGGCGATCTCGATCGGGTTCCCGTCGTTGTCGTTGACCTTGGCTACCGCAGTCTCGAGGTTCCGGATCCGGGTGGACACCTTGAGCCGCCGGGCGAACGGGTTGACCCAGTGCAGCCCGGCGTCGCGCACCGTGCCCCGGTACCGGCCGAACAACTGGACCACCCGCGCCTCGCCAGCCACCACCGGCGTCAGCCCGCGCAGGGTGAAGTTGGCCGCGATGAACGCCACGACGGCCAGCGCGATCAGCGTGTTCGGGCCCGCGCCGCCCGGGCCAAGGACCAGGCCCAGGATGAGCAGTGTGATGCCGACCAGGACCAGCACGATGCCGGCCACCAGGACCCGCACACCTGGTCTCGAAAAGGCGCCGTGCTCTGACATCTGCGGGGAGCTGCTCAGCCCCGCCGGGACCTCCGCGGCCATCTCCACCACCTCCGGTTGACGCGTCTGATAGTACAGATCTATCATAGTGATATCACTTTTTGGGATCAAGGAGGCAGCATGAGCCTGCCGGCAGTGGAGATAACGCATCTCCGCAAGACCTACGGCACGTTGACCGCGGTCGACGACGTGTCGCTGTCCGTCGCCGAAGGAGAGATCTTCGGCATCCTCGGCCCGAACGGGGCCGGCAAGACGACCACCGTCGAATGCGCCATCGGGCTGCGGAAGGCGGACTCGGGCACGGTCAGGCTGCTCGGCCTGGACCCGCGCACCGAGCGGGACGAAGTCCGCGAGATCGTGGGCGTGCAGCTCCAGACGGGCGCGCAGCCCGCCAAGCTGCGGGTCGGCGAGATCCTCGGGGAATACCAGTCGTTCTATCGCGAGCCTGCCGACATCGACGAGCTGATGGACGTGCTCGGGCTCACCGCCAAGCGCGGTGACTACTACCGGGCCCTATCCGGCGGCCAGCGGCAGCGGCTGTCCGTCGCGCTCGCGCTCGTCGGCCGCCCGAAGATCGCGGTGCTCGACGAGATGACCACCGGCCTCGACCCCCAGGCCCGCCGCGACACCTGGGAGCTCATCGAGGGCATCCGCGACCGCGGCGTGACGATCGTCCTGGTTACCCACTTCATGGAGGAAGCCGAACGGCTCTGCGACCGCGTGGCCCTGATCGACAACGGCCGGGTCGTGGCGCTGGATACGCCCGCCGCCCTGGCCGAGCGGGCCCGGGGTGGCAAGACCATGCGGTTCCGGCCGTCGGCCCCGTTCGACGACCGGCTGCTGACCGGACTGCCCGAGGTGACCGTTCTCGAGCACGCGGGCCAGCACGTCACCGTCACCGGGACCGGGGAGCTCGTCAACGCGGTGATCCTCGCCCTGCACGCGGCCGGCGTGACCGCCCGCGACGTGCAACTCGACTCCTCGAACCTCGAGGACGCCTTCGTCAAGCTGACCGGAAGTCAGCTGCACACGGAAGGAGCAGCGGCATGAACTCGCTCGCACTGGCATGCTCCCGGATGGCACGCTCCCGGATGGCACGGTCCCGGCCAGCCCAGCCACGGCGGCTGCCGCTGCCAGGAACGGCGCACGGCGCCGCGTTCGGCCGGATCGTCCGCAACGAGGCCAGGCTGGCCCGCAGGCAGCCGTTCCCGATCATCGGCAGCATCGCGCTCCCGGTGGTCCTGATGGTCATCTTCGGCGAGATCCCCTCGTCCAGCCAGGTCATCTCGACCCTGGGCGGGCTCACCCTGTTCGACGTCTACCTGCCCATCATCATGGTGCTCGGGCTGACCATGCTGACCCTGCTCGGCCTGCCGGGCCCGCTGGTCTCCTACCGCGAGATCGGCGTCCTGCGCCGCCTGTCCACCACCCCGGTACCGCCGTCCTGGCTGCTCGCCGCGCAGGTCGTCGTCCAGCTGGGGGCTGCCCTGGCCGGCTTGCTGATCGTCAACGTGGCGAGCGTCACCGCGTTCGGGGCGGCGATCCCGAAGAGCGTGACCGGCCTGGCGCTGTCCTGCCTGCTGGCCATCGCCGGGCTGTTCGCCCTGGGCCTGCTGATCGCCGCGGTCGCCCCCACCGCGGGCAGCGTGAACGCCATCGGCCGGCTGGCCCTGGTCCCGCTGCTGTTCTTCGCCGGCCTGTGGCTGCCCCGCGCGCTGATGCCGGCGATCTTGCAGGACATCAGCAACTACTCCCCGCTCGGCGCGGCCGTGGAGGCCATCCAGTACTCAATGCAGACCGGCTTCCCGCCGGCCCGGCCGCTGCTGGTCCTGGCCGCCTACGCGGTCGTCTTCGGCTTCGCCGCCCGCCGCTTCTTCCGCTGGGATTAGCGAAAAGCGCGACGGCGATAGCGTCCTCTCGGGGGCGCGCTATCGCCGTCGCAGCTTTCGTACCGGCGCACCGCGGGTCGTGAACTCCGGCCGGGGTTGCGGAGAAGAACGGGTGTGTCTTCACGTGACCGTGGCCGACGAAAGGGTCCTGCATGCACAAGCCCGCCACGCTCGGCCGGGAGGGCCGGCCGCCTGACGCGGATCGCCGGACCGACGACGCGACGCTGATCGCGCGTTCCCGGGCCGAGCCGGAGGCGTTCGCTGCGATCTTCGACCGGCATGCCACCGATATCCATCGCTACGCTGCCCGGCGGCTCGGGGCGGGCCCGGCCGAGGACGTGGTCGGCGAGACCTTCCTCGTGGCCTTCCGCCGCCGGGACCGTTATGACCTGTCCCACCGGAACGCGGCCCCGTGGCTGTTCGGCATCGCCACCAACATGATCAGCCGGCACCGCCAGGCCGAGGTCCGGCTCTACCGGGCGCTCGCCCGGGTCGGTGTCGACCCCGCCGTCGAGTCGCCCGCCGACGAGGTCGTCGCCCGGGTCGCCGCCACCGGCCAGCGGCGCGCCCTCGCGGCCGCCCTGGCCCGGCTGAAGGCCGCCGACCGTGACACCTTGCTGCTGGTCGACTGGGCCGAACTGACCTACGACCAGGCGGCCCTCGCCCTCGGGGTGCCGGTGGGCACGGTCAGGTCCCGGCTGAATCGCGCGCGCAGGAAGATCCGCGAGGCGCTCGACGACATCAACTCCCTCCCCGCTGAGGAGCATCATCATGACTGACCTGCCCGAGCCCGGGCCCGTCCGGGAACTCAAGGACCTGCGGGCCGACGTAGCCGGCCGGGCTCCGGAGGAACTGCACCGGGCGCGCGCCCTGCTGCTCGCCGAGATCAAGACCATGGGAACGAACGACGATGCTCCACGCCCCGCCTTCCCCTCCCGCGGCACCTCGCGGCTTCGCAGTACATCCTGGCTCCTCGGGACGGCCGCGGCGGCCGCGGTCCTCACTGTCAGCCTGCTGCCAGGACCGGCCGCCCATCAGGCCCGTATGGGGACCAGCCCTTCAGCCCCGGCCTCGCAGGCCTCCGCGCCCGCCGTGCTCACCGCGGCCTACGTGCTGAACCAGGCGGCGTCGGCGGCGGCCGCGTCGTCCCGGCCGGTCCCGCGTCCGGGCCAGTTCATCTACGTCACCTCCGTGACCACCTACGTCAGCAGCGAAGTCCTGCCATCAGGGAAGGAGAAGTCCTGGCTGTACCGGACCAAGCGGCAGATCTGGCAGTCGGTCGACGGCCAGCGAGCCGGGCTCCTCCAGATCGTGGACCGCGGGAACGTCAAGCTGCCCTGGGGCCCGGTTCCCCCGGCCGACAGCGGCAACCCGGTCAGCTGGAATTCGCTGCCCGCGCTCAGCTGCCCCGGAGCGGCGCCCGCCCGCGGCACGTACGCGTTCCTGGCCTCGCTCCCGACCGACCCCGGGCGCCTGCGCACCTGGATCTACCAGCACCCCGACGGCCAGAACCAGGCCGCCGCCCAGGCG